>Ga0164309_10000224_pt1 | contig 33894 bp, 24 predicted proteins | sample Whisoiple_247_MG_FD_109984 | JGI IMG/M metagenome (GOLD analysis project Ga0164309, IMG submission 109984) | Soil microbial communities amended with fresh organic matter from upstate New York, USA - Whitman soil sample_247_MG | ecosystem: Environmental > Terrestrial > Soil > Unclassified >... | reverse complement strand
GTCGAAGCGGGCGAGGGCGCGGCACTCTCCCTCTCGCGAGCCCCAACCACCCTCGCCCCGTCCACCACTCCGTCTTCCGCAAGCCGTGGTGCTCTTGCCGCCCGGACGCGAGCAGGTCGAGCCCTCGGACCGTTTGAGCGCCGTCACGCCCAAGGCTCTGCAGCACGGCGTGCGGCCGGGCCAAACAGTGACCGAAGCACGGGCCCTTTTGGCGGCGCTCGGGGTCTTGGCGCTCGATCCCGTACGTCTGGACGCCCTCTTGCTCGAGCTCGGCGAGGTGTTGCGCGCCTTTGGTAGCTCGGTGAGCCTCGCCTGGCCCGATGTCGTGCTCCTGGACGTGAGCGGCGTCGGGCACCTCTACGGGGGTGAGCTCGAGCTGTGCCGGGAAATCTCCGAGCGCGTGCACGAGCTCGGCTACGCGAGTCGGGTGGCCATCGCCTCGGGGCCTCGCTTGGCCACGGCCGTGGCTCGCCTAGGGCAGCTCGATGCACGGGGAGCGCGCATCGTCCCGGCGGGGGAAGAAGCGAGCGCCGTGCGAGAGCTCCCCATCGCTGCGTTCGCCCCGCCCGAGCAAACGGCCTGGTTTGCCCGGCTCGGCCTCGTGGACATGGCGCAAATGCTCGCACTCGAGCCGAGCGCGCTCGCGGCCCGGCTCGGCCCGACTGCGCCCCATATTCTGGCCCTCGGGCGCGGCATCGACGACGAACCGCTCGTTCCGCTCGCCTTTCCGCGGGAGATCCGCGTCTCGCTCGAGTGGGACGAGGGGCTGGTGGGGCTCGAACCGCTTTTGTTCGTGCTGCGTGGCCTAGCGAGTCGGGTGAGCGCGCGCCTCGGCGGTCGCGGGGAAGCGGCCGCCTTTTTCGAGCTCTGCTTGCGCCACGATCCGGCCGTCAGCCGCTACCGGGGCACTCCGCTCGAGACGAAGCTCAGCTTCGAGCTCTCTTCTCCCATTTTTCGCGACGTGGAGTTCGAACGGGTGCTGCGGACTCGGCTCGAGCGCACGAGCCTGCCTGCCCCCACGCTGGGCGTCACGCTCGAGGTGAGCCGCCTGTCGGAACGAGCGCTCGTGCAGCTCGAGCTCGGCACGCGGGGGGCGAGCCGGCGCTTGCAGGATCTTCCCGTGCTCCTGGCCGAGCTCGAAACCGATGTGGGTGCTGAAAATCTGGGGATTTTGAGCATCGAGGACACGCACGCTCCGGAAACGCGCTCCCGGCTCGAACCGATCGGGTCGCGCGCATCGAAGCCGCGTTCCTCGCCGCGTGAGCCCAAGGTAGCTCCGCCCGATCCTTTGGCCCGCGCCACGCGCCTGCTCGGGACCCCAGCTGCTTTGCCTGGACCGCTGCGCGTGGGGGAAAGCTTCGTTTTGGGCCGGAGCTACTACACGATCGAAAAGCTCGAGTTTGCCACGCGGCTCGACTCGATCTCCTGGTGGACCAGCTCGGCCCAGAGCCGCGACTACGTCTGGGCCTGGCTCTCCGGCTCGTCCGGCGGCCTGCAAGCGCTGCTCTTCGTCGATCGTCGGACCAAAAGGGCCTACGTGCAGGGGCTAGCGGACTGAGCCCGGGCTGGATGATAACTTCTCGGGCGTGTTTCCCTCCTTGGGAGTCTTGGGTCACGCGGCCGTGGAGACCGCCCGGATCAGCGTGCCGGCCGTGGTTCGTGCGGCGCGGGGCACGCTGACGGACGCCTTCTGTGACGAGCAGCTGCGCAGCTGGTCCCAGCGCTTGCTCGATCACGCCCGAGTCGAGCTCGAGGTCAGCGGGCTCGAGCGGCTCTTGCCGGGCGTTCGGAGCTACGTGGTGATGAGCAACCACCAGTCGCTCTACGACATCCCGGCCTTGTTCGTGGCTTTGCCGCTGTCCTTGCGCATGGCAGCCAAGGCCGAGCTCTTCTCCGTGCCGGTGTGGGGCCGCGCCATGACGGTGGCCGGTTTCGTGAAGATCGATCGCAAGGACCCGGAACGAGCTCGTGAGGCCCTGGCCGAGGCGGGGCGGAACCTCCAAGCGCGCGGTCTTTCCCTGGCCATTTCACCCGAGGGAACGCGGAGCCCGGATGGCGTCGTGCGCCGGTTCAAGCGCGGCGGCTTCGAGGTCGCGCGGGCCACCGGCCTTCCGATCCTGCCCGTCGCCATCGATGGGACCCGGCACATCCTGCCCAAGGGCGCGGCCGAAGTGCACCAGGGGCAGCGAGTGCGGGTGACCGTACTCGAGCCCCTGGTTTCTCCTCATTTCGACGATTTCGAAGGGCTCCGAGAGCGCGTGCGAGCTCTCGTTGCCACTGAGTTGACGATGTCTCGAGGGTGACCGTCAGAAGTCGATGCCGCCCTGGATTTCCACGTAGTGGGCCGGGTCGCTCGACGCGTAGTGGTCTCCGTTGGCCAGGAAGATGCCGTAGAGGCCGCGGAGCGAACCCCACTTGCCGAACTTCTTCATGAGCTGAGCGTTGAACTCGCCGCCCGCCAGGCCGGAGGTCGACGTGGCGCTACGACCGAGACCACCCGCGGAGGGCCGCGCGAAGAGGTGACCGTCGAGCATGAAGGTGAAGGTCTCGGTGATGCCGGCGCTGAACTTGAAGAAGCCCGAGCCGATGTTGGTGCGGGTGCCGATGACGTCCATCAAGCCGAGCCACTTGTGGGTGGTCGGGAAGAGCTCGTTATAGGCTTCGTTGGTGGTCGCGGTGGCCGGATCGTTGCCGGAGGCGATGTTGGCGCCCACACCCAGGCGGATCTTCTTGGTGAACGAAAAGCCGAGCTCGGCTTCGGCCTGGTAGGCCAAGGTGTCGATGGCCAGGGCCTGGGCCACAGCAGCGTCGGTCGTCGTGCCGGCGGTCTGGCCGAACTGCAGATCCGCCTCGACGCGGTAGTCGATCACGCCGAGCTTCTGCTTGGCGCGGGCACCGGCCGTCATCAAGGTGGCGCCATCGCGCTGGTAGGTGAACGCGGTGCCGGTCGCGGCATCGGTCCCGGGGAAGGTCTCGCTCGAAGCCAGGGACAGGCCGAGCAGGTACACGTCGAGGTCCATGCCCTCGGCCAAGTAACCGCCCCAGCCCGAGTAGAGGCCCCAGAAGTAGGTGTCACCGGCCAAGAACGGGTCGGTGGCGCTGCCGAAGCCGGAGGCCGTTTGCGTGGCGAAGAGGTCGATGTAGCCCTTGTTCATCTTGTATTTGGCATGCAGGCCATCGAAGGCCCGTCCCGATTGATGCCAAGCCAGATCGCCGATGACGAGCGCGTCGCCGTAGTTCATCGCAAAGCGGCCGCCCTTGAACTCGAAGCGCTCGGCCTTGAACTTGAAGTAGCCCTCGTAGATGCCGAGGTTGGCTTCACCGATGGTGCCGCCGAGGCCCGAGGTCCCCCAGCTACCGCTGGCCTGCGGCGTGAACTGCACCATGCCGGTCAGGCCGGGGCTGAGCGGCAGGTCGGCGCTCGCCATCGAGATCCGGGCGCGGAAGACGGTCTGATCGCCTTCGGTGAAGCGGGTGCGCGCCGGGTTGACGATGGCCGGCGGTGAGACGCCGAGACGATCGTAGCCTTCGCGGACCTCGAAGCGGGACCAGGTGGAGGTACCAAAGGTGAAGGGCGCCAGGCTGGGCGGCGTCTCGGGCACGTCGGCCGCCGCGGCGGCAGCTGCTTCCTCCGCTTTGGCCTCGACAGCGGGAGGGGCAGGCTCGGGAGCGGGGGCCGGAGCGGCTTCGGGAGCGGGCTCCGTGGGGGCCGGGGCAGCCTCGGCTGCAGGTGCTTCAGGTTCTGTCGGTGCCGGAGCGGCCGGTGCGGGCTCTGCCGCGGGCGTAGCCGGGGTCTGGGCCCAGCTCGGTGCGGCCGTCAGCACGAGCGGCAGGGCGATGAATCGAAGCGAGGGTTTCATTGCTTTCACGAGTGGTTCTCCTTGGGGTCTGTCCCGGACTCATCACTCGCCCCTGGCGGGTTGCCCATTTGTTTCTCTGAACTGGACCGGACGGCAACGCTGCCAGCTTTTTTTGGCTGGATTGGGCGGTTGTGTTTCCAAGCGAAAGGTCGGGACGGACATTTCTGGAACGCTTCTAGGACGACCCGGGCAACGCTGGAATTGCCGAAACTCGTTTCTAGTCAGTTTCGCTCCTTGATTTCGTTGCGCTTTGTGATGGCCCGCGAGGAGGCGCGAACTCGCGAACGCCGCGCCCGAGTCGAGAGCGAGTTGTGAGGGGGCGCTGCTCGGGTCGCCTCTCCCAGGAGGGCCGCCAAGTGTACGCACAGCAGCGTGCGGACACGTCAGGCTGTGGGGGCGCCGGGGCGGAGGGTTCTCGCGGACTGCGGAAGTTAGTTGGTGCACGAACCAAGTCGGATGGGTCCGGGAAGGTGGGGACAGGGCGGCCGGCGCGAGCGCCCCTGCGACCAGCTCAGCGTCACGGCAGCAGTAGTCACGCATGAAATAGTTTTTTGAATACAATACATTGCGCCAGATCTCTCTTGCTCTTCTTTACCTGAACAAATGAACAGTTTAGAAGGCAGAGGTGTTCGTCGAACTGCTCGGGCGCTCGTGCTTCTCGTTCTTGCGCGGGGCCTCTCAACCCGAAGAGCTCATCGACCGCGCGCTCGAGCTCGGGCTGTCCGGGCTCGGCCTGTGCGACTTGGATGGCATCTACGGGACGGTGCGCGCGTGGACGCGGCTGAAGGCGGCCCGAGAGGAGGGGAAGCCCTGTGGGCTCCGCTACGTCGTGGGCGCGGAGCTCTCGCTCTACGTGGAGGACGACGCGCCGACGGTCGCCCTCTTGGTCGAAAGCGCTCGGGGCTATCAGAACCTGTGTGAGCTGCTCACGCTCGCCAAGACCGGGCGCCCCAAAGGCGAGTCGCTCACGGAGATCGAAGCACTGGCAGCGCGCGCAAACGGCCTCTCGGCTGTGCTGATCCCTCCCCAAAGGCAGCGACCCGACGCACGAGCGCTCGCTGAAGCTCTCAAAGAGGCCTTCGAAGAGCGCCTGGCCGTCGCCACCTACCGCCATCTGGATGGCTTCGATCGCTCGCGCGAAGCCTGGGCTCGGCAGCTCGCCGAGCACGTAGCAGCTCCACTCGTGGCTTCGGCCCGCCCGAGCTACCACATGCCGAGCCGTCAGGCGCTGGGCGACGTGCTCCACTGCATCCGGCGCGGGCTGACGCTCGACCAGGCGGGAACGGAGCTGTCCACCAATGCCGAGTGCTTCTTGCGCAGCGAGGCGGAGATGCGCCGCCTCTTTCGCGATCATCCGGAGTGGGTGGATGCCTCGGGTCAGCTCGCCGAGCGCCTGAAGTTCGATTTTTCCGAGCTTCGCTACCATTTCCCCTGCGAGCTCGAGCCCGGTCAAACGGCGGACGAACGCCTGGCCGAGCTCACTTGGGAGGGGGCAGGGCGGCGTTATCCGAGAGGCCTAGCGCCTGCTTTGCGCCAGCAGCTGAAGAAGGAGCTCGCTTTGATCAAGCGCATCAACGTGGCCCCGTACTTTCTCTCCACCCAGTCGGTGGTCGAGATGGCCCGCCGGCGCAAGATCCTGTGCCAGGGGCGGGGGAGCGCCGCCAACAGCGCCGTTTGCTTCGTGCTCGGCATCACCGCGGTCGATCCGTCGCGCTCGAACCTGCTTTTCGAGCGTTTTTTGAGCGAGGAGCGTGCCGAACCGCCCGACATCGACATCGACTTCGAGCACGAACGGCGCGAGGAGGTCATTCAGGAGATCTATTCGACGTACGGCCGCGAGCGCGCCGCCATGGTCTCCGAAGTGATCAGCTACCGGGGTAAGAGCGCGCTTCGTGAAGTGGGCAAGGTGTTTGGGCTCAGCCTGGAGCAGGTGGACCGGTTGAGTGGCACGGTCAGCTGGACCAGCCTGAGCGAGACGACCGATCGCAGGCTCACGGGCGCCGGGCTCGATGTCGCTGACCCTCGGCTCAAGCAGGTGCTGGCGCTGGCGGGCCAGCTCCAGGGCTTCCCGCGCCATCTGTCCATCCACGTCGGCGGCTTCGTGCTCTCGTCACGGCCGCTGTCGGAGGTGGCACCGGTCGAGCCCGCGCGCATGGCCGAGCGGACGATCATCCCCTGGGACAAAGACGACATCGAGGCGCTCGGCTTCTTCAAGGTCGACGTTCTGGGCCTCGGCATGCTGACGGCCATCCGCAAGGCGCTCGAGCTCATCACGGCCTCGGGAGGCCTCCAGGCTTCGGGGCACGAGGGCACGACGGCACTCGGCCGGGAAGAAGCGCCCGCGTTCGATCCCCTGGAGGTGATCACCCGCATTCCGGCCGAAGATCGGGCCACCTACGACATGATCTGCCGGGCCGACACGGTGGGAGTCTTCCAGATCGAGAGCCGCGCCCAGATGGCCATGCTGCCGCGCCTTAGGCCCCGCAGCTTCTACGATCTGGTCGTCGAGGTCGCCATCGTGCGGCCTGGTCCCATCCAAGGCGGCATGGTTCATCCGTATCTGCGGCGTCGGAACCAGGAGGAGGACATCACCTGTCCGCATCCGGACCTCTGGCACATCCTGGAGCGCACCCTGGGCGTCCCGCTCTTTCAGGAGCAGGTCATGCAGCTCTCCATCGAAGGCGCAGGGTACACGGGCGGGGAAGCCGATCAGCTGCGGCGCGACATGGCCGCCTGGAAGAAGACAGGCCGCCTGCTTCGCCATCGTGAGCGGCTGCTGAGCGGTTTCGCCAAAAAAGGCATCACGGTGGCCTTTGGCGAGGCCTTGTTCGAGCAGATCAAAGGCTTCGGCGAATACGGCTTTCCCGAGTCGCACGCATCGTCGTTCGCGCTGCTCGTCTACGCCTCCTCCTGGCAGAAGTGCCACTACCCGGCGCATTTCACCTGCGCCGTGCTCAATGCCCAGCCGATGGGCTTTTATCAACCAACCACCCTGGTCAAAGACGCCCAGAAGCATGGCGTCGAAGTGCGGGACGTGTGCGTGCTCGAGAGCCAGTGGGACTCGACGCTCGAAGCCGCGGATCCCGCGCAGGATCGCATCCAGAGTCAGGCCCGAGGGGCAAAGCGGGCCCTACGCCTCGGTTTGCGCCTGATCAAAGGGCTGTCGGAGGCCGCCGCTCGTCGCATCGTCCTGCTTCAGGGGCACCCCCCCACCATGAGCGTGTCCGAGTTTGCCCGCCATGCCGAGCTTTCGATTCGCGACGTCGAGATCCTGGCGGAAGCCGGAGCCCTCGAGCGCATCGAACCGGGGCGCCGAACGGCTCTCTGGAACGCGCGGTCACCCCGCACACCGGGGCTTTTTGCCGAGGTCGACCCCAGCGAGCCGAGCGTCGAGTTACCCGCGCTTCGTCCTGCCGATCAGCTCGTGCTCGACTACGAGCACAAGGGCCTGTCGCTCGGCGATCATCCGCTGCGCTACTACCGAAGGCGGCTCAGTCAGCTCGGCGTCCATCGGGCAGCGGATCTGCTCTATCTACCCCGCGGAACAGCCGTGAAAATCGGCGGCCTGGTGATGAGCCGCCAGCGTCCGGGCACGGCCAGCGGGGTCGTGTTCATCACGCTCGAAGACGAAACGGGCCTAGCCAATCTCATCGTCTATAGCTCGGTGTTCGAGCGCTACGAGCAGGTGGCGCGCCATGCCCAGCTCCTGCTCGTCACGGGGGAGATCGAACGGGATCAGCACTTACCGATGTCTCCCCATCACGGCCCTCCTGCGCGGACGACGGACGAAACGAGGCCCGCGCACGAAGCGCGGCATGCAGACGGGGCTCCCGTCACCCCCGTGATCCACGTCATCGTGCGGCATCTGGAGCATCTGGGACGGCCTGGTCGGTTCGAAGCAGGTCGGTTCGAAGCAGGCCGCGAGGAAACGACGCGAGCACGCCCCCTGCGCACTCGCTCACGCGATTTCCATTGATCCGGGCTCGGCTGCCCGCCGGCCCCTAGCGGCGGCGGACAATGCGAGTATGCCGCTGTCCCTCGCGTGACTCAGCCGATCTCCAGCGCCCGCGGCATCGCCACGATGACCGTCGGCTACCTCCTCTTGGGCGTGCAGCCCGTGTTCGTGAAGCTCGCCACGGGCGAGGGCCTCAGCTCGGGCCAAACGGTTGCGCTGCGCTTCGTCATCGCCCTCGGCTTGGTGGTGGCGGTGGCTGCCTCGAGCGGCCAGTCGCTCCGAACCGCGCAGCCCCTAGTCTGGACCCTGCGCGGCGTCCTGGGTGGCGCGGCCGTGCTGCTCTATTTCGAGTCGGTCCGGGCCGTGGGCGCCGGCCTGGGCACTCTGCTCAACTACACCTACCCGATCTGGGCCAATCTGCTGTCCTGGACCATCGGTGAGCGACCGTCCAAAACGATCTGGCTCGCCTTGCCCTTGGCCATCCTGGGCACCGTGCTCGTGGTCGATCCGGCCGGGCCGACCGGCATCGGCCCCGGGGAGCTCTGCGGCCTGGTCTCCGGCGGCCTGTCGGGCGCCGCCATCGTCTGCATCAAGCGCCTGCGCCGCACGGACGGCGAGCTCACCATCATCGCGTCCTTCTCACTCGTGGGGCTCGCCCTGTCGCTCCCGGCGCTCTTTTGGGCTCCCAGCGTCGATGTGCCCGGAGGCCCGCCCGAAGTGGCCCCGATCGCCTGGCTCTACGCTCTGATCGTCGGGCTCTTCTCCTTCTACGGCCACGTGTATTTCACGCGCGGCTACAAGGAGACGACCATTCAGCTCGGAACCGTCCTCTCGCTCCTCGTCCCGGCGCTGGCCACCGCCCTCGGCTGGGCACTCCTGGACGAACGGCTGACGCCGGGGGCCTTCGTGGGCGCTCTGCTCATCGGCGCCGGCGTGTCCGTCATCGCCGTCCGGGAGCGATTCGGGAAACGGTCCCCGGCTGGGCCGAACTAACGCAACGCCCGCGCCGTCTCGGCCGAGGACCCGGTCATGCGCTCCCGCTGCCTGTTCGCTGGTCTCCTCGCTTCTCTCGGTTGCTCGCCGCCTGCCGCGCCTCCCTGCACGGACGATTCCGCGTACGGCGGCGCAACCTTCGCCGTCTGGCCGCCGCCCACCTCGAGCGCCGAAGACGCCACCGACAACCCTTGGCTCAATGGGGAGGCCGTCGGTCAGGGTTCCGGCGGCGTTACGGCCAGTGGTGGCGCAACCGGCGGCGGGCCTGCCTCCGGCCCCGCTTCCAGCGGCGGCGCCCCGGCGTCGCCCCCCATGGGCGGATCCACAGGGGGGACCGGCCAAGGTCCGGCCCCACCTGAGCCCGCACGCCTCCTCCTTCGCGCCTACGTGGAATCGACGACGTCGTTCAAAGGCGTCCTCGTCGAGCACGTCGGCGGTGACCCCTCCGGGGCCTGCTCGGTCGACCTCTACAGCAACGGCAGCACCGAGGTGTGGCGCTCCCTCGATCTACCAGCCAGTCTGGGGGCCGGGGAGCGGGCGCTGCTCTGCGTTCCCGACGGCGCCTCGCCAGCCTGCACGGTGGGCTTTGGAGGCAGCGTCTTCAATGGCAACGACGCGCTCGTCTTGCGCTGCGACGGCCAAACGCAGGACACCTTGGGCGTCGTCGGGGTCGATCCGGGCAAGGGCTGGGCTGGCAACGGCTACGACGGGCAGCCGCTCAGCACGGTGGATCAAGGCCTCTGGCGCTGCAGCGGCGATGCCGCCGGGGCCTTCGCCCCGGCCGATTGGATGCGCTGGGATTGGGAGAACGACCCCTCCTGGGTCGGCCCGACCTGCCCGGACCCGGATCTCGGCGCCGCAGGAGCGCCGGGGTGACCGAAGGAGCCCGACTCGTGTCTCGGACCACGCTCGACCCCAAGCTCGACATCGTCTTTCACCTGCTCCTCGGCGACCCCAAGAACAAGCACCTCCTGGTGGCCTTCCTCACGGCCGCCTTGCAGCCTCGGGTTCCCATCGTCGACGTCACTGTCCTCAACCCGATCACCCGTCGCTCTCACATCACCGCCAAGGGTAGCGTCCTCGATCTGTACGTCCGCTTGAACGACGGCCGCAGGGTCTTGGTCGAGATCCAGATCAGTCGGCGGCCTCATTTCACCTCGCGCGCCCTCTTCTATTGGGCGCGCGCCTACGAAGGGCAGCTTCCTCGCGGACACCAGTACGGAACGTTGGAGCCGACCGCAGGCGTCTTTGTCCTCGACTATGACGAGTTCACGGACGATCGCTTCCACCGGACCTTCGAGCTGCGGGACACCAAGAGCCAAGAGCCCTTGAGCGATGCGCTATGTCTGCATTTCTTCGAGCTGAACAAGCTACGCCATCGCGCTCCCGACACAGTCGCTGATCCCATGCTACGTTGGGCTCAGTTCTTGGCGGCGCGAACTGACCAGGAGCTGGAGGCCATCTCGATGACTGACCCGACGATCAAGCAGGCCAAGGAAGCCCTGGAAGAGCTGTCGGCCGACCATTGGGCTCGGGAGGCGGCCCTCAAACGAGAATGGGACCTTGCCAGCTACGAGCACGAGCTTGTTCGTGAAATCGCGGAAGCCGAGCTTCGAGGCCGGCGAGGCCTTATCGAAGAGCAGCTGCGGTTGAAGTTTGGCGGCCTCGCGGACGAGATCGTCACTCGGATTGCTCACGCGGGAAGAGCGGACCTCGATCTCTGGGCCCTGCGTGTCCTCACGGCCACGTCGCTCGACGAAGTCCTGGGCTGATCGTCTCCAGCGCCAGCCCGGCCCCCCGTCAGGCCACGCGCTCTTGCACCGCTTCGGAGCGGGCGCGAGCCTCGTCGTTCACCTTGACGCTGACCAGGCGGGACACGCCAGGCTCGCCCATGGTGACGCCGTAGAGCACGTCCACGCTCTGCATGGTCTTCCTGACGTGGGTGATCAGGATGAACTGCGAGTGCGTGGTCATGGTGCGGATCGCCTCGTTATAGCGAGACACGTTGGCCTCATCGAGCGGCGCATCGACCTCGTCCAGGACGCAGAACGGTGCCGGGCGGTGCTGGAAGATGGCGAAGATCAGGCTCACGGCCGTCAGGGCCTTCTCGCCACCGGACATGAGCTCGATGTTGCCGAGCTTCTTGCCGGGCGGCTGGGCAATGATGTCGACGCCCGAGTTGAGCAGGTCTTCCGGATCGGTGAGGCGGAGCTCCGCTCGGCCGCCGCGGAAGTTCTTCGTGAAGGACTTCTTGAATAGCTCGTTGACGGCGTTGAACGTGTCGCGGAAGCGATTCTTGCTTTCCTTGTCCATGTGCTTGATCGCCTTTTCCAGCTCGATCAAGGCCACTTCGATATCCTTCTTCTGCGCGCTCAGGCTCTCGTAGCGGCTGCGGGCTTCCTCGAACTCGCGGGCGGCATCCAGGTTCACCGGGCCCATGCGGTCGATCATCTTGTTCAGCTCGTCGATGCGGTCCTTGGTGGTGGCATCGGGCAAGGGGCGCTTGTGGTAGTCGCCCACCACGCGCCGGAGGTCGAGACCCCGGAACTTGTCCCGGATCCCGCCGAGCAGGTGCTCCAAGCCCAAGTGAATGCGCTGCAGCGCGAGCTCGTGCCCACGCACCACTTCGTCGAGCTCCGCCTGGCGCACGCGCAGCTCGCGCAGCGCGCCTTCGCGCTCGCCCAGCAGGCGCCTGACGCTCTCCAAGGCCACGCGCGCCACTTCGAGCTCGCCGTGGGCCTCAATCGAGGCGGAAGCAGCCCGGATCCGTGACTCGCGGCACGCGTAGATGTGCGCGGCCGTCTCGCCGATCTGCCCCGCCGTGGTCTCCGCGTCGTCTTCGAGCCGGCGACCGCGCGCCCGCAGGTCCTCGAGCTGACTCTCGATGCGCTGGACGGCAGCTCGGGCGGCGCCCGACTGCTCGGCCACCTGAGCCAAACGCACCCGGCGCTCGGTCAGCAGGGCGGCTTGAGCTGCCACGCGCTCGCGCCACACGTTGGCCTCTTCCTGGGCGCTCTGCACCGCTGCTTCGGCAGCCTGCACCGCGCCTTCGAGCTCGACCATCTGGGCGGCCGTCTGCGTCTCGGCGAGAGAGGTCTCTTCTTGAGCCTTGCTCACGGCCAAGAGCTCCGCGCCAATGGCTTCCACTCGGCGGCGCACGCGGGCGATGTCGCTCTCGGTACGCACGAGGTCTTTTTGCGCCGTCACGTGGGCCAGCTCGCCCTGGTGCGCCGCCTGCCGAGCCTGTTCGAGTGCCGTCTCCAGCTCGGTCAGTCGCGTCCGACAGGCCGCGAGCGCCTGCACCTTTGCCTCCTGCCGACTGGACAGAACGCTGATCTCGTCGCCTAGGACGTGCATTTCGCGCTTCTGCTCCAGCATGGCGGCCGCCACGCCGTCGCCGCTGCCGCCGCTGATCACGCCGTCGGGGCGCACGACCGTGCCGTCCCGGGCGACCACCACGGAGGTGCCACCGGCCTCGATGTAGGAAAGGGCCGCAGCGGCCGTTTCAGCCAAGAGCGCATCGCCCACCAGGGCCGCCACCAGCGCGGCGTCGGTGGTCGAATAGCGCAGCGAATCTCGCAAGTAGCCTGCGATCCCCGGCGCGAGCTCGGAGCTGCGAGCGCCCGCCACGTGCGGCGGTTGCGCCACGATGACGTGCCCACGCGCGCGCCCGGTGCGCTTGAGATCGTCGAGCAAGGCCAGACCGCGCTCTGCGTCCGTGACCACGACGTACTGCAAACGTTCGCCGAGCAGGGCTGCGAAGGCTTCCGTCAGCTCGGCTGGTGCCTCGATGCGGTCGGCGACCAAGCCGAGCACGGCGGAGTCGCCCTTGGAAAGTAGCGCGCGGGCTCCGGCGCCCACGCCCTCGAGCCGACGATGCAGGTCCTCCAGAACGCGCAGCCGATTGCGCTTGAGGCCCACCTCGTTCTTGACCGTGTCGAGCTCCTTTTCGGCCTCGTGCACGCGCCCGCGCAAGACCGGGAGCTCCTGCTCTAGGTTGGCTCGCTCGCCGGCAGTCAGGCCCTTGCCTTCGAGAGCTTCCTGCACAGCCGTCTCGAGCGCGGCCTTGCGCGCGGACAGCGTGCCGAGCTCCGCCTCGGTGGTCTCCCGTTCTGCAGTGAGCGCGTCGCTGCGGACCTGGGCGTCATTGCGGCGACGCACGATGCCGTCCAAGCGGGCCGTGGCTGCTGCCGTCTGCGTTTGCAGGCCACCGAACTCGCGCCGAGCACCGTCGAGCGCCGCCGTGCGCGCTTTCTCTTCCCGCTGCAAAGCGCCGAGGGCTTCGTCTTCAGCGGCCGCATCCGCCTTGCGCGCCGCTTCGTCGCGGGCCAGGGCTTCGAGCTGCGCCAGATGCTCGCCGTGCTCGCGCGTGACGTCCGAGGCTCGGCTGACCACTTCCTCGTGCTCGCGGAGCGCGTCGGTCAGACGCTGCTCCAAATGGACCACGCGGTCCTTGGCGCGCTGGTTTTCAGCCTGCAGCGCACTGACTTCGTTATCTGCAGCGAAGGCGCGCTTGGAGGCTTGCTCTGCTCGGCTCTCGATCTCCAGCGACTCCTGGCGGATCTGACCGAGGCCTTCCTCCTCCTTGGCCAAATCGGTGCGCACGGCTTCGAGCGTCCCGCCATGCTCACCGAGGCCGCTCTGGTGCACGCGCTCGACGACCGTCAGCTCGAGCAGTTGGAAGCTGGCGTCGTAGAGGACCAGGTCTTCGAGCTCGGTGCGAGCGGCCTTGTAGCGCTCTGCCTTCTGCACCTGCCGCTCCAAAGTGGCGCTCGAACGCTCGATCTCGCGCACGATGTCGCTCACTCGGGCCAAATTCTGCCGCGTGAGCTCCATTTTGCGCTCGGCCTGCTTACGCCGCTGCTTGTACTTGGTGACGCCCGCCGCTTCTTCGATGAAGAGGCGCCGATCCTCGGGCCGAGCCGACACAATCTGGCCGATGCGACCTTGCTCGACGATGGAATAGGCCTTGGTGCCGACGCCCGTGCCGAGGAAGAGCTCGGTGATGTCGCGGAGGCGCACCTGCGTCTTGTTGATCAGGTACTCGCTCGTGCCGTCCCGGAAGAGCCGGCGCGTGATCGCGATTTCTGGATAGTCCCGGTACTCGATGGGCAGAGATTCGGCGTAGCTCGGATCGGCATTGTCGAAGGTCAAGGTGACCTCCGCCAGGCCAGCTGCTGCGCGCGAGTCCGAGCCGTTGAAGATCACGTCTTCCATGGCTCGACCGCGCAAATGCTTGGCGCTCTGCTCACCCATGCACCAGCGGATGGCGTCCACGATGTTGGACTTGCCGCAGCCGTTCGGTCCGACGATGCCAATCACATCGTGGTCGAAATGAATGACCGTCTTTTCGACGAACGACTTGAATCCGCCAATCTCTAGCTTCTTGATGTGCATCTAGAACCTCGGGCTGACTCGCCCTGGGCCGCGTCCGGCCTCACACAACTTCGCACCATAGCCGGGAAAAGTCCCCTCAAATGGGGATCCTGACCCGAAAAGAACGCCCAACCGGCGTGTTTGTCCCCGAAGATCCACCTCTTCGCCTCATCCAGCTTCGATCGAGTGGTAGCAGTCAGGACGAGGCCCCCGCGCCCTGGGACGAACGACAACACAGGTTAGGTCACTGCACGTCACGTATGGCAACGCCTTTCTCAGGGTGTACGCCGCTCCTGAATGGACGACAAGCATCAAATGAGGCGCTCCGGTTTAACCATCCGAAGTTGCTTCATTATTTTCGATCGACACGACCGCCTCGCGGCGGGCAAGCGGAGCGACCTTGGGCCGGATCGGGGGACGGCTTGACAGCAGGCAGCCGAAGCCCCAATTGCTAGCGCGTCCGAGAGACCCTTCTGCCCCCATGACCTACGAGTATTTGTGCGAAGCCTGCGGCCACGTTTGGGAAGCTGAACAACGCATCTCCGCCGACCCGCTGAAAGACTGCCCCAAGTGCGGCGAGCCGCGTGCCAAGCGCCAGATTTCTCGCGGTGCCGGCTTCATTCTCAAAGGCGGCGGCTGGTACTCCGATCTCTACGCCTCGTCGGGCAGCTCGAGCGCCGCCAAGAGCGAATCGGACTCCAGCTCTTCCACGAGCAGCGGAGCAGCGAGCAAGACCGAGACGACGACGCCCAGCAAAGAGTCCAGCACTCCTGCGGCGACGCCGAGCTCGAGCGCCAAATCTGAATAGGCCGAGCCGAATAGGCCGAGCCGAGTCAGCACTGAGAACGTAGGCAAAGGTGCCACGATTCGCCCTTCGGCTGAGCGGCCGACGAGCCTTCCCCCGGGGACAGGTCGAGTTGGCGTTGCTACCTTGGTCTTGTGACACTCCAGAAACCCGTGCATCGCGTCGTGGCCACCGTCCTCGGGGCTGGGACCATGGGCGCCGGCATTGCGGCCCACCTGGCCGCCGCCGGCTGTAAGACGTACCTGCTCGATCTGCCGGCCCCCGACGCCCCGGCTGGGCCTGCCAGGAGCGCGCTTGCGACCAAGGCCCTCGGCGCCTTGCCCAAGTCCAAGCCGCCAGCGCTCATGTCCAAGCAGGTTCTCGACCGTCTGATCCCCGGCAATTTCGACGACGACCTCGCGCGGGCGATCGGCGAGAGCGATCTGGTCATCGAGGCGGTCGTCGAGCGCCTCGACCTCAAGCTCGCGCTTTGGGGCAAGGTCGCAGAGCACGCCAAGGCCGACGCCGTCCTGGCCACGAACACCTCCGGCATCCCGATCGCGTCCATCGCGGCGGGTCTGCCGACGGCCGTGCAGGCGCGATTCTTGGGGCTGCACTTCTTCAATCCCCCGCGCTGGATGCACCTGCTCGAGGTGATTCCTGGCCCCAAGACCAGCGCGGCTGCTCTCGCCGAGGCGTCGGACTTCTGCGATCGCGCGCTCGGCAAGGGCATCGTGCTCTGCCGCGATACGCCGAACTTCATCGGCAACCGCATCGGCATCGCCGAAATGCTCCTGACCTTCCGCGCCACGCGCGAACTCGGCCTGTCGATCGAACAGGTGGACTTCCTGAACGGCCCCTTGCTCGGGCGCCCCAAGACCGGAACCTTCCGCCTGGGCGACCTGGTTGGCTTGGATGTGATCGGTCACGTCGTGGACAACCTGAAGCACGGGACGAGCGCCGATCCAGCGGCGCAGAATTTCGACCCTCTGCATGCACTCATGCAAGTGCCCGATGCGCTCGAGAAGCTCGTCCAAAGCAAGCGCCTCGGCGACAAAACAGGAGCCGGTTTCTACAAGAAGGTGCCCGGCCCGAGCGGAAAGTCCACGGTCCTCGCCCTCGACCTCGAGACGCTCGAGTACCGCCCCCAAGTCGAACCGGCTTTCCCCGAGCTCGCCAAGCTCGCCAAGAACCCGGACGTCGCAGCGCGCGTCCCCTTGGCGCTGCGGCGTGAGGATGACGCCGGCACCTTCTTCCGCCGCGTGCTCTTGCCGCTGTTCAACTACGCGGCCCGGCTCTCCGGCGTGATCTGCGAATCGCCCCAGCAGATCGACGAGGCCATGCGCTTCGGTTACGGCTGGCAGCTCGGCCCCTTCGAGCTCCTCGATGCTGCCGGGCCCGCCTGGGTCAAAGAGCAGCTCGAGGCTGCCGGCGAGCCCGTGGCCCCGCTCTTGGCAAACTTGCTCGCCGAGGGCGGCCCGGATGCCAAGTTCTACGAAGAGCGACAAGCGCGTCCCACGGTCTTTTTCGGCCCGGGCGTGCGCCGACCCACCACGAGCCCCGAGGGCGCCATCCTCCTGGATCGCTTGCGTAAGACGAATACGGTGCACCAGAACCCGACCGCGCGCCTGATCGACATCGGCGATGGGGTCGCCTGCATCGAGTTCGCGTCGAAGGCGAACATCTTGGACGAAGGCGTCGTGCGTATGATCGCCGAGGTGCCGACGTTTGCAGCTGAAAAAGGCTTCGTCGGTCTCGTCCTTGGTAATCAGGCCGATCACTTCTGCCGCGGCGCCAACCTGATGCAGGTCGCCATGCTGATGACGCAGAAGAACTTCGCCGGTCTCGAGAAGGTCATCGATATCCTGCAGCAAGCGTTCATGGGCTTGCGCCATGGCCCGCTCCCCGTCGTCGCTGCCCCGATTGGACAGACCCTGGGTGGCGGGACCGAAGCGGTGCTCCATTGCGCCGAGGTCGAAGCGGCAGCGGACCTGTTCCTCGGTCTGGTCGAGGTGGGGGTGGGCGTCTTGCCGGCCGGCGGCGGACTCAAGGAAATTGCGCGCCGCGCAGCGGCTTGGGCCGATCTGGCCCCGGACCAGGATCCCTATCCCTGGGTGCGCCGCGGCTTCGAGGCGGTGGCGATGGCCAAGGTGAGCATGTCGGCGCAGGAAGCGCGGGAAAACGGCTACCTGACGCCGCAGGACGGCATCACCTTCCACAAGCTGCGCGTGATCGAGAACGCCAAGAAGCGCGTGCTCGGCCTGGCAGCTCGCGGCTGGGTGCCGCCGTCGGTCGACGAGCCCATCCGCGTCATCGGCGAGGTGGGCGGCGCCAACCTGATGATGGGCCTCGAGCTCTTCGGCTGGGGCGGCTACGCCAGCGAGTACGACCGCCACATCGGCCGGAAGATCGTGCACGTGCTGTCGGGCGGCATGCGCCCCGGTACGAACAAGCTGACCGCCCAGCAGCTCTTGGACTTGGAGCGGGAAGCCTTCGTCTCCCTGTGCGGCGAAGAAAAGACGCAAAAGCGCATCGAGCACATGCTCACCACCAAGAAACCCCTGAGGAACTGAGAGAACCCATGAAGACAGCGGTCATTGTCGCAGCGCGGCGGTCGGCGGTGGGCAAGGCGCCTCGCGGAGCCTTGCGCAACACCAGGCCCGACGAGTTTGGGGCACAAGTGCTGCGAAAGACGCTGGAGGACGCCCGAGTCCCCGGCGAGCTGGTCGAGGACGTGCTGGTCGGCTGCGCCATGCCGGAAGCCGAGCAGGGCCTGAACGTGGCCCGCAACATCGTGCTCTGGGCGGGCCTGCCGGACCGGGTGCCGGGGGCCACGATCAATCGCTACTGCGCCTCGGGCCTGCAGACCATCGCCATGATCGCCGAACGCATCCAAGTCGGCGGCATCGACGTCGGCGTGGCGGGCGGCATCGAGTCGATGAGCATGATCCCGATGGGCGGCAACCTCACCCGCCTGCATCCGGCCATCGTCGACCAGCGCCCCGAGATCTACATCAACATGGGCCTGACCGCGGAGAACGTCGCCCGGCGCTACGAGGTGTCCCGGCAGGATCAGGACGCGTTTGCGCTCGAAAGCCACAAACGCGCCGTGCGCGCGCTCGAGGCCGGGAAATTCAGCCAGGAGATCGTGCCCGTCACCACCCGCGAGGGCAGCGTCTTTGCCACGGACGAGGGCCCGCGCGCCGATACGTCCGCCGAGGCGCTCGGCAAGCTACCCGCCGTGTTCGCCGACAAAGGCAGCGTCACCGCCGGCAATTCGTCGCAGACGAGCGACGGCGCGGCGTTCGTCGTCTTGATGAGCGAGGACCGTGCGAAGGAGCTGGGCCTCCGGCCCATCGCTCGCTACGTGGGGTTTGCCGTCGCCGGCGTGGCCCCCGAGGTCATGGGCATCGGGCCCGTCGAGGCAATTCCGCTCGCGCTCCGCAAGGCCGGACTCAAGCTCGCGGATGTGGACGTGATCGAGCTCAATGAAGCGTTCGCTGCCCAGGCGCTGGCCGTCATGCGTCAGCTCGATCTGAATCCGGAGAAGACGAATCCGAATGGTGGGGCCATCGCCCTCGGCCACCCGCTCGGCTGCACCGGGGCCAAGCTGACGGCGACCGCGCTTGCCGAGCTCGAGCGCCAAAAGGGCCGCTACGCCATGGTGTCGATGTGCATCGGCGGCGGCATGGGTGCGGCCGGCCTGTTCGAAAGGCTCTAGCGAAAGGCTCTAGCTCCCCGCTCGGGCCGCCTGGATCTCCGCGCGCACCTCGGCGTCGGGGTGCTCGGCGTGTGCTTCGAGGACCGCCCTGGCGTCGTCGTGGCCGTGCTGGCGCCAGAGCTCGCCCAAGGCCCAAGCCGCGTGGATCTGCACCAGAGCGGGGCGCTCGCTCGCCAGGACGGAAGCGAGGATCGGGACCGCCGCGGCGGCACCGCTGTTACCGAGCGCGATGACGGCGTTGCGCGCCAGCTGGGCGCGGGTCGCGCGCTGCAAGGCGGTGCGTCGGACGTGCCGCCGGTAGCCGTTGGCCGAGAGATTCAGGATCGCTTCGAGCAGCGGCTCTTGCCAGAACTCGGCCGGTTCGAGCTCGGGATCGGCCGGCAGGACGCTAGCCGACCGGTTGTAAGGGCAGACCGCTTGGCACTCATCACAGCCGAAGACCCGGGTTCCGATGCCACGCCGCAGCTCGCGGGGGACGACGCCGGCGTGCTCGATCGTCAGGTAGGAGACGCAGCGCCGTGCGTCGATGCGATACTCGGCGTCGAGCGCGCCCGTCGGGCAGGCATCCAGGCACGCCCGACAGCGTCCGCAGCCTTCGAGCGTGCGCTCGGCCGAGGTGACTGGGAGCTCCACGTCCACCACCAGCACGGCCAGGTGAAAGTAGCTGCCCACCCCAGGCACGATCGCCAGCGTATTTTTGCCGAGGAATGCAAGCCCGGCGCGCTCGGCCAGCTGCCGTTCGAACACCAGCGCCGTGTCGACACAGGCGCGCGCGAGCACAGGCCGGCCCTGCAGGTCCGCCAGGGTGTCGGCCAAGAGGAGCAAGCGCTCCTTGAGCACGTGGTGGTAGTCTCGCCCGCCCGCGTAGCGCGCGACTTGGCCCGTGAGCTCCGCGCCGTCGCGCGAGCGACGGAGCGCGACCGCTGAGGCCGGCGAGTAGGGGAGTCCGACCACGAGCACACTCCGCGCCCCGGACAGAAGCGAGCTCGGACGCTCGCGGGCGAGCGTGCCATCCGCGAGCTGCACGCCGAGGTACTCCATGTCGCCATGTCGCCCCTGGCGCAAAAACTCCTCGAGCTCGCGCGCTGGTCCCGGAAAGTCCTCAGGCCCGGTGATCTTGGCCGCGAAGAAGCCGAGCGACTGGGCCTGCTCGAGCCAGACCTCGGCCAGCGACGTCGGGTCGCAAATAGGGCTCTGCCCGCTCGGGTGGTGCAGGTAGATTCCTTCGACCTGTTCCTCCCGGCGGGCAGCGCGTCGCCGAGTGCGTCTCTCGGTCAACTGCCTGCGATCTCGGCCTCCAGGCGGTCGAGCTCGGCTTCGAGGTTCTCGTAATGCAGGGCTTTGTCGGCTTCCGCCTCGAAATCAGCCGCAGTAGCGGGACCTTCGACCTTGGTGGCCGGTTCGTCGGGTGCCATGTCGGGCAGGTGCACCTCGGGCTCCGGCGGCGGCTTGGGCGCCTCCGCCTTCTTGTCCTGCTTGGGGGGTTCGTCCTTCTTGCAACCGCTGGCGCTCAGGCTCGCGGCCAGTGCCAAAAGCAACATCGTTCGTTTCATTGTGCACCTGCCTTCGGGGCGGCGGCGGCGGCGGGAGCGGCCGGCCGAGTGGGTTGGGAGTAGGGACCTCCGGCTCCGTGGGCCGGTACGGGCCGTGCCGGTGCGCCGGGGGCGCCTGGCTTGCCCGTGGCACTGGGCGGGGCGAGCGACGGCGCCTCGTCCAGCTTGCCTTCTGCTATCGCGGTGATGCGCTTTTCGTGCTTCTCGTTTTCCATCTCGAGCAGGCGCTGCGCCTTGTCGACGACGTGCTCCTGCTTGGAAGCCTCGGCGATTTCGATCAGGCGAGTCAGACGTGCCACGCGCCAGGCATGACGGCGAAGCTCCGCCAGCACGGCCGGGTTCTCGGGCTTCTTACCCCACGCCTTCTTGAACGCAGCGCGTTCCGCATCTGCACGCTCTTGCCGGGTCGCTGCACGCTTCTCCTCCGCGGCCTTGAGCGTGGCCTCGAGCTCCTTCTGCTCTTTGTCGGAGAGTGGCTTGCTGGCGCGGGCACGAGCCTGCTGCGTTTTGATCAGAGCCTCGAGGCCCTTCTTGCGCGCAGCCTCGGCCCGTTCTTCCGCTTCCTTGACGGCCTTCTCCGAGCCTTCGCCACCCTCGAGCCGAGCCTTCTGCGCCATCTTCAGCTCGCGTTCGGCGCGCTTGTACTCGCGCATGCCCGTGAGTCGGGACCGACGAGCTTCCTTCGGCAGCTTGGCGGCCGCAGCGGCGCGACTCTTGGCAATCTTCGCGCGGCGCTCCTTCTCAGCGGCGTCCACCGGCTCGGCTGCGCCCGGTGCATCCGCGGCATCTTTGCCCTTGGCTTCTTTGCCATCCTTCGCGCCTTTGGCGTCCGTCGGCCGCTTGGCGCCGGGAGCGCCCGGGGTCTCCGTTTTCGCCCGCGTGGCCGTGACCGGCTGCGCCGGAGTGGTCCGGGCCGCGGGTTGTGGCGCCGCAGCCGGCGCCGCTTCGGGGCTCTGCGCCAGGGCCACGCCGGTCGCTCCTACGAGCCCGAGCGCCACCCCCATTAAGACAGTTCGCTTCAATTGGTTCATTCTTTCCCTTTCCGTCGGCGCACCCTTTGCCAGCTGAGAGGCTCTTCACGACTCCCCCTCTGCCGCCGCGGGTGCGGCGGGCGGCGCTTCGATTTGGGGCGCGAGGATACGTCCAGAGCCGGGAGCGATGCCACCCCCCGCTGGAAGGGCCCGCTGGGCGCCTGTATACTGGAAATATCGTGGGAGGGGAGTCGATCCAGTCGGCCAAGGTCGCGCGCGGCCCGGAGGGTGGCGGGGGAAGCGACCGCTGGGCGGCCTGGCTGACGGCACTCGGCCTCTTGGCTCTGATCGTGGCGGTCGTGCAGAAGTGGAGATCGGCTGGGACCGACGGCCTCGGCACCTGGGCCGGCGAGGTGCTGTCCGGCCCCCTAGCCGCGGCGGTCCTCGCCCTTGGCCTCGTCGCCGGCGTCGCTCTGGTTCTCACTGCGATCGAGCGTCTCAAGGCCGCGCCCCATCGGGTGGAGCACGAGTCGCTCCGCCCCCTCGCTGGCTCGAGCCGCGCAGAGGTGCTGCGCGAGGTGCGAGCGCGGCTCGACGCTCGCGTCGAGGCCGGCGAGGAGGACGTCAGTCTGCTCTTGGACGAGCTGTTCTCGGGTGGGCTCGAGCTCGGTGCGAGCGACCTGCACATTCGGCCTGCGCGTGAGGGCATCCTGGTGACCTACCGTGTGGATGGCGGCTTGCTCGACGTCTGCACCTTGCCGCAAGGGCTGGGCTCCCGCTTGTCCACCCGCATCAAGGTGCTGGGGCGCATGGATCCATTCGCGAAAAGGCCCCTCGACGGCAAGCTCCGGCATCGCGTCGGCGGCCGGCCTCTCGAGGCGCGCGTGTCGACGCTGCCAACCGAGCTCGGGGACCGCGTGGTCTTGCGCTTGGTCAAGAGCGGCAGCGGCCTGCCGGAGGTCTCCGAGCTCGGCTTCGCGCCAGCGACCAGCCAGGCGCTGAAGGAAATTCTCGCGCGTCCCGAGGGCCTCTTCCTGGTGAGCGGGCCGGTCGGCTCCGGCAAGACGACCACGCTCTACTCGGCGCTCGACTACATCCATACCTCCCGTGGCAAGACGGCAAGCCTGGTGACGCTCGAGGATCCGATCGAGCAGCACCTGTCCTTCGCCACGCAGACTCAGATCAACGCCGAGCATGGGCTGTCCTTCGCTCAAGCGCTCCGCAGCGCGCTGCGTCAGGACCCCAACGTGCTCATGCTCGGGGAAATCCGCGACCGCGAGACGGCGGCCATCGCCACCCAGGCCGGCCTCACCGGTCACCTCATCCTGTCGACGCTCCACGTGGACCGCGCCGCTGGGACCTTTCCCCGGCTGATGGAGATGGGCGTGGAACCCTTCGTTTTGGCCAGCACTCTGGCGGGTGCCATGAGCCAGCGCTTGGTCCGGGCCCTCTGCACCCACTGTCGGCAGCCGGCAGCCGAGGACCCGCTGCTCGCGCACCGGCTCGAGCAGCTCGGCGTCGTCCTGCCGCCGGGGCAGTACTTCGAGCCCAAGGGCTGCGATTTCTGCGAAGGCCATGGCTTCCTCGGTCGCATTCCGATCGCGGAGCTCTTGGTCATCACGCCCGAGCTGCGCCGCTTGATGACCGAGCGGCCCAACACCGAAGCGATCCAGGCGGCGGCGATCCAGGCCGGCATGATGCCGCTGCTCAGCGATGGTCTCAGCCGGGCGGCACGGGCCGAAACGAGCCTAGCGGAAGTCTTGCGGGTGACGACGTGAGCACGCGTCTCGCCCTGTGGGCCCGGGTCGCCCGGATCACCGCGGCCTCTGGCTTCGTGGCCCTGTCGGGCTTTCTCTTGGTCGAGGTTGGGTTCGAGCCGGGGCCGACCGGGGTGGCCTCCGCCATGGCCCCGCCGCGGCGCATGCCCCTGCCAGTGCCGCCCGAGCTCGAGCCCGGTGCGGACGACCCGCTGGCACCGAAAGCCAGCGCGAGCGCGAGCCTCGACCCCCCACCGAGCCCGCGGCAAATCCTGGTCGACATTGGGCCCCCGCGCTCGGACGTCTTCGTCGACGGCCGCCGCGTCGGACAGACTCCGTTCCTCGGCCAGGTGCGCTGTCGGCCGGGTCGGGAGATCTCGATCCACGTCATCCCCGAGCGTGGCCTCCCGCTCCAAGAGAAGCGGGTCTGCCCCCACTGAGCTCGACCGGCGTTGCCGGCATCGAGACGCCAGGTCCCTGAAACGGCCCGCGGACCAGGGCCTGGTCGACCAATTCCATGCACAAGTGCAACATGATCTTGCACTATTGCATGGGTGAACCCGTTAACTAGGCTACATGCCAATGAAATATTTCTGATGGACAATGGCACGCTTTATGCGTATATCAACACCTAGCAGCAGGCCGTGGCGTGTCCCCCCCCTCCGCCCGGCCTGCTGCCTTCTTTTGTCTGCGGAGGTCGCAGGCTCGCGCGGCCCAGGGGCCGCATGCCGGCTCTACGGCTGATTCTGACGGCGCGTCGGGTCGAGGACGGCGCGGCAGATCCGCGCTGAGAACGGGCCGACCAAGCGGAAGGTCGGAGCGCCACCCTCAGTGCTGTCCTGAAAGAGCAGTGAACCGCGGACCTGGCCGTGCAGGACGGGCTCGAGCGTCTCGAGCTTGAGCAGGCCGCCCCCCGGCAAGGCGCGACCCTCCGAAGCCAGACGAACGAAGGGCAGGGCCACCGGCGTCTCGGCGCTCTGAACACCATCGACCAAGCCGGGCCAGGGAAAGTCTCCTTTCTGCAGGCCAACGCCCGGAGGCGCTTCGACCGTGACCGAGACGAAGATCTCGCCGGGTGGCGGGTTCTCGAACCGATCGCAGCCCACCTCGTAGCTCGACAGCACGATGGTCAGCCGATCCGGCTCCCCGGCAAGCTCGATGTAGCGAGCTAGGGCAGAGACCGGCGCAAAGGTTCGCGCGGCCCCAGCGCCCAAGAGGACGTCGATCTTGGGCGCCCGCGATTCTTCGCAACCCAGGCCCGCCAAGACCAGCGGGATCATGCATACGGCGCAAAGCGCGCGCCTCGCTCGCCACTTCATCCGGATTTACCGAGCCGGGCGACCGCTGGAACGACCAAAGGCCAAGCGTGGTGTTCGAGCGGCGCGAGCGCGATGGCAAAACGCTCTCGTGCTTCGCGGGCGGACAGGCGATCCCGAGGATCGTGCCGCAAACAGGCGGCGATGGTCCGCGCCAGACGCCCCAGATCTTTCATCTCGTTCATGTTCGCCAGCTCGGGCAACCAGCCGTCGTGGGAGACGTGCCGCGTCACCAGTGCCATCTCATCGGCGGCCTCGAAGAGCAAGCTGCCGGTCAAGAGCTCGTAGGCGAGGCAGCCCACCGAGTACATGTCCGCAGGGGGAGGCTCGGGCTGGTGCCCAGCTGGGAAAACGCCGAGCACTTCCGGCGCCGTGTACTCCACCGTCCCGCACCCCGGCCGCAAATGCCGCCCGCTGAGGCCGAAGTCCACGAGCACGGGGATATTGCCGTCTCGCATGATGACGTTGGTGGGCTTGATGTCCAAGTGTCCCACGCCGGCGTCGTGCATGGCCTCGAGCCCGGCCAAGATCCCGTCCAGGTAACTCGCGACTCGCTCCATCGTGAGCGAGCGCGAGCGGAGCAAGCGATCGAGCGCCGTACCCAGGATGAGCTCCATCACCAAGATGGGCTTGGGGCGAGCGCCCAAATCGAAGGTGACGAAGCGGGCGAGGTTGGGGTGGGCGGGCAGAGACAGGAGCGCGCCGCCTTCCTCACGGAACATGTCGAAGAAGTCCTGTTCGGACATCGACCGGGCCGTGGACGGGTCGTACTCGGGGACCTTCAGCGCAAAGCTCTCGGCCTTCGGATCGTTGCGCTCATCGTAGCGGCGGGCGACGAACACGGAGCTGACGCCGCCAGTACCCAGCGGGCGCACGACGTAGAAGGCGCCAATCGTGCGGCGCGGCAGGAGCCAGTTCGGGAGCAGGGCGCGCCGTTCCTTGAGCGGCACCGGAATGACGGAGCTGCGTCCGGTGCGCGGCAGGCTGGGGATGCGCATCACCACCTGACCGATCGCTTCGCCGATCGAATCCGGCAAGCCGACCACGAGCGCCTCGGTCGCCGCCAAGATCTGGTCCACGGAAGGGACGTCGTCCGTCGTCAGGCCGTGCTCGATCATGGCGCGCAAGCCGGGGCCGCCGTAGTCGCTGCTCGGCCGGTCAGGGGGCCCGCCGAGCACCCGCCGCTGCGCGCAGCGCAGCATGTGAGCCAGATCCTCCGCCACCTGCTCGAGCTCCTCGAGCACGGGCCCCTTCGTCTCGCGGGTGTCCACGAGCTCCGACTGGCCTCGCGCCACGCTGATGGCCTCCAGTGTGCGTGCCAGCCGAAAAATCACCCGCCGGAGCGCTTCGGCGTGGTAGCCGCCGCCACCGACGATGCCTTGGCTGAAGCGCATCAAGCGCAGCGCTACGTCGATCTTGGCCAGCCCTTCGTCACCGGCAGAGCGCCCGTCGGCCAGGGCACCGAGGCCGAGTGCCGGATCGTCCACGACCAGCTCGGGCCGATCGGGGGCCAGAAACGCGGCGAGCGCGGCGAGGGGCCCGGCCACGTCCGGCGACGTCGACGCCTCGGCGATGGTGAAGATGGCATCCGCGTCCCGCAGCATCGCCGAAACGACAAGCACCAGGTCGCCGACCTGCATGACGTCCTCGCGCACGGCAGCATCGAACGAACGCGCCAGGGCAGCACAGAGCACGCGATGCACGCTCGGGTCGACGCCGAACTCGAGGCGCTCGAGCAAGCGCGTGATGCTCTGCTGCAGCCGACTGACCAGGGGCCCGGAGGCGTCGCTCTGCGAGCCACGGTCGGCGTCGAGCAGGTGCAAGAGCACGCGCAGCCGCTCACGGTCGAACGCTGCGAACTCCTGGGCCCAGGCACGTTCGAGCGCCGGGTCGAGACCGGACAGGATCCAGCGGCTGATGCGGTTCTGTAAACGCTCCATCGGCTCGACGGTGGCGTCGGCATCGCCTGGCCGCCGTCCGAGCAAGAGGAGTTGGCTGAGCGTGGAGCGCTGAAACGCCGCCCGGTCGAGCTCGAGCAGCCGCCCGAGCACCTGGGCGCGTGCGTCCGGGGCGGCCAGATCGCTACCTTCGATGAAGGTAGCGATGTCGTGCGCCTCGGTGCTCGCTGCGAGCGCGAGCTGGTGGGCCAGTTCTGCGCCTTCGCTTTCGAACGCCAGAAGCGCCCGCTGTACGCGCTCCGCCAAGTCGGGCGTGGCCGATAGCTCCCCCGACAAGATCCCCAGCGCCCGCTCGGACAACGCACGCTCGACCGGACTCTGCGTGCCGCCCTCCGCAAGCAGGGTCCGATGCAGGATCCCCCGGGCATTGCTGGCGAAGTCATCGCGCTTGACCTGCTCGCACAGGTCGGCCACCGCGAGCGCCACGCCGAGATTGGGCGCCGCGCACACGCGATCGAGCACGTTCTCGGCGCGGTCGAGCTCGGTCTCGATGACCCGGCCCAAGCCGAGTGGAACGACAGCCGAGAGCCCAGGGTCGCGCTTGGCCAGTGGCCCGCCCAGCACCGCGTGCACGGACGAATGCACCTCCTGATCGCCCAGCACCATGGCGGCCACCAGCGACACCAGGCCCCGACGCCAATCGGTGATCGAGCGCTCGGGACCGAGCGCCTGCTCCACTTCCTGCCGCGTTTCCCGACTGACGGCCGCCAGGAGGCCCCGCGCGACCGCGGCGTGGCGCCACACCAGCGGTTCACGGTCGAACACCAAACGAATGAGCGGAGTGCGCAGATCCCGCGACAGCAATAGGGAGAGCGGTTGCGGGTCGCCCAGCTGGTAGCGCGTCACCGCCTCCTGCGCCGCGTGTTCGAGCAGCTGGGCCGCGAGGCGCCGAGCCGGAAGTGCCCCCCGGGCCGGCTTGATCACCCACGCGTCGCGCGTGGCGCTTCTGGTCACCAGCGCCAGGGCGAGCGGGGCAGCGTTCTGCTCGCTGCCAAAGGGAAACTCCATGCACAGACCCACGCGAGCACGCAGGGTGGGCGCTTCCAGGGGCCCGGCTGCCCCGAGTGCCATGCGAGTCGCGACCGGAAGGAACGCGGCGGCGTGCCCGGCGTAGAGCAGGGAAAACACGCGCCGCCGCAGATCACGCTTCACGACGCCACTCGGACAGGCCGAGGATAGCTCGTAGAGCGCGACCGCAGCCGAACCTGGCTCCAAGAAGTCGATCTGGTCACACAGCCCGCGCTCGAGCGCGACGTACGCCGCGGCTTCCAAGCCGCGCGGGTCGACGCCGTCCAGCGGTGGCGGACCGAGATGCCCAGCGGAGGCCGAAAGAGCCGAGAGCGCCTGACGGAAGTTCGCCAGCTGATCCTCGAGGCGCGGCTGACGCGAGAGCGAGAGCAATAGATCGGCCGGGGAAGAACGAACTCTCATGCGCGGGACCAGCGGAGAATCTTAGAACGGAGCCCAGGAAATCCCAATTTTTGCCCGCCGCGTCCGCGTAGGCACAAGGCGAGACTTGTGTGCGGTGGTGGTTGCGAGTCTATTGGAACACCTGCCCATGGCCCGACCCGCGTCCGTCAGCGTGCTCCTCCTTTCGCACGGCACGATCTCGAGCGAGGAAGAAATCCCCGCGTTCCTGCAGGAGATCCGGCAGGGACGGCCGGCTCCGCCTGCTCTCATCGAAGAAATGCGGCATCGCTACCGAGCCATCGGAGGTTCTCCTCTCTTGGAGCACACGCGAGCACAGGGGGCGGAGCTCGAGCGACGCCTCGGCCTGCCGGTGCGCGTGGCCATGCGCTTCTCCGCGCCCCGGCTGGAGACGGTCCTCGCACCGCTCGGGCCGGACGACGTCGTGCACCTCTTGCCGGCCGCGCCGCTCAGCGTGCCCATCTACGAAGCCGCGGCCCGGAGCGCGCTCGCATCCCATCCTCGCCCGCCCACGCTGGTGTCCGTGGCGCCGTGGGCGCTCGAGCCACCGCTCGTCCTCGAGTGGGCGCAGCGCATCCGCGAGGCTTACGCAAGTGCACGGCCGCCGTGCCAGCTGATCCTGACCGCACACAGCCTGCCGAAGGTCGTGATCGAACGCGGCGATCCGTACGAGCGCGAGTTCGGCGCCATGGTCCGAGCGGTACAGGGCGCCGCGGGCGTCTCGGGCGTCATCGCCTACCAGAGCCAAGGTCAGAGCCCCGGGGCATGGCTCGGGCCCACGCTGCTCGAGGCGTTCGAGGCGGCGGGCAGGGCGGGCCACCAGACCGTCCTCGTCGCCCCACTCGGCTTCGTGTCCGAGCACGTCGAAACCCTGTTCGACTTGGACATCGAGGCCAGGAGTCAAGCCGAGGCCCTCGGCCTGCAGTTCCTACGCCTGGCGGCGCCCACCAGCTCGGCCGGGCTCATTTCGGCCATGGAACGCGCGCTCCGGCGCAGCTTGGCGGAGCTCGAACCCGCCCCGCCTCCGAGTTGACAGCCAGGGACCATTGGGTCACTAAGTCCGCCTGTGATTGAGCCCAAGGTACTCGAGGAGCGACTCCTGACCGCGTTCCCGGATGCGGAGGTCGAAGTCGAAGACCTCACCGGAACCAAGGACCATTACCGCGCCCACATCGTCAGCCAGGCGTTTGCCGGCAAGAGCCTCATCGAACAGCACCAGCTGGTCTACCGAGCCCTCGCCGACGAGATGAAGGGCCCCATTCATGCGCTGTCGCTCAAGACCTCACCGCGCGCTTGAAGCTCACAGGCGATCCATCGAACCGTACCTCCTCGGACAGGACATCTCTCGTGAACGAATCTGCCCTCGACCCTGCGCTCCGCTCGAAAATCGAAACCCTGCTCGGCCAGAGCCGGGTGGTCCTGTTCATGAAGGGGACGAAGCCCTTCCCGCAGTGCGGGTTCTCCGCAAAAGTGGTGGGGATCCTGCGCGACGTCGGTATCGAGTTCGAGGCCCACAACATCCTTTTGGACGTGGATCTCCGCGAGGGGCTCAAGCGCTACTCGAATTGGCCGACCTACCCGCAGCTCTACGTCGACGGGAAATTGGTAGGCGGGTGTGACATCGTGACCGACCTGTACGAGTCCGGCCAGCTGACCCAGGTTCTCCAGTCGGCCTAAATGCGGCCAGGATCCGTGCTGGGATCTGCGCAAAAAATTCCGGTTTGACCGGGTGTTGCCGGCACCATTTCTGGGCCTCATGCTTCGCGCATGACGGACTGCCCCAACATGCGCACCTGCGCCATGTACCCGCTGCTCACGCTGGCGGGCACCCTGCGCACGTGGCAAACGCGCTATTGCCAGGGCGAGTTCGAAGGCTGTGAACGCTACAAGCGCACGCTCCAGGGCCGCACGGTGCCCGCGAATCTCATGCCGAACGGCATGCTCCTGCGTCAGCAGCCCGCCACGAGCGGGAAGTAGAAAGGGAAGTCCAGTTTGAATCATTGGCCGTTTTGGATTTCGGGCCTGGCTCTCGCCAGCATCATGTTGCTCCATTGGTTCACGACCGGCCGCATGATGGCCGTATCGGGGCGCTTCACCGCATTGATCAACCGCGTCCGCTACCGTGATCAGGACGAACCCGATCAGGAGATGGCCGCCGACGATCTCGTCGCCGCCATCCGTGCCATGACGGCCGACACGTTCGGTGGTGGTGCCGAGCCGAGCGATCTCGAGCCCCCAGCCGCAGCGCCGCCGGCAGCCCCGATCACGCTCTCCGGGCCTCAGGCGCCGTGGCTGCACATCGTGTTCTTCGGTGGCCTGCTCCTGGGCGGCCTCGCGTCGGCCGTGGCCTGGGGAACGTTCGCTCCCACCTGGGGCCTGAGCGGTGAAGGCTTCACCCGGACCTTCGGCGACGGGCCCGCCACCGCCGCGGTGCTGCTCGGCGGCGGGATGCTGACCGGGTTTGGAACTCGCATGGCCGGAGGGTGCACCTCGGGCCACGGACTGTGTGGTGTCAGCCGGCTGCAACCGGGCAGTCTGCTGGCCACCGCCGCCTTCTTCGGTGCCGGCATCCTGTTCTCGTTCGCCTTGGAGGCGCTGTGATCGCCCAAGCCTCGAGGTCGGACGCGCGCGCCGCCGTCGTCCTTTCGCTGCTCGGAATCTTCATGGGCTTTTCCCTGAGCCGCATCGGTTTCGGCAGCTGGGACGAGGTGCATTCCATGTTCACCTTCTCGAGCTTGCGCCTCACCCTGGCCTTCCTGACGGGCGTGGTCGTGCTCGTCCCGGCGTGGAAGCTGATTCACCGCGCGACGGGAGCCACCTGGTCGCCCCGCAACATCCATCGCGGGACGTTCATTGGCGGCGCGCTGTTCGGCCTCGGCTGGGCGCTGACGGGCGCCTGCCCAGCCATTGCGCTCGTGCAGCTCGGAGAGGGACAGCTGGCCGCGATTTTGACCCTGGCCGGCATCTTCCTCGGAAACCTGCTCTATTCGGTCGTTCACGACCGCTTCTTCCGCTGGTCGACGCAGAGCTGCGCCGACGTCTGAAGGGGCCTTTTCTGCCTCGATGTTCTGTGGCAGAAGCGCGTCTCGCTTTCGGGGTGTACCTCAACTTGGTAGAGGGCCGGCTTTGGGTGCCGGACGTTGTGAGTTCAAATCCCACCACCCCGACTCGTCTCCGCCCGCCCGCGAGTCCACCACCAGCGCCTCAGCGCTAGCCGACGGGCTGAACAGCCCGAGCCAGGCTGTCCTTAGCGGCTGTCCCTAGCGGGCACGCCCTGCGGGGCGCGGGCCCTGCCTGCGCGAACCGGTCACACCGCCCTCCTGGACAGGCCTCGCGAACGGGCCTCGCGAAGAGGTAGAGCCAACCGTCACGAGCTGCGAGGCCTCGTGTTCTCACCAGATTTGTGACCCCAACGAGATTTGAACTCGTGTTACCGGCGTGAGAGGCCAGTGTCCTAACCGCTAGACGATGGGGCCGAAGGGCTCTTGAACTAGATTGGAGCGCGGGTTGGGGAACTAGGATTCGAACCTAGATAACAAGTACCAGAAACTTGTGTCCTGCCGTTAGACGATTCCCCAGGAGAATCGCCCCCCAAGACGACACCAGGCCAGACTCCGGGGGGCCGGATAGGTATCTCGGTCGGTGTGCCTGTGCAAGGGCCGGCCGGCGAAAAAAGGTCACCGGCAGGTGCGGCTCGGGGTTGACCGCCGGGGACCCGTCCCTAAGTTGCCCGGCGCAATGAACATCAAGGACGTCACCTACCGCCGCGCAGCCCGACAGAAGATGCTCGAGGGCGTCAACCTCTTGGCCAACACCGTCAAGGTGACCCTGGGCCCGAAGGGCCGCAACGTGGCGATCGAGAAGGGGTGGGGCGCTCCCACGGTGACGGGGGATGGCGTGAGCGTGGCCCGGCAGATCGAGTTCGAGGACAAGCTCCAGAACATCGGCGCCAAGATGGTGCACGAGGTCGCCAACAAGACGAACGACAAGACCGGCGACGGTACGACGACGGCCACCGTCCTGGCCCAGGCGATCTACGGTGAGGGGATCAAGCTGATCGAGGCCGGCGCGAACCCGATGTGGCTCAAGCGCGGCATCGATCGCGCCACCGAGGGCCTCGTCCAGGGGCTACGCGCCCAGGGCAAGGAGGCGTCCAGCAGCGAGCGCATCCGCCACGTGGCGGAGGTCAGCGCCAACGGTGACGCGGTCGTCGCCGGCTACATCGCAGACGCCATGGACAAGGTGACCAAGGACGGCGTGATCACCGTCGAGGAGGCCCAGGGCCTCGACACCACGGTGGACATCGTGGAGGGCATGCAGTTCGACCGCGGCTACCTGAGCCCGTATTTCGTGACCAACCAGAAGGACATGAAGGTCGAGCTGGATGACGCCTACCTCCTGGTGGCCGAAAAGAAGATTCACTCGATGGCCGACCTCCTGCCGGTGCTCGAGGCGATCAACCAGAAGGGCGCGTCACTCGTGATCCTCGCCGAGGACATCGAGGGCGAAGCGCTGGCCACGCTGGTGGTCAATCGCATGCGCGGCGTGCTCAAGGTGGCGGCTGCGAAGGCCCCCGGCTTCGGCGACCGCCGCAAGGAAATGCTCAAGGACATTGCGACCCTGACGGGCGCCACCGCCTTCATGGATGCGCTCGGCCGCCGAATCGACAGCGCCAAGCTCGAGGACCTGGGTCGCGTCCGCCGCGTCATCATGGACAAGGAACACACCACGCTGATCGGCGGCCACGGTGACCCCAAGCAGGTCCTCGCGCGCAAGGAGACGATCAAGCGCGAGATCGCCGAGACCAAGAGCACCTACGACAAGGAAAAGCTGCAGGAACGCCTGGCCAAGCTGGCGGGCGGCGTGGCCGTGATCAACGTGGGCGGCCACTCGGAGATCGAGGTCAAAGAGCGGAAGGATCGCGTCGAGGATGCCCTCGCAGCGACCCGTGCTGCCGTCGAGGAAGGCTACGTGCCCGGCGGCGGCGTCGCCCTGCTCCGCGCCGCGACTTCGATCGCCAGCATGACCAGCGACGACGACGATGAACGTCTCGGCATTCGCCTCGTGCTCCGCGCTGCCACGGCGCCCCTGCGTCAGATCGCCAAGAACGCGGGCCTCGAACCCGAAGTCGTCGCCGAAAAGGTGCGCGAGCTCGCTGGCCCCAATGGCTACGACGCCCGTGGGGATCGGTACACCGATCTCGAGGCCGCCGGCATCATCGATCCGCTCAAGGTCGTGCGGGTCGCGCTCGAGCATGCAGCGAGCATCGCCGGTATGATGCTCACCACCGAGGCTGCCATCACCGAGAAGCCCAAAGCTGCCGAGGCGCCTGCGCCCGGCGGGGGCGGCATGGGTGGCATGGGTGGCATGGGTGGCATGGGCGGCATGGGCGGCATGGGCGGCTTCCCGATGGGCTGATCCGAGCAAGCACTGCCCGGCGGGCCGCCGGCTTCGATAAGCAAGCCGAGGACTTGGCGCACGAGCGCTCGTTCGCGGTACGATGGGCGGATGGAGCTTCGGGTCATCGGGTGCCACGGCGGCGAAACGCCCAAGCACCGCACGAGCGCATTCGTCCTCGATGACCGATTGGCGATCGATGCGGGCTCGCTGACCAGTGGGCTCGAGCTCCCCGCGCAGATGGCGCTGGAAGCCTGCTTGGTCAGCCACGCGCACCTCGATCACATCCGCGATCTGGCCACCATCGCCGACAATCGCTGTCAGCAGCGCGCCAGCACCTTGGTGATCGCCGCACCCAAGCCCACGATCGATACGCTCAAGCGCCACTTCTTCAACGATCATCTGTGGCCCGATTTCACCAAGATCCCGTCCGGTTCGGGGCCCACGATTCAGTACCTCGAGCTCGAGCTCGAAAAGCCCACGCAGATCGCCGGCTTCGATGTGCGCGCCGTGGGCGTTAGCCACACCATCGATACAGCCGGCTTCCTCATCCGCGCGGCGGGGGGCACGGTCGCGTACACCGGTGACACGGGCCCAACCGATCGCTTCTGGGAGCTCTTGAACCAAGAGGCGAACGTGAAGGCGCTCCTGGCAGAGGTCAGTTTTCCCAATGCGGAGCAGGCGCTAGCCACCGTCAGCGGTCACCACACGCCGCGCACGCTCGCGCTCGACTTGGCCAAGCTGGATAGGCCCGCTGACCTTCCGACCGTCCTCTACCACATCAAGCCGTTCTTCCAGGCCGAGGTGGAGCGCGAGTGCGCCGCG
>Ga0164309_10000223_pt1 | contig 33943 bp, 28 predicted proteins | sample Whisoiple_247_MG_FD_109984 | JGI IMG/M metagenome (GOLD analysis project Ga0164309, IMG submission 109984) | Soil microbial communities amended with fresh organic matter from upstate New York, USA - Whitman soil sample_247_MG | ecosystem: Environmental > Terrestrial > Soil > Unclassified >... | reverse complement strand
CGCAATTCAGCCGGGAGTACAAGCGTGCGTTTGGCTTTCCACCGGGGCAGGACGCTCGCCTTCTGCGCGCGTCGGCGGCTCCGCGACGGAAACCGTTCAGGACCGCGAGAGCGCGCTGACAACCCTCATTGGCAGGATTGTGCAAAAGACTGGTGCGTCCGTTCTACGGCTTCGCGGATCTCTTGCCTATCTTCACCCGCAGTGAAGGAGACCTGCGAATGAAACACATCGAGTTTGCAACAAGGACCGGGACGTGCGGCGGAGAGCTCGCCGAGCCCGAGGGGATCGCGAAGGCCGGCGCCGTCGTCGTCGTGCATGATTGGCGCGGCATCGACGACGAGATGCGCGCCAAGGTGAACCGCTTCGCGCGCGAAGGGTTTCTCGTCCTCGCGCCAGACCTCCATCACGGAAAGGTGGCGACCACCGACGAGGAGGCCCAGAAGCTGATGTCGGTGTTCGACTTCCAGCGCGCCGTCGGAGAAATCGGGGGCGCGCTCGAGTGGCTCAAGAAGCAGTCTCGTTCCAATGGCAAGGTCGGCGTCGTCGGTCTCAGCCTCGGCGGCGCGCTCACCTTCGCCGCCACCTCATTCGTGCCTGGCATCACCTGCGCGGTCCCATTCTACGGCATCGTGGAGACGTCGAGGCTCGATCTCGACAAGATGACTGCTCCCATCCAGGCGCATTTCGTTCCCCACGACGACTGGGTAAACCCGGACACGGTACGCCAGATCCAAGAGGCTCTCGTGGCGCGCGGGAAGTCGATGGACCTCCACATCTACGAAGGGGCCCGCCATTCCTTCATGGGCGAACGAGACAAGGCGACGTACCACGAGCCCAGCGCGAAGAAGGCCTGGGAGCGGGCGCTCTCCTTCCTGCATCAGCATCTCGGCTCATGAGCACGACGACCTCGACCCGCCCCGCGTTTGCCCACGGTTCATCCACGATCCTCCTCGGCGATCTCGAGGTCGTTCGGCTTGGCTTCGGCGCGATGCGCCTGCCCGGCCCAGACGTTTGGGGAGAGCCGGAGGATCCTGCACGGGCACGCGATGTCCTTCGTCGTGTGGTGTCACTCGGGATGAATCTCATCGACTCGGCGTGGTTCTACGGGCCTCACGTCGCCAACCGGCTCATCGCCGAAACTCTCCACCCGTACCCCCGCTCGAGCGCTCCGCGCCAAGGAGGGAACATTCAGCGTTTCTCGAACGTAAGCAGCGGTTGGCGTGAAGGAGATGTGGATGACGGGACCAGCACGCACGAAGACATTCGCTGGTAGGCTTTACTTGCTGGGTCTCTTGTCCCTGGGTTTGGGGGCCTGCGCCACCTGCACAGACCGCGGCACACGAGGCGGGCCCCCATGAGACGTCGGTAGCGGCTCGGAGCGCCGAGCCGCTCAGCCCATCAGCCGCACCTCACGACTCGCCGCTCGGGCGCGCCTATCAGGCCGAACTCGCGAAGTATCCCGGTCTCACGTTCGAAAAGCTGAAGCGGAAGCTCAAGCTGAAGCCGCTCGCCGATCCTCCGCTCTCCTTCGATCCAACGAAGCTGGGTTAGCGGGCGGGGTGCGCGCGCATCGTCGCGTAGCTCGAGCTGCGGCTTCTTCAGCGAGCTTAGCGACGGCAACTCGCATAGCAATCAGAACATGCCTGTTTTGCTGGGCGGTTCTGCCGGAGGCAAGCTCCAAACCGGGCGTGTCATTTCGGGAAGCGGGGTCATCGAACAAGTGCACGTTGGCCTGCTACAAGCGCTCGGCGCCAACGCCACCACGTTTGGCCGCGCGAAGGGGCCGCTGCCCGGGCTGCTGGTCTGAGGAGCAGTCCTCATTGGTGGTCAACCAACGGCGTGGCACGGGGTCGGGCCACGATCCGTCTCAGTACGATTTGAGCGGCACGCGCTGGGGCGTGATCGCCGTATTACCTAACTGGTAGCGGTGGTTTGCGCCCCAGCACAGGACGTCGCCACGCGCGGTGAGCGCGCAGGTATGTCGACCTCCGACGGCGACCGAGTGCGCGCCGGGAGCGAGCCGGGTGGCGTCGGTCTTGCCGTCTAGGATCGGCACCGGGCTCGAGCGATCGACGGTCGAGCCATCACCGACTTCGCCGAACACGTTCGCACCCCAGCAGAACAATCGATCGCCGAGCCGCGCGCAGGCGTGCTCCGCGGTCGCGCCGGAATACAGCGTCCCGGCGAGCACGATGTCCGCGTTGAGCAGCCCCGATAGTGGTCCCGGGGTGAGGCCGGCATCAGTGCTCGCATTCGCGAGCTGCCCAAAGGTGTTGGAGCCCCAAGCAAAGGGGTTCTGCGCGGCCTTGGTGCTCAGGGCGAGCGTGAAGTCATTGCCGAGAGCGAGCGGTCGATCCGCGGCCGCGGCGACCTTGCCGACGAGGGTAGGAACGGCGACGCCGCGCTGCGTCCCGGTGCCGAGTTGCCCAGAGTCGTTGGCGCCCCAACACCACACGCTGTTGTCGGCCTTGACGCCGCACGCGTGGTGCGCGCCGGCGCTGATCTGAGTGAAGGCGCTGCCCTCGATGGCCGCGGGCGTGGTGACGGGATCGCCGGCGCTGCCGATGCCGAGCTGCCCCGACTCATTGGCGCCCCAACACCAGGCAGCTCCGTCCGCCCCGAGCGCGCAAGCGAACTCAGCCCCACAGGTGACTCCGTGCAGATCGAGTCCCTTGTCCGAACCGGTCACGTTGGTGACTCCAGCGAACGGGCCGTTGAAGGGACCCGCGTCACTCAATGACACCCCGAGCTGTCCCTTTTCGTTCGAGCCCCAACAGGCCACGAACCCGGCATTGCCCGCATCCGGCACGGACAGCTCGGCACAGGTGAAGTTCTTCCCCGCGCAGAGGCCGCTGAAGTAGTTGACCAGGCGCGGCGGGCCATTGTTCATGCCCGGGCTCCCGGGCGGACCAATCAAGACCTGCCGCGGCTCCTTCGAGTCGGACAGCAGCGGCGAACCGTCGCCGAGCTGGCCACTTTCGTTGGCCCCCCAACACATCACATAACCGGGTGCCCCTTCGACAGCATCGCTATTGGCCACCACAGCGCAGGTGTGCGCGTCGCCCGCGGCGAGCGCGAGCACTTTGACGCAACCGAAGCCGTCTTGGCAGCGAGTCTGCGAACCGCAGCGTATCCCCGTGTTTTGGCGACGCTCGCCCGTGTCACACGAGTACACGTCGGGGCCGTTACACGTGAGTTGTCCGGGCACACAGCGTTTCGTGCGGCAGGTGCCCTGGTATTGATCACACTGGTTCTGTGACCCGCAACTGTCGACCTTGATCGGCACGAGCGAGTGGTCCCTCTTCACCAAGTCGTAGCCGACCTTCATCAGGTCACCGGTACTCGTGCAGTAGAAGCGGCCGGGCTGCGCGTCGATGCACCGGGCGCGACTAGCGTCGCACTGTTGATTCGTGTCCGAGCAGCTCTGCGTCGTGTAGCCGCTGCCATCGGGCTTGCACACTTGCAGGACGCCGCTCTGATCACAACTCGCGTGCCCCGGCACGCAGTTGACGCATTTGCCGAGCGCCGAACTGCACACCAGCTGGTTACCGCTGATGTCCTTCGGGCAGCTGCTCGGACTCCAAGTGTTGGTCACGTCGCAGGTGCTGTAGCCGACGTTGCCGTCATAGCAGGATATGCTGTTCGCACGGCACGTGCCGCAGCTGGCATAAGTGCCGGACGTGGTGCAGGTCCCGGGAGCGCAGGATTGGGAGGTGTAGGGCGTGAAGCCTCCGCTGTTGTAGTCGCAAGACTGGACCGTGTCGCCAACGCAGGTGGAACCATTGCTCTGACATTTCTGACAGCGGCCATTGTTCGCATCGCACTGGGCGCTGCTCGCGCAATAGTCGAGATCCTCGAACGTGCCCTTGGCGTTGCAGGCTTGCAGCGTCGAACCCGAGCATTGATAGGTGCCGAGCGTGCAACCCGTCGACGGCACGCATTTGCCTGCGGTCGCGTCGCAGACTTGGCCTTGGTTACAGTTGCTCTTGTTGGTCCAATTGTTGCCGTTGGCCGAACACAGGTTCAGCTGCGAACCGTCGCAAAAGAGCGTGTTCGGTTGGCAATACATGCATGATTTGGAAGCAACGTCGCAGATTGGGTTTTCGGCCAAGCAGGTGGTCGCGGTGTCCGTGCCGGAGCCTTCCAAGTTGCAGGTGAGCATTCGAATATTTGAATAGGACGAGCTCTTGTCGTCCAGATTTGGGGCCCCGAGCTCTTGCACGTACGTCGGCTCACAGCTCGTGGTGCCGGCCTTGCAGCGCACGCAGTATCCCTTCTGAGCATTGGCGACGCAGGCGGCCTTGCTGTCGCAGGCGGCCGTATCCTCGAAGGCGCTGCCCAGGATATTGCACTGCTGCAGCAGGTTGCTCGCACACTGGAACTCGCCGGGGACACACTTCATGCAGAGCCCCTGACTCACACTGCACTTGCCGTCACCGCAGGCCTTGCCCACGTCGAACGCGGGCGGGTCGCCGGCGCGGCAGGTCTGCAAGTGGCCATCCGTCGTGCAGTTGAACTCACCCACCACGCAGGTGTCGCCGTCCGTCCCACCGGTACCGCCGGTCATCATGGTCGAGTCGCCGGCATTGCCGAGGCCACCCGAGCCGCCCCCGTGCGCGTTCCCGCCGTTCGCGCTGCCACCAGTCGGCTCGACGCTCCCGCCGTTGTTATCGACGCTGCCATCAGGGAACTCGTCGACGAAGGTGTAGTTGCTCTTGCTGTCGACGGAGCAAGACTGCGCACTGATTGCGGCGAACACGCCGCCCAAGAGCAGCGCTAGCCAGGTCGATTTTTCGCGGAATTTAGTCGGCAAAGGGCGGCGCATGGTGGTCCCCATTCAAAAAGATCCCGCAGCAAAGAACGCCCCGCCATCACGGCCGACAGCGGGCAGTAAGCGCAAAGTGACTTGGGCTGACTTCGGAGCGTCGTTGCTCTTCGGCCCGCCGAACACGATCAGACCGACCCCCGTTGCAGTGACCACACCGCCAGCGATGAGCATCACGTTGGCAACCGTCGCCAGTGAGTGGGCGGAGTCGAACTGCGCCTCCGAGCTCGATAGGCAAACATTGCCTCGGCAGCCAGCCTTGGCGTCCGACTCTTTCCCTTTCGCCAGCACACCGACCACGATCCCGCCGGCGAGCGCAGCCACGCCCACGCCCGCGGTGACGAAGCCAGCCGTGCGTAGCGCCGAGCCCCGGGGGGCTGGCTCGGGCGGCGCACTCGGTGGCGGCGTCGCCGCCGCAGCCGCTGTCGTAGAAGGAGGCACCGCAGCAGCCACGGGCTCGGAGAAATCGAAGTCGTGCGCTTCGTTGCGGCCCGGCGAGAGTGCCACCTCCCAACGCACGGTCTTGCCTGCGTGGCTGGCGGTCAGCGTGTGAGTTCCCGCGCGCAGACGCAACGCGAGCTTGCCACCTTCGATCCGATAGCTCTGCGGCGGCGCCGCACTCCCCGCCCGACTGTCGGTGATGTCGACGTCCGCAATCGAGGAGCTGAGTGTGACGCTCGCGGAGTTGCCGTTGAGCACCAGTAGATCGCGTTCCAACGCGGAGCGCTCGTCGGGATCGATGTCGTTCCCGCCGCCCTTCAAGTAGTCCGTGTAATAAGAGATGGCCTCGCCGTCGCGCTCCAGCTTGAACGAGCACAAGCCCAAGTTGCCGAGCACCTTCCAGCTCTTGCTCTTCTCGTACGCCAGCCGAAACTGGTAGTAGGCATCCTGATAGTTGGGCGGCTGATCTTGAATCAGATCCACGCCGTTCTTGAAGTAGGCCTTCGCCTCCTCCGAGATCGCATCACCCGCGGCATACGCAGTGGTGTTGAACAACAGCGCACCAGCGCAAAGGGCAGTCGCAACCCACGTTCCCATCTTTCGACGACCAGACATTGCAAACCATCCTGCCAGAGTCAGCGACCCACGCGAACCCCACTCACTACGACCAGGCCCGGAAATCAAATAGCGCACACCGGAACACCGGCGCGGCGCATGCCTGCTGAAACCGCCTACATCGACGCTACGGCCCCGCCCCCCTAGCGCGCGCGCGCGAGCAGCCGTCCATGGTACGTTGGAGCTTCTACTCCAGAAACCAAAGACGGGTCGCACATGCTCAGCACCGGGGAGATCATCGACGGCAAGTACAGAACGATTCGCTTGATTGGCGAAGGCGGGATGGGCGCCGTGTACGAGGCCGAAAACGTTCGGATCCATCGCAAGGTGGCGATCAAGGTGCTGCACTCTGGTGTGGCTGAGTCGGGGGAGGCCGTGCAACGTTTCGAGCGCGAGGCGCAAGCCGCGGGCCGCATCGGCTCCGAGCACATCGTCGAGGTGCTCGATCTCGGCAACTTGCCCTCCGGTGACCGGTACATGGTCATGGAGTTCATGGATGGCGACAGCTTGAGCAGTCGCATCAAGAACAAAGGACGCCTCTCGCCCGCGGAAATCTACCCGATCGCCCATCAGCTGCTGGCGGCGCTCGCCGCAGCGCACGGCGCAGGCATCGTCCACCGCGATCTCAAACCGGACAACGTGTATCTGCTCCGTTCTCGCAGCGGCGTGGCTGATTTCGTGAAGTTGCTGGACTTCGGGATCTCGAAGTTCAATCAACTGAGCGGCGACAGCGGCTTCAGCATGACGCGCACCGGTGCGGTCATGGGCACTCCCTATTACATGGCACCCGAGCAAGCCAAGGGCGCCAAGGACATGGATCATCGCGTCGATCTCTACGCCGCCGGGGTAATCCTGTACGAGTCCGTCACCGGTGAAGTCCCGTTCAACGCCGACACGTTCAACGAGCTTTTGTTCAAGATCGTGCTGGAAGAGCCGCGCCCAATTCAGCAGCTCGTGCCGCAAGTCGATCCGAACTTCGCGGCGCTGATCAACAAGGCGATGGCGCGCGAGCCATCGGCTCGCTTCCAATCGGCCCAAGAGTTTCAGCTCGCGCTCGAGCACTGGGCGAACAACGCTGGGGCCCAGTTAGCCAACGCGCTTGCGGCTCCTGCCGGGCGCGGCAGCATCGCGGACGGCTCGGGCCAGTTTGCCCGGCAAGCACCAGCGGGCGCCGCGCCTCTGGGCACGGGCACGCCGGGCGCTTGGGCCAACACCGGCGGCGTCGCCGCCGAGCTGCAGCCGCCGATCAAAAACGGCCGCGCCGGTCTGTTCGCCGCGCTGGGCGTGGTGGGGCTGCTGGTGATTGCCGGCGGCGCGCTGGGCCTGCGCCTGTTGAACAAGTCGCCGGCTCCCAGTGCAGCCGCCAGCGCACCGGGATTGAGCGCGGCCGAAGAGCGGGCCAAGACCGAAGCCTTGCTGGCAGCGGCCAAGGCACAGCAAGCCGAAGCTGACGCGAAGGCGGAAGCCGAACGCAACGCCGAGGCACAGCGCCGTGCTGCGCAAAGCGCGCTGAGCGCCGCAGCCGCAACGCCCAGTGCCGCTCCTTCGGCCGCGGTCCTCGCCAAGCCCAAGGTCGCCGCGCCGCACAGCGCTCCCCCCAAAGCCGCCGCAACCTCGGTCACGAAGGCGGCCGCAGTCGCTGCCGCGCCGCCCGCCGCCGCACCGACCTCGACGGGCCGGAAAATCCGCACCAGTTTATGAAGTGACGGGAGCGGGCGCTGGCTCCCCGCTCGCACACCGGAAACTCGGCGTCGTATCGGGTGGTTTACTCGGCCGCAGTGAGCAGCCAGTCCTCCATATCAGGTAGCGAAGTGAGCACCCGAACACGCGCAGGCAACTTGCGTAGCTCCGGCACCCGTCGCCCGCCGACCAAAACCTGTATTGGGTCCGGAAGAACCCGGCAAAGCTCTTCGATTTCGCGGCGAGCAGCGTCCGGCGCAAGGCTCACGACCGAGAGGGCGACGGCCCAAGCACGGGAAAGCCGCGCGGCGTGCGCCAGCTCCGAAGCCGGAAGACCCGCGCCCAAGTACAACACCCTCCGACCGCGCATGGCCATCACCACGGCAGCCATCAGCGCCCCCAGTTCGTGCTGTTCTCCCGCGGGTGTACCGCAAACTATCGGTGTCTTGCCGCTCACCGCCTGAGCCGCGAGCAACGTCCCCAGATGAGTGCGGAGCATGGCAGTGGCGGCATGCTCGCTGGCAACGCATACGGTTCCGCTAGCCCAGCGCGTACCAAGCTGTTCCAACGTTGGCCCGAGCACGTTGAGCACCAGATCGTGGGGAGCAAATGCATTACTCGCTTGTGCCAAAGTACGGCCCGCGCGCGCCAAGTCCAATTCAACCAAGGCGGATAGTATCTCCTCGACTACCGCGTTGGCCCGCTCCGCGTCTGGCGACTTCGTGGTTGGTACCGACAGCGGCTCGACCTGCACTAGGCGTCCCAGCTCCTGCATGTCGAGGTTTGCGACTTGACTGATGGTGTACCCCTGGAAGAGCAGCTGCTTGATGAGCCTGAGCCGCTGCACGTCATCGTCCGTGTACAGGCGTGATCCACCTGCGCTGCGTGCCGGGGAAAGTGCCTGGTAGCGACGCTCCCATACCCGGATGGCGTGCGTCGTGACGCCGGTCAGGCTAGCCACCGTTCCGATACGGTAAAGACCACCGCTCACGTGCCTTCACCTAAGGATTTGAGAGTGGCGGTGACACCGGGATAGCCTTGAAAGAACCAAACCCACCAGCCAAGCATCATGACGGCGTGTCCCGTCAGAATGCCGAGGTGGCTCCACATTTCAACGCGGTCCGAGTGCTTTCGGACGTAGCGGCGCCAGTGAAAAGCCTCGTCGACCAAACTGTAGATGAACGCCAACGCGGTAAGCACCAGCGCCGGGATCCAGAGGCTGCGGGGATAATGGTAAGCCAACGTGAGCAAAACGCAGCTGGTGATGCCGCAGAGGATGGTGATGCCGTGTACCAGCCCCTCGGCACCGCTGATCTCCTGCTTGTAAATGGTGCGGTGCCCAATCGTGTCGACAGCGATGGAGATGGTGAACAGTAAGGAGCCGAGCGGCACGAGCCACGCTTCGGGGGTGAAAGACACGCCATGGCTGTGACCCAACAGCAAGAAGCCCCCTGTCGAAAGCACGAGCCCCGACATGAGCCCGACCCAGCTGACATAAACCAACCAATCGACGCGCGTGAAGTCGCGCATGCGTCCAACGTAGGTAGCGATCTCAGAAGGGAAGGACATCTTCGGGAAACCGGATGGCATGAAAAAGGGGGGCGGCGCGAAAGCGCGGTGCAGTGGCGGCGATCTTGACGGCGGTAGCGCAGGCCAGTCCGACTCTCCACACCTTCGACCGCGCTGGGACCACGGCGCGCCCGGCCAGTACATCCGCGCCGTTCGCCAAGATGCGATCGCCGATGGCGCTATATATCTGCCGTGCGGCAGCTACTGCCACTCGCGAGCGAAACGCCAGGTACGGAAGCCCGGCATCGCCTGATCGATAGAGCGTGTTTGCTTCGGCCAATAGGCGGCGCACAGCCAGGGCCACTGCTGGGAGGTGCACGCGTGGCAGAGGGCGCGAGGCTTTGACGTCGAGCCCCGCGACCAAGGCCCTAGGCAGGTACAGGCGTCCGTGCTCCCAATCTTCGGCAACGTCGCGACAAATGTTGGTGAGCTGCATGGCCATGCCCAGGTGGACGCCGTGCACGATGGCGCGCTCGTGGCTCACGCCCGTCACGTGACACATCATTGCTCCCACGGTGCCGGCAACGCACCAGCAATAGCGGTAGAGGTCTGTCAGCGTCTCATAGGTCACGCCCAGCGCGTCCGCCTCAAACCCCTCGAGCAAGGCCTGTGGGTAGGCGCGAGGAATGCCTTTCTCGAAGACCAAACGCTGAAATTCTGCCAGCACGGGCTCCGAGCAAGGTCGGCCGGCATAGACGTCGTCAAGCTCCCGGCCGAGCTGAACCACTCGCGTGCCGGCTTCGTCCGGGGGCACCAGATCGATCGCGTCGTCCGCGCGTCGGCAGTAGGCGTACAAGGCCACTGCGTCCTCCCTCGTGTCGGAGCCGAGTAGCATCGACGCTAGTGAGAAGCTCTTCGAGTGCTTGCGTATGATGGCACGCCCCTCCGCGGGGGGTAGCCTCAGCGCTCGCCCCGCGACAACGGTAGTCGTCATTCTGCCGCCTGCGCGCGGGTAGGCGCAGCCAGACCGAAGTCGCTCAGAACCAACCCCGCCGTTGCCTTTGCCGAACTTACGACCCCTGGAACGCCCGCACCGGGATGGGTGCCGGCACCCACGATGTACAAGCCGGGGATCTTGGGGTCGCGATTGTGGGGGCGAAACCAGGCGCTCTGCGTGAGCTTGGGCGCGACTGAAAAAGCCGAGCCTTGGTAAGCGAATAGGTCGCGCTCGAAGCCGTTGGGCGTGAGGCAGCGCTTGACCACCACGTGACGTCGCAAGTCTGGCATCAACCGTTCGAGCGAGGTCAAGATGCGTTGCGAGTAGCTTTCAGCGAGTGAGTCCCAGTCCAGCTTGGCATTGCCCAGGTGAGGTACCGGCGACAGGACATAGAAGCTGCCCCCGCCCGGTGGAGCGAGCGACGGGTCCGTCACGCTGGGAGCGTGCAGATACAGGCTGAAGTCTTCCGGCAGTGCATTGCCGTGAAAAACCTCTCGCAGTAGGCCCTCGTAGCGTGGGCCAAACAGCACCGTATGGTGTGCCAGATCGTAAGGGCGATCCGTACCGAAGTAGAGCACGAACAGCGACATCGACCACTCCGCTCGTTCCAACTTTTGCGTGGTCTTTTTGGCTTCAGGCTCGGCGGCGTACAAGCGTGAGTAGGTATGGTGTAGATCGGAATTGGAGACTACGAGATCGAACGGCTCGTCCCGGCCCCAGGTCGAGGTGACGTGATGTACGATGCTTGCGCCACGCGCCACTCGGATCGACTCGACGGGGCACGACAGCCGGAGCTCGCCGCCCAATTCGCGATACAAGGTCACCAGCGCTTGTACGAGTGCGCCAGTGCCTCCGCGCGGAAAGAACACACCCCAGTTACGCTCCAAGTAGTGAATGAGTGTGTAGATGCTACTGGTTTCAAACGGGTTGCCGCCCACCAGCAGGGAGTGAAAGCTGAGCGCTTCTCGCAGTTTCTCGTTCTTCACGAAGCGCGAGACGGTCTGGTAAACGCTGCGATCCGCGCGCAGACGGGCGAGCGACGGCGCCACCTTCAACATATCCGAGAAACGCAGGAACGGAGCGTGGGCAAGCTCGGTGAAGCCCTTGTCGAATACCTTGTGCGAATACTCGACGAACTGGGAGTAGCCCTCGGCGTCGTCAGGACACAAGGTCTTGATTTGATCGATCAAGGCATTGCCTCCTGCGTAGTCGAGGCTCGTGCCGTCTTGCCATAGCAGTCGATAAAACGGCGTGACGGGCAAGAATTCCACGTAGTCTTCCCGGCGCCTGTCCGCGAGCTCGAATAGCTCGTCGAGACAATGAGGAGCCGTGATCACCGTCGGGCCCGCGTCGAATGTGTAGCCTTGCTCTGAGTAGACGTAGGCGCGCCCGCCCGGTTTGTCACGGGCCTCGAACAGCACGGTCTCGATACCCGCAGCTTGTAGGCGAATGGCGGCTGCCAATCCGCCGAATCCAGAGCCGACTATCGCAGCCCGGGTGCGTGAGCGTTTTTCAGACATAGGCTCGCTCCAGACGTTGAATCTCTTCTGCCAATGGTTCGAGTAATTGCCGGCCGCCGACTGCTCGCTCGAGACGAGCGAATGCGTGACCGAGCTGGTCGTGAATGCCCCTATAGGGCGAGTCTCCAAGCTCACGCCGCAAGGCACTGGCAAGCACTTCCGGGTGAAGCTCACGCCGCTCCACTTGGCGCGCACGATGCTGTAGCCGTGTGTAGCTCAGCTCGTCCAATCGCCTTGCCAGCCAAGCCCAAGGCCAGGTCGGACGCCCATTCAGCAGATCTTCGTGGCCCTTGTGGGCGCGCCGCTCCTCGAAGATCCCGCTCACGTCGTCCAACATTTGCAACGCGACGCCGTAGCTGCGCCCAAAAGCGGACAACTCGCTGGCAAGTGCGGCGGGAGCTCCGGCCGCGCACGCACCCAGCTCGGCCGCGAGCTCGAGCAGGCTGCCGGTCTTGAGCCGAGTACTCAAGCTGACCGTGTCGTGCACTTCAAGCTGGGCGAGCGAGCCCAGCTTGACGCCCAGGTCGAGCGCCTGGCCGTAGTGACAACGCAAGACACTGCGGTCGATGAGCCGCCGGACGTGTAGCTCGACTGACTCTGGCAGCCCGAGTCGACCGATCACGCTGTGCGGCAAGAAGTACAGCCAGTTGCCAGCGTTGAGAGCCAGAGGGAGACCCACAATCAAGTGCAGCGCGGGTCTTCCGCGGCGGTACCTGGAGTCGTCTTCGATGTCGTCCACGATCAGCGAGCCAGTGTGCAGAATCTCTACGATCAGCGGCAGTGCCTCAGGCATGGCCGCTGAGTCGCTCCGCCGGCTCACGTCGTACGCCACCTCCACCAGTCGCGAGCGAAACTCCTTGCCGGGTCGTTCCAGCAACTCCAGGAGCGGTCCGCTCAGCGATGCCTGCCACAGGCGTTCGTGCACCCGTTCGGCGCCGAGGTCCAAGCTCTCGCTAAGCCGGGCTTCCGAGAATTCGGCTCGAATCAGGCGCGCTAGGGGCGCACCGGTCTCTCGGGCTCGATTCTGCTCTGCCGGCAGATCGAAGGCGCAAATTGACTGGGTCATGGGATAACTCCTCCGGTCGTTGACTCAAGCGAAGAACGAGGCGTCCGGCTTCCGCTTCCGGATAGGGCTCGAGCGAGTGAAAATCCGCGCGGCGGACGACCGCACAGAATACGCGCCCGATCGGCGTGAGTGAGCGTCATGGCGTAGAAGCGCCTCACCGAGTCGGGAGGCAGCCGATAGAAGCGCTCGATGACATTGCGACGCTGGTTTGGCGCGAAGGCACCGAAGAACAGCTTGTTGAGCAGCAGACAGAAACGAAGCTGAGAGCGTTGTTCACGCACCAACGCAGGCCACACGCGATCACGTAGACTCGCAGGGTCAGCTTGGGCGATAGCGCTGGCCAAGCGTGCCGCGACCGGGAAAGAGTAGCCCGTCACCGGATGGAACCAGGCGCCTTGGTACCCCGCGATCAGCGGCCCATCCGGTTCCGGGTTGGGGCTGCTGCGGAGTCGGGTGGGCAGCGGCAGGACGCCCGTTTCTTCGCGAACCACGTATTCGATATCGAAGCCGTTTCTTTCGGCATAGCCGATGACTTCCGCTTCCAACCGCTCCCTGTCCAGCTCGCTGTCGTCCGAAAAATAGGTGTCTTCCAGCAGCACGCGGTCTGGTGCCAAGGGCAAGGCGTACATGAAGCGAAAGCCGTCGCGCTGTGTGAGCAAAGCGTCCATCAGCACTGGGTGCTGAATCGGGGACGGTCGCCGCAGCTTGAGCTCGAGGCCCAGGAACTTCTGATAGCCAGCGCTGCTATCCACCGGATATGCCTCGGGGCCTCGACTCTCGATTACGACGTCGGCGTTCAGCACCCGCCCGTCGTCGAGCGTCACACTGCGCGCGGTGGTGCGAACGGCACGTCGCTCGAGGAAGAGGCTCGCTCCGGGGCGCTCCAGAAAGGCAGAGCGAACCACCTCGTCTAGCCGCTCCGAGCGAACGGCCGCATACGGCTGCTCCAGCGTGCGCACCAACTCCGGGAAACGTACTTCGTATCGAGGCCAACTAACCGACACCAGCTTCGATACGTAGTTGTGCGCTCGCGCCTCGATGTCCCCGGCGTGGAAGCACCAGATATGATTGCCACCCAGAGTCGCCTGCCTCTCCACCAGGCCCACCCGAATGCCTGGCCGATGCTCGAACAGGCTGAGAGCTATCAACGAGTTCCCGAGGCCCCCGCCCACCAGGAGGTAGTCGAAGTCGCCGTTGGTTAGCATCGTCATGTCTTACAACTGTCTAACTCCAAAGTTTATCAAGTCAAGCGACACACAATATTGTCCAATATTTGTCTAACAATAAAGGATCCCAGACGCTCAAGTCGGCCTGCGGGCCAATGGCTATCCAGCATCCCCCGCTTGCGTCGCCGGGCGACGAGCAGCGCACCTAGATCTCAGACGACGTGCGCCAAGAGGGGAACGAGCAGCGAGCTGTGGGTACGGGAGGTGCGAACGCGACGACTGCTCGATAGGCGTGGTGAGTGCCAGCGACCATCAGCGCTCCACCGGCGGCGATGCCTACTCGTGCGCGCAAACTTAGGGCAGCAGAAGCGGCACGCGGCACGACGCTCTGCGAGGCCGCCAGTGCGGCTTCGTCGACGAATCCCTTCCCGCGCCCTGGGCTTATCGCGACGAACCGCCCTCCACGACCTCAAGGTTCCCGCACTCGACGGGGGGCCGCTCGAGGTCGTCGCCGGCAACGCCCCCGGCTTCGCGAGGAACCTCGTCCGTGGCCTCGCCGCGCGAAGCATTCAATCCGATCAAGTGCCCGGAGCGGCGCGCCTTGGTCGCCAAATAGAAGCGATTGTGCGAGTTGGGCTCAATCTCATGAGCGATCCGCCTCGTGACCAAGATGCCTTCAGCAGCAAGCTGTTCGAGTTTGTCCGGATTGTTGGTCATCAACGCGATGCTTTGCACGCCGAGGGCGCGCAGCATGGCCGCCGCGGCGCCGTAATCGCGTTCGTCAGCGGCGAAGCCGAGGGCGAGGTTGGCATCGACAGTATCACAACCACGCTCTTGCAAATCGTAGGCGCGGATCTTGTTGGTCAGGCCGATCCCACGCCCTTCCTGGCGCAAATACAGGAGGACGCCGCACGGTTCACGCGCGATCCGCTCCAGGGCGCGCGCGAGCTGCGCTCGACAATCGCAGCGCAGCGAGCCGAGCACATCACCAGTCAGGCATTCCGAGTGCAGTCGCGTAGGCACCGCTTTTCCGCCGACCACCTCACCGTGGACGAGTGCCACGTGCTCCTCGTCATCACGGTCGTTTTTGAACACGTGAATGCGAAACGCACCAAATTCAGACGGCAGCGTGGCGCTCGCCGCGATGCGTGCTCGAGCGGGGTGCGCGCCGCGCGCAGACAGGCCCAAGGACTCGGGGCTCAGAGAGTGTGCAGCCATGCGCGGGGATCCTTCTGATTCCATTGCAGAAATTTACCGGCGACGTTGACCTTGGCATCGCCACGTGTAACTCTTGTACAGATTCCGTATAGGTCAAGCCGTGCCCAGCAAATACTCCCCTCACCGCAGCTCGAACATCACCCTTCCCGGACCGGGGGCGAGCTCGATCAAGGTTGTCTCGGAGTTGACGGCGCTACCCATGGGCACATTACGCGCTTGGGAACGGCGCTACGGTTTCCCGAAGCCCGAGCGGCGTGAAGGCACGAATCGCCGCGTCTACTCAACCGCTCAGATCGACCGCTTGCGCGTGGTGGCGGAGGCGTTGCGCCGCGGTTACCGACCAGGAGACGTCATTCAGATGCCGCTCAGTGAGCTTCGGGCATTGCTCGACGGAACGACCGATGCTCACGCGGCGTCCGGCGGTGCGGTTGCGGACGTGCCGGTGTTCATCGACTTCCTCGAGCGAGACGACGCGAAGCGCATCGAGGACGAACTTCGTTGGGCAGCAGCTGCTTTGGGCGCCAAGCGCTTCGTGGTCGAACTCGCGCAACCATTGGCAGTTGCAGTCGGACAAGCCTGGGAAGAAGGCCGAATCGAGATCCGACAGGAACATTTGATGACCGAGTGCCTGACCACTCAACTGCGATCCCTGCTCGCCACGCACCAGGTGGCGAACGGCGAGCCGACCATCGTGCTCACCACGCTGCCCGGCGAACCACACACGCTCGGCCTACAAATGGTGGCGTTATACGTCGCGCTCGGCGGAGCAAAACCGCGCTTGCTTGGCGCCAGCACGCCGCCCGACCAGGTCATCGCAGCCGCGCATGCCTTCGGCGCCGAGGTGGTCGGTATCGCGCTGACCCCCGCGGCAGATCTCGGTGCCGCGCGCCGTGATTTACAACGTTTGGTGCGGAGCCTGCCCAGCTCGGTTGCGCTCTGGCTCGGCGGATCGGGAGCAAGCGCCCTCGGCAAGTTGCCGGAACGCATCGAATCAATTGCCTCCTGGCCGGCACTCGACAGCGCGCTCGCCCGAGCGCGTTCGGCCTGAAAAGCAGCACGCACCAAGTACTGCTTGGCGATCTAAGGGTCGTTCATTTCTTCGCGCTCCAAGCACTGCAGTTGCTGCCGCTGTTGGCGTGCTTCCTCGTGCGCACGGTCGCGTTTTCATGGCGCGCAGGGCAATTTTTGAGGACGCCTTGACGTGGACAAAATATGTACAACAATTAAACAAGTTCGCAACTGTCTCCGCTCAACTCTCTCCATCTCAACAGGAGGACCGAGTGATGAAGCCGTTTTTCAGGATTTCGGTTGCTCTCAGGGGCAAGCCTCGCAGCCGCTCTCGCGGTCGGCGCGCAGGACTCTCCAACCGTCGCGAGGAGCCGACATCGGTTGCACCTGCCCCGCGAGCGGCATCGAAAGGGTATTGTCGATGAACAATCGATCACGCGGAAAGCTACTGTTCTTGGTAGCAGCCTTCCTGTCATTCTTGCTGTCGGTCGGTCTTTGGTTCAGCGGACACCGCGAGGAGGGCGTGTTCGTCGGGATATGGGTGCCGTCCATCTTGTCTCTTGGTGCTCTCATGTTGAGCAGTAAGGGCCCCGGATGATCACCGAGATGTTTCTATACGGCTGCGCCGTGAGCGCGATAGTCGGCGCTGCGTTGTACTTCATCGTCAAGCTAGACGCGCCTGGCTGATGACACCGAGTTTGCGAACCCCGGCCGATGTCTACGCGTACCTCGACTATCGCGCTTTTCTGCGTGACTTCTACGCGGAAAAGAAGGCGAACAATCCGGTTTTTTCCTATCGCTCGTTCTCGAAACGCGCGGGCGTCGCTTCGCCGAACTACTTGAAACTGGTCGTGGAAGGTCAGCGCAGTCTGAGCGCAAAAATGGCGGAAAGGTTCGCACAAGCTTGCGGATTGGACGCGGAAGCAAGCCGCTACTTCGTGCACTTGGTCGCGTTCAATCAGGCAAAAACTTCGTCGGAGCGCGCCCTGCACCACGGCAAGTTGACGAGCGTTCAGCACTACCGACAGGCGCACAAGCTGGAGGTTGCGCACGCCGCCTTCTACAGTGATTGGTTCATGCCCGCGATCCGTGAGCTTGCGGCCTCGCGGCAATTCAAGGCTGATCCCGAGTGGATCGCGGATCAGTTGATTCCCCCCATTACGCCACTTCAGGCTTCGCGCGCGCTGGAGACGCTGATGGACCTCGGGTTGCTGGTCAAAGACGAAACGGGGCGATTGGTGCAGGCCGATGGCCTGCTTTCGACGGGCCCGGAGACGCGCGGGCTGCACATCGCCGCGTTTCATCGCGCCATGACCCAGCGTGCGATCGAGTCGATTGACCTCGTGCCGGCGCAAGATCGCGATATCTCTTCGCTGACCTTGTGTCTAGGTCGCGGAGGGCTGCGAGCGCTCAAGGAGCGCATTCAGTGCGTTCGTCGCGAGCTCTTGGAGTTGTCCGCGCTGGAGGCCGAGCCCGAGCAGGTGGTGCAGATCAACTTTCAGCTCTTCCCGCTCAGCCGCGCGGGCAAACGAGGAGCTAGTCGGTGATTCCGGGGCCGCGATTGAGCATGCTTGGGCCCGTGAGGCTTCTGCCGGTTCTGGGCCTTCTTAACTTCGCACCGTGTGCATCGGCCAGCGGCGGCAGTGGTGGAACGGAGACTGGCAATCCGCCATTTCGGGCAGAGCTGAGCGACCAGCGCGCCCTCGGTGATCGGCGGGCGCGATCTCGCGCGCGGCATTGCGCTTTACCGAGACGACAATGGCGACGGCAAGCTCGACGAGCTACCGGTGCAACTCGCGCACGGCGGCGAGTGACTGAATTGCCAGCAACACGCTGAACTGTATTCTCCCGAATACGCTGTCTTGGTTCATCCCTCTAGCGGCAGAGCAAGAGCACGACCATATCGATGATCATTGGCGCACTCGCGCGCCCCCAAGCGGAGTCGCCGACTCCGAGGAGATGCGAACATGAAGTACTTGCCTTGGCTATCCATGATGCTAGTTGCGAGTTTTCCTGTCGTTGGCTGCAGCAGCGACAGCGGTGGCAGCGCCGGGAGCGTGGCAACGGCTGGAAATAGTAGCGGCTCGAGCCCGGGCGCGGCGGGCGCCGCTGCAGGCCAGGGTGGCAGTGGTGGTTCGGCAGAGATTGAAGGCAAAGACCTCATCGACACAGCGGTCGGCGCGGGCAACTTCACCAAGCTAGCGGCGGCGTTGACCAGCGCCGGTTTGGTCGAGGCACTGAAGGGCCCCGGCCCTTTCACGGTATTCGCCCCAGACGACGCAGCGTTCGCTGCTTTCGAGTCCGCCAACCCCGGTGTGCTTGCCGGGCTGAGCAAAGCCGCGCTGACGGAGATTTTGACTTACCATGTGGTCGCTGGCGCGGCGGTCGCGTCCAAAGACCTGAAAGACGAGCAAGTGTTCACCACGCTTTCGGGATCGCCCGTATTGATCGACAGCAGCGCCGGCGTGAAGGTGGACGATGCGAAGGTGATCACGGCTGACGTCGTAGCTTCAAACGGAGTGATTCACGTCATCGATCGCCTGATTTTGCCGCCTAAAGACGACATCGTCGCCACGGCGATCGCAGCGGGTACGTTCACCAAGCTCGCCTCCGCGCTCACCGCGGCCGACCTGGTGACCACCTTGCAGGGCAAAGGGCCGTTCACGGTGTTTGCTCCTACCGACACTGCGTTCGCCAAGCTTCCAGCCGTGCCATCGGGTGAAGCTTTGAAGAACGTGCTGCTTTATCACGTGGTCGCCGGCGCCGTGGGCTCCGGCGACCTGAAGGCAGGCCCTGTGCCCACTCAGCTCACCGGCAAGAGTGTCACCGTCAGCTTGACCGACGGCGTAAGAATCAACGACTCGAAGGTGACCGCCGCAAACATCTTGGCGAAAAACGGAGTGATCCACGTGGTCGACACCGTGCTCATCCCACAGTGAAGTCTATGCAGGGGCCGAGCGCGCTTCTCCGCCCGCTCGCGCTCGGCCCCGGCGCGTTTACGTCTCTTTGAACTCGCCCCGGCAAGCCGCCGAACCGTGGCCGTCCGCGATGAAGTTCACGAGCTGGTCGAGCGCCCGGGTCCATAACCGTGGTACAGGTGTCCGACCATGATGGGGTCTAAAGCAGCGATTCCTTCACTGTTAGTGATCTGCGCAGGTTCTTGGGCGTGCGCGCGCTGTCCTGCTCCAGCGAGCGCGGCGAGCACGACGAATACGGCGAGCACAACGAATACGCTGAGCACGACGAACACGGCGAACACGGCGAACACGGCGAACACGGCGAGCATGAATGGCTCGACGACGGCGGCCCCTGTTCCTTCTTCAACGTCCGACGCGGCGCTCTCTCAGCAGGGGTCCTGGAAACCGCTGACGAGTAACCCTCTCGTCGCTGCGCTCATCGCCAAGCGGTCCACGCTGCTGCCCGAGCTCGAAGCCGTGTACAAGGATCTGCACAAGAATCCCGAGCTCTCGATGCACGAGGTGCGCACCGCCAAGATCGCGGCTGACTGGCTCGAGCGCTTCGGATACCAGGTCACCCGTAACGTCGGTATGACGGGCGTGGTCGGCGTACTCCGCAACGGCGCTGGGCCAACAGTGATGCTGCGCGCGGACATGGACGCACTCCCCATGACGGAGGCGACCGGTCTCCCTTATGCGAGCACCGCGACGGCCAAGGCTGATGACGGGAGCACCGTGGGGGTCTTCCACGGCTGTGGCCACGATCTGCACGTGACGTGGCTCATGGGCGCGGCGCGCGTGCTTTCGGAGCACCGCGAGGCATGGCATGGCACCGTGCTAGCCGTATTTCAGCCGGGTGAAGAGGTCGGGCGCGGCGCGCAGAGCATGATGGACGACCGGATGGCGCAGCGCTTTCCGAAGCCGGATGTCATCTTCGGGCAACACGTGATGGTCGGCGAGGCGGGCAGCGTGGGCTACAAGTCCGGGGTGATCCTTTCCGCAGGCGACAGTCTGCAGGTGAAGCTCTTCGGTCGTGGCTCCCATGGCTCGCAGCCGCAAACCTCGATCGATCCGGTCATCATGGCTGCCGCCACCACACTTCGCTTGCAGACGATCGTGTCACGCGAGGTCTCGCCGCTCGCCAGTGCTGTCGTCACGGTTGGCGCCCTGCAAGCGGGGACGAAGGAAAACATCATTCCCGATGATGCAACGCTGAAATTGAATGTTCGCACTTACGATGAGGGCGTTCGCCAGCACGTCCTGTCGGCCATCGAGCGCATCAGCCGCGCCGAGGCCGCGGCGTCCAACGCGCCGAAACCGCCCGAGTTCACCACGCTCAGCAGCTACCCGTTGACCGTCAATGACGCGGCAGCCTCGCAGCGCGTGATCCAGGCATTTCAAACGCAGTTCGGCAAGCGCGCCTTCGAGACGGAGCCAGCGTCGGCGAGCGAGGATTTCAGCATCTTCGGCCGGCGCTGGGGCGCGCCTTACGTCTTCTGGATCGTCGGTGGCACGGATCCCCAAGCGTACGCCGCAGCCAAGCGGGACAATGGCCTGAACGCGCTCCCGAGCAACCACTCTCCGAAGTTTGCGCCGGTTCTGCATCCCACCTTGGAGACGGGTCTCGAAACGATGCTCACCGCCGCCGCGGCCTGGCTGTCCGTAGCGCCCTAGACGCGCGGCTTGGCGGATGGTTCGTCGGCTGCCAATCTGGCCGTCCCACCGAAGAATGAACTGGAGACCTCGCACGCCCCCCATTATCCATCTCCAGACCGGTCGGCGCTGAGGGAGCTACGCGCCGCACCGCGACGCTCGCGCCCGCTAACCCAATCCCTCGTCCTTGAGGTTTGGGTTAGCGGACCGAGCGAGCGCGCGCCGTCGCGTAGCTCGAGCTGCGGCTTGCTCTCGCTCGACGTCGGCGCCGTCGACGAAGTCACTCGTGGAAGTGAGATCGGCACCGAACTCTCGGTCTCGCACGCGCGAGCCCAGCGTCCGGTAGATGTTGCCGGCGAGGGTGTAGCCGCCGCCGTTCGGCTCGTATTTGAGCAGACTCGGAACTGGGCTGAAGCAGCTCAACGATGGCGGTCCCGCGCTTCAATCGTTAAAACGTCGTGCGCGATTCGCAATTGACAACGTTCGACGCGGCCACGGCGGTTCTACAGCGTCACGCAGCCGGAGAGGTCGGCCGGCGCGCTGTAACGTGTAACAGCGTGCTCACGCACGAGGCTGAATTCGTGACAGCGGGCGTCGTGCGATCCTGCGAAGCGGGCCAAAAATGAGCTGGGCACGGCGCTTGCTGAACGCGGCGCGATGAGCGGCCATATCACTCGACATTGGATCTACCTGGTCAGCCTTGGGCTGACCTTCGGCTGTGGAAGTTCGAGCAGTAACGGGCCACCAAGCGCGGCGGGTGCATCCAGCATCGCCGGCAGCGCGAACAGCGTAAGTACGGGCGGAGCAGCCGCGAACACGAGTGGAGCAGGCTCGATCTCGAACGCTGGCGGTGCTTCCGATTCCGGCGGCAACGCTGCTGCGGGTAATTCGAGCTTTCCAGCTCCGACGACTCAGAATTGTCAGGACCTCGACCGTTGCTGCCTGACGCTCGCTGACGTCGACATTCCTGGATGCCGCGAAGCCGCTAGTTTCGATTACTCCGAGCCGTGCTTGCGTTTGTTGAGCGCATTCCACTCGACGAATGACTGCGTCGGGATTGGCGGTGACCTGCCTGGTGAGGGCGGCACGGGCGGCACGGGCGGCACGGGTGGCAGCGTTGGAAACCAGAACCAACCTCCGGTGTTCGGACGCGGCTTTCAGACTTACGCCTGCACGACGGGCAACGAATGCTTCGCCTACCTGGCGCCGATCTCGGATTGCGCGGGTGTTGCTTCAACGAGTTGCTCGTTTCAAAACGTCTCGATCTGCTGCCTCTTCGCCAACGCTGAGTTCTGTTATTACAACCTGAGCGACGATGAAGCATTCCAGAAGGCTCAAGACTGCCAAGCCAGGATCGGGAACTGGAATCCGACGCCGTGAAGCATTCAGTCTTTTATCCAAGGGAATCGTATCAAACGCGCACAGAAGTGGCGTGATTCACAGCGCCGGCGCCGCGCGAGGCCCATGAACAGAACGGCGAGCCCGCCAATGAAGAGCGCAAGCGAAGGGAGCCAGAGCGTCGCGAAGTCATCAACCTGCATCGTGCCAGCGGGATCGGCCGGATCGAAGACGAGCGGCACCGTGTCGCCTACCTTCAGCTCGACGTAGCTGTTCAACTGCTCATCTATCGTCTCACCCGCCGCAGTCCGAAACTGCAGCTCGGAATGATAGCCTCCATGGGGTAAAGCCACCACCAACGCCTGTGCGCGTTCCCCATGAGACACGAGGTCGTGCGAAGACCACGCCCACACAACCGAACTCGCAACGGCCACAGTGCCGAAAACCAAATGACGCGCACCTCGCACGCGCGCCCTGTTCTCGATCAAGGAACTAGGCTTGAAACTTGGGGGCATCTCGTTCTGGCGAAAAGACCACCGCGGTCGCCAGCAAGACGTATGCCCGCTAGTTTTCGCGAGGTATTCGCTGAAAGGTGTATCGGTCGCGGGACCGCGCCGCTGTTGCAGTGTTACAGCGGCTCGCTGGCAGCATCGGGGACGTCAGCTAATATCCCGGCGCGTGAACCATTCGAGCACCGTGCGATCAGCCGATACCGATGATGACAGAGCGCAGCCACGTGGTCGCGCCGGGTTGTTGTTTCTGTTTGCCGAGAACGACCAGTTTTCGCCCGAAGCGCATTTCTTCGACCGCGACAAGCTCAGCGTCGGTCGTGAACCGGGCAGTGATGTGCAGCTCGATGACGCGACCATCTCCAGACAACACGCGGAGATCGTGCACACCGACGCCGGCTGGATCGTCCGTGATCTCGGGAGCCGCAATGGCGTAGCCGTCAACGGTGTGCGCGAAAGGGCGCTGCTGCTCGAGCACGGTTGTATCGTGCGCGTGGGCGATATCTTGTTCCAATTCGTTGAACGCGAGCTGGAGCTTCACGCAGTCTATCGAAGCGACGGCCAGCTGCGTGGGTGCGCCCAGCGACTTGGCCCGAGCGATTCCCACCTGATCGGTGGCTGGAAGATGGATCGGCTCTCGGCTCAGCTCGCGCGCGTAGCCAAAAGCGAACTCACAGCCCTACTCCTCGGTGAAAGCGGGACCGGCAAAGAGGTCGCCGCTCGCGAGATTCACCGCTGGAGCGGGCGAGTTGGGCGATTCGCCGCGGTCAATTGCGCGGCCATCCCCGCCGCTCTCTTGGAGAGCGAATTGTTCGGCTATCGGAAAGGCGCATTTTCTGGCGCGATCAATGACAAGCCGGGGCTGTTTCAGAGTGCAAAAGGCGGCACTCTACTGTTGGACGAGATTGGAGACATGCCTGCGGACGCGCAGGCTAAGTTACTGCGCGTGTTGCAGAGCCGCACGGTCACGCCGCTCGGCTCGGTCGACCCGGAGCCCACGGACGTTCGAGTGCTCGCTGCAACGCATCGCGATCTGAACGCGCTGCAAGCCAGCGGCGCATTTCGCGCCGATCTTTACGCGCGACTCAGTGATTTCGTGCTGCGATTGCCACCCTTGCGGGAGCGCAAGGAGGACGTGCTCATGCTGACGCGTAATTTTTTGCGCGAGCTACGCCGCGAGCCGCCGCGGATCTCGGTAGGCTTCGCGGCCGAGCTGCTCGATTACGACTGGCCGTACAACGTGCGCGAGCTCGAGAGCTGCATCAAGCGCAGTTTGACGGTGATGGAGGGTGACACCCTGCGCCGGCGTGATTTGCCGGATGCAATTCGGCTCCGCGATCGCAGCGCGACACGGCGGACCGATGGCGCGGAGCGCGCGAGCGCAGGCGGTTTGCGCCCCAGTGCCAGCCCGAGCAGCGATGCTCCGAGCGAGGAAGAGCTGCGAGCAATGCTTGCGATCCATCGCGGAAATGTGAGCGCGCTAGCGCGCGAATTCGGCAAGGCACGGATGCAAGTACACCGTTGGCTGTCACGCTACGCGCTCGAGCCCGAGCAATTTCGAGCCGGATCCAGCGACGAGATGGCCGAGCACGAGTCCGACTAGAACGACCCGGTTGCGGTGAGCGAAGCCGCACTCGGCCCAAGCATCACTCTCACCGGGAGCTGGGCGGCGGTCGTACCAGGGTTCGCCGCGCTCAGCCACCAGACGACGCCCACTGCGGTGGTCGCAGCTCCCACACCCAAGCCAACGAAACCGAGCGCCCGCTCGCGATTCAGATCGGCTCGTTGCTGATTGAGGTCTTCTGAGCGGCTCTTGCAATCTGCGACGTGATTGCCGCGGCTACACCAAGCACCGGGCGCGGTACTCGCGTTGAAGGAGTCGACCTGCGGCGAAAGCTGCACGAAGCCGCGGTCGGCGTCCCAGAGAACCGCCGCGCTGCCCGCCATGATTGCCAGGCCCACCACCGTGGTGACCACACCGCCGACTTTCGATCGGGGTTCATCAACCTTGACGACGGGGGCTGCGGAAGGTGGAAGAGCAACGGCGGGAACGGGGACCTTGTTTGTCGCGGCAGGTGGCGGCGGTGGTTCATTGAGTTCGAGAACGACCGTCAGCTCTTGTCGGCTACCAGAGGCCACATCAACGATGCGCTCGATCGCTGGATGCCCCTCGGCAACGATGCGCAGAGTGAGCGTTCCCGGCGAAAGTTCCGCGACTTGACCCACGTGCAACTCATTTTGCGCGTAGCCGGTCGCCTGCAATTCCGCCGTGGTGACAGGCGATCCCTCCCGATCGGTAACGCGCACCAGTAACGTGCCGAGCAAGGCTTCCTGCTCGTGTAAAAGAGCCAAGATCTTGTCGTGCAGCGCCGGGGTCGCGCTGAGCTCTGCGGCCTCACGCAGTAAACGAACCGCAAGCAACGGATGGCTCAGCCGCGCATGCGCGAGGGCGGCGTCATACGCAGCCAGCGCCGAGGCGTAGATCGTGTGCGCGCTTTGGAACTCGGCGGCAGCCCCGTTCAAGTCGCCCGCATCGAGCAGAGACAAGCCGCGCTCGAAATGCGACCGTGCTTCGGCCTTGGTTGCGGCTTCATCAGCCCGAGCCGTGATCGGCCACAGTGCCAAACACGAGACGACGACCAAGAGGCACTTGCGCGCCAGGCGCTTGCCGCCAGACGGGCGCGACTCACAATCAGTTCGCATACGGGTTAGCGCGCTCGAACTGCTGCGCGGACGGCGCAGGCGACGCTGGTGCTTTCGACGGAGGCGACGAGGAGTCAATGATCACGGATTGCACGCGGCGCGCTTTGAAGTGCTCGGTGTCGGCGCTCCGTTTCGGCAAAGGCAGCTGAACCTCCGCAGCCGGCGAGCCAGATGCTCCCTTCTGCGCATCGCTCGTGCTCGAAAGCTGGACAGTGCGGCCTTGATTCCCGCCGTCCCCCACGTTCCTTGGGATGTTCTCTTTCATCGCAGACGGAGCAGCGGGCGCCGATTTGGTGAATGGTAAAGCTCCGGTAGCCAGCGCCAATGCCGAACTCACCGTGAAGGTCGTACCGGCGATGGCCAAGACCTTGAGCGCGCGCGATCGGGGCGGCGTCCGTACGGCGCGCATGGAGTCGTTCGACGCCTTGGTTTCCGATCCGGCGTCACTGGTCTTGCGGGCGCCGATGGCGAAGCTTGGGGCAGGCTGCACGACATTCGCTGGGCCCGCGGGCGCCGAGGCGGGCAGCGCGGGTGTACCCAGAGTCAACGCCGCCGTCAGGGCCCGAGAAAATGCGCCTGCGCTCGGATAGCGAGCATCAGCACTTTTCTCCAGTGCACCCCCGACTGCATCGGCGACCGCTGGAGAAAGCCAGGGATTGACCGAGCTCAATCGCGCGGGTTCATCCGAAAGAATGCTGACGATCAGATCAGCCTCAGAACTTCGCTCGAAGGGGCGCCGACCAGCTAGCGCCTGGTAGACAACGACGCCCAGCGACCAGACGTCGGCACGAGCATCGACGGTGTTGGTTGCACGCAGTTGTTCCGGAGACATATAGCCCGTCGTCCCTAGACGCAGACTGCTTTGGGTGGTCACCTCGTGACGGAATGTGCCGCGACTGCGATCGAAAACCTTGGTGATGCCAAAATCGAGTATTTTGATGGCGGTCGTGCCCGTGATGCTGTCCTCGGCCAAAAACAGGTTCGCCGGTTTTATGTCGCGGTGAACGATGCCAAGGGATGCTGCTTCATCCAGCGCTTCAGCGCACTGGCGAAGCCAAGCCGCAACCAGCGCCGGTTCCACCGTCGGTTCACGTTCGAGAAGCGCTGCCATCGTTTCGCCATGCAGCAGTTCCATCACCAGATACGGCAGCCCCTCGACCGAAACTCCCCAATCGTAAATATCGATCACGTATTGAGAGCGGAAGCGCGCAGCGCTGACCGCCTCGCGTTCGAGCCGGAATTGCTCGTAACCGCCGGCGAGCGCGGTGGGACGGAGCACTTTTAGCGCCACCTCCCGCTGCAGGTTGAGCTGGAGCGCGCGGAAAACCACGCCCATTCCGCCCTCGCCCACGATCTCCAAAAGCGCGAACTGGCCAGCAAAAGTGCTGCCGACACGCGGCAACTCCGGACCAGTCACAGCCATTGCCCCCGGTTATTGCCGCGGGCGCGCAAATCCGGCAACAAAATACTCGTTCCGGCGTAGAAGTTGCGCGTGAAGAGCGATCATCCCACCCGCGGCGGTCTCGCGTCCGCATGGCTACTTGCGTTGTTCGCGGGCTGCCATTCGTCAAACTCCGCCGCGATCATCAGCGACTCCTGCATCCTCAATTCCGATTGCGTCGCGCCATTCATGTGCGTGTCGGGGACCTGCCACATCCAGTGTCGCGACAAGGGCGACTGTGTCTCTCCCAACATTTGCGAAGCTGGAGTGTGCACACCGCCGTTGCCTTCAAGCGGAGGAGCGCGGGGGACGCTCGATGACCCATCAGCGGCCGGCGTTGTCGAAAGTGGGCAGTCGGATTCGGGCGCAGGTAGTGGCGGCGAAGCCGGTGGCGGTGGCTCCCTTGTCGACGACTCCGAAAGCGCCGGCGCGGCTGGTGAGGCGAACTGCGTCAATGGTGGCCGCGAACTTGGACAGATCGTTTACTGGTGCAGCAAGGTCAACGTGCACTCGACCAGCAGCGGCTGGCAGACCGACGCTGATTGTGATTCGGGTTGCTACGAAGACCCGCTCTCGTACTGCGCCAAGTTTTGGCCGAAGACTTCTTCCTACGAGCGAGTGCCGCTGAGCCCTGAACTCAAACCCTTTGATTGGAAGTACTGCGCCAACGTCGAATATTCACGGGGCGAAACTCAGTACACCTGTTGCGGGTCGCTTTGATCAAGGCAAGGATCGACGCGAGCCAAGCGCTGGTCCCGCGACCCCGGCGTTGGCGCGGTCTTAGTGGCAGTAGCCTTGATCACGACCTTTCAGGAGCTGCGCGGCTTCACTGGCGCTCAGCGCACGGTTCCAAAGCATGACTTCGTCGAGCTCGCCGCCGAGCGACGGCTGATCTAGACCGTGCCCGAGCGTCAACGAGGCGCTCGTATTCAGGCTGCCGGCGCGCGCGGTGGGATTGAAGCGCCAAGCCAGCGCGCCGTCGACGTATAGGCGTCCGCCTTGGGTGTCAGCGCGCGTCACCGACAGCGTGATGAGATGGAATTTGTTGTCTGCCAAGGCTGGCATGGCGGGCGAGAGATAAGTGCTGTAGCCCGCCGCGTTGCCGAGCTGCACCAAGAACGCGTTGTTGTACACGCTGAACAGGTAGCCGACGGCGGTCGTGCTCCCGTCGGTCTGGCGCTTTTCGGCGATCGTGCCAGTCACGTTCGTGCGCTTCACCCAGGCCGAGATCGTAAAGTCCTGAGTGCCAATGTCGAGCGCGCTGCTTCCCGGCGCGGTAATCGACTGATTGACGGGGATGCCCAGATCGCCATTGACGACGCCGGTGGCGTGAGTCACGCCCGTAGTGAGTTGTGCGCTGCCGCCGCTCGCTACGTCATGAACGACAGTGCCGCTGGTTTCGTCGAACGGATACCAGGTGGAGACGTTGGAGGGTACCGTCGCGCAAGCGGCGCACGTTTTACCTTGGGAGAAGGTCCCACCGGACGCGGTGCACTGGCTGCGAGTCACGGGCGTGAGGCAATCGCCCGCCAGCTGGCACGAACCAGTGGGCTCGTAACCGCATTGTTGAACTTGAGCGCAGTTCGGCCCGAGCACGGCGCTGCCGCCCGCCGCGCGGCAGTCGGCGGCTGTGTTGATGCCGTTGCTGCCGAGATCCGTGCAGCCCGCGGCTTGGCAGCACGCGCCGCGCCCTTCACTGGTGCAGCTCTTCGAGCAGCCGTCGCCCGACTTGGTGTTGCCGTCGTCGCACTGCTCGCTGCCTTCCAGCACGCCGTCACCGCAGCACAGGCCCGCCACGACGGCAGATTTCACGACGGGGCATTGCGCGATCATCTGATTCGAATCGCGGCATTGGCCGCCGGTACACGTTTGGCCGGGACCACCCGTGCAATCGGCGTCAACCGTACACGTGCATGGCACCGTTTGCTCGAAGTGATCGTTGAAGCATGCTTCGACTTCGTCGAGCCACGGATCGACCTGCGCCGGCGACACGGCAAAGTTGCTGTCGTCGAAGTCCCCGTTCGGAGCGATGAGCATTTTGCTCACGTCGAGCGTGGGCGTGCTCGTCTTCGTCACCGCGGCCGGATAGAGCCGGGCCATGGCCTGGGAATTGGCCGATCGGTTCACGTCCAGGCAGCCCCACAGCCTGAGTGTGTTGAGGTGAGTCTGTTGGCAGTTAAAGCTAGTGGCACCGCGCGTGCCTGAATCAGGCCCCACGTAGACGCACGTGCCGTTGGCAAACGTGCTCTGCACGGCGCTCGGGTCCTGAAGCAAGTCCAGCATCTTCTTGCCTTGAATGCACACGCTCTGCCCCTCGTAGATGGCTCGGCCCACGTCGAACCCGAAGCTTACAGTGTCGGTGAGGCTTTTAGTGATGTCCTGTAGGCTGATCGGTAACGGGTCCACGGCATCGGCCGCCATGACCGGCTTGCACCAATCGAGAAAGCTTTGCGTCGATTGCCCGGTCGATGAATAGCGCGTCACTTGCGCGGGCTCGTAGTTCGTGACGAGGCCGAGCGGCGACGAATCCCATTGATAGGTGGCCTCGAGACCTGGCTGGAACTTGGCCTTTTCGATCGAGCCGAGGTCGAACGCATCCTTCCATTTGAAGATCGAGAACTCGCGCTGCTTCTTGAACAGCTTTACTTTGAGCCCGATCTTGATCGACGCTTGCAAAGCGGCAATCAGCTGCATCTCGCTCATCGCATAGCTCGCGATGGCATGCGTTGGCTGAGCCGGATCCGGGTGCTTGACGCCCCACGCGATCTGCTCCGCGAAGGGAACGACGCCGTGCGGTACGCATTGCCCCTTGGGTGAGCATTCCAGATTCGGGCCGCAGATGGTCGCGGCGGTACTCGTTGCGTACGTGCAGGTTTTGGCGCAGGCGCCGTTGTCGCAGCTGCGCCCCGAGCCGCATGCCGAGCCGCCTTGCGTGGGGTCGCAGGTACACGCCTGCGCCTGGCCTCCGCGCATGCATTGCCCGGTGGGGATGTCGCACGATTCGCCCGCCGCACAATCGACATTGGCCGTGCAACCGCAAGCGCTCTGGAATCCCGCGTGCAGCGGGTGACAGCCCGGCCCTGCCCAACCCGTGGCCGTGGGCTTGGTCTCCGTCACGCAGCGATACGGCGTAAACTGGCCCTGGCACTGATTCTCATGAACATCGTAAGTGACCGAGCCCGGCACGGCTTGATCGCAGCCCAAGTCGAACATGCGCAGCACCGATTCTTGGCCGTCACCCAATAGGATATTGCCGGCGTTGTCGATCGCCAACGCCGAGGGGTACGTATACAAAACCTGATTGGTCGCGCCCTCCAGGCTTTGCGTGGGCGAGCTCGACGATAAGATCGTGGAAACGTACGAGGAGCTCGGCTCGAACTTTCGCACCGCGACCCCGTCGAGCACGTAGATGTTGCCCGAAAAGTCCGCCGCCAGACTCGATGGATTGTTGAAAATCGCCTGCAGGCCATAGCCATCCACCACTGAATAAGCCGAATGACCGGCAACCGTCGTTACCTGCGCGCTCGTCAGGTCGACACGGCGAAGCCGCATTACCTCCGGGCCCTGGCTCGGAGCGTTGTAATTCAGATAATCGGTGAAATAGAGAGCGCCGTGACCGTCATACGTCAAACCGAGCACGCCTCCGAGGCGAGCCGCGGTTCCGACGCCGTCGGTCGCGCCGCAAGCGCCAGCGCTGCCGGCAAACGTGAGCTTCCCTCCCGTGTTCGGATCGATGCGATCGATGGTGCAAGTAACAGCGTCCGCCACGTATAAGGCCCCGTTGACGAAGCTGAGTCCTTCAGGAAGGCTCGCCGCGTTGTACGGGCGGAGCGTGCTTACTTGATTGGTGACGAGGTCGATCTTTCGTATCGAGCGATCTTGATTGTCGCTCACATAAAGGTAGCGAGAGGCCTCGAGAGCGAGGCCGACAATACTCTTGAAGCGAGCCGCGGTTCCAACGCCGTCCGCATTGCCTGGAACCGTGCCGCCCGCGACCGTAGCCACCGCGCCGCTCGAAAGATTGACGCGACGAACCGCGTACGCGTCAGCAACGAAAAGCATGTTGCTCAACGGGTCGTAGACCGCTCCGTTATACAGGCCCTGAAAGCGCGCCTGAGCACCGGTTTGATCGACCAAACCATATTGGCGCTGTGCCCCCGCGACGATGTGCGCACTGCCCGTGCAGCAATACCCCGTTTTCTCGCAGCTCGAAATCGACGGAAAGTTCGGCGTGCGGATGGCGTTCGGGCACGTGCCGTCGGCGACGCATTCATCGCAGCTGCGGTTGGCGCTCCACTTCGCGGTGTAAGTCTTGCTCAACTTCGCCTTGACGACGTTGTAAACGCTGGGCGGCACGAAATCACCCAAGGTGGCCGCGTTGATCTTGGTCGGCGTGCAGGTGGCCTGGGTGACACCGGACCAGTCATCCAAGCACAAATGCGCGTTGTCGCTGAAGGTGAGGCAGCACGAGTTGTGGGCGTCGCTCGCCGCGCAGGCGAGGTATGTCGAAGAGCCTGGCAACACCTTGTTCGAGCAATAGCTCGAATCCTTGAAGCTCCAGGTCGGCTTGCACTCGAGTCCGTCCGGCGGGTTACTGCTCACGAGCGCCTGCTCGAGGGCGCGATTCAAGTCCGCAACGCCACCAGAACCGCCTGGCTTCAAGTCCACCGAGAGCCCGATCGAAGCCGTTACACCGATGGTGGCGAACTTGCTGACTTTGATGCCGGCCGTGACATTGGCGCCGATTTCCGGCTGCACCGACACCGTGGTGCCCGCTTCGCTCGTTACATCGGGCGCCTGAAAAGGGTGCATGTTGCGATCGAAGTCGCTGATGTCGACTTTCGTCGTCGCGTTCTTGTTCAGCGCGTTTTGCAAGCGCGTGCGCATGCTGTACGCCTCGTCTTGCCACTTCACCCCGGCGTTGAGCTTGAAGTACGGCGTCATCGTGATGCCCGGATACAGCGTGTAGGTCCCCAGCTCCTTGTTGATTGGTTTGATGTGCACGTCGAGGTTGAGCGCGGCACCGATCACGGAGGCCTCTTGGCCTTCCCACGGGTCGACGCTCATCGCTTCGGATCGGGGCCAAGTCGCTCGCGCGTAGCCGGCCGGGGTGTAGTCGAAAGGACGAAACGTCGCGACGATCCAGTCAGCCGCCGACAGCTTGCCGTCGCCGCCTGCGAGCGACGTGACCATCTTGTTGTCGACCAAGTCGAAGATGTCCATCTTGTTTGCGGCATTCACACTGACACCGGCGCCGCCCCAAGCGAGCTCCGGGTGGCCGAGCGGCGCGCGCTTGTCGAAAGCCTTGTAGCCGTCGATCTGCATATTGAACTCGATGCCCGGGAGCACGCTCAGCGTTTTGCCGAACGCGGTTACACCGAAGCCGCCCGTGCGCATCTGCGCGCGGTTCTTCGCGCTCAGATTCGCGGAGGTATAACGCCCCCCAATCGCCCACTGGCCGCTCGAGCTATCCCCGAGCGATGCGTATGCGCCGTGCCCGGCGTACGGAACACACATGTGTAAGTCAGGGCGCTGATCGGAATAAGACCCGAGGTGATACCCCTCGGTGAACAGGTCGACGTAGCACTGGAACAGCGCCACCAAATGCTCCACGTCATCCAGGCTCCCGCCGATGGCTGAGAGGGATTTCTGAAAGTCCGAGTTAGGATCCGTGAGGTCCTTCGGTAGCTTGTCCAGCACACCGACTGTCTTCAATGCCCACTTGGCCTTGCCTTCGTTGTTCTTGAACACGTCATTGGCAACCCAGGCCAACACGCCGCTGCTGCAAGCCACGGGCGTAGGGTTCGTGGGGTCGCAGTACATGCCGCAGTAAGTCTTGTCGACGTTCTCCTTGATCAGCGCCGCATTGGAACAAGTCACGCTAGTCGGCTTGCAGATGCATTTCCCGTTCTCTTCCCCGTCGACGGCGGAGGTAGCGAACTTGTTGGACGCCGAGGCGAGCTTGGAGAACGCAGAGCTCAGCAGTTGCAGGCTCTGCAGCACGTGAAAGTTGGTGCTGGGGTTTTGCAAATCCGCACCCTTGGGGTGCGGATTGCCGCCTTCGGGCGTGGGCAGCTTACCCAAGGAAGCCGGATCACAGGCTTTGATCTGCACTGCGCCGGTTTGCTTGGGAGCTCCCGCGTCGCTCATTTCGAACTCGGGGGGCGTTCGGTCCGGTTGCTCGGACCAGTGCGGGCGCGGCGCGCCGCCTCTCAAGCAACTCGCATCATCGGCATCGCAACCCAAACGCTCCGTACTCGTGCCCGTCGCCTCATCGGCCCTCTCACTCGAACAGCCAGATATGGACAGTCCAAACAGGCCGAGCAAGAATAGAAGCGTCGCGCGCAAAAATAGAGCTCGAGACTTGGCTGGCGCAAAGCGCTCGACACGAAGGTTGGTTGGCTGCGGCATGAGCATGGTCCCTGTAGCGGTAGGCGCGCGTGAAGGCGGCGCGCGGGCTTCGCAAGGCCCGTGCCACCGCGAAAAGTCGGAAGAATGGCGCCCTGTCGCGTCGCCGCTGTAACAGCGAGGGCCGGATCCGGCTGTTACACGGTTGCACCCGACCACCTGTTGCCCGCGAACACGCTGCGCGACGGCGGGATCACGTTGACACCCATCACCCCCACGAACCTGTTTCAGCTCTCAGGGACACGTGCACGGCCATGGCGGCTTCGCTGCAGACTTCATATCTGAGCACCTACGCTTTCTACACCGGCGCGCCGGTCGCGCTCCGGAGTGAGATAGCTTCCTTGGGCGCGTGTTTCAGTGTGCCGTGGGCACGACCGCCGGAGACGGCGCCGGCAGCGCGGAGATCGGCGACGGCGCGGGCGGAATGGCCGTCGGCGCAAGCGGTGGGAAGATGGTCTTCCAGTCGTCCTTCATACTGGCCACGATCCAGCCTTTGGCTTTCGCTTCGTCCAGCGCTTTGTCGAGCTTGCCGATTGGCGGAGCCCGATCGTACGCCGCTTCGCGCTCGGCGTCGGTGTGGTGCACGAGCAGCATGAGCCGTGATCCGGGACCAGACGCGGCCCACTGCAGCATCTGCAGATCACCGTCCGAATTGCCGAAGGCAGCGATCGGACGCCGGCCGATGTGTAGCTCGATGCCCACCGGCTTGCCTTCCTTGTCGTCGACAAAAGTCAGTGCGGGCTCGCGAACGATGACCGCCTTTCCGTCGCGGAGTTCGAACCTCATTTTTCCAGTGGTCCCGATGACCTGCTCGGGGGGAATATTGTAGACCCGCTCCGTGATCACCCGCATGAACTCGATGCCACCGCCGGAAACGATGAACGTCTTG
>Ga0164309_10000222_pt1 | contig 33979 bp, 29 predicted proteins | sample Whisoiple_247_MG_FD_109984 | JGI IMG/M metagenome (GOLD analysis project Ga0164309, IMG submission 109984) | Soil microbial communities amended with fresh organic matter from upstate New York, USA - Whitman soil sample_247_MG | ecosystem: Environmental > Terrestrial > Soil > Unclassified >... | reverse complement strand
GCGGACCGAACAAGTGGCGCGCGCTCCACCCTCCGCGCGTTCACCAAGCATCCCTCGCATGCGCGCACCACTTGCGAGGCCGCACGACGCTGCCCGAAACCTCCCCGTGGAGCCAACGCCCCCCACAGCGGCGCCCCGAAACAACCCACGCCGCACGACACTCCCGCGCGCACCGTGACGAACACGCATTCCGACTCCACCGGTGGAGTCCCGCCGCGCATCCCCACGCCCGCCGGCCCCCTCAGGGCCAGAAACCTCGACAAGCGTCTTTGTGTAGAATCATCGGCTGCGGCTCGGCGGTTAGTCCCCTCGTCCGCGACGCCGAAGGCTTTGACGCAACACGCCGTGACGCGTGACCATCAATAAAATCACGAACACGCCGATCGCGTCGCGCGATCGGCGTGCTCTCACCAATAGCCATGCAGCTCAGCGAAGGACGTCGCCCGTGCGATCGAACTGCGCTGCGGCGCGGCTGATGCGGTAATTGCCGGCGCGGTCCCAGTTGCGGAAAATGCGGCCATCCGGCGAGTTCTCGAATTGCATGAACGGCTTGAACAGCTTGTCGTAAGAACCGCTGCCGACCGTGCAGTTGGCTACGCCGACGAACTGATTCACGATCGCCGCATCGCCGCTCTTCAGCTGCCCCGTGCTCACCTGTTTGAATGCGCCGCTCTTCACGAAACGACCGCCGGTCATCGCTTGCTCGGCGGCAGTGGCGTCTGCCGCGAACCAGCCGACACCGGTGGACGCCGCGAGCGCCGCCTGCTTGCTGGCCGTGGTGACGGTGAGCAAATTGCAGCCCGCAAAGTTGTAACCCGCGGGCACGATCAGGTCGTGGAAGGCGGGCGCGCCGAACTTGTCGGCGAGTGCTTGCGTGCAGTTGACATTGCCTGCTCCCGCCGAAACGCACTTGCTGATATCGAGTGTGAGCGGCGTAGTTGCGATCGCCTTCGTGACGGTGATGTCGTCCTGATCTTGGTTGACGATCACGGGTGCCGGGTGATCGTGCGGAGGCGGAAGCAGGCCGTACACGGCGACGTAATAGCGAGTCGGAAGCTGATTCGGGTTCGGGTGAGTGTCGCCGAAGTACTGCTGCAGCGGTTCGTTGTCCCCATAGGTGGCCACGAACACTTTGCCCCCCGCGATGGTCGGCGGGACGAACTTCGCGAACAGGCCTAGTCGGTCGCGCACGCCCGAGAGCTCGCTGGTCCAGAGCTGTTTCGTCACGTCCTCCGCGTCGAGCGCGAGCACCACGCCTTGAACGCCGCGATGCGTGTTCGCGTCACCATTGCCGGGCACCACCGCCCAGACGATGCCCGTGCGCGCTTTCGCGCCGTTACTCGAAATCGACAGCATGCCGCCGGGCATGCCGTCCGGAGGTTGAAAGATGCTCTGCACCGGATTGCCCGGGTTGGTGAACTTGGCGCCGTCGAACGAGAATGCTCTGAGCCGATCGTTCTCGCCCCACACGTACACGCGCGCGCCGCCGGGGCCCTTCCAGTAAATTGGCGCGCTATGGATGTGCCCGTGTACCGTTCCGCCCGCGCCATGGTCGTGAAGCGCGGTCGCCATGAAGGCTTGCACGACGTTGGGGTTGGCACAGCCGGGCCCCCCCGCGCCAGCGAATTGCCCGAGTTTGTTTCGCGACAGCAGGTAAACAACGCCCTCCTTGCCGCCACCCAAAATGAGTGACGTCCCCGGTACGAGCAGCGCGCCGCTGGAACCCAAATCCAGATCTGTGTCGTCGAGCCAGCGCTCGTTGCACGGGGTGAAGTAGTCTTTGACGGCAAGGTTACCGTTCTCGAGCCTCAGCCTGACGAAGCTATTACCGTAGTCACTGCCATTGGGCTTATTCGCAGTGAACGTGCCATTGCCAGTGACGACGTAAACATTGCCTTGATCGTCGGCAGCGGGCCCTTGTCCCGAACCCCAGACGCCGCCATTGATCCCCCAGGGTGTGCTGATCCACTGACCACGTTGCGCGAGGGTCGCCGCATCGAACGCGAATACCCCCCCGTGCACGTTCTCCTTGCCGTCGTTGCGCGGCTTGTTGTCGGTCCCGCCAAAGCCGACGTAAATCACCCCACCCGCGAGCAGCAGCCCGGCCCGTTGCTTCTCGCTGCACGGGTTATAGCCCGACGGATAATCACACGGTTTTTGTGCCGAGGGCGGCAGCCCACCGATGCGCACTGGCGGCACCTTGTCCTTGCCATTCTTCAGATCGAGCGCGTGGAGTTCATAGTACGGATTGCCCGCGCCATCGGTACGCCACGCGGTCAGCCACAGCGTGGTCTTTGCTGGATCGATCACGGGCGTGGAAACGATGCCCCACTCGGGATCATTGGTACTCCACATATCGATCGACGCTTTGTCGCCCGGACGAGTCTTACCAAACCAAGTCGCCCACAGCGGCTGCGTCTGACCATTGGGCAGACGGTTCTCCTTGTCCGCGTCGTACGCGTAAATCGTGTTGTGCATGGTCGCGACGATGACGGCGTTGAACGTACCCTTCACCGCCGGTGGTCCGGGCACATCCACGGCGAGGTTCGACACATAGAGCGGCTGCGCGACCACTTGCCCGTCAGTGTAGAGCGTCCACAACTTGCCGAACTTGTCGGGCGTCACGTTGCCGGGAGTGAGCGTCGTCTCCGCGGTGTTCGCGCCGGTGCGCGAGTTGTCATTGTGTTGCGTGAGCACGTCTGCCGCGCGGCTCGTGCTTTCGATTCCGAGCAACAGCACACATCCCGACAACCACCTCGTCCCGCGTGACCAGCGTTTCATGTTGTCTCCCTTCAACCTCGGCCAAACTCGTGCGAGCCGAGTGGGTCACCGAATATCTCGGCGCGCCAAACTCAGCCAATGGTCATCTTTATCAGCGACGACCAGGTTTCGTCCCGTGGCCGGTTCGGTTCGTTGGCTGACTCAGCGAGAAGCGATACGCCCCCGAAACGACGGAAACCGACATCCACCGGAATTCAACGTTGATCGTTCCCGATCCCCATGACAAGACGGAAAACGCCGCCCGGCTCAGAACTGCAAGACATGGCGATTCCAAAGACGATTTATCAAACATACAAATCTGCTCAGCTGCCGCTATTGACACGTTGGCATATCGGCCGAATGCGGCGCAGGAATCCGGAATACGACTACCAGTTCTATGACGACGCCCGCATCGAGTCCTTTATCGAGGAGAACTACGACGCGGACACGTTCACTCTGTACAAGCGAATCAACATCGGCGCGGCGAAGGCAGACTTTTTTAGGTACGCCGTGTTGTACAAGAAGGGCGGCGTCTACCTCGACATCGACAGTGTTGCCGTCGCAAAGCTCGACAGCTTCATTACGCCCACTGACCGAGCGATCATCTCGACCGAGACTGACCTCATGCACCGTGTGCAGTGGGCATTGATCTACGAGCCGGGACACGTTTTTTTGCGCCGGACCCTGGAGAAGGTCGCAGACAACCTAAAAAACAATCGCTATCCGCACAACGTTCATCGCATGACGGGACCCGGGGCCTACACAGAGGCCATCAAGGAATGCCTGCAGGATGAACCGAACGCGGCCTATCGAGACATGGGCATCGACTACGAGAACGCCCTAAAATTCACCTACCCAATGGCCAAGCTCTTCCTCTATGGCTTCGGGCGGAAGAACCATTGGCAAAAGGAGTCTCGCACAAAACCCGTGATCACGTGACGCGAGTGAAAGCATCCAACTCAACGATGCAGATACTCGGAATACCGAGGCGTCATACCGCTTCGGTCATATTCTAAGTTGGCCTTCCGGTCGTCAGCGATGATCCAATACGCCGCGCCAGCGACGTACGTTTCGAATTGGTTTCTTGTGGAGGTGTAGTGCTGGAGGAAGCGGCGCGCGACAAGCTGAGCTTCGTCCCGAGCGCCGCTTTGCCAAAGCCCGCGCAGCGCTTCGTACGCTGACTGGAGGTCATCGATGTGGTCGCGCGCCAGCTCTCGGCAAATTTTCAAGCGCCCCACGGGATTGCGCTGCAAGGCGATCGAGAGCGAACGCAGGATGCGGGGATCGCCCGGGCACAGCTCGCGAGAGGCCGTCAGTGGTTGCAGTGCGCCTTCTTCACGTCCGAGGTCGCGCAGAGCATACGTCAACTGTTCGACAACTTCGGGCACGATTGCTCGCGGAGCCTGCGGCAGTAAGGAGCTTAGGATTTGCGCTGAAATTTGAGGCTGTTCGGCGAGACGGTAGGCGAGCGCCTTCGCGAGCTTCAGCATCGGCTCATCGCCTGGAAGACGGGGCTGCTGTTCGACCGCTTGTAATTCGCGATCGAGATTCACCGGTTGCCCGAGTCGAAGGCGGCACAACAAGGCACTCATGGCGTCGGCGACATCACCATGCAACTCGCGACGGGCCTCTTCATACGCTTGCAAGGCAGCCGCGAAATTCTCTAGCTGATATTCGACATAGGCAATCGCAGAAACGACGCAGGCGTCGCGACCGGGCAGTTCAACGAGCGCTTTCAGCTTGGTGAGCGCGTCAACGAGCTGCCCGCTTCGCGCCAACTGCACCGCATGCAGCACCTTCACGTAGTAGAGCGACAGCGTCGGATACTCGTGTTCGATGAACAAGATGGCAAGCTGCATTAGCCGGGTCGCCTCGACCTCGTCACAGGCTTCGAGCGCGGCATGCGCTTGCTCCAAGATCCGGACGATACGTGAGAACGTGTCGCGCTCTCGATCCGATGAGCGAACGGTGGCAGAGCGAAGTTCCTGGTAGACGCGCTCAATCAGTCGCACGCGGCCAACTTCTGCGAGTGAGGGGACGTATTCCACGCCCAGCGTAGCGCACAGCTCTTCAACGGCGTTCCCGACGCTGTTCCGGTCCGCCAGATCGACCGAGACATAGCGAAACGCGCGCAGCGAGTCGAACACTCCGGGCCATTCTGCGTCGAGCCCACTCTTCGCGTGCTTGTCCACGAACACGATGATCTCGAGTCGCCGCTGTCGATGCAGGTCGAGCGCGCGGCCCACTTCGTCGCAGACGGTCGGATTGCTGAATGCGGCCTCGCTGACGAACGCGATGAAGTGCGTGGCACTGAGCAACTGCTCGTGGACTGCAGCTGAGACTCGCTGAGTCAGCGGAATGGCGTGCGAAGGTCGGTCGTAGTTCCAAACTTCCAGGGATTGCGCTTCGAGCCGCTCGAAGAGGTGCCGGATCAATGAGCTTCCAGCGCGGGCAAAGCTCACGAACACGCGGGCGCTCGAACCCGGCGCAGAAGCGGTCACGACACTCGCCTCCGCGCGCGCCGACACAGCGCGAGCACGAGCGCTGCGAGGCACGAGCCCGAGGCCGCAGAGCCGCCCGTTTCCGCACCTGCAAGCCGGCACCCGCAGCCGCTGTCCTCCAACTTCTTTACGGGCTGGAAGGGCTTCATGATCGTCGCCCCAGCTCCGCCGCCCGCTGCACCTGAAGTCGTATTGGGGTCGCTCGTGCTGCCGGCGTCCGTCATGGGCTCACTGCCCGCATCGGTTTCCGAGTTCCCGAGATTCGTGCCACCCGTGGCTGCCAGAGGTTCGCCACCCGCAACGGAGCTGCCACCGCTCGAGCCTCCAGCGGCGCTCGAGCCTCCAGCAGCGCTCGAGCCACCAGCAGCGCTCGAACCTCCAGCAGCGCTCGAGCCTCCAGCAGCGCTCGAGCCTCCAGCAGCGCTCGAGCTGCCTCCACCTCCAGAATCGCCAGTTTCGACGGGCGAACAGGCTGTCGGGTCTTGCAGAGCGTCTGGAGGCAGCAGCATGGGCGCGCCGACCACGTAGCCTGCAGGCGTTCGAATACACGGCGTAGTCCCCTCTGCGGCGAGCGCAGTCATTACTGTGCTGAAACCCTTGGCATTGATCGAGGATGCGTGCCGGAGCAGCGCCGATAGATTCATGACCTGTCGCACAGCGTCGTAGACAGCTGGATTGACTCCTCCGAGTTCTGCCAGCGTGACCGAAATTGCCGTTGAAACCTCCGGCAAAGGTTGCAGAAGTCTTGGACTCAAGTATGCGTCAGCGAGTTCGTCGAAACGCGCGCGTTGAAATTCGTCAGTGTATTTTGCGTTGAACTGCGCGACAGTCAGCAGATCCCAGTCCGCCAGCATCTCTTCATTGAGCTGCTGGTTGGACGAGTTCTCGGCGTCCTTGAGCAACTGCTGCCGGGCAGCCGCGTCCATCGGCACTTCGCGCCAGGCGTACCAACGCGGGTACTCTGCGAACACGAGGTCATTCCCGTTCACATCGAACGTAATGCCGTTCTCGGCATCGGTAATGATGTACGACTGGAACGGTTGCGTTCCAAAGGGAGCCAGAACTTCGTCGAGCGCCACTAGGGCTTCGCGGTTGGCCGTTACGTCCGGCGCCTGTTCACCCGAGCCGAGCACGTAGTTCGGGCTGATTCGCGGAAGATCCGTAGAGGCCTCGGCGAGAATGAGAACGTCCGCGTGCAGCAAGCGCAACCCGAGCAAGGTGTCGCGGAACGACTTTTCCAGGTTGACCACCTCATAGTTGCGCGCCTTCATCCAGGCGTCGTCTTCAGGTTTCTGCATCGAGCCAAAAAGGGTCATCGCTGCATGCTGCCCGCCTTGAACGTACTTCGCGATTGGCACCAACTGCCAATCTGGGGCATTCACACGTAGGCTGCGTGGTGTTCCGTCGTCGTCGACCAGCGCTTGCAAGCGAGTCCCGTCTGGTTGCGACGGGTCGTATTGCAGCGCGGTGAGGTGAAGCTTCGAGCGAGCGGGGCGAGCGACAGCCCCAAACGCAACCCCGCCGACTTGACTCGCAAAGCCAATGGATCCGAGCGCCCCAGGAACTTGGTGCGCATTGACGAGATCTCTCGCAGCGCCCATCGCGAACGAGCCATTGCCTATTGGCGAAGTGGCTGCGCTGAACGCAACCGCGATCAGCACCAACAGCGGAAGCAGACCACGCTTCAAGGCGAGCAAACGGGATGCGATCATCGCTATCCTCCAGCTTGGAATTCGGGAATCGAAGCCTAGGCGGTCGCCCTCTCGCGAAAGATAGTCATTTATTTTAGCGAGAATTCCAAAGCGGACGTCGGACGATCAGCACCGTTCTCGCTCATCGCCTGCGATGCGCTGCGTGCTCACGGCATTCTAGCCGCTCCGCGCTGGGCGCGGCCACACCGTGAGCACCAGGCCTCACTTCGGCGTGAGTTGACACCTCGAGTTGCAGATGTTGCCGTCCATGTTGGCAGCTCCGGCATCGCATTGCTCGCCGAACGCGGAGTCCACGATAGCGTCACCGCAGAAGTGCGCGTTCATACAGCCCGCCGTGCAGCCGCCCATGCCGTAGGTGGCATTGTTGCCCTTGGGCCCAAGATCGCACTGCTCAGGCCCATTGACGATCATGTCGCCGCAGAACGGGCCCGACTTACACATCGTGGTGCAGCCACCGTAGGCCGTGTCGCTGTTGCAAGCACCGTTGAGACCAACACACGGGCCACCCGTCGGTGGAGTACCGCCGTTGCCGTCATCGCACTCCTCCCCCGTCGCGACCTTGCCATCGCCGCAGGTCGGGACACACTCGGAGGTCGTCGTTGCGTAACCGGATACGGTGAGTTGGTAGTTCGACTCGCGCGGATGCTGGTCGGCGTGGAAGATCGCCATTTCGTAGGTGCTGCCAACGGTTAAGCCGAATCCACTACTGGTGATGGCTTGGTACCCCGGGATCGGGACCGCGAGGTTGGTCTGGTTGTTCCAAACCGCCAGCGCAGAGGTCGCAGTATTTCCGCCCGGCTGGATGGTAACGGTGCCCTGCAAGCGCTCATGGGGCGCGCCGAGATCGAGCGCGAGGTGGCCGTTGATGTACACCCACACGTCGTCATCACCGAAGAAAGTGAGCGTTTCCCCGCCCGCATAGCGGAAGAGGTAGCGAATCTCCGATGTGAAGTAGAAGTTGCGCGCCACACCGGTGACCGGAGTCACCGGACCACCACTGTCTGAATTCATGGTGAAGCGCGGATCCCATTGCTGCTTGATGGGATTGGTGGAGTTGGCAACGCAGTTCGCGGTGGTGAGCCCAGCGGCCCAGTACGGCCACAGGTTACACATCTTGACGCCCGCGGACGCTTCCAACGGGAAGAACCCGCTCGATAGCGTGCCGGTCCCGTTCGTGCGGATGCCGTAGATGTCGTCATACACCGTGGTGCCGCTGCTGAATTGATACTGATTCGTGCTGCCTGGCAGGAGTGGGAGCTCCAGCGTGCTCACAGACTTGATGCTGAACGCGGAGTCCGCGTACCATTGCTTGAAGCTCGCAGCGTCCTTGATCACCGCGACTTGGATGGGTGCGGCGACACCGTTTGCCCAGCCGACGACCTGCGGACTCGCCGCGCCAGAGGTGCAGGTGCTAACGCCGGTCGCGCCCGACAAGATGCCGGTGCCATCCCAATCCGTAAAGATGCAAGCACACTTGTTGCTCGCTCCGAGCTTTGGCTTGCCGTCCGTGTCCAGGGTTGCGGCGGCCAACCCCGAACAGGGTTTCGTGGCATCAACGGGGGGACAGGTCCCGTTCGCCGGCTGCGTTAGCAGGTTGGAGCCGCTCGCGTTCGGAATGCAGATCGCCTTGCTACCGTCCGGGCCGTTCGCTCCATAGAAGAAGAAGTCCGGGTGGCCTTTCGGGGTAGCCGTGGTTTGGTTCGAGCCATTGAAATCACGATAAGTGATCGGAAGCTCGAGGCACTGCCCGGTGCCGCTCTTGCAAGCTTGAGTATCCGGTTTGCTCACGCTCTCGCAGGTGAACCCTGCCGTGGCTTCGATGGCGCACATCGCCGAGCAACCGTCGCCGTCGACCTGGTTGCCGTCATCACACCCTTCACCGGGATCGACGTTCGCATCACCGCAGCGCGCGGTGCACGCTTGCGTAACGCCGGCGGCATCGCGACAGGTGGGCTCCTGGGTACACGTCTTCGAGCAACCGGAGCCATCACCCAGGAAAAGACCATTGAAAAGACCGTTCGGGCCGGTCGGGGGGCTCGCCACGCGATCACCAAAGTCACAAGACTCGCCGGATTCCTTTTTGCCGTTGCCGCAAACGGCCTTCACGCAGGGAGTGTTGACGGGATCACAGGCATAGCCTGGCTCCACCAAGCACGTGCTGGAGCAACCATCACCGCTGTTGGCGTTTCCGTCGTCACATTTTTCGGTGCCCGTGAGGATACCGTCCCCGCAGAGAGGAACGCACGCGCGGCCCGGCACGCGGCACACCCACCCCGGGTCGACCGACTTGCAGTCCGCCGAACAGCCGTCCCCACTGTTGGTGTTGTGATCGTCGCAGGTCTCGGAGCTGGCGAGCGCACCGTCACCGCACACGACCATGCACGTGCAGGTCGTCTTCGCGTCGTCGCACGTGCAGTCGGCTTCAATCTGACACGCCGCGGAGCAGCCGTCGCCAGCCGCCGTGTTGCCGTCATCGCACGCCTCGGTCGTATCGAGTTTGCGGTCGCCACAGGCGGCCGTATCGATAACGATGCCGCCCGCGAAGCCCAGCACGCCCCCGCTATTGCCCGCGCCGCTGCCATTGCCCGCGCCGCCGCTATTGCCCGCACCGATCAGCCTGCCTGTGGGCGTCGACGACGAGGTACTACACGCCGCAACCGCGAGCGCTCCCGCACAGATGAATACCGCACCCCAGCGAAGCCCGATGGACATGCTCTATCATCGACCTCGCATGCTGCACGTGCAAGCAAGTTGCTGCTGATTTCGGGCGCTCGCCCTATTTGGAGCTAGCCAATAGTTAGAGGGCTTTCACGGAGCGACTGGTCGCATTGCCGGTGGCGGTGGACAAGTTCACGCCGGCTGTGCAAGCTGCCCGTTCCGGCGTAGCTCCTAGGATGCCGAGAGAGCGCCCAAGCTTTTCGACTAGAACGGGTCCAAAGTCGGCATGCGCAGAGCCCCCGCGGTAGGTCTCGTTCAGATGGCGGCACTTTGCTGTGCCGTCGGTTGTGGCGCAGGGGATCTCAAAACCCTGAGTAGCGTCGAATGCACTCCGCACTCGCCAACAGAAGTCACCGCGAGCGACTACGACGCGGCGGGTGGCGTGGTCGCGCTCGGCTATGGAGACGGGTGCTTCGAGCTTCGTCGAGGTGCCGCGGCCACACGTTCGTGCGGCGCGCACCGTTTGGGCATCTCGAATCTCGTGTTCTCGGCTGACGGGGCAGTGCTGGCCACGGGCGACATCACGGGCAACGTCGCCTTGTCACATGTCGCGGAGCGAAAGACGGAGTTGCTAGCGAATCTCACCAGCGAGATCCGTGGTCTCGCCTTCAACCCCACGAGCACGCTGCTCGCCGCATCCGTGGAGACCGACGTCGTCTTGCTCGATCGTGCCGGCAAGATCGCTGCTCGTACCAGCCTGCGAAGTGGGGTACATGCGCTGACCTTCGCTCGCAGTGGGACAGAGCTAATCGCCGCGGGGATAAAGCTCACATTTCTTTCGGTACCTGACTTGCGAGTGCTGAACAGTGTGGTCATACGCAAGGCCAATTGGCATCAGAGTGCAGCGTCCGCCACAGACGTCCGAGTAAGCCCCGACGGACAAACCGTGGGCACGTTGCTGACGGACGGCACCGCATTCTTCGACCGTCGAACTGAGCAGCTCACGGTCACAATGCTCGATTGGGCTCCGCTCGGGCTCCGATTCGCCCCAGATGGCCGCGTCGCGCTCTTCGCACGCGATCATTTGTACGTGGGCGCGGTCGACCCCGATGGGTTCAACATGAACAGCTCTGCGGTCGCAGACAAGCTTGCCGACGTCGAGTTTCAGCGCGACGGAACAGTGCTCTTCGTTCGCTGAAATTCCCGATAACCAAGCTCGACGAGCCGAGCTACACCTGCCACTCACCATCGGCGTACACAACGTCATCGTCGAGCAGTACACGGCTGGTGATCGCAAAGGTATCAACGTGGTGTCGACCCGCGCGTCGATCGAGGTGCGGCTTTTTGTAGACTCCGTGACGCGCCCCTAGCGACATGTGAACCCCACAAACGCGCTCGAACGCGCCCACATCGGCAACGCGACGCTCACGCGAAAACGCGCGATTCATGCCAAAGCCCAGCTCGCGCAACCAAACCTCTCCTTCGTCGGCGCGAATGGCGGCCAAGACTTGCTCGAAGTCAGCCGAGGAGTCGAGGGCGCCAACCACACGGCCGCGTTCGACGACGAGCGTGATTGGCAGCGATGGAACGTTGAGCCGAAAAGAAACATCCGTGAAGGCATAGATCTTCACGCGACCGTTGACTCGCTCGAGCTCGCGAGCCTCGCTGAAGACCTCGCCGATTGGGAACAGGCTGCCCGCGTTCTTGAGCCCGGCGAAATGACCAATGTTGAGCTTGGCCGGCTCCAATTGGCCATCGACCAGCAATATTTCGCCCTCGCTTTCGATGCGCGTGCTGGCAGCCCTGTCCATGCGATCTTTCAGGGAGTGCCCGACGCCACGGTAGTACGCCGGATCGTAGGCCAGCGCCGCGACGTAGTGTGGGACTTCATCCGCGGCCATGCGGTCCAAGTTCGAATGCTCGATGACCTTGATGCCGCGACGGAACAGCTCGACACGGGTGCGAAATTCCGGGATGCGAAACACACTGGACTGGATCAAGACCGCCAGGTCCTGCTCACGGAGGTCCGCAAATGCCGCCTTCACGGCGTCCGTACCAACGGCGTCGAACGAGACCAGGCGTGCGTCGGGCAAGCAAGCTCGGTACGCTTGGCTGAGCAAGCGCGACAGCTCGCTGCGATCGTCTGCAACCACGAGTGCGCTTCGCTCGCCCGTGTGCTCCATAGCGATCGACAAAGTATCTGCGATGTTTTTCGCAGCAATCTCTGCGATGGCGCTCATTGCCGCGAGCCTGTAGCACGACTCGGGTTTCGAGCATCTAGATTGCTTCGAGAAAGTGCCCGGTCACGACTTGAAGGGTCGAACACGCGCTGGTCGCGGCCGCCGCCTGGGCGTCTGGGTATGAGCACTCGTTCCCGGCGCCCGCGGGGAATGCTGGAACGAGCATCATCCGATGCTCGAGGCGAAGCTTGCCAGCCGAAGCTAGCATCGCCGCAGTTGCGGAGAACGTGCACGAGCTGCACGAACTGATCCCGTCTGGGTCGCGCGCGTTGCAAGTCAGGGTGGCGGATTGAACGTCAAGGTGGGAACCGGTGGCGATCGCGTGCCAAATCCACGCGGCAGCGTACTGTTCGAGATTTTGCATTGCCAGGCCGAGTTCTCGGCACTCGCTCACACTCTCGCACGAGGCAATGGACAGCTCGCCCGACGTCAATTGAGCGACGAAGAAATGCGGGCTCCAGTCCTCGAGCTCCGACGTTCCTTCGGTCTCGCAGCTCTCGGTGTTACGCGTCATGTCGTCGACCGCGTAGATGCCATTCATCGAGCACGAAAGCGGAGTCGGAACGATCTCCACCGGGTCGGGTTGGGGCGGTTCGGGTTCACTCGCGAATGGGTGATATCTGCGAACGACCGCCACTTGCTCCTCGAGCGCAGTCCAGTTCCAGGGCGGCACGCCGTCTCCCTCACTCAGCGCGAAGACGTTCAAGTCGAGCTCGGTTGGATCGCCGAGCCCAATGTCCTCGAGGGCAATGCCTTCAGGCAGGTGGGGCCAATGGTGAGTGCGCGAGGCGGCTGCGCCAAACGAATAGACGAACCAGGAGCCCGGGCTCCTAGACGCGAAGATTGAAGCGCCGACGCGTTGATAGTCCTTGGCCGACCACTCGAGGGAAGTTGTGGCGATGCTCGTGCCCTTGGCACTGAGCACCTCCGCGGGCGGCACGCTGACAACCGCACCCGGTTGAACTCGCGCGTGCGCGATGACGATGCTTCGGTCGGTCACGTCTGCCCAATCAGCAGTCGCGTAGTCGGGCGACATGTCACCCGTGAAGGAGTCCACGCTCCAGTCGAAGTGCCCGGGTTGGCCATCGGCCGAGGGTTCGAGGTTGCTCTCGCCAACGCTGTAGGCCCAACCGGCTTCGCTACGAAAGGCCTGGCGTGAATTCGGCTCGAGTCCAGTTGCGACGACCACGCCAGAGTCGGGCAGCCGCAGCCGCATCGCGGTCCGCGTCTTTGGACGGGGCGGCGACGGAAACACGATGTCAGCGTTGAGCGCTCCGCCGGTCCGCGGCACGTCGAGCCAAACCGCATTGAGCAGCGCCTCACTCCCGGGCTCTGTCACGGACGCCATCAGGTGCAACGGCGGGGCGCCTGGCGCGTCTACGTACGTCGCCTGATACGACCGCGACGTCCCCGAGCTCGCGTAGCTGAGCCCCCACCCCTCCAGCCGGAACCCATCGAGAAAACAAGACACCGATCCCGAAATGGCTCCGCGCAATTCCTGGGTATCCAAGTCGTCGCGCTGTAAGGGACTCAAGTGGATGGCCCCCGCAATCGGCCCGGTAACTCCTAGAACACTCACTGCATTGTGTTGTGGGAGCGCCACCGTTACATCCCAGGGCCCCGCGTCGCGGTTGACCGACGCAACGACATGACCGCTCGCGTCCGCAGACACGTCAATGAAGCCATCACCGCCTTCGACGCGAACTCGAGCCCCCGCAGCGGGCACCCAACCGAAGACCCAATCTCGGTGCACGACGTTGAGCGTCAGCTCCGTGGTCGCCGCACCCGTTGCTCCGCCGTCACCTGCCTCGCCTTCAGGAGCGGCTCCAGCTGAGCCAGCGTCGTCCGAACCAGCGTCAGCAGAGGCGCGGCGCGGGCCTTCGACCCGCCCACAGGCGACCCACAGAAAACAAAGGCTCAAACCCAGCAGTGCCACCCGCATGACACCGCGCCTACCACGACGCCTGCGCGGTGTCTGCGTCTCTCAGATCACCGCGTGCCCACGCGGCGTTGGACCCCTCACGAAGGCGCGTCGCGTTAGGGCCCGCTGGCCGTCACGCGACGCTCAACGCGAGGAGCAACCCTAGAACGACTCGTCGTAGTACGAAGCGTACGAGAAGTCGATGCACGCGCCGCCGCCGTCGGCGCTCGTGTGCGGGCAATGCATGTCGGGATCGACTGCCGTGAGGATGGTGTGCAGTTGGCGGCAGGTCACGGTGTTACTGTTCGCGCGATCCCAGGAGCCGTACGGGATCGATTGCATGAAGGCCATGCAATTTTGGAACGGACTGGCAGCGAGCGGGAACTTCGCCGGGAAGTCATCAGCCGAATCGAAGTAGCTCGTGCATGTGCCGGAGTTGACCACAGCGCCAGTCGTGGGCTCGATGTGCGCGACGGTCAGCGCCGTGCACAGCTGGCCGATGGCCGCCGCGTGAACCGCCGGGTCGTTCGGCGGATCCGAAGCCGCGCCCAGGTTCAAGATGTTGAGGTCCATCGAGATCACGCGGTTCTGCTTGTTGAAGCGGAAGAATCCCACTTGGGTAAGCGTCTGCGACGTCGCGCTGTTGGGCACGTTGGGATCGCACACTCCATCGGGTGAGCGACAGAAGTGAATATCGATGGCCATCGACACCTGATCGTCGCCCGATAGCAGCGAGCGGAACTTCACGCCGTCGACGATCGAGCCAGGCGTCACCGCGAGCGCGTAGAAGTATTCGACGACCGCGCCGAAGTCCGGGAATTGCCCAACCGGCGTGACGCGCCCCTTGACCGAATCGCGCTCGAACAAATGATCCACCGTAGTCGCCCCGGTGAGAATACCGATCGGCGTCGGATACACCAGGTTCTGGTAGATCTCGCGCACGTGCGCCTCGCGCAGCTTGAGCGCTTTGGGATCCTTGGTCGGGTAAGGCTCGCCCGGTTTGTTGTGTCCTCCATGGCCACCGTGGTTGCCATGATTGCTGTGCATGTCCGCTTCGGCCGTGGCGGCCTCCGGTCCGTCCGAGGGCACGTCATTCGCCGAGGCGCATGCCGCCAACGAGAGCGCGCCCAACAAGGGCAAGACTTTGCGTAATTGGATCAAGATTGGCCGTCCTTTCGTGGGTCAAATCACCCCGAAGGGCGATCCTAGTCAACTTTGACCACGCTTCGCTACCATCGAGGTCGTTGCCTTTAGATCGAGGGCAAAGTCCTGAAAACCACGTCTAGAACTACACTGACCGACAATCCGGTACACGGACTCAACCATCCTCCGAGTCCAGCATTCGTCGAAGCAACCCTTGTAGGTGTCGCTGCTCGGGGGCGTCGAGTCGGTCCATGAGCGGCGCGAGCTGCTGTTTCACTTCTAGATAAAGCCGCTCGACGAGCTTCATGCCTTCGTTGGTCAGGAAGACCTCGGTGGCGCGTCCGTCTTCCACACTCGGCGCGCGCGCCAAGAGACCTCGTTTTTCGGCACGATCGATCAACCCCGTCATCGTCGATTTTTCGAGACCGAGGTGAGCCGCGAGTCCAGCCATCCGCGGGCGACGATCCCTAAGAATCCCGCACACGCGGAGCTGCGTGAGCGACAAATCGTTCTCGGCACCGATCTTGTTCAGCACCGCCATGGTCACGAACGACGCTTGCACGAGCGCATCCAGTAACCCCTCGCTGAGAGCCGCGGACTGTTTCGACGGTTTCGCCTTCGCCATCTTCGCTAGCCAGCTTGACATAGTTCGCAGTACGCACCAATAATAGTTCGCATCACGAACCATCCGCTCCTGCAAAACTGTCGTTCGAACCAAGGAAAGCCGATGAAAGCAGCCGTTCTGTCCTCATTCGATCAACCTCCCCGCTACAGTGACTTCGCCGAGCCGGTCCCCAAGAACCGTGAAGAACTACAGGTTGCGGTGCTGGCCGCAGGTCTCCATCACCTCACCCGGTCCAAGGCCCAAGGCAGGCACTACTCCGGCGGTGCCACGCTCCCGCTCGTTCCAGGGTTCGATGGGGTCGGTCGAGGCTCAGACGGCAAGCTGCGCTACTTCGTCGTCGACGGACCCCACGGTTCGATGGCAGAAAAGACGGTGATCGACGTCGATCACAGCATCGTCCTGCCGTCGAACAGCGATCCGATCACCGTCGCTGCCGCCATGAACCCGGCAATGGGGTCTTGGCTCGCTCTACGCTGTCGTGTCCCCTTCAAGAAGCGGCAAAACGTGCTCATCCTGGGTGCCACAGGGAATGCCGGCAGCATGGCCGTGCAAGTGGCGCGGCACTTGGGCGCGACACAAATCGTCGCCGCCGGTCGCGACGAGCAGCGGCTCACGAAGCTGACCGCACTCGGCGCCACCGACATCGTGAAGCTCGGCGACGCGCGGCTCGGTCAGCTCGCGCGTGAAGTCGACGTCGTGCTCGACTTCGTCTGGGGCGAGAGCACGGCGAAGGCCATCGAGCTCCTCATCACCGAGCGAACCGACCGGAGCCGTCCCCTCACCTGGATCGAAATCGGCTCGGTCGCGGGTCAGACCGCAGCCATTCCGTCCGCAGCGCTGCGAGCTTCACAGCTGCAAATCGTCGGCAGCGGGCTCGGTTCGGTACCGGGCCGCGAAATCGTCAAGGAGCTTCCGGCGCTCGTTAAGGAGATCGCACGCGGTACTTTCCGAATCAACGCGCGGGCAGTGCCGCTTCGCGACGTCGAGCGGGCGTGGACGGAGATAGAGCACAGCAGCGAGCGCATCGTGCTGACACCGTAGGACGTTTGTTGGCGCTTCATGGCTCGGGGTCGGGCAACCTAGCTGATCCGCAGTCCCGAACCCGGCCCGCCAAAGGTGAGCTGCATGAACGTGCAGAGCGCTTCGGCCGCGGCGGTGCGAGCACGTTTCGGATCGCACGCGAGGCCCACTTCGATCACGGGTAGCCCATCCAAGAGCGGGCGGGTCTCGATGCGCAAGCCTTCGCTCGAAAATGGTCGATAGATGACGTCGGAGAGAATCGCGACGGCGAGGCCCTGCGCGACGAGGCTGCGAAGAGCCTCGATCGAGCTCACGCGATAGCGGATGTTGGGCTCGAGCTTGGACGCTCGCCAAAACTTGAGTGTATTGCGCGGAGTCTCGTCCAGCTCGTAGAGCACGTAGGGCAATGGGTGGACGTCGCGAAGTGTGATGTTACGCTTTTGAAGGAGCGGATGATTGGCGCAAAGCCAGAGTTGCCGACGCGATCGAGTGAGCGGCACCGCGGTGAGCCTCGGCGATTTGAGGTTTTCGAGCCACGCCACACCGACATCGATCTTGCCATCGAGCAGGGCTTTCTCCAGCACTGGGCGTTCCAGCTCCGACACTTGGAGGTCGACCTGCGGGTAGGTCTGAACGAAGCGCGCGATCGCCGGCACGATGTAGGAACCCAGGATCGAATGCGTGGCTGCGAGTCGCACACGACCGGCGATGTTTTGCGGTAGGACCCCGGGATCCCGAAGCGCTGCACCGACCGCGGCCGTAATGCTCTGGGCGTGGTGCATGAACTTCTGCCCGTCCGCCGTCAATGACACGCCGAAAGCGTGATGACGCTCGAACAGCCGCAGCGCGAGTGTCGCTTCGAGCTCTTTGATCGCGGCAGTGATGGCGGTCTGCGTCACACGCACTTTCGCTGCTGCCGCGGAGAACTGTCCGCTCTCGGCGGCGGCCAGAAAATACTCGATTTGCCTCAGAGTGATTGGCATCAGATTTTCTGATCCATATCATTATTATTAAGAGTTTTATTCCTCGAATCGGCCTCTGTACCTTCATTTCATGCAAATAAACCTGAGAATACTCGCTCAGGCGCAGCATTCGTTCAGCGAATTCAATTGCATTTCTGGCAACCCAACCGCCGATTCGAGGTTTCAATGAGGCTCTCCAGCACCGAACTGCTCGCAACACTCGTCGCGTTCGACAGCACTTCGCGACACAGCAACCTGGCGCTCATCGAGTGGGTCGCCAACTACTTTTCGCATCTCGGCGTCGAACCGCAGCTGAATTACAACGCCGATCGCACCAAGGCCAACCTGTTCGCCACCATCGGCCCACTGCAGGATGGCGGCATCTGCTTGCATGGCCACACGGACGTCGTGCCAGTCGACGGCCAGCATTGGCAAACCGACCCGTTTCAGCTGACCGAACGCGATGGCCAGCTATTCGGTCGCGGCACGTGCGACATGAAAGCGTGGATCGCCTGCAGCCTGGCGGCCGCGCAAGACTACTGCGCCGGTCGCCTGCGCACGCCCATCCAGATTGCTCTCAGCTACGACGAAGAGGTGGGCTGCCTCGGCGCCCCTCACCTCATCGCCATGCTTGGCAACGGTCTACCAAAGCCCCGTGTCGCGCTCGTCGGTGAGCCCAGCCTGATGGCACCAATCACCGCGCACAAAGGCCTAATTGCGCTCGATACGACGATCACCGGCCGTGACGCTCATGCAAGTCTGCTGCACCTCGGCGTCAGCGCGCTCAGCGCGGCCGCCGAGATGGCCGCGGAACTGGCCGCAATCGCCGAAGAGTGGATGAACCGACCGGGCCCCGCTGGAATGCTACCCTCGGGCCCCACCGTCAATGTTGGACAACTGCACTCCGGGGTGGCTCGCAACATCATCGCCCGAGAGGCTCGGCTCTCGTGGGAGCTCCGCTTTCGCGCTACGGATGACGCCGATCAGTTGCTCGCGACTGCACTCACCCGCGTTCAGTCGCGATTGCGCCACGTCTTTGGTGATCGCCTCAGTGACCTGATCGTCGACACTCGAGAGGTCGTGCGCGTCCCGGCGTTCGACGCCGGGAGCGACGGAATCGCCGAGCGACTTGCTCGCGGCTGGGGAGCGCAGGGTGAAGCGCGAGGCGTCCCCTATGGTGCCGAAGCAGGCCAATATGCCGCTGCCGGCGTAGCTACCCTGATCTGCGGCCCGGGCAGCATCGAGCAGGCACATCAACCGAACGAGTACGTGGCCATGAGCCAACTTGCCGTCTGCGATCGCTTTTTGGCGCGTCTGGGTGAATGGGCCCGCGAAGCGCAGGCGTGAGAACGGCGCCCTGAGATTGATTGGAGACTTCGAAGCCCGGAGCGGTCTCGTGTCTCGACATTGTGGTTCGATCTCGAACTCGATTTGCGAAACGAGAATCGTCCCGCGTTCGGCGCAAATCACTCGCATCAAACGCAACGTTCCTCACGAAGTCCTTCCGAGGCGGTGCTCAACCGAGCGGGATTGGGGTTAGCAGGCGCGGCGCGCGCTAACCGACGCGTAGCTCGGTGCTCGGCATTCACGATTCGCGGTCGGGGCGACGGCGCGCTCGCAGCACCTGCAGCACGCCCGAATGATCGCCCCAAACCGGAACCGCAGCAGAGACCGACCACGCATAGCGCTCGGCGATCCAGCTCGCGACGCGCTCGCAAGAGGCAAGCTGTATCCCGAATTGGCCGATCCGAACGGAAGCTCGCAGCTTGAGCTCGATCGCAAAACAATGCACCGACGACGAGCGAGATGCCGAACGATCGAACACGATGAAATCACCAGCACGACTCAGTTGGCTCGTTCTGAACAGCCAATACCGAGAGTGCACGGTCAGCAGCGCGCGCGCAAACTCGCCCTCATAGTCGTGAAGCGCATATCGCGGCTCGAGTCGACTGAGCGGGCGCCGTCGGCCACCCAGCACCACGCGCAAAGCACCACGCGCAAACACGAGACGCAGCGCCGGATCTTGAAACGATGTCATGATGAAAAACGCCGTGCTCGCTTGCACGGCGAGCCTGCAGAAGTCGCAATTTCGAAGGCATTTGCGCAAGCACGTGGACCGCACCCCGCGCGCAAGCACGTGGACCGCACCCGGGGTGCAGCCGCGATGACTCACCGCGTGTCGTGGAGTATTCACCGGGGCTGGACCCCGGGTGCGGTCGCGCTGGTGCGAGCGCAAGGACTCACCACCGGCAGACCTGATCTGCCGGGAATGCACCGCATGCGGTGCTACAGGTGATTCGAGGATTCGAAGCGCACGAGGACCTCCCGAGCGCTCAGTTCAACATGCCTGTCCGACTTTGGCAATCAACTTCTGCTTGCGATCACCCTTGCGGTGTGTCATTCAAAGGGCGCTATGCGTTTCGTGTCATTCGCGTTGAGCGTCGTCGCTTGCAACGTCCGTCGGCGTCAGCGCTGACGCACGTGTCGTACTGACGCCACTGTGCTGCGTCGTACCGACCCGCACGTCGTACCGCTGACGCCCTCCTGGTTTCTCGATTGGTCGCGCCCCTGGCGCGGTCGAAGTTGCTCGCTTTGCGAGCACGAGCCGGAGCAAGCCGATGTCACGTCGCGCCACGAAACCGCGGCCTCGCGCGCCGCATTGCCTGATCACGCCCGCTATCATTCAAGGCCAATTCCGCCCCCGATCCGCCTCGAATTCCACGATTTTCGAGGCTAATTGCCAGCGCTTATGGCTGGCCTACGCGCAAGCACGGCCGCGGCTGCGCAAACTCACTGCTGCGCGCTTGTTCGCAGCCGTTGAAGCGAACTCGTCCATTCTGCACGACCTTCGACCGACTCGTCACAAGGTCGTGCCGTATCTAATCGAGCTCGCTGCTCGCAGCGCACTCTGGATTCGCGAACCCGAAGACTTCGTTCCAACCGACGAAACTCCGGCGCTCCAGGTGGTGTCGTTGCTGCGGCATTTGTTCGCGCGCTACCCGACGCCGGCTTGGCTCGAGACGGCGTTGGTGCCGCGTCGTGCCCCGCTCCGCCATGGTGTCGAACTCGGCTGGTTCATCCACGTCGCGCAAGGCGGCAATCTGCGCGACGCACCACACCTACCGATCGCACTCACCTCACGCGCTTCACATTTTGCGATGTTGGCCCCCGCCGGCCTGAACCCGCGCGATGCGTTGCTATTCGGCGTCTTGCGCGCGATCGGCGGCCGCGATGAACTCGTCCAAGAGTTACTGCAGTGCAGTCGCTGGCTCACTTTGGACGAGGTTTGGCTGAAACTATACGAAAAGCTCCTCCGAGCGCCGGAATTCCCCGTCCACCAGGTGCGTCCTTTGACCGACTACGTCCGACACCGCCGCTTCGCTCACGAACGGCGCGAGCTATTCAACCTGAGCACTCACACGGTGCGCGACCTGCTGAGTGGCATGGAGCGCTGGCACGCGGAGCTACGCACCGCGGCCGCGCGTCGCACAGGCGTCGCGTTCGCGGTCGCCTGGACTTCGCGCCTGCGCGCCGAAAGCCTCTTGCGTCCCTGTGAGCACGGGGACTTCTCGCTGGCAGAACTCTGTTCAGCTCGCGAACTATTCGACGAAGGCAGCCGCATGCACCACTGCGTCGCCAGCTACACCCGCTCCTGCGCCGACGGGGCAATGTCCATTTGGTCGCTTCGCTTCCGTCAAAACGGCACAGAAAGCGGCCGCGTAACGATTCGCGTCGCCGTCTCCGAGCGCCGCGTCGTCGAAGCACGTCGCTTTGCGAACGCGCGCATCGACGCACGAGATCTGCGCATCATCACGGATTGGGCACGCGCCAATGGCTTGTCGGTCGTTGATGGCTTGTAGGCTCTCGGGTTAGCCTCGCCTCATGGCGTCGCTCATTCCTGAGACGTGGGGTGTTCCGGAGAAATTCAAGCAGCGGCTCGGCACTTCGGCCGGGCGTCAGCGAGCGATGATCGACTCGGGGCACCTGTTGCTGATCTTGCACGGCCTTCCTCAACCGGGGGAGGCCGAGCGCACGCCGCGCCTGTTTTGGCGCAACCCCGCGGGCGAGTGGCGCGCCACGGGCGCGAAAGGTGACGGACTGAAGGCGCTGAAAGAGCTGTTGGAGCAATATCGCAAGCGCGTTGCCGAACTCGATGACTTGGTCGACACCTCTACCTCGGCGCAGCAGCTGTTCCAAGTCATTCGCTTCGCGACGCCTATCGCGCGGGCCGCTCGTCAGCAGCATCGCGCGCTGCAAGAGGCGCGGGAGGGCATCGATCATCGTGATCTGATCGTGCTTCGCGACATTGCCGGGGACATCGAGCGTTCGATCGAGCTCGTAGCGAGCGACGCCAAAAATGCGCTCGACTACGTGGACGCGAAGGAAGCGGAAGCGCAGACCGCGCTGGCGCGCAAAGCGACGGACGCGCAGCATCGACTCAATTTGATCGCAGCGTTGTTCTTACCCATCACCGCGGTCGGTTCGGTGCTTGGCGTGAACCTGCGTAGCGGTCTCGAGGGGCAAAGTCCGGCGTTGTATTGGGCCGTGGTCGTGATCGCGCTAGTCACGGGGTTCGTGGTGCGCGCGAGCGTGACGCGCGGAGAAAGGGCCGCGCCGTGAGGCCGCTAGTTGAGACACGACGCGCATGAGCCGGTTGGACACTGCGACGCGCATCAGCTAAGGACCCTTCATGCGCCCCCTGCACGCCGGAGACGACTCAAACACCGAGTTTGCTCCGCCGCGCGCAGCTGCCGCCGAGGCGCAGCGGTCCTGCGTTGTCTGCGGCGAACCGATCGCGGTAATCATCGAGGCGCGCCCCGAGTATTGCTTCGTTTGCGCCGTCCACACCGTTTGCGCGTGTGCCGACGAACCCGAAACGCGCTGAGCAGATCAATCTGACCCTTCGCCGATAAAAGGCCGTGCGCCCTTGCGCGGGCCGGCCTACTGTCGCGCGTGGCGTTTTTGCTCAGCGTGCTGGCGGGATGCGCGATTCTCTTTCTCTTCGTACGGCCGATTGCACGCTGGACTTCGAATTGGGGCATGCCTCACCGGGCGCGTGTGCTCGCGATCGGTGCCGGCATTGCCTACGGGCTGCTCGGACGCTTCGTTTTCGGGGTGGCCTACAGCCATTGGAACCGCGAATGGCCGGACTGGCTCTCGTCTTCGTTCGCGGTGATGTCGCTCTCGTTCTTGGGCCTGGTGCCGATCGTGATCGGCTACCTGGAACAGGTTGCCCCTGATCCGGTGCCCCGCCGAAACGTTTGGGTCCGCGCATTCTTCGCACCGATGGTGCCGGTGTCGTTGATGTTGGCGTTGATGGCGCTGCTCACCATCGAAGGCTCACTGTGCATCGTCATGGCGCTACCCATTTTTCTGGTCTTGGCTGGCATCGGTGGTTGCATCGGACTCATCGTGCGGCGCCGCGGCAGCGGCAAGGCGCGCGCCGGCGGCACCACGCTGATGATCGCCCTGCCCTATTTGCTGGCGCCGATCGAGCATGGCATCGCTGCTCCGGTCGAGCGGCGCGAGGTCGAAAATGTCGTGCACATTCGGGCCGCTCCAAGCAAGGTCTGGCGTGAAATCAAGTCCGTTCGCGCCATCGATGCGCGCGAATTGCCGCTACACTTGGCGCACGTGATCGGCCTACCACGACCGGTAGAAGCCACGCTTTCCCACGACGGGATCGGCGGAGTTCGAGTCGCAAAGTTCGAGCGAGGGCTCGAGTTCCTCGAGACCGTCACTGAATGGCAGCCCGAACGGCGTCTCTCGTTTACCATCGCCGCACAGCCCGCGCCCCGTACGGCGCTCGACGAACACGTCGCCGTGGGCGGCCCCTACTTCGATGTGCTGGATGGAACGTATGAGCTCGAACCGCTCGCCGACGGCTCGACCCTGCTCAAGCTCGAGAGCCATCAACGGCTCTCCACGCATTTCAACTTCTATGCGCGGCTATGGACGGACTTCATCATGTCCGATCTGCAATTCGCGATCATGGAGGTGATTCGGAAGCGTTGTGAGTAGCTGCTCACTCGCGTCTTTTTTTTCCAACTATCTCCTAGAATTCCAATCACTCCTCGCGCGCACGCGAGAAACATCACGCTAGTGCCGCTGCGACCCGGCGCGCTACGCTTCGCTCATGCGACTCGCGGTGTGTGCTTTGGGGCTGTGGTTCTGCGCGTGCGGCAAAGTCTCGCGGCAGCAATCAGCGCTGCCAATTGGCGAGGGAGGACGCTCCGCGGGGGGAAGCGCCATTGGCGAGAGCACGGCCGGCGAGAGTGGTGATTTCAGCGAAGGCGCCGCGACCGGCGGAGTTTCGAGCGCGGGCGGCGAGAGCGGCGGACGAGCGCCGATCGCTGGCGCGGGGGGCACGGCCGGCGCTGGAGGATATGCCCCGGAACCAGCGAGCGACGGTGGAGAAGGCGGTGAGCTCATGAGCGCGGCTGGCGCGCCTGACCTCGGCGACGACGAGACGTACGACGCTTGCGGTTGCGGCTGCTGCGGAGCGCCAATGCAGGGCCGCTGCTACTACCCAGAGCTCGGCGAGAATTTGATCAAGGTAAAAGCAGAGGATCGAGCCACGCGCACCAGCGCGAGCTGTGCCAACGCGGGGTGCTCGGCCGGAGTGCACTACGTGCGCTGCGAAACACCGGAAGTGGATGCCGGAGCGACCTACCAGGTGGTCGGCTACTCGGACAACCGGCAACACTTCGTCGTACGTCGCACTACGCTGACGAACCGCTGCACCGCGATGACCACCGTCAACCCGCGCCTCAGCGAGATCCCCTTCCCGCTCGAACTGCCGGGGACAAACGGCTTCGAGCAAAGCGCAGATGGAGTGTGCAATCAGACAACCCTTCGAAAACAGCTAGGTGCACTTGGCTTCATGAGACAGTCCGCGCCCCACAGTTGCGCCTTCGATTTCGATTTCACGCTGTTCTACTGGGCCGACGACGGCAAGGATGACCCCGTGCGCTTCAAAGCGGCGGGCATCTCGCTGCCCGGCATGGAGAACAGCACTTGTCCGTGACGTCCGTGGGTTCCCTACTGGCTCTCCTCGAAACACGCAGCGACCGCGCGGACTTCGACCGTGAGCCACTCTGCCGCCGGACATTCTTTCGCAATCGCCAGGGCTTCCTCCTGTGTCGCGCAATTGACCAGGAAGAACCCGCCAATCATTTCTTTGGTTTCGGGAAATGGGCCGTCCGTGACGACGGGGTGTCCGGAGCGCACCTGAAGGCGAATCGCGCTCGATTGCGAGCGGAGCGATTCAGCGGCGATGAGCAAACCGCGCCGTTGTAGGCTTTCAGCCCAACTCACCATTCGCGAGTAGGCCTCGAGCCCCTCTTCTTTGGTGCGGGCCTGCCGCTGTCCAACTGGTTCGACCATCAACAACATGTGGGGCATCGCGGCGTACGGTTGCGCACGACGCGAACTCAGTCAAGGACTGCTCGCAAGGCGGGCGCTCCGTCGTGTACCTTGTCCGCGAATGGTGTCGACCGAGCCTCTCGTGCACAGATGCAGCGCGGACGACCTTTCACGACCCGGTGCAGCGCTCGCCGACCTCGAGGGCTGCTTTGGCTTGGCCGTGAGCGACGTGTTTTCCGCGGAGGAATGCGCGGAGTACCTCGCTGCGGTGCACCGTGCGCGCGGCGCTTGGGTGAGTGACTTCGATGGCGAGCAGTTCAGCTTGGGGCGCGCGTTTTACACGCACCTCGAGCAAGATCGCTGCCGTGAGTACTTCGCGGACGCAGCGGCGTCCGATGCGCGGGTGGAGCGCGCCCTGCCCGGACTTTCGCGGCGACTCTTGCATTTGGTGGAGCAGCTCACGGGCGGCGCCGGCTTCGCGCGGCGCGGATTTTGTGGGCCTGGCGTGCACATCTTTCCCGCTGGGGAAAAGGTCGCGCGTGAGGGCGGCGTGATCCATTTCGATACTGAGGGCTTGCCCGAGCAGCACGTGCGGCTGCGAAAGCGCGCGCTGACCGTGGTCGTGATGTTGGGTCTACCGGAGGGTGGCGGTGGCTTGAAACTGTGGAACGCGCGCTACGCCGGCAATGACAGCGTGGACAACGAGAAGCAGCGCGGTGTGGCGTGCGACGCGCACTACGAGGTCGGCGGCGCGCTAGTGATCGACAGCTATCGACTGCACCAGATCCAGCCGTTCAGCGGCAAACGCGATCGCGTCACTGCGACGGTGCACGCGGCGGAAGTGGATCCGGGGCGCTGGGAAACGTGGTTTTAGGCCTGCGCGGCAGCGCTCACACCAAGCGACGCAGGTAGTGAAACTTGGGCTGGGCTAGATCCTCCGTGGTGAGCGCCCAGGGCGGATCCCGCGGAATCAGATACGCCACATCCGCGAACACGCTGGCGAAGCTGACTTGACCCAAGTCATTCAGCAGACGGGCGAAGACCGCGCGGTTCCAGAGATAGGGCTCAGGCACCTCGCAGCTTCTGCGCAACGCCAGATCCGAAGGCGAATCCTTGATGATGAGGAACGCCATCGTGAACGTGATGTAGCGCGGCTCGCTCGGTGACAACGCGCGCTGGTCATCGCGCGCGCCTTCGGCCGTGAGCATGCCGTTCTTCCACATTTCGAAGTCCCGCAGCGCGCGCTCGGGATCGTCGAAGTAGTCCCAGCAACCGCTCTCGGCCAAGTGCAGGTTGGCGTGCAAAACCTGCGCGACGTGCCGGTAGTACTGCCACTTGGCACCCGGTCCAATGCAGACGCTCTGTACTGGCAAGGACGAGCGCAGTTGTTGTTGGACTTGGCAAGAGGCGTCCAACCGCAAGCACAGTTCCATGGCGAAGATCGAGTAATCCATGTTCAGCCGCCGCTGCTGCCATCCGAGCGGTTCCACGACCCGCTGCGTGGGCTGAGCATGGCGCCCAGCACTGCACCCGTCGCGAGAGAGATCGCCACCGGCACTGTCCCGAAACTAGGTGCGGTTGGCGGGGCCGTGACGGACGCCTGCATCGGCGCGCGATACACGACACCGGGCCGCGGGAAGTCCGGCTGCTCGGCTTTGGGTGGTGCGCCGAGCGACCAAGGGTAGTCGCGCCAAAACCAGTCGTTCGTTTGCGGGAGCCCGCCGTAGAAGTACGGCTGTGTGGTGTCGTCAGCGCCCCCGGACTTCGACGAGTCCGGCAAAAACGCCCCTGCTGCCATCAGCTTCACGTCGATTCCGGTAGTGACGTAGCCAGCGAAGTCTGCCGACAGATCCCAAAGTTCCTCGACGTCCGACGCCGAAGGCGTGACGTAGAGCACTCGGCGAACGCCCCAGCGGACCAGCACCGAAGGGCCCGGCAAGCGCGCCGTATAGCGATTGTCGAACTGTGTGGCGTCGTCCGAATAGGACGCGAGGCGCTGCCGGTCCAAGACCATGAGCAGCGGGTGCTCGAGGTACGCGAGTTGCGCAAACAGCGGCTGATAGTAGGCGGCAGCCGCCAAAGTACGGTGGGCTTTGACCACGCCCCGTGGGTGCGGCCAATTGCCGAACGCAAACACCGGCATGAGTCCAACGCTTGCGCCGGCCGCGAAAGCGACGGAACTCGGCCCGTCCAAATCCACGATCACCAACAGCGATTCGTGGGGGGTCTTGCTCAGTAGCTTGGCGAGTGCGGTGCCCTGCGCGTAGGCGCGATCCATCTCCGCCGTGTGGATCGGGGTCAGCACCTGATCGAGTGGCGCAATGTTTTCCGGATCGCCCTCGGCTCTGTGCAACGGAACCGCGCCGAGCGACTCGAACAGCGGGGATGCGTAAAACGGGGCGCCTTCACTCGAGCGCGGGCGCAGATCGGACGAGAGCCGGTCCAAAGCGCTGCGATCGAAGGGGCGAGTGATCGCGCCGTCGAACGTGACCGTCTCCGACGCGGCGCCAAAGCTCCAACCGTAGTTGCGCTGCATCTCCAGGGAGTTCTTGCGCTCCACGCGGCTCTCGATGCCCTCATCCTCCGAGCAGCTGTGCACCATCGCGATCAGGGCTCCGAGCCCGACGAAAGTGCCCGTTACCCCCAACGCGAGCTTGATCGCGTTACGACGACTGACTGGATCCGGAGCATTTGCCAAACTTTCCCGCCACCAACTGGCGCCGATGATGCCCGGTTGGCTGACGACATGGGTTTGGTTGAATGGCTCTTGGTCGTTGCTCACGAGCTTGCCCCTTGGCGCACGCGCTCTAGAAAATCCGGCTGAAAGCGGCCGTCCACGCGCAGCGAGTAGCGGAAGAACGGCGCCGACTCCACCCCGTGATAGTCGTTGTCGTTGAACCAGTACGCACGAGACGTAACGGGGAATTTCAGCTGCGCAGGTTCATCCCACAAGAACAGCGTCTTGTTGGCAGCGGGACAGAGCGTGACGAAGTGCGCGGGCTCGAGCTGCTCGTGTTCGCCATCCCGATGCACGGTCCCATGGTGGCTCGCTTCTAACCCCATGATGTTACAGCGCCCGACGCCGAGGAACGGCAGGCTCTCGACGAACGCGACCGTCTTCGGAAAAATGGCGCGCGCGACGCGCGAGAAGCTCTTTGGCTCGCTCTTTTCACTCCAATAGCGATTGGGGATGAGCTCGAAATACGCTTGCCACGGGAAGTACACGCCGTAGCGAAACTTGAGCCACAGCATTTGTCGGCGCGAAAGCGGAATCTCACGCTCCTCGCCATAGGCGATCCCTGGATCCGCGGGCGGCTCCTCTACCCCTGCCTCCGAAAGCGTGGAGAAGATCGCGAGCTCGGCCGAGGAGAGCGCACGTAAAACCTCCCCGTAGTCCGCATATCGTGCGTCCTGTTGGGATTCTGGAACGATGCCGAGCGTGCGGTGGCTGCCCCCCGTGTAATCCAGCGGCACGCGCGTGAGGCCCAGGCAGATCTCCTCGTGCACTTCAGACAGCGAGCTCAGCTCCAAGAACGGCTCCAGGTCCACATAGGGCCTGCCGAAGATACCCACAACCCGACCTCTCTTGCCGTCACTCATCCCGAAAGGCAGGACTCTATCAGAAGCCCGCCACGTGTTGTAGCGTTCACGCGCATGCCAGTCGGCTACGTGATGAGCTTCGCGCTCGGGACAATCGTGGCGTTGCTTTTGTTACTCCGCTTGGGAGAACGCTTGTTTTCGGCCGCGCACGACGTAGCCAAAGACATGGCCAACACGAACACTGCACGGCGCCTGCTGAGCGTTGGCCAAGTATTGGCCGTTTTTTTGGTTGCCGGGAGCTCCGTGCGCAATTGCTTGCGGGGTGAGAGCATTGCAAGCGACGTGATCTGGGTCGGCGCCTTTGCCGTTTCGGGCCTGATGATCGTGGTGGGCACCGGGCGCATCGGCTGCAGCGTGCTCTTGCGCTCACGTCTGAGCGCGGAAGTCGAGCGCGGTAACGTCGCGGCGGGTCTGGCTGCTGGGGCGCACTATGTGGCGACCGGAGTCATCACCTCGCGCGCTTTGGCGGGTCATAGTTTGAAAGAGCTGGGACTCTCGCTCGGCTTCTTCGTGCTCGCGCAGCTCACGTTGCATCTGTTCGTCGTGCTATTTCGAGCACTCACGACTTACGACGACGCCGAGCAAATCCAAGGCGAGAACCTGGCGGCCGCTTTGAGCTACGCCGGAGTGACGGTAGCTATCGCGATGGTGATCGCGCGCGCCTTGGACGGTGAGTTCGAGGGTTGGCTGGTTTCGCTGCGCGGCTATACAGCCGTGCTCGGCTTTTTGTTCGCGTTCTACCCGCTGCGGCAGCTGCTGATTCAAAGTTTGCTCTTGGGCGGGCGCCCGTCACTCCGTGGCGGCAAGTTGGACCAAGCCATCGCCGCCGAGCGGAACGAAGGCATGGCCGCTCTGGAGGCGGGCACGTATCTGTCGATCGCGCTCGCTATCTCGCAGCTGCTATGAGCTACGAAGCGTACGCCACGCGCATCGTCGAAAGCGGCATATTGAGCGACCCGTGGGTCGATGGGCAGCCGCGGTTCCGCCAAGAAGTGCTGTTGCTCAGCCGCCGCGAGCAGCAAACGCTGTACCGCGCGGCGGAAGAGATGGTCGCGGTGTACGACGAGCTGTGCCGCATCGTCGCGGACGAGCCCACGCTACTGGATAGCTTCTTTGCGCTCACGCCTTGTCAAAAGGCGATGTGGCATTCGTCGCAGCCGCTCTGGCATGGCCTCGCGCGCGCCGACTTGTTCATGACCACCGAGGGCCCTGTGCTGGCCGAATTGAATTGCGATACTCCGACGGGTGAAGCCGAGGCGGTCGTGCAGAGCCGGCTCGCCACAGTAGACCACGCGGGCGCACGCGATCCGAACGGGGAGCTGGGCGCGCGTTTCTGTGGGCTAATTTCTGCGCTTTCAGCACGGCTGCCCGAGCCAGACGCAATACGCGTGGTGGGCTTGGTCTACCCGACCGAGTTCACGGATGACCTAGCGCTCGTGCGGCTGTATCGCGAGTGGCTGAGCGAGCGAGGCTATTCGGTCATCCTCGGCTCGCCTTACAACCTGGCCCAAGACGAAGCCGGGCTGTCGCTGTTCGGGCGACGGATCTCGGTGCTCGTGCGCCACTACAAGACTGATTGGTGGGGTGAGCGCAGTAGCGTGTGGAGCGACGAAGAAATTCCGGATCCCGAGCCGCTGATCGATCCGTTGGCGGCGATGCTCAACGCCGCCGCGGAAGGTCAAACGGCGATCGTGAATCCGCTCGCCGCAGTCCTGCCCCAAAACAAGCGCGCCATGGCGTTCATGTGGGAGCACATTCATCGCTTCTCGCCACAGGCCCAGGCCGCGATTCAGCGATACTTGCCAGTCACCTCCAGGCTGGAAGTGCTGCACACCGAGTTGCTCGTGGCCGAGCGCGCGGATTGGGTCCTGAAAAGCGACTACGGAGCGGAGGGCGAAGAGGTCATCATCGGCAGATTGGTGACCGACGAGCTATTTCGAACGTGCCTAGAGAAGGCGCGGCCCGGTCGTTGGATCGCGCAACGCTACTTCGAAGCGATCGAGAATCGCGCGCGTGAGAGCGTAAACTACGGCGTTTACCTGGTCGCTGGGCAAGCTTCGGGGTTGTACGCGCGCGCGCAAGTCGGACCCACGGACGGTAACGCGCTCAGTGTACCGACTCTGATCGTCGACTGATTCAACGTCGCTGCGCTTGCTGTAACCGTTTGACGAACGAACGCTCGAACACGCCGTCCACACGAATGGAGTAGCGGAAGAACGGATCTGGTTCGACACCGTGATAGTCCATGTCGTTGAACCAGTAGATCGGCGACTGAACGATGGTGTGCTGCTCGTTTCGAGGATCGCACACGTAAAACCGCTTGTTGGCCCGGGGCGAGAACGAGATCGATTGCGCGACGCTCAAGCTACTGCCGGGCTCACTATCGCGATGAGCGGGAGCGTGGTCATTGGCGTCCAAACCGAACAACACGACGCGCCCAATCTCCGTGAACGGCAGGCTGCGAATGAACGCCACCGTTTGCGGAAACAGCTGCTCGGCTTCGGGCTCGAACCGCTTGCCAGCGCCGCTGTGCTTGTCGTCCCAGTTCTGATTCTCCAAGAAGTGGTAACAGACCTGCCAGGGGAAATACACGCCATGCCGGTACTTCAAGAACAGCATTTGCCGGCGTGAAAGTGGGTGCTCCGTCTCGTCCCCGAACTCGTAGTCCGCCTGTCGGTCCAGCTCGAACTCGCCCGGCTCATCCGCCAGCGCCACGAAGTCCGCAAACTCCTCGCGCGAGAAACCAGCAATCACCCGCCCCAAGTCGGCGTACGGATCTTCGTTCACCCAAGGCGCGACCACGCCCATCCATTTCAGGCTGCCGCCCGTGTAGCTCGGCGAAATGTCACATAACCCAAGCGAGATCTCGCGATCGATCGCGCCAAATCTCGAGGTGTCGATGTGCGCTCGTAGATCCAGATACGGCTCACCCCAAATTCCGCAGAGCTCGCTCATCGCGTCAGCTCCAGGTAACGCCGCGCGACCCATTGATCGAACGCGTGCGTGCCCTCTTCCAATAGGGAATAGCTCGCCCGCTCGAAGCTACGCGAGGCAAGCCCGAGTTGTTGCCGTTCACAGATCTGTCGATCCTCGCGGTTCACTCGATCCCAGAACGCGAACACGTCTTCCGCCTGCAGCTCGGGCGCGAAAGCGGCAGCGTGAAAGTAGGTGTTGGCGGTGACGCGGGTGCGAGTCGCGCTGAGCGGTTCTAGGTGGTACGTGAGCAAATAGTCCGGTTGCAAACTGGTGAGCAGCGCTGGCATTGCCAGGGCGTCCGCAACACGACCACGCTCCGCCTCGGGCACGATGAACGGTCTCTCCCGCGTGCTCGGCAAAGCCACCGTGCGCAGCCAGGGCGATAGCTCCATCAAACCGCCAAGCCACGCGCCTGCACAGGCCCACGAGGTCGCGCTCGCGCTCGGCGTTTGTTGCTCGAGCGCCGGATGAACGCTTTGGAAATGGTGCGATTCTTGGAAGTTTTCGACGAGCAGCTTCCAGTTTGCGGCTACCTCGTGGGACTGCGAGCGGCCGAGCCGCAGGTGGCCGAGTTCGGGCTTCGTCAGCCATTCGGGTGCTCCGTCCAGCGCTTCTGCTAGCGGCGGTGCCCGAGGATCCAGACAGACGAAGACGAAGCCGTGCAGTACCTCGAGCCGCACCGACGTGAGCCCATGGCACTCGCGTCGAAAGCTGGGCGGCATATAGGGCGCCACGCGCAGCGCGCCTGATGGCTCATAGCTCCAACCGTGATAGCCACACGTCAACTCGAGCGAACGGCCGCGCTCCGGTTCTACCAAGAGCAGTCCGCGATGCCGGCACACGTTGTGAAACGCGCGCAGCTCCAGATCGACTCCGCGCACGACGAGCAGCTCTTCGCCTGCCACGCGTGCGCGCACGAAGTCACCTGGCCGCACCAGCTCCTGCTCGCGCCCGACACACGACCAGGCGCGCCCAAAGATGCGCTCACGCTCGAGCGCGAACACGGTTTCGTCCGTGTACGCCGCGCGCGGCAACCCGCACGGCTCGAGTGGCGAGAGCACACGCTCGAGCTCGGCGACGGAAAACGGAAGCGGCTGCACCCGCGCGGTTTTAGTCGATCCTAGGTCAGGTACGGAAGCAAGTCGTTGAGCGCCTTCACGGCGGAGTCTTTGTACGCCTTGTATCTGGGGTACCAACTGGCGTCGCCCATGTGCAGGCGCCCATAGCCGCCGTTGCCGTCGACGTTGAACTCCGTTGGCGCGAGCCCCATCGCTTGCAGCACATTGCCCAGGTATTGATTGTACAGGATTCCGGGCGACGGCTTGCCGTTCTGACTCGTGACCACTTTCTGGCGGTAATCGAGGTAGTTGCCTATCTGGAAGAACTTGCCTGCGCTACCCGCGGTAACCACCGCCATCTCGATCTGAGTGTGCGTTTCGGAGCCTGCTTCTTGAGTCCATTGCAAAAGCGAGTTGTCGAGCAACGTCGTGCCATCGCCGACGTCGACCGCGTCGAGCTTGCTCGCGAGATCCAAGAACACGCCTTCGAAGAACGTACGGCCGGCAGCGACCAACAACTTCTCCTTGTCGTTGCGATCGGCTTGGGTTGCGCCTTCGTCGAATGCACCGTGCGCGATGTCACCGTGCCAATCCCCAGTGTAGTCGCTGAACGAATACTCGGTCGATGCGTCGCCGGTCGACAGCGTTGCGATGCGCGAGGTACCGCACGCGAACGCGGCCACGATGATGTCGTTGAAGCGTCCACGCCGCACGCTGTGACCGGCCGGCGCAGACATCGAATCCTTGAGCACTGCGTCGCCGGGGTACATGAACTCTTGCCACAGGCCACCATCACAGGTGCCGTAGGCCACGAACTGCTTGGGATGGCCGAGCGCCTGTGCGCGCGCTTCCTCACTCTTCCCCAGCAATGAAAACAAGAACGGCATCCCGAGCGTGAAGCCCGCTGCACCCCGCAGCACCATGCGCCGACTCAATCTGTTTGACATACTCGTTCGCTTTCTAGAAGGTGCGTTCTCGGAAGCTGCGATCGAGCGCGATCGCCTTCAAGACCTGGCGAATTCCGGCATTTCCTTGCAGTTTGTCCTTGGGTAACGAGAGCGCGCAGCCGTCCGCGCTGCTCTCCACTCGCGCGAACGTGAATCGGAAATACTGTCGCGCGAAGCAGGCGTACGGCTTGTCGCTAGCCAAGATCAGGCGCGTCAAGTCGGCCGCTCCGGCGGACGGCGTCGAGTCACCACCGTCGACTCGGGGAACCGAGTTGGTGTCCACGGGTGCCGACCCGACCTGCTTGCCCTTCGCGTCGAAGAGTGGTTGCTCGCTGCGTAGGCGCCCGAGTGCGTCGAAGTTCTCGGTGGCAAAGCCGAGATCGTTGATCAGCGTTGCGTGGCAAGCTGCGACCGCTCAGCTGCTCGTAGCGATAATAAAGCGCGACCAGGCCGACCGTGAGCATCGGACGGATCGCGACGCCTTGTTGGGG
>Ga0164309_10000217_pt1 | contig 34989 bp, 49 predicted proteins | sample Whisoiple_247_MG_FD_109984 | JGI IMG/M metagenome (GOLD analysis project Ga0164309, IMG submission 109984) | Soil microbial communities amended with fresh organic matter from upstate New York, USA - Whitman soil sample_247_MG | ecosystem: Environmental > Terrestrial > Soil > Unclassified >... | reverse complement strand
GCGTCTGGTCTGGTGTGGACACTGGGGCGGGCACGAAGATCTGGAACGCACCTGCTGGCACACTGACCTCGGCTACGGCCGAGGTTGTCAAGGGTCGGCTCTGTGTGGGCTGGAACAACAGCCTGTACCTTCTGGACCTCGCTGGCACTGGTGGCCCCACCCTGCCGACTACGTCGCCGGGTCTGGTGCTGACCACCGCTGACACTACGTTCAGGTGGACCAGCATCACCGAGGGCCCGCAGGCCATCTATGCATCAGGCACCAACAACACGCAGTCTGTCATCTACCGGTTCACGCCCGACCTGAGCAGCACGACCGAGGTGTTCATCCCTACTGTCACTGCGGTGATGCCGAGAGGTGAGAGCATCAACTCGATCTTCTGCTACGTCGGCAGCTTCGTCGGCATCGCCACGAACAAGGGCTTCCGAGTGGCTGACATCAGCGGTGGCGGTGACGTTCAGTACGGACCGCTGCTGTTCACTCCTGCCGGTGGATGCCAGAGCATCACCGGCTTCGACCGCTTCATGTTCGTGGGGTCCACGAACGCCCACGATGGCGCCTCAGGCGTCTTCAGGGTGGACCTGGGCACTCCCTACCAGGAGCAGTCCACGAACGCCCTCAGGTACGCCTATAGCCGCGACCTGTACGCACCCGGCGTGGTCACAGCTATAGCCAGTGTGACTATGTTCGGCGCGAGCGACCGGCTCGCGTTCGTCGCATCGTCTGACTCCGCGTGGATCCAGAGCGCAACCGTGCTGTACCCCAACGGGTACATCCGCACCGGTCGCATTCGGTTCAACACCGAGGAGCCGAAGCTATACAAGTTCATGTCCGTCTCCGCACCCAACCCACTTCAGGGCAACCTCGCACTTAGCGTGCTCGCCCTCGATGGTACCGAGTACCCGTCAATCACCTACGGTCCGACACTCAACCCTGGGACCAACGACGTGACGATCTCGCAGCCGTCAGGACCACAGAAGTGGATCAAGCTGAAGTTCACACTCAGTCGTGGTGCGGATACCACCAAGGGTGCCATCCTCAACGGGTGGCAGGTCAAGGCACTTCCCGGCTCTATCAGGCAGCGCATGATCCAGCACACCTTCCTGCTCTTTGACGAGGAGGCGGATAAGGGTTACCAGCGTATCGGCACTGACGGCTACGCTCGGTCGCGCTTTGAAGCCTTCAAGGAGCTAGCAAGGGCTGGTGATGTGGTTGTCTTCCAGGAACTCCAGGAGGATCTCTCCGCGCTGGTCGTCATCGACGACTGGAAGTACACTCAGCTTGGCCCGCCCGGAGCGGGCGGGGCTACCTTGGGGGGTTACCTTACCGTAGTCCTTCGCACCGTGGCCGAGTCCGTGTAAGGGGAGCGCATGAGCAGTAACATAGACACGATCCTCCAGCTCATCATCTTCGGCGGCACCGCCGCCGGGGCATGGTGGGGAGGTAAGAGAAGCGCCAGGTCGGAAGGTCTGAGTGACGCAGCCAACACGGTTGCTATACTCCAGGCTGAAGTCGAAGCACTCAACCGCAGGCTGATCGAGAAGGATCAGGAACTCGCGGAAATGAGGGGACGGATCTTCACCCTTGAGGATCTGGTTACACAGCGGGCGGACGTGGATGGGGTCCGTCGCGTAGTCGACAGTATCGCTGAGAAGGTAGGCGCTGATGTCCAGTCATGATCAGGATGACGTCGTACCGGAATGGTACGAGCAGAACGTCCACTCACCATTCAACCGCTACGACCCTGACGTCGTCAAGGACATTCAGCGGACGCTGATGTGTCCGGAGACTGGGGTCTGGGACGACTCTACGGTCGTCCACCTCCGTGGCCTACAGGCCCTGTTCGGGATCCCCCAGACGGGCAGGATGGACGCGCAGTCAGCAATCCAGATCGAGAGACTGAGGAATCGATATGCCAGCTAAGACGCCCAAGGGCAACCCGTATGCCCAGAAGGGCAACCCCAAGAAGGGGAAGGCCATGCCGCCCAAGATGGCGAAGCCCGTGAAGGGCAAGAATCGGAGGGGCAAGTGAACCGCAAAGCGGTCATCGATGTAGCCGAACGTACAGCAGCGACGTTCGTCTTCGGGTTCCTGTCAGTGTATAGCCTGTCGAACCTGAGCAACTATCACGACGCTATGATCGCTGGTGGGGCTGCTGCTCTCACCTTCGCGAAGTCTGCCGTGATGAACCTGATCAACAAGTGACAACAAAGAGGCCCACCCCTTCGGGGGTGGGCCTTTCTTTGCGTTGTGGGTCAGCCCTTCGGGTCGTCCAGCATCTCCTGGAAGACCACGTTGGCGATCTCCTCAGCCTGCTGAGCGTCCCGTCGATTCTGATCGGTCGGGTCCAGGAGCCAGCGGGTCTTGCTCTGAACCTCGGCCTCGCGAGCCTTGTTGTACGCTTCCGACTTCTTTCCCATGCTCAAACCTCTCGATCCGCAGGACCAGTGGGCCTCGGCCATTCCGGCTTCGGGTGACGTTCACTCTTCTCATCTTGCTTGCCTGACATACGTCAGTCCTCCTGATACTCGATGTCCGCGAACACGTCCGGGTAGTCGGCGGAGAGCTGCTCCCACACCTTGAGCGCGAACTCCTGCATCTCGGCGTCCGCATGGACGGACAACCGCTTCTTCAGTACATCCCGCCATGCCCGCAGGTTGCCGGTCACGACGAGCTTGGTCTCAGTCCCCGCAGGAAGGCCGTAGCGGGCCGCCTCGCGGGCCTGCTTGCGGCTGTAACCACTCTCCTTGAGGAAGTCTACAGCCTCATTGTACGCCCCCTTGTGGGCGTCGCCAAGAGGGTACTTCACATCAGTCCCACCCTCCTTGCGGAAAGCGGGAGGGATGACGACGTTGGCCTCTTCCATGTTGACGAACCGCTGCGACAGCTCGGAGAAGCTGAGGTGACGGTGTCGGATCAACTCGTGGGTCAGATTCCGGCTGACGCCTTCGACGTAGAAGGTGACCGAGACGTGCTCCAGCACGGACTCGTGACCCTGGCTGACGATGTTGCGCACGTACGCATCGTTGGTGCTGGTGTCCTCGTTGGGCAGGTGGAACGACTCGTAGCATAGGCGACCCGCGAACTCGATCAGCTCCTGGCCTTCGCTCTCCTCCGAGAGGTAGTCGGCATCGCTCGCACGGACTCGCTTCTCGAACTTGGAGCCTTCAGCCTTGCCCGGCATTACGTGCCGGGAGTCCCCCTGGAAGGGGAACAGGTCGACCTTGGTCTTGCCGATCAGAAGTACCTTCACTGCTCCTCCTCGATGGAACTCGGGTGGTCTTCGTCGTGACCAGCGGGTTCCTCGGTGGTCTGCTGGTCTTCGCCTCGCTCATGCCCCACGGTTCTTCTCCTCCTCAGCCAGACTGTAAGCGTACAGGATGACAGCGTACCCCGCCAGATCCTTGAGGGTGTCCAGTCGAGCCTCGTTCTTCGGCTGGTTGGCCAGGCCCTTGAGCCTGCCCAGCTTGATGCCGATCTGGGTAACGATGACGTCGAGCGGGTGGATGCCAGCGATGGCGCCAGCGAACTCGAAGTTGCTGAACTCACCGTCGATGCGGTAGTCCTCGTTCTTCGACGCCAGCGTGGCGTTGAGGTGACCGATGGCCTGATCGATCCAGGCCAACTCAGGCTGTACTGTCACGGAGGACCACCTCGTTCGTCACGGTCTCAGTGTGGACCAGCGTCACGTACCGGTAGAGATCGGCGTGCTCGGTGTACGCACGGTCGGCTCCGTCCGGATCGACGTAAGGCCCCGATGTGGCCCACCCATCCTTGTCACGATACTTCACGTAGTACAACGACTCTCCCAATCTTGGCGTGTTCGATGAGGTTTGAGCACTGCTGACAAGGTTCGTCAGTCACATAGATCGTCGCTCCAGCGCAAGCTGCAAGACCTGCCTGAAGGACGGCATTGTGCTCTGCGTGGATGGCGTAGCAGGGGAACTGGTTGTAATCGGCTCCCGGCGGTACAGCATCATAGCTGAGCTGCCCTCTTGGGCAGCCACCATCGACACAATGGGTGGCACCGCTGGCAACTCCGTTGAATCCATTGCCGATGACCTTCCTGTCCTGGACGACCACGGCCCCCACCTGACGGCGGGAGCACGTGGACATCGTTGACCATAGCTGAGCTAGGTCGAGAAAGAAGTCATCCCAGGTGGGACGATCTGTCATCCCGCAGGGCACCCACAGTGGGGCGGAAAGTGCGGGGGGTTGGTGCAGTTGTGGTCAGTCACTTCTTCTTCCCTTCTCCGCGAGCCTTGTTGTACTCCCACTGCCGATCGAAGGACTTGCCCTTCTCCTCGGACTCCTTGGGAGTGGGGTGCGGTCCGTTTCCGAACGGCGCACCCGGCTTGTCTCCGTTGTCTCCTCGATGCTTACCCACGTGTCAGCTCCTCAATTCGGTACTCATCGGACTCCAGAGTGGGGGTGTCCACCTGGACGGCCGTTGCATCATCCTCCAGCTCGACGCCGTTCTTGACTGCGATCTCATCGAGCGCATCCCATGCGGCGTCTTCGCCGTCGTACCACTTGCCGCCGACCACCTCCGAGGAGGTGTCCCCATTGAGGTCTACCCACTCGTTGACGATGATAAACACCTGCGTGACAGGCACTTCAATCTCCTCTGGTACGTACTTGAACTTGCTGCGGGTGTACTTGGGGAGGGAGGGCCCGCCAGGGCCCTCACGCCAACTTCTGCTCACTTCTTGATCCGTCCCAGAAGGTAGTCCTTGCCCGACTTGAGGTACATCGAGTTCGTGTCCTCTCCGTCTGGCATCTTCATGCGCACAACCAGCGTGTTGCTCTGGTCGATGTGCTCAGACATGGCGATCCACAGATCCTTACCTGCGTCGTCACCATCCTCAGCCAAGTATACACGACTGAAGTCTTCCAGGAGGTTGGCCCAGTGGGGCTTCCAGTTCTCTGCGCCGGGGATGCCGAGCGCAGGCACCCCGATCTGCTGCCAGATCATGGCGTCGATCTCGCCCTCGGTCACCACGATCCAGTCCTCGGCCCAGCCGACCGACTGGACACCGTAGATGTTGGTCGGGGATCCCTTGCGGCGCCAATACTTCGGGTGCTTGGCCACCTCCTTGCAGACGTGGTCCTGGATGCACCTGAAGTTCATGTTGACCGGGCCCTTGTCGGTCAGATACGGGATGGCGAGGCGCCCGATGGCGCCCTCGTGACCCGGAAGGGCTTCACGAACTACGCCAAGTCCTCTTGAACGAGCGAACTCCAGATCGATTCCGCGTCCCGCCAGCCAGTCGGCTGCGTCGTCCAGATTCTCCGCGTACTGGAGCGTTGCTCGCTCCAGATATTGCCGCTGCTCTTTCGACAGCGCTGGCATAGTCCAACCTTTCGTACTGCATGATCACCTGGACGGCGTTACCCTTGGGGCAGTCGGCCGCATGGCAGTTGTAGACTTGCTTCTGTGTGTTGACTGAACCGGAGGCGTCTCGGTCTCCATGAAACGGGCAGACGTAGGGACGCCATCCGTAGCCAGAAGGAACATCAGCTCCTCCGTAATGCACGAGTACGGGAGCGATGGGGAACTCTGGGAAGTCATCCCGCCCACCAGAGTCCGCGCCTTGACGCCTCATCATCCACCTTCTTCAGCAGTGACCGCCGAGCAACACCCCGGAGGGTGTTGCCGTATACGATCTCAGCCTCACCGTAGTACACGTTGTCGTAGAGAACGTCGAACAGCTCGGAGAGTTCGTCGTCAGTCAGTTCCATCCGGTCTCACCTGTCCTATCGTATTGAATGCTGGCGGGTTGTACAAGTACACGAACACTCGGTGTGCCGCATCCTTGTCGTCCCGCAGGTGTGCGAGGATATTGTTGCACGGAGAGCACAGCAAGCCACGAACGTAACCGGTCTTGTGGTCGTGGTCAACTGCCAGCTTCTTGCGTTTGCCGAATGCTCGCTGGCAGATATAGCACGTGCCTCCCTGCGCCTTGTATAGGGACTCGTACTGGTCCTTGGTCAGTCCGTACACCTCGTAGATCCTGCGGCTGTGAGCGGCCTCTCTACGCTGCTTCTGGACCTCCCTGTGGTGTGTTGCACACCGTGGCCCCGGATGGGGAGCCGGTCGACGGCTCCCCTCGGGACAATCCTTACAGAACTTCTTCAGCCCTCGGGTCACCCGACCACCTTGCCGCAGTTGATGCACTGGTTGACGTACTTGCCATCGATCCAGACCGCGACGATGCACGGCTTGTCACAACACATCTCAGTGCTCCAGGCAGGGGTAGGGTCGGCCGCACCAGCAGTGTCCGTTACACATCGTCGTCCTTCCAAACGTCGATCTTCTCATCGGACGGGACTCGGGGTCCATCGTTGAACAGAATCCCCATGGGTTCAGGCTGGTCCATCTCCTCGATCAGGCAGATGCCAGGCTGAGCACTCATCTTGAAGTACTTCTTGCCCATCGCATCCTGCGGACCGAAGCGGTTCTTCACTGTCGCCACGTCCAGAGTACCAGCGTGAGCATCCCCCCACAGAGTGACAATGAGTGTTGGGAGCTGGTTGGCCTTACCCATGATCGCCGAGCGAGGAGGGGGAGACCCGGCCTTTGCGGACTCACTCGTATGGTGAACGACCAGGATCGCAGTCTCTTGTTCACGTGCCATGTCCTTCAGTTCAGCCATGAGGGCCCAGTAGTTCTGCTCACCGGCCCCCTCATAGTCAATGTCCATCATGATGTCGATCACGGTGAGGTGAGGGTACTCACCCTTCAGCTCACGGAAGGCTTCGGCCTCCCGGCCCATGTGCTCCAGGGTGGGGCTAGACCTGAAGGACCAGCGGACAAAGTCCATGTCCTTCAGCGTCTCATAGGCGAGCTTGTGCTGCGTCATGACCCACGTCTCGGTCTCATCGGTGGGCGTACCAGTCAGCATGGAGAGCGACCGGCTTGCCATCGTGAAGTCGTCCGAGTCGGAGCTGTGATACAGCGTGGGCACCTGCATGTTCTTCACTGCGTTGAGCGTCATGATGGTCTTCATGGAGCCCGGCGGGCCAGCGATCATCGAGATGCTGCCCCTGCGCAGTGTCATCTTGTTGGCTCCGAAGATGGGCCACGGGTCCGGCAGCGGCTCTCCTGCGGAGACGCCGCGTCGAACCTGTCGAGCTAGGGTTTTCAGAGGATCGCCTCCAACTGTTCAATCAGGTACGAGGTGCCAACCTCGTACTCGTAAGTGCCGTCGTCATCAACGACACGCAGGCTGCGGTAGTAGTGGATCTGTGCTCGCATCTCTTCCAGATCCAGTAGGACATCCCGCCACATGCCAGGCTCGGCTGACACGGTGATCTCATGCATCGGGCTGTTCTCGAAGAACTTGCGGGCTTCCATTACTTCCCTCCCTTCGTCTGTGCGAACCTCTTCGCAGCCTCGTCCAGTTCCTTCTCTTGCTCGGGTGTTGGTGACACAACGCCATCCCTTCGGGTGGCTCTAGCCACGGCTACCGCCGTGGGTTGTGGACCTGAGGGGAATCGAACCCCTGTGCCAAGGCGTTCCGCATGCGGCTTTCACCCTGGACGATACCGAATCAGGCCCTAGCAGGCGCCCCCGAAGGGGGCGCCCTTGGGTCAGCTAGCCGGGACCAGCTTCACCACGTGAGTCTTGATGTTGCCCTCACGCTTGACGAGCTTCTTGCCGATGGTGTCACCGAGGTTGATCTCGCCACCAGCGTCAGCGATGGCGGTCTTCAGCGCCTCCCGCTCGTCCTTGCTGTTGAAGGGGATCCGGGCCGAGGTCCCGTCCTCCTTCGTGATCGTGATCATGATCTGGTGGACCGGGTTGTACCCGGCGGCTGCCGCCTCCTCCTTCTTCACCGGCTGAGGCTTGCCGTCCACCCAGAACTTCTGGTTCTTGGAGACGAAGTCGAACACCGGAGCGTCCGTCTTGATGTCGGTGATGACACCGGCCACGGCCTCGCCCTCAACCTTGAGGTTGACGACCGGGACCTTGTCTCCGCCACCCATGATCTCGTTGAGCTTCAATGTAACTCCTTGTGTCTTGGTGTATCCTACCTGTGACCAGTCGATCTGAAACTCAGACACTACCAGTCGATACTTGCAACTGCGGGTGCGGCAGGGGCCGCACCGCTAGTCTCCCACGGCTTCGCCTTGGAGTCAACCTTCTTCTTCCAGGGCGCGTCGTCGGAAGTCTCGGGACCGTCAGGGTCGACGTTGTCCTCGGGGTCGGGCACCTCGGTCGCACCGAGGACGTCCTTGATGGCGCTGGCAGCCTGCTCCAGTGTGTCTCTGGGGAGCGCCGAGACGTCGGCGCCCTGCCAGTCCACGTCGATCTGAGAACCCACCTTGAACCCCTGAGAGAACAGGTTCAGGAAGACGGCAGTTACGGACCCCAGCGTACCGGCGTCCAGCTCGGCCATGCCGAGTTCCTCAATGGTGGTCTTCAGCTTGACGTTGCCGTACTGGACGGTCGGCAGAGTGATCTCGATCTCAGCCATTATCCTCTTCGTCCTCTTCGTTCTCTTCGTCGCAGACGTAGCAACCCCACTCGTCAGCGTTGGGATCGTAGTGCATCTCGGCGCCGCCGTGCTCGTAGCACGACGCCTCAGCGTACTTGTTGTTCCAGTAGTCGTCGTCAGAACGGGAGCCCATCCTGGGCACTCCTATCGAAGTACTGGGTCCGAGGGTTCGGGCCCTTGTTGGCCAGGCAGTTGTCCTGGTTGAAGCAGAAGCGGCAGCCGAAGCCGGGCTCGGCCTTGTAGATCTTCTTCTGCATCTTCTCGTACACCCGCTGATACTTACTACCCACTTCTGCGGGGTCCACACCTGACAGATCCACGTACCTTGTGTTCGGTGTGCCAGGCGCAAGCATGACGTACCGACCCTTGACGTTGCCGAACAGCTTGTTCGAGTGATTCAGCAGGGCGGCGTAGGTCTGGAGCTGGAAGTTGTCCGGCTTAGTGCTGCCAGTCTTCCAGTCCAGGATCACCCGTCCGTGCTTCTTGTGTTCTCCGATGATGTCCACGTATCCCCGGACGGGAACTTCCAGGGATGGAAGTCGTCCAGTCGCATCGTACTCGACCTCCCAGACATCCAGGTCATCAAGCTCGACCAGCGCCTGCTCAAAGCAGACACGAACCTGTTCGAGTGCAAGCTCCTCCTTAACGGGGCGGTCCTCAGGACCGCCTGCCAACCACTTAGAGAGATCAGGTTCGATCTCCATCTGCTTCTCTACCAGCGGGTAGAAGAAGTCTGCGGCAAACAGATCGTCGTACTCGCCCGACAGGTGAGCTTCGATCATGTTGTGCACGGCACTCCCGATCGGGAGGTACCAGGTCTGCTTCTCCTCGGCCTTGGCGACCTTGGACAAGTACCAGTTGCGGGGACAAGACGTGTACGCCTTGTACTGACTGAAGCTGATGTATTCCATCAGTCCATCGTACCAGACCGCCGACGTCGGCGGTCGTCCGTCTTGCAGGTAACGCAGTAGCGTCCGGTCTGATTCCCCTTGCGCTGGGCCCAGTTCTCATGGCCCTTCCTGCACTTAGCCTTCAGCCGCTTCGGCCTTGCGGCCTCACGGGCACGGTTGGCGATCCTATCGCAGTCAACACAGCGACGGTTACCATCTGCCCGCTGCTTCCAGTTCTTGTGCCCCTTGGGGCAGAACTCCTTCAACACTCTGGGCTTACGCTGGTCCCTGGCCCGCAGTCGGACAGCAGTCGGATGGTCTGCATCATCGAACAGCCCCTCAGGGGGCTGTCCTCCGCGAGTAGTCCAATAGCGGTCCTCCTCGGTTGAGTTGAGTCGACACGAGGACTTGACAGGGCAGGTTGCGCAGATCTTGAGACCCCGAGCGATCCGTTCGTGGATCTCATCCTGATCTTCCTGCTTCACCCGCTTGATCGGTTCATCGATCTCGAACAGCGTGGTGTCGACGCCGTCACAGGCGGCGTCATCCTTCCACTCTTCGTAGGCTACAGCCCACTGTCGACTAGGTCGATACGCTGGTACCTCTGGCCCGCCTGTCATCTATCTCCTGTTGGACTAGAGGATCCCCCCTAAGGGGGATCCTACTCTTAGTTACTACTAGTAGGATGTTAGCGCGCAGTTGCGCCTGTGTCAAGCCGGTCGCTGGGGCTCCCGGCTTGTCGCGATGTTGCGCCTAGAACCAACTAAAAGAAGTATGCCCCGGCCAGAGGCCCTTAAACATCAGATCCGGGAACTTCTCCAGAAAATTTTCACTAGGTGTGACGCACATCACACCCCCTTGGGGGGGTGCAAGTCACCCATGTTACCATCGGGTGCTATGATCAGGCCATGGCAAAGACGACACTAATCATCCCTGACATCCAGTACCCCTACCATGACGAGCTTGCGCTCGCCAAGATCCTCAAGGTGGCACGAGACCACCAGCCTGACAACATCCTCCAGATCGGGGATGGTATCGACTTCCCCACGGTGAGCCAGTGGGCCAAGGGTAACGCTCTTGAGTACGAGCAGACCCTACAGGACCACATAGATGGCTATCGTTCGGGGGTTCTTGAGCCCCTGCGGGAAGCCTGCCCAGAAGGCCGGATCACCTGGCTTGAAGGTAATCACGACCTCCGGGTGCGTGACTTCGTCAAGAAGTACGCGGCGCCCCTTGGGCCACTTCGGGCACTGGAAATACCATCCCTGTTCGGTCTTGACGACCTCTCCGTCGACTACGTACGCGGTCCCTTGCGCATCGCTACCAACACGCTTGCCATCCACGGACATGAGTCGGGCGGGTACTGTGCTTCCGCTTCCGCCTGGGATGCTAAGTTCGCCAAGCGCTACGGGAGCGACAAGAACTTCATCTTCGGCCACACTCACCAGCCTTTCCTCATTACCCGCTCGTACGGTTACGGCGGGAAGGTGACCCCGCGCTTCACGATGAACGCGGGGAGTATCATGGATCCTGTCGCCGCTACCTACGTCAAGGACGGAGCGGTCAACTGGACGATGTCATTCAGTTGGCTTGAGGATGATGGCAAGAGGGTCTGGCCGGAACTCATCACGATGGTGGATCGGAGGTTCAACTTCCATGGGGAACGCTACTGACATCTGCGTCTGGTGCTGGCAGGGAATACTACCAGGTGAGCCAGCGTTGGAACTGAGAGAAGGAGCGCACGCCCATCTGGCGTGCGATGCTAGGATGCTGGACTTCATCGAGGGACTTGGAGACTACTGTGATTGACTGGACCCGACTGACACCGGCGGTCGAGCGTGCCGCCGGTATCGCTAAGTCCAACTTCCCTGCCCACCACGACATCTCCGACGTCAAGCAGGAGCTGTGGGTGTGGATCATGAGTAACAAGAACACTGTCACCAGAGTCCTGAGTGATCAGAACGCCACGGTCAACGTCGTTGTGCCGCTGCTTGTGAAGGCTGCGAACGACTTCCTCAAGAAGGAGGATGCTGCTGACTACGGGTATCACCAGGAGGACCGGTTCGAGTACTCGCTCGACCTGATCAAGAGCATTCTGGAAGTGGTGTTCGAGCACGAAGACTGGCAGTCGTTCAGTCAGGCTGCGTCTGACGGGATGCCCCGAGCTAAGTCGGAGCCTGCCACGTCCGGCGACAATCTGGCCAGCTATGCCGATGTCTCACGTGCCATCGCGTCCCTTCCAGAGGAACAGTACAACGCGCTGGTGTGGCGCTACAAGTACCACTACACACACCAGCAGATCGGTGACGCCATGGGCTTCACCAGACAGCGGGCCCAGAAGATCCTGGACAACGCTGTGAAGGCCATTCAGAAGGCCCTCGGGGAAAGGTCGCTAGGCGACCTTAGGAACGGCTACGACGGGCGTACAGCGGATGCTGTCACTCGTGGACACGTCGGCCGGGGGGATACAGCACAGCACATAGTCGATAAGGACTACGAGGGCTGAGTGGGTGCCGGGGACTCGAACCCCGGAGTATTCCATTCACCCTTGGGCCCGGCCTTCCGGCCGGGCTTACTCATGTCACCTGAAGGTGGACAATGATGTCGTCCGTGTGGTAGAAGAGGGACTCCCCACCCAGACACAGATCTTCCAACTCTTCCAGGAGGGCCGCCTCTGTGCGGCCCCTGTAGGACTGGAACCGGGCGAGAGAGATGTCTGCCCAGTCGAACGGCTTGCCGGGCCCGTGAAGGGGCAGTACGCCCTCTCTCAGGTTACCCTCGCGGAACTCCTCGATCAGCCCCTTGAGGGCGGCGGTCAGATCACCATCCATGGACGACCAGCCACGCAGTGAGGATGGTCCAGAAGACCAGACCCAGCCGGGTGACGTAGACGCCCGTGCTACCCTTTCGGGTGGTCCAGGTCACTGTGATCACCGGCTTCGTGATCTTCTTCCACAGGTTCTTCACGTTCGTCCTCCAGGATCTCGTTGACGATGTCGGTGATGCGCCACGCGATGTTCTTCCAGTGCTGACCCCAGCAGAACACGCCCACCAGGGTTATGCACAGCATCCAGGTTACCACTTGATGCCCTTCACTCCAACCTCCCGCTTGTAGTACTTCTCCAGGCTAGCGTTGGAGTCGGCCGTAAGTCGGCCGTCTGACCCTAGCAGGAGCACACTCAGGGGTCCAGTCGCTATCACCTCGAAGATGAACTCACGCTGGTGCTGGGACACCCTGTCCCCAACCTTCCAGTCGGGGTTACTCCACTCCTCCGCGATCATCTCGTCCGTCATCTCGACCATCTTGCCGTCGATCTTCTTACGCGGACGATACTCCTCGCAATACAGCCAGGTGTTGTCTGTCTCACTGCCCAGCCAACCGACACCAGCGGTGTCACTGACAAGCCAGAGCCTACCGTCACCCATCCAGGCGACACGTCGGACCTTGGCATCGAGTGGAGTCTTGATCAGCATGCCCACCCTGAGGGGTGGGGCAGGCGTCTTGAGGTTCTTGATCAGAGCCTCATGGTAGCCGTTCACAATGGCCTTGGCAACCTCTTCGAGGGACTTGCCCTCGGTGAAGTCGGAGTCCAGGAACTTGGCCACCGCAGCTATCTGCTGCGGCTTACTTGGCAGGGTCAAACGCGTGCACCTCCTTGTGGATCTTGTACCCCTTCCTCAAGACCATCTCCACGCAGAAGACGTAGGTCTCCTGCCCGCTGGCCATGGTCTCGTCCTTGGCGTACTGCTCGGCATCCTGCTGGGGGAACGGGCCGTAGTGGCACGATGCGATCAGGTTACCCTCTTCGAGGGCAGTCTCAGGGCGCTTTGAGCGGGTTGCAACCCACACGGTGGCGATGTTTGCCATGTCCAATCCTTTCGTGACCGCTTCTGCGGATAGGCCAACACGGGTGAAGAACTCATGATCAGGGCCAGACAAACCCCTAGAGGGCCACGCCATTGTGGCGCCCGTGTTGACTTAACCGCCGCCACCCGAAGGTGGCGGACGGATCACTCTGCGCTAGTCACCGGTTCGATGGTGATGGTGACTTTGTAGACCTTCCAACTGTCCGTGTCGTAGTAGTTGATGAACTCCGGAGTGTCATTGAAGTTGGCTCCGCCGTCACCCTTCAGCTCCTCGAACACAGACTGTGCCGAGTAGTCTCGGGTGTAGGCGACAGCTTCCAGCTTCTCGGGCTGATCAGTCTTCCAGCCCATCACTCCTCCTTACCGAGTACGGACTTGCTGACATCGATCAGACCTTCACGCAGGCCCATCAGGGCGTACTCGTGCTGGTCCTTGAAGCCAGACCAGTCCGAGTGCGTGTGGATGTAACGAACCGCCTTGTCGCGGTCGGCGGCCGTCAGCTTGTATAGATCACCGACAGAGCCGGTGCCCACCCTCAGGATGCACGTCTCGAACTTGTCCGGGACGTTCTCCTTGGAGTACAGGCCGAAGATGAGCCCGAGCACTACAGTCGGACTGTCCAGCTCGGGGTTGTCGCCCGTAATCACGACGTAGTCGCCATCGTAGGTGACGATCCGACCGTACTCGATGTGGGAGTTCAGCTCCTCGAAGTCCAGCCGGTGATGGATGGGGCACTCGTCACCTTCGACACACGCCTCACCCGACTGGAGTCGGGCAAGCTCTGCCTTGAGGATCTCCTCCGCCTCGTTGACGGACTCGTTCTCAGGCGTCTTGTCGGTCATCTGTGATCTCCTCGATCTTCTTGGCGTGCTTGGAATCGAACACGACCTGCCCAGTACGCCCCAACTTGCAGTACTTGTTGGGGACTTCGTACTTGGCGATTACGAAGCCGCACTCCTCCAGCAGGGGGAGGGCATCTGCGAACCACTCGTGCAGGCTCTCAAGAGAGTCTACACCACACACCTCGTTCGGCGCAATCCAGCCCAGGCTCGGGTCCGCCATCGGCGTCGGGAACTTGGCTCGGTCTGTGCTGAGGTGTTCCATCAGCTTCTGGACGGCGCGAGTGTACGCGCCCATCTTCTCCTCGTCGTCCATGAAGGCGATGAGGATCGAGTCGTCCTGGAAGGGGCCGACCGGGAAGTTGACGTAGTAGTTCTTGATCGAGTCGTGTTCTACACGAAGAACGATCATGTCCTATCTCCCTGATAGAATCAGCACCACTGTGATGCTGCCGGGCTGCACGGCCTTAGGGCCGTGCCTCCCAGTTAAGTCACAGTGACCTTGTCGATCTTGTGTTGAGCTTCACGACACCAGCGCGAACGTGACCACGGGTGCCATAGTGACGGTACCACAGGCCACCCCATCCGTCCATGCGCTGTCTTGACAGCTTGATGAACTGGCGAGTCGTGTTGTTACGCATACAGCGCCTCCTCGGGGTCGACGTCGTAGTCCGGACCGTGCGCTGCCATGAGCCAGAGATCGGCACATGTGGCGGAGCAGACCAGACCATCCTCCCACCTGCGGTCGTACATGACTGTCTTGCAGACGATGCACACAGGTGGTTCTTCGATGATTGGTTCTCTGTAGAAAGCCATGTCTTGCTCCTTACGCGCTGCCAGGATGGCAGCAGCGCCCCGGTGTGGACTCGAACCACACTGTATGCCGTTCGGGGCTACCTGTCAACTACCAGGTGTCACCAAGGTCGCTCGGGACGACCAGCTTGTTCTCCGCGTCCATCAGGACGTTGTCGCCGTACAGGTCACCCACGCGGGTGGCCGCCTGGATGTTGCCGACGACGTCACCCCAGTTGTAGGTCGAGCCGTCATCGAGCTTGACCGTGCCGTACCAGCCAGGGCCGTTCGACAGCTTCTCGATTGCGATGACCCCGACGTTGGTCCCCTCGATGGGGAAGAAGCCCATCTGGGGCAGACGCGAGTGTCGCGGCATCTTGCAGGTGAGGTACAGACGCTTGTAGTTCTTCCACTCGCCCTCGTTGGTCTGGTAGCGGCTGTTGCTCAGGTCCTGCTGGACCTTGTAGACGACACCAGACGGGGACAGGAAGCCGACACGGAAGGACCCGGACCCCAGTCGCCTCCACCCCTCAGGGGCGTCGAACGGGGTGAGCGGCTTGTTGTGGTACCAGTTGTGGATGAACTGGGCCTCTGTGGCGTTACCGATCATGTCCACTCCCATAGACAGGGCGACGCACCTTGCGTCGTCCCAGTGCCAGCCTAGGACTCGAACCTAGGTGTATGCCGTTCTGGCTACCTGAATCCTACCAAAGGGGCTCAAGCCACTCGGTGTTGTACGTACGGAAGCGGCCGAAGCCCTCGTACATGTACTCACCCACCATCTGAGTGTTATGCCCGCGCTCCCCGGCCGCACCCTCGACCTTCTCGATCACCCGGGTGCGGGTTTTGCCGGACGACACGAAGTCGTCCACAAAGATCCACTTCTTGCCGAGTTCGCCGATGAGGCGACCCTTGCCGTGGTGGGAGTCGTCCGTCTCCTTTCGGATGAGGACGAACTTCTTGCCCATGGCGAGAGCGAGAGACGGGATCACGACGCCACCGGAGAATCCGGTGCCGACAAGGGTGTCGAAGTCGATGTCAGCCAGGTTTCGCTTAGCCTCGTCGATCACACCTTGAAGGTCAAACAGGGCGTTATCCATATAGCCGGTGTCGAACTTGCCAGCCATGATGTCCTCCTGTAAGCAAGGGACCACGGAGTGTGATCCCAGCGCGCCGGGCAGGAGTCGAACCTGCCCTTCCGACCATCGGCGCTTCCCAGGCTAGTGTGGGGGTTAGTTGTCGTCACCCACACCCTGGGCGTTCTTGACTCGGACTTCCTCGCTGTTGAGGATGTCCCACACTGCGATCTCTCCGCGCTCCGCCCCGAGGGCGAGCGCTTCCGACCGCTTCTGGACGTGAGTGACGGCGTCGAAGTAGATCTTGCCGTCCTCCTTGTCCGTCCAGACACCGAAGTACTGGGCATCGGTGCCACCGACGAACCATCCCAGGTCACCCCGGTCCAGTTCGTCGATGCTGTTGATCACGAGCGACGGACGCACACCACCCACCCAGAATCCGGTGAGGGGGAGGGCATCCTGCTCGAACCCATCGAGCGGCACGAGCGAGTCGACCGTACCGTCCTGTCCAGCGCGGGCCATGACGGTCAGCGCAAGGGCAGTCTCGTAAGCGTTCATGTCTTCCTCCGTGTGAGCCGTTACAGGGCGCAGAAAGCGCCCCAGCGCCCCTCCTGGACTCGAACCAGGATGTATGCCGTTGGGGCTCACTACTTACTTGTTGAACTTGTCCAGCGTCTTGCGCAGAGCAAGGCCCCAGGTGTGACCGGAGTCCTGGTAGCGCTGGAAGTTTTTCAGCATGTCCGAGGCTTCGATCTCGAAGTCAAGGACACCCTCATGGCGCAGAGCGTCGAGAACGCTGGGGGCGCCCACCGCGTACTCCTGCTGATCGAACTCGATCAGACGGGAGGCAGGCACACCCTTGTTGATCAGGTAGCAGCCGACACCGCAGTCACCTTCGCCATCCTTGACGTAGGTGCAGCGGTAGCCCCACCCGTACATCCACGAGGTGTAGACGTAGTCGGCCCCCTTCTGCTCAACGAGAGCAGTCAGACCAGCCTTGACGTCGTCTGCCGTGATTTTGATCATGTCCAACCCTTTCGGATAGTGACCGTATGGTCACAGTGAGCGCCCTGGACTCGAACCAGGGTGTATGCCGTTCGCCCTCACCCTACGTCAGTGACCAAAGATCACCTCCGCCAAGTGATAGTGCTCGAACAGGGCGAGCGGGACGAGTGCGACGATACCCGCAAGCAGGTAATCATCGAACTTGCACCGCACGTCATGTGCCTTGTTGATCACGTGGCGCTGCCATGTGATGTCGACCTTCACCTCAAGACCGAACACACGGGGGTGGAACTCCCGGTGGATGTGTCCGAGTCGAGTGTGGCGACGGGTGACATGCACCCGGTGGCCGTCAACAGGATGCTCAACGACGTGAGAGTACAGCCACATCTGGCCGATCTCCCGACCGTGTGCAACCCGCAGCTTAGCTCCGGATTCAACGATCTCACCGTTGGCGTTGATCAGTTGCATGTGGGTCACCTTTCAGGTGTGTTTGACCGTTTGCCCGCTGATCAGCGGATCCCTGTGTGCCGTTGCCACCATAAGCGGCGCTAGCGCGCCTGTCAACGACTCGAACGTTGATGTATGCCATTCAGGCCCCTGTTGCTACCGAGGGAAGTCCTCGGGGTGACGCTTGTACTGGATGGCTACCAGTAGCCATGCCAGCAAGAACGGAAGCGGAAGGAGCAGCCAGTGCCAGTAGGGCATGTTACTCTCCCGTTCCGTAGCAGTGCTCCCAGCGTCCCTGGACGTAGGAGTACCAGTCGTGTTCGCCGTGGATCTTCTCACCAGGCGTGTTCTTGCCGTACCCACACCAGTAGACCGAGCGACCGCCCCGACTTTCGTAGCCGCAACGGTTCTCGCACTTGTCCGTGCAGTCCTGCATGATCACACCTCGTCCAGATCGTCGGAGAACTCCTCTGCGAGGTCAGCAACCTCGCAGTAGAACTTGGGGGTACCGGTCGTGATCACATCGTCCAGCACAACCGTACCGGAGTCCGTGACCGTGACCTCCCAGTCACCAGCGTACCGGTGACCGAGTGTGCCCCCACCCACCTTGTTGACGCGGATCACTCGGGACCCTCGTATGGTGGTGTATTCACTCATGATCACTCCTACTTGACGGTACGGGTGTCGTAGTCGAACGTGGGGTAGTAGCGCAGAGGGTTGTAGATCTCTGCCCACACCTGGATGCCCGGCGTCCAGTCGTAGCACGACTGGCACAGGAACCTCCACCCACGAGCGACTGTTTCGTACGCCCATTCAACAGGGCGTCCCTCGTCACAGTAGTCACATGCGTGTTCCATGATGATCCTCTCTGCGGAGCCAAGAGGACACACCTACCTACCGCATACGCCTCAGTAGGTGTGTCCGATGGCTCTTACAGGGAATTGGACTGCGTACGAACTTAGCTCAGCCTGATCGCTACGTGCATTCCCCCTGGACCCTTAGTGATGCAGTCCAGCGGCGAGAGGCACGACGCAGGCCTTCAGTACCGGTTCATCCTAGCGACCCTGGACCAACCCCCGAGGGGGCAAGCGGAATCGGACTCCGTTACCTGCCTGTCGCGTTCATCGCGATGAGACACTGAGCGTCTTGAGAGCAGAGATCACCCCGCTCGTACGCTTCACACTGTTGAATTCTCAAGGAACGGCCCTGGAGTTCTCGACTCCTCTGGATGCTGTCCCGTCCCACCGTTATGACCGGCAGTAACGTTCACCAGAGGCCCTTGAGGCCATTACAGCCCCTCAGAAGGTCCCTCCCGACACCTGTGGCTCACACCCCCGGGATGGGGGCGGCACCTGCCGCCGGTGTCTCGTGCGTTGTCGGCCCTTGAAACTCGCCGACGTGACGACTCTAGCAAGCCCCTTTGGGGCTGTCAAGAGGCTTCCCTGCCCCCGGTTGAGCCGGTTCCGCGAACGGTTCCGGTAAGGGCATCACGCGCTGTTTTAGGCCGCTAGGGCGTTCCGGCGTGCTGCCCCCTCAGTTGGGGCATGGGAGGACTCTATAGACACGCCCTAAGGCGTGTCAAGCGTGCATGCCCCGCAGTCGGGAGGGCATGTCTAACCAGCGTCTTGAGGGGGACGCTTCCCCCGGGGCGGAGCCCCGCTTCCCAGCAAGCTGAGAAACCACTCGGCAGGATCTTTTGCCTGACTAGTCCGCGTCGCCTAGGTGAGCCGTTACCTCACCTACTAGCTTGGACGTCCGCGCCCCCGGAGGGTACGCGCCCTTTCGTCATGCAGCCACACTTGTGGCCTGCTGAGTCGTCACGCTGTTGAGTTCTCAAAGGAGCGCAGGTCCCTTGGCTACCGCCCCGGAGGGCGGCGCGTTCTCGGTCCCGCTTCGCCGTGTTGCTTGGTGGCGATGGCTTAAGTAGGCGCGTTTGCTCTGGATGTTGTCCAACTTCGCAGGTCAGAGCACGTTAACGACCGTTCACTTTGCTTGTGTTGCACCCCCTGCAAACGCCTGTTGATCATGAGGTTGGTCCAAAAAATCATGGGATCCGCAGGTCACAGGACCTGCGTGTTACGTAGCGGGGCAGAACAGGGCAGATCGGACATCTGGTGTACGTGCAGGGCACAACAATACAGAACTTGCTACAAAGCTGGGATGGGTTGCGTAGGTATGTCCGTTTCAGATTTACTGTTTGCTGCAAAGTGTGGTGTGACATGTGCTGACATGTCCGGTTTGTGCCCCGATGCGTGTGCACACACGCGCGTAGCGCGGGTACCTGCGCGTACATGCACCTCGTGGCTCGATTCAGCCGCGTGTCGCGCCCGTGCGTAGCGCGGGTACCTGTGTGCGCGTATGGGAGTGCACATGTCCGTACATGTGGGGGCATATCGGACATAGCATCGCATGTCAGCATGAGTTAGGGTTGTACGCTTTTGCAAGATCAACAGGCAAGTCGGACATGGTATGACATAGTCCCCACGCCCAGATCCCGGCAAATCAGCACATATGTTACACAATCGTCATATATCATGACATGTCTGCCCACGCTCGGACGAATCGGACATCCTTCACATGTCACCCATGTCGTACATGTCATCACGTAGCGTGACATGGTTGGTGGTGGACATGTCAGGGCAAATCGGACAAACCGACCCCAGGTTGTTAACTGGCCGCCGGGTGGGGTGGGGTGAGACCCCCCATAAATTTGCCATAGAACTTGACGGGTACACCTACAGGGACAAGCCCTCCAGAGGGGCTGATCGTCTCGCCAGGTGGGACAGAAGGGCTAGTTTGGTAAAGACTTGGTAACGTTTGGGGTCTCAGCCCGCACAGGTACCCGTGCACCCCCCCTCTATATATATGTAAGCTCAGAACGAACGAGTTGGCCTCCAGGCCACACTCGCTACCGTTCCTCTGCTTCCCACAGTCCAACAGAGTAGGGCAGCCCTTGAGGGGCTGCCTACCTAGTAGACATACCTACTACCGCTTCGCGGAAACTCTCCCCGCTGGGTACTACCCCGCCCTGACGGCGGGGGAGTCATTGGGACAAGCTGGACCCTAAAGGAGAGTCAAGATGGCACGACCTGTCAACAGGACGACCAAGGAGAAGAAGGAGACCATCCTCAACTACATGAGGAAGGGTATCCCGATGTCCAAGGCCATCTTGGACCTGGGCATCACTAAGCAGGCTGTTCAGTACTACAAGGACTCGGACAAGGTGTTCCGAGAGGAGTACAAGCGACTCTCGAACATGGAGTCCGCTGAGTCCATGAGCGGACAGAAGGAAGTACCTGACTTCCCCGTCTTCTGTGAGGAGTACCTGGACACCAAGCTGTTCCGTCATCAATTGCAGTGGTACGACGTCCTTGAGGGACGTCCTCCCCGCGATCTGCATGAGACTCAGATCTTCAAGCAGGGTGACCCCGGAATGCTCATCGTGAACACTCCTCCGGAGCACGCGAAGTCTACGACCATCACAGTGAACTACGTGACCTATCGGGTCTGCCAGGACCCGAACATCCGAGTCATCATCGTGTCGCAGACTCAGGAGATGGCCAAGCGATTCCTTCGGGCGATCAAGGACAGGCTGGCGGGAGCCAACCCGTCATACAAGAAGCTCCAGCACGACTTCGCTCCCGATGGTGGGTTCGACGCGAACAGCGCGTCGTGGACCGCCGACTCCATTTACGTGAACGCTGAAGCCCGAGACTCCGGTGAGGCCACGCCCACCGTGCAGGCTCTGGGCATGAACGGTCAGATCTACGGTAACCGAGCTGACCTCATCATCCTTGACGACACAGTGACGGGTAAGAACGCTCATGAGTTCGAGAAGCAGATCGACTGGATCCAGCGAGAGGTCATCAACCGACTCACCTACCCTGGCGGAACTCTACTCCTCGTTGGAACGCGTCTCGCTCCAGTTGAACTATACTCTGAGATCCAGAAGCCAGAGTGGTACGGTCAAGACGAAGAGTCTCCCTGGACGTATCTCACTCAGCCCGCAGTACTGGAATTTGCCGATGACCCTGACGACTGGGTTGTTCTCGCACCCTGGACCAACCGACCCCCGGTGTCGCTCGGAGCAAGACGACTGGTGGAGGCGAACGAAGAGGGACTCTACCCCTGGCACTCAGGGAAGGCCCTAGCACGACGCCGAGCCACAAGCTCGGCGCTCAACTGGAAGATGGTCTACCAACAGGAGCAGGTGGTCGAAGATGCGATCTTCCCAGCCGACAAGGTTGCGGCAAGCATTGACGGCATGCGTGCGGCTGGTCTCATGTCCCCGGGGGCACCAGGACACCGTCCGCATGGCATGGACGGGCTTTATGTTGTTGGTGGCTTTGACCCCGCTATCACCGGTCATGCGGCGGCTGTCGTCCTTGGCGTGGACAGAATGTCAGGAATGCGGTATGTCCTGGACGTATGGACTGCTCCAAACCAGAAGCCAGACGACCTCTTCGACAAGCTGAAGTCCTGGACTGTCAAGTACCACATGCACGAGTGGGTCATCGAGAAGAACGCGATGAACCTGATGGTCACGCAGAACCGTGACCTCCGGAACTTCCTCGGCTCACGAGGAACCATCCTGAAGGAACACTTCACCGGATCGAACAAGAACGACGCCGACTTCGGCGTCGCCTCCATGTCGATGCTGTTCGACGGAGCGAAGGAAGGGAAGGGCCTGATCAGGCTTCCCAGTCGCTCACAGAACGAGGGCACTAAGGCCCTCGTAGAACAGCTCACCACATGGTTCCCTCAGTCCAAGGCCAAGCAGGACACGGTCATGGCGCTGTGGTTCGCGGAGACGCGAGCACGGGAGCTGGTGAACGACATTGAGTCTGTGTTCCACGTGAACAACGAGTATCAGTCCGAGCGCGACAAGCGCAAGAACATGACGATCGATCTGGACTACCTGTCCCAGATCGGAGACCAGGGTGGAGACCGTGGCTGGTGGGGATGAGTACTTCGACCAGGATCTGACCGACGGCGAGAAGGAGGTGTATGCACGATGGTGGACAAGCGTGAAGGACAGACCCTCGGACAGCGTTGTGCTGATGCCCTCGCCGCAGGAGTCGGATCCTGGCCCTTCGTCATAGGCCAGGCGATCTTCCTGGCCCTCTGGTTCACGCTCAACAGCGTGGCCTGGTTCTACCATTGGGACAACTACCCGTACGTCCTGGCCAACCTGTTCATGAGCGCAGAGGCTGCATTCACCGGCCCTGTCATCATGATGAGCCAGAACCGATCCGCAGAGGCGGATCGCGAGATCCTGCACAGAGACTTCCTCGCAGACAGCGAGACCCATTCGATCGTTACCAAGATCGCCGACCATCTAGGAGTACCGAGATGAATCGCCCGTGCGAACAGTGCTGGGTGCCGATGGAGAACCCGACACCGAACCGAAAGTACTGCGAGGACTGCAATCCGAAGTCGGGCGGGTGGGGCTTCAGGTGGACCGAGCTGATCCGTAAGTATGGCGTAGATCGCCGCATGTACGAAGCCATGTACTTCGACCAGGATGGCACTTGCCTGATCTGCGAGAAGCGTGAGGCCAGGGTGGTAGACCACTGTCACGAGACAGGCAAGGTCAGGGGCCTTCTGTGCGTGTCCTGCAACTTCAACCTTGGCTGGCTTGAGTCTGGCAACATACTCAACCAGGCCACCGCTTACCTCTCAGAAGGAGTACCGCGTGACTGACCTTTGGCTGCCCTCCGCCCAGCGCCACGATCTGGGGAACCACGGCGCCATGGACGGTGGCCCTGCTCGGGCCACGTGGCATATCACATCGAACGCCAACGACCATACCTTCGCGAACGAGCTGGGCTGGTTCACTGGTGGCGGCGCCTCTGTGGCGCCCCACATCCTCTGGGATCCCTTCACCGGGCAGATCGCCCAGTTCTTCCCCGCCGACTCTCGGAGCCTGTCGCTCCAGAACGACGGAGCCGTACGGACCAACCGTACCGGCAAGTACAACATCCAGATCGAGATCGTGTTCACAGCGGGAGAGACTGTCAATGGCAAGAAGTACGCCACGGTCGCTGACACGCCTCGGAAGAACCTCGGCGTCATCGTCGCATGGCTCCGCAGTCTTGGTGTGCCCGATGTGTGGCCCGGGGGTGAGCCCACTGCATTTGCTCGGGACACGGTTTCTGAGGCTACCTGGCAGGGCAAGGGTGGTCATTACGGCCACAATCAGGTCCCTGGCAACAGCCACGTGGACCCGGGTCCACTGGGGAACATCTTCGGCTCGGCTCCGAAGCCACAGCCGCTCTATGCGCCGTTCCCTGGAGACAGGTACTTCTTCTACGGACGGACCAGCAAGCTGGTGACTGAGGTCGGCAAGGCCCTGGTCCGAGCTGGCTACAAGGGATACAAGGTCGGACCCAGCCCGGTCTTCGGACCGGCTGACCGCAAGGGTGTCCAGTGGTTCCAGAAGCAGCACGCGGAGCTTGCGGGCGACGCGGATGGTCACTTCGGTCCCAAGACATGGGCGCTACTCAAGGTCGCTCAGCCCCGATGAAGCAGTGTAGCAAGTGTGAAGAGTCGAAGGCGTTGACCGCCTTCGGCCCACACAAGAAGACTAAGGATGGGCTTCAGTCCTGGTGTCGTGACTGCATGCGCGAGTACTCACGCGACAACTACCATGCGGGTAGGCTTCGCCGGTTCAGCATCTCTCAAGAGAGATATGACCAGATGCTTGAAGATCAGGATGGACGATGCGCCATCTGCAAGCGCGCCGAGTCGTCCAAGGCTTGGGCCATAGATCACGATCACTCGTGCTGCCCAGGCCAGTCGAGTTGTGGAGATTGCGTTCGCGGCCTGCTCTGTTCAAACTGCAACACTGCACTTGGTCTCTTTGGGGACGACATAGACTCGCTGCGGTCCGCTATTGACTACCTGACCCAGCCTAAGTAAGGAGGTGGCCCATGGCTCTCACACTCGATAACATCTACGCCAAGGTTGAGTCACTGAGACGAGCCGCCGCCGACCGCGACCAGCGTCACCGTGACGTACACGATGTCCGCTCTGGCGACATCGACACCGTGATCCCTGGGTCCATGCCTGAGGCATGGCCCAAGCCCATTGTGGCCAACCTGGTTGACACGTCGGCACGCGACATGTCCGAGGTCATGGGTACGATGCCGTCAGTCAACTGCACTACGAGCATTATGTCCACGGCCAAGTCCAAGCAGTTCAATAGCAAGAAGACCAAGATCGCGAACTGGTACCTCATAGAGTCCAAGCTCTATGCGGGCGCGCAGATCATGGCTGCTGACTACTACCTCACGTACGGCATGGCGCTGTACGTAGTCGAACCCGACTTCGAGACGAAGCGTCCGCACATCCGGGTTGAGAACCCGATGGGCGTCTACCCTGAGGTTGACCTGTTCGGTCGTCTCAGGAGCTACTCCAAGGTCTGGCGCGAAGAGGCTATCCATCTCGTCACCAAGTTCCCTCACCTCATGCGGGTGGTCCAGGGGAACCAGGGTGCCGACACCGGATGGGCCGAGCGTGAGATCGAGGTCGTCAAGTACGTCGATGCTGACCGTATCGTCATGTACCTGCCGCAGCACGGCAATCAGCTCGTTGACCAGATGGACAACCCGCTGAAGAAGATCTTCGTCTCCCCGGCCATCAAGCCGGGATTTGATGATGAAGTCCGGGGTGCCTTCGACGACGCTATCTGGGTGCAGCTCGCCAAGAGCCGGATGGCGCTCCTCGGTCTCGAAGCCACAGAGAAGACGGTCAGGGCACCGCTTGCCGTCCCCCGCGACGTTCAGAAGATGACCTTCGGTGATGACGCGATCATTCGTACCGACAACCCCGACAAGATCAAGCGAGTAGGTATTGACTTCCCGCAGGCCACCATGCAAGAGTCGCAGATCCTGGAGCAAGAACTTCGCGTTGGCACGCGAACGCCAGAGGCGCGATCTGGAAACATGGACGCTTCGATCATCACAGGTCGAGGCGTACAGGCTCTTATGGGTGGATTCAACACCGTCATCACCACGGGACAGACGGTCCTAGGTGAAGCCCTTCGCATCGCGATCAACCTCGCGTTCGAGATGGACCAGGCCCTCTGGCCTGGAGAGAAGAAGACGATCCGTGGTACGGTGCAGGGGTCTCCTTTCGAGGAGTCTTACACTCCGAGCAAGGACATCGACGGTGACTATACGGTGGACGTCACGTATGGATTCGCGGCTGGGCAGGACCCAGCTCGTGCCATCGTGGGACTTCTCCAGCTCCGAGGCGACCAGCTCATCTCCCGCGACTTCTTCCAGCGACAACTCCCCATGAACATCGACGTTGTCCAGATGCAGCAGCAGATCGACAATGAGCAGTTCACGGACGCCCTCAAGCAGGGCGTCATGGGATACATGTCGGCCATCCCGCAGATGGCACTACAGGCTCAGGGGCAGTTTGATCCAGTCCCTGAACTCCAGAAGGTGGCGAAGCTGATCGCCCTTCGCGAGAAGGGTAAGTCGGTGGCAGACGCTGTGCTTGAAGTCTTCAAGCCCAAGGAGCAGGATGCTACTGCTGCTATGGCTCAAGACCCCCTAGCTGCCGCTCTAGGCGCAGCTCAGGGCCAGGGAGGGCCTGGTGGCGGCGGTCCCACTTCAGGGGCCGCACAAGCCAACACAGCAGGCGTTACGCCGCAACCTGGAGAGACTCAGGGTCGCGACTTGATGTCGCTCCTCGCGGGTCTGAACAGTAAGGGTCAAGCTACGATGTCTGCGCAGTCGCGTAGGCAGCAGCCTCTCTAAGGAGAAACATGGGATACACGCAGGTGAACAGCTCGTCTGGGCATGAGGGCGAACTCAAGGGTGAGTTCCTTCCCGGACACGGACCGCAGGGCGTCTTCCAGTCCCTCAAGGGTCCGATGCTCACTCCCCCGGAGCTGAGCTACGACGTACAGGATCGCAACGACGGCCCCGACCGTCTCAACCAGGAAGTCGCCCCTCAGACGTGGCTTCCGCACGGCCCGATCATGTCCGGGGAATTCGACCCCGACAAGCTGACCGGGGCCAACACCAACCTGCCGAAGTGATTGAGGAGGCTACGTGGGTACTCCAACCCCAGGCCCTGGCAAGTTCTCTGAGAGAACCGACAAGGCTGTAAGCGAAGCTAACCGTAGCCTCCCCAACGCTGGCTACGGTGAGCAGCAGGAATTCCAGTCGCAAGAGGGCGGCGCCAAGATGGCGCAGCAGGACGTCAACGTACAGGGGATGAACTTCAATGACCTCTTCGGGGATGCATCTAGTCGAGTTACTCCTTTCGGTAGCCCTACTACGCAGCCTGATGTACCTGTCACTGCGGGCGCTGCGAGCGGCGCTGGTCCGGGTACCGACGCGCTGAACCTCCCGGACCAGCAGTCTGAGGATCTTCAGAAGCTACAGGGCTGGATGCCGGTCCTGGAGTTCATGGCCAATCAGCCCGGTGCTAGCTGGGCGATGCGGAACGTGATCCGCCAAGTGAAGGGCAAGATGTGATGCCCGGACTTGAGTATCAGTATGGGGGCCAGTGGTTCGATGACATGGGCGCACTGGCCCTCACATTCAGCGACGCCCCTGCGATGGGCGTCGAACTTGCGAACGCACCTCTGCCCCGTGCGCAAGTAAACTCGATGGCTAAGAACCTCATGGGCAGCAACATCCCTCCGTACTACGATGAACCGGAGGCTGTCGGACCGGAGGCGTGATGGCTGGCAATGTTTCACCGAAGGATCTCCAGACCCTTCAGGATGGACTGGTTGACGGGCTGATCACCCCCGAGAACCTTCCCGGCAATGTGCGAGACGTGGTCTACCAGTACATGGGTAGCCAGGGCATCGACATGTCCAACCCGAACTCGCAGATCACGCAGGCCCAGCTTGCTGCCCTCAAGCAGCAGCGTGAGGCCAACGACGGCGGCATCTTCGACTCCAAGATCTTCAAGCCGATCGAGTGGGTCGGCTCCAAGATGTACCAGGCGTGGAGTGCTACGGTATCTCCCGCCCTGTCGTTCACCGGCTTCCAGATTGCCAAGTATGGCAACTTCATGGGCGGTAGCTACAACACGTACATGAAGGACAACGACCTCAGCTTCGGTGAAGAGTGGGACCTGGCTCACCACATCAGCCCCGCTCAGTCGATCTGGCGTTCGTTCATGTCTGCGGACCAGCTCAAGAAGACTGGCCTCTCCGAGCAGGAGATGCTCAAGCAGGCCAAGGAGCAGGAGGCTGGCAAGTTCAGCCGCACGCCCACGAAGGATGACCCTTTCGGCATGGAGACCAACCTTCAGCGCTACTTCGGTGAAGGTCCCTCCAAGTACGTGACGGGCGCTGGCGACTTCGCCATCTCCTGGGAGGCCGACCCGTTCATCCTGGGCGGTAAGGCTGCTGGTGCAGCTAAGACCAAGTACATCACCAAGCCGATCTCTGGCGAGATCGCCAAGGAGACCGCGCAGGCTTTCAAGGGTGCGCCTCAGCTCACCCCCGAGGTTGCCAACGAGATCGCCTGGAAGAACTTCACTACGAAGCAGCCCTTCCAGAAGCTGACTGAGCACATCATGAAGATCAAGGAAGGCAACCAGGACACCGCAGCAGCGCAACTGCTGCGTGAGCCCACGCTGCGCAAGTCGGCCAACGGTCCGGCTGTGGCTTCTCTGCTCTCGCAGGCCAAGGATCAGACCGAGGTAGCCAACGTGCTGCGCGTCACCTTCGGTGACAACGTGGCCAACGAGGCTCTGAAGCTCCAGAACGGCGAGCTGGCGTACCAGATCAGCGGTCTCCAGACTCGACTGTCCAACACCAGCACGTACTACAACGGGCTGACCGACGCACAGAAGATGACGCCTACCGGCATCCGCGCCAAGTCCCTGATGGACGCACAGACGAGCGACCTCGCTCGACTGGACCGCGACAGCCAGATCATCTCTGACAAGATGAAGGCGTTCGGTACGCTCGGTGAGATGAACTTCAACGCGATCACCACTCCTGCGGGCCTCAGGGTGAGGAACGCCTGGGAGGCTTCGCGTCAGTGGCAGCCGTTCCAGGACGGTGGCTTCATCAAGTCCAGGGTCAACAACATCTACAGCCTCAGCCTCGGCGGGGTCATCAAGCTGGCCCACACCTACAACGACATCAAGCCCACGCACTACATCGACGTGAACGACAGCGAGGGATACAAGCAGCTCAACGCGAGCCTGCTGGACATCAAGGGCCTGACCCCCCAGTCTCGGGACATGTACGTGTCAACCTACCTCAACGCCAACGTCGCTGACAGGCCGATGATCCTCCAGGGTATCGAGCAGAAGATCGCCCACAACATCGTGGACCGATACAACCTGCGGACCGGCGAGAACATCGACTACTCGGTTGCCGACTCCCTCTACAGGGAGATCGCCAACAAGCGTGGTGCAGCCCAGTCGGGCATGAGGCAGGAGCAGTTTGGTACAGCATCGGTTGACAACCCGGATCTTCCGGGTACTCAGATCCGCGTGGATGAGATCACGCCGGATGGCGGCAAGACTGTAGTCACGCCGCTGCTTCGGTCGCAGATGGCCAACGGCCACACGATGATGGACTTCAAGCTGTTCGAGAAGGCGATCAACGCCAACGCGTCCACCTGGAACAAGGCTCGCCTTCAGGTAGGTACGGGCTGGGAGAAGGTCACGGACCTGGCTGACTACGTCAACCACGTCTGGAAGTTCTCGCAACTCTTCCGTCTGGGCTACGGTCCACGAGCGCTGTCTGACGACGCGCTCGGTCAGATCGCTCGCTTCGGTCCGATGGCTATGGTCGACAGGGCCATCCAGGGAGGCAAGTACTCCTGGGAGAGCCTGCGTCGGGCTTCCATACCGGACAGCTACTTCGAGGCTGCGCATGTGACAAGGTCCAACATCGAGGTGCAGATCGATGCACTGAACAGGCAGCAGGCCAGGATCCAGCACGACATGGATGTGGCTCGCGCTGAGGGTCGTCAGCATGACGTGGTCGACCTGAAGGATCAGCTCGACGTGAACATGGACATGCTCAAGGATGTGCGCAGCACGTACGCAGACATGGACGCCCTTGTCAAGGGTGGACAGGCGTACAAGCACGCCGAGATCGGTCGACAGATCTTCAGCCCCGCCTACGCGGGAGCTGAGGGTGGACTCTACCGGGACCTTGCCAGTGGTGAGCGGAACTTCCAGAATATGATGGGGTCGGCTTCGGATGGCTATCTGAACCAGCTCCGCCGCATGGAGTGGACTCAGCTCTCCCCCGCCAAGCATGGCGAGAAGGTCCACATGGACGCATGGCTGAAGGTCCTGAATCAGCAGGTGGCTCACGACGAGCTGGCTGTCAAGTACCTCAAGGGTGAGAGCCCTGCCAAGCTGGAGAACTGGCTTGGAACGAACGAGGGCCGGGCCTACAAGGCGAACCACAAGATTGCCCAGACCCTGCCTCACGACCAGCTTGTTGACCGCGTCACTGCTCAGCTCGACGAGTGGGCCAACCCTGCGTTCCCCGCAGGGGATGCCATCCGTCAGGCTGCCGCAAGAGGTGAAGTCACGGAGCAGATGCTGAAGGATGTTCCTGAGGCAGCTCGTCCGCTGGTGAACGGTCAGGCCCTGGAGTACGCTCGCGGATCCCACAAGGCCATACACCTGATGGACCAGGCGATGAACTCGTGGTACCACATCATGGGTAACATCCCCTCCCGCTACCTGCTTCGCAACCCGCTGTTCGCTCAGCGGTACACGATCCACCTGCGGGACCTGATGGAGACCAGCGGCAAGGCTGGCGCCACGCACATGACCGAAGATCTTAGGCTCCAGATGGAGAGCGCCGCTCGCAAGCGGGCGCTCCAGGACGTGAAGAAGAACACCTTCACGATGGACTACGAGACCCGCATGTCCTACATGCTCAAGAACTTCGGCGCGTTCTTCGGTGCGCAGCAGGAGTCTTGGAACAGGTGGGCTCGGATCATCTCCGACAAGCCGGACATCGGTGGTCGGGTGGCCATGGTCATGGGTGCGCCCACCAGGGCTGGCATTACGACGGACCAGAACGGCTACAAGATCGATGGCGACGGGTACGTGACGCTGCCTGATGGCACGAAGCGTCTGGTTCCGTACAACGAGCGCAACATGGTCATCCAGATCCCGGACTACCTGGGTGGGAAGGCATTCAAGAAGGCTTTCGGGCTGGACAAGGATGCCACGTTCAACGTGCCAATGAGCACGGCGAACATCATCCTGAACCACGGTGACGGACCGATCCCGGTCAGCGCTGGACCCTACGTTCAGATCGCTGCCGACCAGGCTGCGAAGGATAGCCCCAAGCTCGCGGACATGTTCCAGAAGCTGGGGATCCTCCCGTTCGGCGTCAACGACTCCGAGCTGGAAACCTTCCTGCCGAACTGGTATCGGAAGTCCGAGCAGGGTGACCCGATGTCGGACAGCTACCAGCAGAACCTGTGGTACATCATGCAGGCGGAGAACTACAAGTACATGGAAGGTCTGCGTAAGACGCAGCCCACCTGGAAGGAGATCTCGGATCGAGCGGGTAGGCAGAGCCTGATGAAGACTCTGTTCGCCATGACTCTTCCGGTCTCGCTTCAGGCCCGTGACCCGTACGACTTCTTCCGTCAGCAGTACAAGGCGATGCAGCAGGTCGACCCGGATACGGCGGACCAGAGATTCTACGACAAGTTCGGAGACTCGGCCTTCGTGTTCAGCCAGTCTCTCAGCAAGAACAACAGCGGCCTTCGGCCTACAGCCGAAGCCGTGCACATGTCCAAGTACTACCAGGATCTGATCACCCAGGTCGGTCCTGAGTGGGCAGGTTTGATCGCTGGTTCGGACCAGGAGGGCAAGTACTCCAACGGTGCATACCACTACGAGATGACTCACGCTACCGACCCCGCCTCCGGTAAGACCTACCGCGAGAAGATGTCGGGCCGTGAGGCTCTCGACCAGGCAAACCTCGCCAAGGGATGGATGCAGTACAAGTCGCAGATGAACACCATCTACGCCAAGCTCTATGCGGCTGGATTCCAGTCGTTCGATGATCCTGGCGCTGAAGACCTGAAGCTCGAAAAGCAGGCCGCAGTGATGGTGCTGTCGGAACCGCAGATCGTTGATGAGAACGGAAACCTCACAGACAACCCGTACTACAACGAAGCGTGGTCCAAGGCGTACAACCAGCTCGACGTGAACTACTACGATCGACAGGCTGTCTCGCTGAAGAAGATCGTCTCCGACCCGATACTGTGGAGTAAGGCCGTCAACCCTGATGGGTCGGTCGGTATGCGCTCCGACATCTACTCGCTCAAGACGTACTTGGCATACAGGGACGACGCGAAGCGAGCGTTGCTGCTCCGCAAGGCTGACGGTGGTTCGAGCGACATCAACGCTCAGGCCAACGCTGACATTAAGGGTCAGTGGGACTCGATGGTGGTTGCGCTCATTCAGGCTGACACCAAGTTCGGAGACCTCTTCAATCGGTATCTGTCGCGAGACATGGGATTCGATCAGGAGACGGTTGCCGAGGAGGTTCAGACCAACAACCTGGAATCCTTCCAGGGCAACCCGCAGAGCAACACTGGTCAGTCGATCTTCGATGTCATGGCTGAGCAGAGTTCGCCTATTGGTCAGAGCGGTGGGCTGAGCACGCCCACCTTCAACAGCAACAACACGTTTGGAGGGTAACCATGGTGCTACTTAGCGACAGCGGAGGCTCTGGCGGTGGCGGTGGCATGGGTGGTGTCCCGCCCTCTCAGCAGCAGCAGCAGAAGGGATTGGACAAGGCTCGCGCCAACGTGTCCAACGCCTTGAAGGGTGGTGGGGGCATCACCCCCACCTCTTCTTCGATTGACCCGAACAACATCTACGTTCATGGCGGAATGCCAGCAGCGGGAGCGACGTCGCTCTTCCCGCAGAAGAAGGCGAACCCGAAGAACCCGAACCTGTACCTCGGTGTCGACTCACCGATCGCGTTCGCGGACTACTCGGACGCTGTCAACATGTACTTCCACTGGGACGCCAAGGTCCAGAACAAGTTCATGTCGCAGCTAGCCCTCGCTGGATACGACACCACGAACATGCGGGACGACCAGGTGGCCCAGCTCTGGGCTGGCTACGTCGGCACAGCAGCTCAGTACCAGATCGCTGGCAAGCAGCTCAGCCCCTGGGATGTGCTGGCCAAGGACATCGCGCAGCGATCCAAGGCTGCATCTGAGCCCCGCACTGTCACACAGACAGCGAAGTCGTATAACATCTCTACCGCTGAAGATGCGGCGGCCCTCTTCCAGGGGGCCGCTCAGACTCTACTCGGCAGGGATCCCACCAAGGCTGAGTCAGCCAGGTTCAAGTCGGTCCTGAACAAGTACGAGCGAGCGAACCCGTCCACCACGACGACGACCTCTACGTACGTCGGCTCCGACCTTCAGAACCAGACGAGCACCACCAGTGGTGGCGTCTCCGCTGGTGCACAGCAGCTTATGGCCCAGGATGAAGCCAAGAAGAACCCGGAGTACGGAGCCTACCAGGCTGCGACGAACGGCATGAACTGGCTCATGGAGATGCTCGGAGGATGACGTGGCGATCAACGGATCGGACATTGCGAAGTACGCTCAGCAGTTCATCGGGACACCGTATGTCTGGGGCGGCAACAGCCTGACCTCAGGCGTGGACTGTTCTGGACTGGTGAGCGAGGTATACAAGCACTTCGGCCTGTCCGTTGCTCGCACCACCTACGACCAGATCGGTCAGGGTAAGGGCGTCGGGATGAAGGATCTCCAGCCCGGAGACATGATCTTCTTCGACTTCGACAAGTCGATCGACGGCCCCGACCACGTTGGTCTGTATATCGGTAACGGCAAGTTCATTCACGCCCCTCGTCCCGGCAAGAGCGTGGAGATCAGCGACCTCAAGAGCGGGTACTACCAGGACAGCTTCGCTGGTGCCCGCAGGATCTCAGGGATCCAGGGTGGCGGTCCGAACATGGACGAGTCTGACGAGTCGGGCGTTGCTGCCCGACTCAACCCCGAGGAGCTGGCTTCCGAGTACGGCTTCGCCTACTCGTTCATGAAGTCGATCCCCGAGGTCGGCCACCTGTTCGAGCAGTACGTAGCCAACGACTGGAGCAAGGAGATGTTCCAGGCGAAGCTGCGGGACACGAAGTGGTGGCAGGAGAACTCGGCCACAATGCGGCAAGCGCAGGCCATGAAGTCCACTGACCCCGCTACGTACGAAGCCAACCTTCAGGCCGCTCAGGTTATGGTGCAGCAGGAGGCGGCGAAGATCGGTGCCTCGATCCCGCCGAAGAAGCTGAAGGGCATAGCCGAGAAGGTGCTGGCCACCAACATGGACGAGGGTCAGCTTGCCAACGTGCTGGGTGGCTACATCAAGTTCGTCAACGGCACACTCAAGGGTGAGGCCGGACAGTACGAGAACAGCATCAAGAGCTACGCTGCGTCACAGGGTGTCACTCTCGATGATCAGTCCATCAAGAACCAGGCGGCCCTGATAGGCCGCAAGCTGGCGACTGAAGAGGACTTCAAGAACCAGATCATGGAGCAGGCCGCATCGACCTACCCCGGCTACAAGGACCAGCTCAAGGCTGGTCAGACCATGGCGGACATCGCCAACCCCTACATCCAGATCATGGCTCAGCAGCTTGAGGTCAACCCGGCCAGCATCAAGCTCACTGACCCACTGATCCGACAGGCGCTGAACGGCGTGAACAAGGAAGGTAAGCCGACTGGACTGGACCAGACAGACTTCCTCAGCAGGGTTCGCAACGACCCTCGCTGGACTCAGACGGACAAGGCGCAGGACAACGTGATGAACGTTGGCCTCAACGTACTGAAGAGTATGGGACTGAGGTGACCACATGGCCATCACGTTCAACCAGTTCATGCGGGCTATCGCCGCTCAGGAGAGCGGCGGTAACTACCACGTAGTTAACGCGTATGGCGCTGTCGGCAAGTACCAGGTACTCAAGTCGAACATCCCGCAGTGGTCTCGCGAGATCCTCGGCTACAGCATCTCATGGCAGAAGTTCCGGGACAGCCCGCAGCTTCAGGAGAAGATCGTCCAGGGGAAGCTGAAGAAGTACTACGACGCTTGGGGTCCTCGCGGCGCAGCCGCCGCGTGGTATGCCGGACCTGGCAACCACAACCTGGACATGTCCACCCACTCTCAGCCGGGCGGACCTAGCATCAAGGGCTACGTCGACTCGGTCATCGCCCGAGCGGGCGGACAGCCCAACACCCCGACTAGTGCGGGAGGAGGGACGTACTCACCTACCGTGCCGAAGCTAAGCGAGAAGGAACTAGCCGAGCAGTACGGCTTCACGATGTCCTTCCTGAACGCCAACCCCGAACTGAAGAAGCTGTTCCATCACATGGTCAGCGACGGCTGGTCCAAGGACATGTTCCAGGCCAAGCTCCGCGACACCAAGTGGTGGAAGACGCACTCCGACAAGGAGCGCTCATACCTCACCCAGACGTTCACCGACCCCGCGACGGCCAAGCAGAACTTTCAGGCCGCCTACACCACCACTCGGCAGCTCGCCAATCAGCTTGGAATCAAAGAG
>Ga0164309_10000216_pt1 | contig 35244 bp, 25 predicted proteins | sample Whisoiple_247_MG_FD_109984 | JGI IMG/M metagenome (GOLD analysis project Ga0164309, IMG submission 109984) | Soil microbial communities amended with fresh organic matter from upstate New York, USA - Whitman soil sample_247_MG | ecosystem: Environmental > Terrestrial > Soil > Unclassified >... | reverse complement strand
CCGCTGCGCGTGAGCGTCAGTGACTTGGTGAGCGGAATCGAACGCCGGCAGCGCAGCCTCGATCTGGAGCAACAGGAGTTCCAAACGCGCATCGCCAAGCTCCTGGAGTCGGATTGGTTCGGCGCCGTCGATCAATGTCTGGAGCTCTTGGAGAGCACCAGCCGCACGCTCACCGAGCTGAACGAGATCCTCCTGCGCGACGCGCATGAGCTCTCCTCCTTGCTACAAGACATTCAAGAAATCACCGTCAACGCCCAGGCCGAGGGCGCCGAAGCCGCAGTCGAACGAGTGATGGAACAAGTCGATCGCATCCGCGCGTGGGGTGCCGCGCGGCAGCGTGCTTGGTCCGAGTATTACCAATACGTGCACCGTTACTTGTGCGACGTGGTGCGGCTCGATCCGTCGCGTGCGTTGATCCAGCGCCTGCGTGAGCAGCTGTCGCAGCATACTTCGCGTCCCTTCGCGCTGTCGGTTGCAGCCGCTGCCTCCCCGCGGTTGCTGCGCGAAATCGAGCCATTCAAGGACGACAAGCCCAAAGTGAGCCGCCCGCGCGCGGAGCGCGAGCGCGCTCCGGTCGACAATGATGCCATCGATCAACATGCCGTGGTGGAAGAGCTCGTCCAAGGCGCGCTGGCGCGCGGCTCGCTCGGACTGTGTGAAGTGACGCAACAAGTGAACGCGGAGACGCCCAGCGAGTTGCAATTCGTGACCGCGGGGCGCGTCGCTCAAGTCGTGGCGCGGCTTTCGCGAACGACGGGCGAGCGCGACCGACCCTGGGTGAGCGTGAACGACGACCTGGTGATCGAGGAATGGAAGCTCGTCAAAGGCGGCGCTCGTGACTGACACGCGCTACCTCGCACTCGGTGACGTCGTCGGCGACGAGCTCTTTCCCGATGTGGATCTGGCGTTGCGACGCGGCCGCCACATCGATCGCGAAGACAACCTTTGGTACACTTTTCTGGTCGACGCTCAGGCGCTTTTGGAGGCCTTCTACAAGCGCTACGGCTGTGAGTTGATCCACCCGGCGGACGGCTACTTCTATCTGCTGCCGACCGGCGACAAACTCGGACGCCGACATCTCTCCGTACCCGAGATGTTGGTGGGTCAGGCATTGACCCTGCTCTACTTGGATCCGGCCACGTTGCAGTCCGGTGGCGTCATCAAGCGAGCCGACGCGCTGTCCCATTTGGCGGCCGTGATGGGTAGCGACGCGTTGACGCGCGCCTTCAACCCCAAGCGCAAACGCGTCGACGAGCGCGTGGCTCAAGAGACCGTGCGCGGCAAATTCGCCGAAGCCCTGCGCCGACTTGCCACGCTGGGCTTCGTGGACTTGCTCGACGCCGAGGCCCTTCGGCTGCGACCGGGCCTCCTGCGCTTCGCTGAACCAGTTCGCGGCCGTGGTTCACCCGCGGAAGCCTTGGAGCGACTGGTCGCGCGCGGTGAACTCGTGCTCGGTGATGGCGAGCTCGACATCGACGAAGACGGGGAATTTTCAGAGGACTCGAGCGATGACGACGCCTCCGCCGAGCCCGCACCGGAGCCATTTCAGCTACCGAGCGAGGTGCTGAGCGAGTTCGAGAACTTCGGTGAAGAGCTGCCAGCTCCGCCAGAAGCGCCGGCCAGCCCCGTCGATTCTCCCGAAGAGCCGCCTCCGCCGCCCGCTGAAGCATCCGAATCCGAGACTGGGTCCGGCGATTTTGGTGAACCCCCACCACCCTTGCCAGAATCGCTATCGAGCGACTTTGACGACTTTGGTGAACCGCCGCTACCTTTGCCAGAATCGCTGTCGAGCGAGTTCGACGACTTTGGTGAGGCTCCCGCTCCGCCCGAGGCACCGGAGGACGAATCGTGACGCGCGCGCGAGCGACGGCGCTCGCTCTGGTCAATTGGAAGGGCGTCTTTTACGAGCGCTACCTGCTCGACCCGAACGTGACAGCACTCGAAGGTGCCAACGGCGCGGGCAAGACCACGGTGATGATCGCCGCGTATGTGGTGCTCATGCCCGACATGTCGCGCTTGCGCTTCACCAATTTGGGTGAAACGGGAGCCACCGGAGGCGACAAAGGGATCTGGGGCAGACTCGGCGAACCGGGCAGTTCGTCCTACGCCGCGCTCGAAATCGAAGTACACGACGGGACGCGCTTGGTCGCGGGCGTCGAGCTGACCCGTAAGGCCGAACCCAGCGTGGAAGCCGCGCCATTCCTGATCACCGGTCTCAACCCCGAGTACCGCATGCAAGATCTCTTGCTGCAACGCCGTGACGGGGCGGACGAGGTACCCACGCGCGCCGAATTGGCTGAAAATGCGCGTGCCTTGGGCGGTGCCGTGCACAGCTACAACACGGCCAAAGAATACTTCGCCGCGCTGTTCGAGCAGGGCATCAGCCCATTGCGGCTGAGCACGGACGAGGACCGCAACAAGTTCAACGACATGCTGCGCACGAGCATGACCGGCGGCATTTCACGCGCGTTGACGTCTGAACTCCGCTCTTTTCTCCTGCGCGAAGAGAGCGGGCTCGGCGACACCCTCACCCGCATGCGCGGCAACTTGGACGCGTGCCGACGCACGCGCGTCGAGGTCAGCGAAGCCCAGCGCTTGGAGCACGAGATCGCCGGCGTGTACGACGTCGGGCAGAGCATGTTCAGCGCCGCGCTCTTGGCGACTCGCGAAGAGGCGCGCGAACACGAACTGATAGTCGAGGCTGCGCGCAACGACGAGGCTCGCCTTTCCGAAGAGCTCCGCGCGCTGGATGCGACGTCCGAGGAACGCACCGCGCGCCACACGGCGCTCTCTCAGCGGCTGCTCGAGAAACGCGCAGAGCTCAAGAAATCCCTCGAAAACCAGGCACAAATGGGCCACGCGCGGGCCTTGGTCGCCGAGCGCCGCGCGCTCGAGGCCGAACGCCAAACCCGCGATCGCGCCGAGCTGCTGTCGCGCACGGAACGGGAACGCGCCGCATCCGAACGCGCCCAGCGACTCAGCGCGCGCGACGAAGCTCGCAAGGCGTACGAACGCAGCGCGCAAGGCTTGGCCGACGTTCAGAAGGGCCTGGACGAGCTTCATCGCAACGCCAATCGCGAACGCAGGGCCAAAGCGCGGTTTGCAGAACTGCGCGAGCTACTCGCAGAACCTGAATTTCCACTGACCGAAGTCGCAGCACTCGGCGAGCGCACCGAACGCGAGCTCGAACGCATCGACGCCGAGCGCTTGCGCTTCGCGCGCGACGCCGAGCTCATCGAACTTCGCCATAGCGAGCACGCTGCCGCCACGCGCGCGCTGTCGCTGATCATTGCGCAACCGACCAGTGATCTCGGATACGAGCGCGCGCAGCGTGAGCTCGCGCGTCTTTCGCGGCTCGAAGAGCTGGCCACTCGTGCGCCCGCGCTTGCGACCGCGCTGCGCGAAACCGAGGGTCTGGCAGCGCGCCAGGCGAGCGCGCGCCGTCGCGCGCGAACGCTGGGCTTCGGCGACGAGCAAAACGCCAACAGCGAGGTCATTTCCCAGGCGTTGTCGGCGGCTGAGCTCGAGCTCGAGAGCGCGCGCGAATCGGGCGCCGAAGCGCGCGCCGCGCTGGAGCGGTTGGCCGCGCAACAGAGCGCCGCCGAGAGCGAACTGCGTGACTTGGAAGCACGCTCCGCGCGGCGCAACGCAGCCTACGCCGTGCTGTCCAACATCGAAGCGAGCAGCGAACCGTGGACCCTGGAGGCGGCGCAAGAGCTCTGCCTGCGTTTGGAGTCCGAGTTCGAAGAACTCCGCGAAAGCGGCAGAAGGATGACGGCGGAGCGCGAAGCCGCGCTGCGCGAAGCCGCTGAGTTCGAAGCGCAAGGCGGCTCATTTCATCCGGAGCTCCTGCGTTTGCGCGACGAGTTCGACGCCGAGCTCCTGGTACAGCGCTTCGACGATATCGAGCCGGACAGCGCCGCAGAGCTCGAAGCGCGACTCGGTCCACTGCTGAACGCCCTGGTCGTCAGCGATCCCGAAGCCGTAGCTCAAAAACTCGCCGGACGGCCGCGCGAGATGGAGAGCGTTTGGCTCGTCGCCGCCGACGCTCAGTTCCTCGATCAAGCTCAAGACCCCGCCGCGCATGACGTCGTGGTCGTGCACGGCGTCGGCTCGCGGGTCACGCGCGTCCCCGCAAGGCCGATGCTCGGACGTCGCGCGCGGCTGGCCCGGGCGCAAAGCCTGCGCCAAGAGGCCGAGAATATCGCAACTCGCTTGGACAGTAGCGAACGCCGCAGCCGGAGGCTGGAAGCAACCCTGCGTGAGCTCCGGCCAATCATTGCCGACCCGATGTTGATCGGCGGTGAGCGATTGGGGCCGCTTCGCGAAGCGTGTCACGAACGCTTGACGCTGCTGCGCGATCAGCGACGTGAACGGGAGCTCGCGCGAAGCCGTGCCAGCACCACGCTCACTGACCTCGAACCGCGCATCGCGGGTCTTCGCGCGCTGCTCGTCGACGCGTTCCTCCTCGACGGTCGTGATCACGCCGAAGCTTACGCCGCGCTCACTGCCGGCATTGCCGAAGGCGAAGCCGCGCGACGGGAACTCGACCGCATCGCCGACGCCCGGCAAACGCTGGAGGCTACGCTGCAAGCGCTGCGTTTTCCGCCCGGCGCAAAGGAGACGCTGCTCGCGCTCCAAGAGCAACGTCAGGCCCTCGACCTCGACCGCGATCGCTGGTTCAAGATCACCGAGGCACTGCGCGAGGTTCGCGAACTATTCAGCTATTTCGAGTCCAACGCCGAGCAACGCGCGACAGAATCCGTCGCGCTCGTGCCGGCGCTCGAGGAACAGTACGCGGTCGCCAGCCGGATTTTGGCGGAGAGCGAGCAAGTCCTCGAAGGAGCGGAAAGCGCGCGCGAACAAGCGACGCTCGCCTGGCAACAAGTCGAGGCCGAGCGCGCCGCCCTGGTCGCGCAATGTGCGCGACTCGACACCGAACTGGCGCGCGTCGGAGTCAACGACTTTGCCACCTTCGACCTGCGGTCACACAACCACGCGCTCTCCGAGCTGAGCGCCGAAGCCGACGCCTGCGATCGCGAAGAGCGCGATCTCAGCATGAACCTCGGATTGATGGCGGAACGCCGTCGCGAGCTCGGGCGCGAATGCGATGCCGCGTTCCGCGCGATCAAGGCCGCCGAACAGCAAGCGCAACCGAGCCGCGAACTGTGGCGCACCCTGCGTGAGACCGTCACTCGCGGAGCACTTCCCACGCACGGCACCGCAGCGTTGCTCGAGGCCCCTGCACCGCGACCCAGCGCCGAGCTCTGGGCGGACGCGCGCAGCAAGTGCGCCCTCTTGCTCGACCGCCTCGGCTCGGCTCATAGCGGCGCCGAACAAGTCACCGCGCTCAAGGGCGTCCTCGGCGAAGACGCCCGCGACGCCCGCGGCGACGCCTTCCTCAAAGCTTGGCTTTTGGTGCGAGAATGGCTCGGGAATCGCGTTCCCGCGCAGGTCGCCGACGTCCAGGACCCGCTCGAAGCGCTGGAACGTTTACGAGATCAACTGTTCGGCTTGGAGCGCCGGTTGGCGCGCCAAGAGAGCGACTTGCGGGGAGCATCAGAGGACATCGCGCGCAGCATCGAGGTGCAGCTGAGGCGCGCGGGTAGCCAAGTGCGGCGCCTCAACCAAAGTCTCGCTTCGATCCGCTTCGGCAGCATCCAGGGCATCCGCGTGCGCGCGGAACGCGTGGAACGCATGGCGCAGGTATTGCGGGCGCTGCGCGAGGGTGACGCGCAAGAACTGCTCTTCCAACCGACGCTGCCCATCGAGGACGCCCTGAACGAGGTGTTCCGCCGCTATGCGGGCGGACGCGCGGGCGGGCACCGCATCCTCGACTACCGCGAGTACGTGGAGATGTCGGTGGAGATCTTGCGTCAAGCGAGCGACACTTGGGAACTCGCGAACCCGACTCGGCTCTCGACCGGCGAAGCGATCGGCGTCGGCGCGGCGCTGATGATGGTCGTGCTCAGCGAATGGGAGCGCGACGCCAACCTGCTCCGCGGCAAGCGCGAACACGGCTCACTGCGCTTTTTGTTCTTGGACGAGGCCAATCGGCTCTCGCCGGACAACCTGGGTGTGCTGTTCGATCTCTGTCAATCTTTGGAGCTGCAGCTATTGATTGCCGCCCCCGAGGTCGCCCGCGCCGACGGGAATACCACCTATCGCCTGGTACGAACGATCAGCGAAGACGGGCGCGAAGAGGTGATCGTCAGTGGCCGGCGCGCGGCAATGCCCGAGCGAACGCCCACGACGAGCCGTGAAGCGCTTACGGAAGAGCCGGCGCAAGGCGCGTTTCGCTTCGAATCTTGAACCCAACGGCGAGTACGCCGTGATATTTTCGGACGCCGATGGACGTCCTCGAGCCGCGCCGCCCCCGAGACGGCAGCCGGGCAGTGCACTACCTGCCCGCGCTCGATGGCCTGCGCGCCTTTGCGGTGCTGTCGGTGATCGCGTTTCACGGAGAGGTTCCGCAATGTGCGGGCGGCTTCCTCGGCGTCGAAGTGTTCTTCGTCGTCAGCGGTTACCTAATCACCTCGCTGTTGCTCGACGAGCAACGCGCGAATGGCTCGATTTCGTTGCCGCGTTTTTGGCTGCGGCGAGCGCGCCGCTTGCTCCCGGCGTTGTTCGCGCTGTTGCTCGCCGCGCTAGTGCTGTCACTGACCGTTGCCCCCGATAGTCTCGCTGGCACGCGCAGCGACAGCGCCGCCGCGTTGCTGTACGTCAGCAATTGGTGGCAAGTGATCCACCATCACTCCTACTTCATGGATGTCGATCGTCCGCCGCTGCTCTTGCATCTGTGGTCGCTGGCGGTCGAAGAGCAGTTCTATTTGATTTGGCCGCTCGCGGTCGCTCTCTTCGGTCGCGCTGCCGGGCGCTGGGTGCCACGCTTCGCGCTGTTGGGTGGCGCTGCCTCGGCGCTGTGGATGGCCTGGCTCTACGATCCGAGCCAGGACCCGACGCGAGTTTACGTCGGCAGCGACACCCGCTTGTCGGGATTGCTGCTCGGTGCCGCCCTGGCAGTCGCTGTGCCTGCATTCGCGGCGCCGTTGCCGCTCGGACGCTCCGCGCGAGCCGTTCGAGAGACGCTCGGCACCGCTGGCCTGGTGACGCTGGGCTTTCTCGTGTCTCACGCCACGAGCCATGATCCCTTCCTGTATCGCGGTGGACTCGTGCTCGTGGACCTGGCTAGCGCGGCGCTGATCGCCGCCTTGGTCGCAAACACCTCGCTGTCACAAGTCTTCGGCATGCGCGCTTGGGCCTGGCTCGGCCGGCGGTCGTACGGCTTGTATCTCTGGCATTGGCCAATCTTCGCCGTGACCCGACCCGAGTTCGACTCGACCTTGAACGGCGCGCCGCTGCTCGGCTTACGCCTGGCGCTCACTTTCGTGTGCTCGGAGCTCTGCTATCGCTTCGTGGAGCAGCCAATTCGCGCCGGCGCGCTGGCACGGCTGCGCGCGCGTCCCTGGCTCCTCGGCGCGTCCGGGGCGTCACTGGCAGCCCTGTCGCTGAGCCTGATCGGCGTGTCGAGCGCCCGGCTCGCCGCCGCGCGCGTCACCCCACCGAACCCGGCGCGCGAAGCGCCCGTGCCGCAAGCTGCCGTAATCGACACGGCGCTTTCGACCGGCCAAGACCGACCCCGGAATAGTGAGCCCCCAGCCGCTAGGCCGGGCCTCCCCTTCGACCCCAAGTGGCCGAAGACACTCACCCTTTTGAGTGATTCGGTGGGGCTCGGCCTGAGCCGAGCGCTGCCCGCCGCCCTCCCCGGCTGGAAGGTCGAAATCTTGGGTCGACCGGCGCTGATGGTGAAGCAGGTCGTACCGGAGTTCTTGAACGCGCGCGGAGTCGGCTCGGTCGTGGTGATCGCCCTCGCATACAATTCGCTATTCGAACGCGACCGCCAGAACTACGAACGCTGGAGTGGCATTTGGGATCGCAGCGCGGAACACCTGCTTTCGGACTTGAAAGCTTGCGGCGCCAAGAAGCTAGTTTGGATCACCCTGCGTGAGCCCACGGCAGAGCTCGTGACCGACGCGGGGCGCGATCAATACGAGCGCTACGCCTGGTTCTTTCCGTATGTGAACGAGCGAATTCGCGCGCTCGCCGAGCGTCACCCGGAACTCACCATCGCTGACTGGCAAGCGGTGGCGAATCAGCCGGAGCTGACCAAAGACTTGATTCACCTCAGTCCGAGCGGCGTGACGTTGATGACCGAGACCGTCACTCGCGCCGTGCTTGGTGAGAGCCCGGCAGAACGTGCTACGCCATGAGCATGCAACGGATTGCCGTCATCGGCGCGGGCATTGCTGGACTCACCGTCGCCCTGCGCCGCGAACAGCTGGGCGATCGCGTGAGCCTATTCGAAGCCAGCGCGCGAGTCGGCGGTCAGCTGCACAGCGAGATTCGCGATGGCTTCGTGGTCGAGCACGGGGCGGAAGGATTCGTCGCGCGCAGTGAGGCCGTGCCAACCCTCGCGCTAGCGGCCGGCATCGGCGATCGCATCGTCGATCAGCTCGAACAGCGCTCGTACCGCTTCGATGGCCGCGGCTTGGTGGAGCTCTTGCCCGGTGAGGCTGGCAGGCTACTCGGGTTTCAAGTCTCGTCTGACGATCTCGGACGCGGCATCCGTTCTTTCGTGGACGGGATGGCTGAGTTGCCTGCGCGCCTCGCGGTCGAGCTCGCGCCGCGCATCGACCTGCACTTGCAGCGTGCCATCGAGCGCGTCAGTCCACGTCCATCCGGAGTTACGTTACGCGATGCCCGCGGCCAAGAGCTCGAGTTCGACGCCGCGGTGATTGCCACGACCGCGCGCAGCGCGGCGAGCCTGCTCGGCGATGCGTTCGGCTCCGTCGCACGTTCGCTACGAGAGTCGGCTCTATTGTCGAGCTTGACCGTCTCGCTAGCCTACCCCCGTGACGCGATCCAGCATCCGCTCGACGGAACCGGATTCATCGTGCCCGAGCCCGATTCGCTCGGCGGCGCTCGCGCGGTCACCTTCAGTTCGAACAAGCTGCCCAATCGAGCGCCGAGCGGTCAGGTGCTGCTGCGCTCGTTCTTTCGCCCGAGCGAACACGACCTACTGACGCTTTCCGACGCTGCTTGGGCGGAGCGCGCCGAGCACGCTCTCGCGATTGCACTGTCCGCGCACGGCCCAGCACGACACAGCTTTGTTTCGCGCTGGGCCGATGCTCTTCCGGTGTTCGATCCCGACCATCGCGCTCGCGTGAGCGCGTTGGAGACGGCGATGCGTGGCGAATCGAGCCGAATTTGGCTCGCGGGCGCGGCATTTCACGGCTCCGGCATCGACGCCGCCATCCGTTCCGGCGAAGCCACCGCGCTCGCTCTCACGGCCTAGCTAGTTCACCGGGTGTTAGCGTTCGCGCGCTGGCGATTTCCGCCGAACGAGCGGCTTCCGTGCAGCACAAATCCGCCACTCCGCGATTGAACGCACAGGCACTTCCGTGCCGCTTCCGAGCAATGCTATTGCGCTGAGCATGCTTCATCGACAATCGATTTTGAGTCTCGGACTTCTGGTCGTCACGCTCGGCTGCGCGGGGGCGACGCCTCCTCCCGAGCAGGCGCCTGCACCCACGCCTTCGACGCTCCCGCCGGCCTCCGTCGAAGTCAGCAAGTCCCCCGAGCCCGCGAAGCCCCCGCCCGCGCCGGTCGAGGCTCCAAAGCCCGCCGCGGCGACGCCGCTCTTCCGGATCACGGAGGGCGTGTCGACTCCCGAGAGCGTGCTCTACGACGAAGCCAACGACCGATACCTGGTGTCCAACATCAACGGCAAACCCGATGGCGCCGACAACAATGGCTACATCAGCGAACTTTCTCCGGACGGCAAAGTGCTGAAAGAGAAGTTCATTGCCGGCGGGGTGGGCAAAACCAAGCTGGATGCGCCCAAAGGATCCGGAATTAGCGGGGGCGTGCTGTATGTGTCGGACATCAGCGTAGTGCGCATGTTCGATCTCAAAACGGGAACGCCCAAAGGCGAGGTCGCCGTTCCCGGCGCGACCTTCCTCAATGACATCGCAGTCACCAAGGACGGACGAGTATTCGTCTCCGACTCGGGGATCAAAAGCGGTGCCAGCGGCTTCGAGCCCACCGGCAGCGACGCGGTCTACGTCATCGAGAAGGGAAAACTCAAGACAGTCGCCAAAGGTAAAGACCTCGGCGGACCGAATGGACTCCTCGCGGTCGACAACGGCGTGTTGGTCAACACATTCAACTCGGACGAGATCTACCGCCTGGACGAAAAGGGAGAAAAGCACGACCTGACCAAAGTCCCCACGGGCGGACTCGATGGCTTGGCCCAAGTCGGCGATAGCTTGTACGTTTCCAGCTGGAAGGGCTCGGCGATCTATCGCGGCAGCCTAGGCGGCAAGTTCGAGGTGGCCTTTCCCGGGCTGAGTGGAGCTGCCGACTTCGGCGTCGACGGGAAGCGCAAGCACATCCTCGTGCCACGTTTCTTAGACAACGCGGTTGAAGCGTATGAGCTGAAGTAGCCGCTTCGCGCGCGAATATAGAGTTATCGAATCTTCGCGCCGATTCGATATCCTCAATACCCACTTTGCAAAGGCGACTGCAGGTGGCGAATTTCGCCAGGCGGGACCGAGCCTCGGTTTTTCCCGCCTGGTCCCTATTTGAGCCACTTTGGAGTCGGTGACCTGCCCTCGATGGCCCCGTATCGAGACTGAAAATACTCGGCAATGTTGGCCCGAAACAGGAGCTTGGCGGCCTGACCCTCCAATCGTACCGGCGCCCAGCGACGCGGCCGGCATGGCGATTGGCGACGCCGCTTCGGACGAGACTGGCGAGAAGCCCGAGACACTCCGAGACGGTTACCGTCGGCTAGACGAGAACTAGACGAGAAGACGAGACCCGATCTGACGCGCTGATCCATTCGTGTGATTCTCCTCAAAAGACGCTCGGCACAGCCGATCAACGTGGTAAGTTTGAAATTGAATCTGGGACACTGAGGCGGATCCTTTGGGACACGTTTCGTGCAATGCACGAAGCGTGATGGGGACATTCAACATGACGGCACGAATTCTGGTTGTAGAAGACGACGACGAAACACGCGAAGCAGTGGCTGGCGCACTGCGCGATCTCGGATACGACGCGACGGTCTGTCACGATGCGCGCAGCGCTCGTAGCCACTCCGACGTCGACATCGTAGTGACGGATATCCGCATGCCCGGTGAGAGCGGGCTCGAACTGTGCGCGGAGATCGCGGGCAATCGTCCTGATTTGCCAGTGATCTTGATGACCGCGTTCGGCGACACGCGCGCGGTCTCTCTTGGCCTGCGCGCTGGCGCGTCGGACTTTTTGGCCAAGCCCTTCTCACTCTCGGACTTGGGCGACGCGGTCGGACGCGCGTTGGAGCGCCGGCAGCGCGCCACACGCGTCAACCGCTTGGCAGACGCGGCGCCCGGCTCCGAGCGCCCCGTGCCAGGAGTGGTCGGCTCGAGCACGGTGATGCGAACGATTGCCGAGCGCGTGCGACAGCTGGCGAATCACCAAGCGCCGGTATTGGTTACCGGCGAAACCGGAACGGGCAAGGAGATCTTTGCTCGCGCCATTCATGCCCTGAGTGATCGCCGCAATCAACCATTCGTGGCTTTGAATTGCGCAGCGCTGCCCGCAGAAATCATCGAGAGCGAATTGTTCGGACACGCCTCCGGCGCGTTCACGGGCGCTGAGCGCAACCACCGCGGAGTGTTCCGCGATGCCGATGGCGGCACGCTGTTCCTCGACGAAATCGGCGCGATGCCACTCGGCCTTCAGGCGCGACTGCTGCGCGCGATCGAGCAACGCGCGGTTCGCCCCGTGGGCACGGTCGGTGAAGTTGCGACCAACGTGCGGATCGTCGCGGCAAGCAACGCGCGCCTACGCGATCTCGCCGACTCCGGGCAGTTCAGGAGTGATCTGCTGTTCCGTCTCAGTACGTTCGAACTCGACCTGCCCTCGCTGCGCGAGCGCGGGAATGACGTACTCGAGCTGGCAGAATATTTCCTGAAGAACCTCGCGAGCGGCGGCCAACCTCGAGTGCTCGGTGAAAGCGCGAAGCTTGCACTCCTGGCGTATTCTTGGCCAGGCAACGTGCGCGAGTTGGAGAACGGCATCCGTGCGGCAGTCGCCATGTCATCGAGCAAGACGCTCGAGGCATCCGACCTCCCCTTGCGTGTCCGAGAATCGCACAAGGCGCGCGGTAGTGACTCGACGCGCGTCGATCTCGACGCCTTGGAGCGAACGCACATCGAGCGCGTCTTGCGCGAGACCGGCGGCAATCGCTCCGAAGCGGCTCGGCAACTGGGCATCGACCGCGTCACGCTGTACCGGAAGATGAAGCGCTACGAAGTAGCTGGCTGACCACTCCCCTTGTGGCTCACGCCCGCTTCGCGCGGCGTGAGCCACAACTCATGGCCAGAGACTTCAAGGCTCGCCCGCTCGCCAAGTTCGGCTTTTGGCGAGGCCTTCGCTCACTTCGTGTGACTGTCCCCCGGTAGCACTCCCGGGCGAGCACGCGGCGGGACGTCGATCGCTAGCCGATCGAGCTTGCGATGCAACGTGCGACGATCGATGCCGAGCAATCGCGCCGCGCGCGCACGGTTCCCATCGACCGAGCGCAACACGGCCTCGATATGTTGGCGTTCGACTGCGGACCAACGAGGATCCTCAGCCCGAGCTTCGCCCGAGAAACTGCGCCGAGCTTGAATGGCCTCTGGCAGATCGCTTTCGCTCAGATGATCGAACGCTGCCACCGTTACCGCGTACTCGATCGCATTCTTCAGCTCGCGCACATTGCCTGGCCAGCGATACGCAAGTAACGCGCGCGCCGCCGCCGTCGAAATCGAGCGCACCGTCTTGCCCAAATGCGCGGAGGCCTCTTGCAGGAAGAGCTCGGCGAGCAACAGCGCGTCGTGTTCGCGGTCACGCAGACTGGGCACGGCAATCTCGACGACTGCCAATCGATAATACAAATCCTCTCGAAACACGCCGCGCTTCACCAAGTCCAAAAGCGGCACGGTGGTCGAAGCGAGCAAGCGAAAGTCCGTCGGCACTTCTTGCGTCGCGCCGATCGGTCGCACGCTGCGCTGCTGGAGCACCCGCAGCAACTTGGCCTGCAGGTCGAGCGACAACGAGCCAACGTCATCGAGAAACAAGGTGCCCTCGTGCGCCGCGCGCACCAGCCCGAGGTGCGCTGTCAGCGCCCCGCTGAAGGCACCTTTGACGTGGCCGAACAGTTCGCTTTCAGCCAATGACGCCGGGATAGTGGAGCAGCCAACGACCACGAATGGGCCCTGCTTCCCAGAACCGTTCCGGTGCAAGAGATTTGCTACCAGCTCCTTGCCCGTACCCGTCTCTCCCGAGATGAGCACGGTCACGTCGGAACTCGCGAGTTGCAACACGCGTTCGCGAAGCTCCCGCGCCTTCGGACTATTGCCGACGAGCTCGGAGTTGTGGCCCGAACCGCGCGACGATCCCGAGAGGCTGCTGACGATCGCGCGCTCGGAGATCAAGCGTCGGGTGATGCCCGCAAGTTCGAGCGCGGTGGTGGTTGGCTCGACGTAGTCGGCTGCGCCCGCACGCATCGCGGAAATGGCCGACTCGAGCCCAGCGTCGCCCATGACGACTACTGGGACACCCGGATGCGTCTCTTCCAAGCCGCGCCGCAAAACGGCGACGTCTTGACCGAGTTGCTTGGGCTCGATCAGCACCAAATCGACTTCATGTGCTTGCTCGCCTTGCGACGCGCTGACAGTACTAATGCCGAGACCATCCAGATCTGCGCGCATGCGCTCACTGGCGTCTGGCAAGAACAGAATGGACGGTCTCAAGATCACTCGGTCTCTTCCCCAGGAAATGAGTGCAGTTTCAAATCTAGACCGTACGCGGACGCATGCCCGACTCGCAAGCACTTCCGTACGATTCGACTCAACGCTTATTGGCCCGTCGCTCGCGAGCGCGCTCGAGTCGCTCATGAACTGTTCTACGAAATCCGGAAATGAGACACGCATGGTGAGGCGAACTGCAACAGCGCGATTCCCGCCGGAACTCCGCGCAAAAACGACAGCGCGACATTGGCATTCGTGCCTGCTCTCACACTCGGTTTAGACTCTTCCCCGGCATGGGCATGCACAGCTGTTCTGGAAAGGAAAACGGGTGTCGCTCCCTCTCTGTTCTTCGCTCGGCTTGAGTTACGCGCCGATTTGGGAGATCCAAGTCACCGCGATCACCAACGTCGTGTTCGGGCTGTCTTGCCTGGCATGGTTGGTGAGCCTCACTTACTTGGGACGCAAGTTTCGAGATCTGCCGGTGCGTGCCGCGTACTTGGCTTTCGGCGCCTTGCTCGGAGTCACCGCGGCGATCCAGTTCGCGCAGTCGCTGGATCTGCTGCCAACACTGCTCTGGGTCGCGAGTAGCCTACGCGTGTTGAAGGCGGTGTGCGCCGTGGGCACTGTCGTCTTGCTCGGCAGCGTAATCGTTCAGATCGATTCTCTACTCGCTCGCGAGCGCGGCGCGTTGCAGCGCGAGAGCGATCTGACCGCCGTGCTCAAGGAGCTGTCGACGGCCTACGCGCGGCTCCAAAACTTGGACGAACTCAAGACCCAAGTGTTCGCCAACGTGAGCCACGAGCTGCGCACTCCGCTGACGTTGATCCTCGGTCCGATTCAAGACTTGCAGCAGGCCACGGGGCTCGATACCGAGCAACGGAACTCACTCGCGGTGGTCGAACGCAACGCACATTTGCTACTCGGACACGTCAACGATCTCTTGGAGCTCTCACGCGCGGACGCGGTCGGCGTCGAATTGAACTGCAAACCGACCGACGTGCACTCGCTGTTGCTCGCGCTTACCGCGAGCTTTCGTCCCCTCGCGGACAATCTCGGCATCGCCTACCAAGTCGAGATCCGACTCAGTGCGCATGCGCGGCTGGTCGACCCCCAGAAGCTCGAGCGGATCGCCATGAACTTGTTGGCCAACGCGTTCAAGTTCACGCCGAGTGGTGGGCGTGTCGTCTTGGCCGCCGAGATTGGCAAAGACGTCGACGGCGCGCAGCCACGAATCATGCTCGTGCTCACCGTCGACGACAGTGGCCCGGGCATTCCGGTCGAAGACCGTGAGCACGTATTCGAGCGTTTTCGGCAACTCGACGGCAAACCGAACCGCGCGTTCAGCGGAACTGGGCTCGGTCTGTCGATCGTGCGCGAGTTCGTGAATGCCTACGCTGGCTCCGTCCATGTCGAAGACTCGGCGCTGGGCGGCGCGCGTTTCGTCGTGCGTCTCCCAGCCGAACTCGCCGAGGTGCCAGCCGACAGTGAGGCCGACAGCTTCCCGGTATCGGTCAGCAGCGCGGAGATGCAGGCGCTGCGCCCGCGGCCCGCGACGAGCTCGGAGACGGATCAAGCCGCCGATCTGCCGTTGGTGTTGGTCGTAGAAGACAACCCGGACATGAATCGCTTCGTCTGTTCCAGCCTTTCGAGCGAATTTCGTGTGGCTTCGGCGTTCGATGGCAAGCAAGCCTTGCTGCGCTTGGAGCACCTGGCACCAGATCTAATCGTCACCGATTTCATGATGCCGCACATGAGCGGTGACGAGTTCGTTCACGTGCTCCGCACCAGGCCGGAGCTGATCGACATCCCGGTGCTGGTACTCACCGCGCGAGACGACATCGAGGTGCGCGTGCGGGTGTTGTCGTCAGGCGTCCAGGACTGGCTGACGAAACCGTTCACGGTGCGAGAACTCGTGGCGCGCGCTCGAAACCTGGTCAGCGCACGGCGCGCGCGTTCCATTTTGCGCGCGGAGCTCGCGACGCGCGAATTCGACGTCGGCGCGCTCGCCGAGCAGCTTGCCGACCGTAAGCGTCGTTTGGAATCCTTGGCGGCATCGCTGAGTGATGCGCTCGAGCACGCCGAAGTCGCCAGTCGCTTCAAGACCAGCTTGCTGCGTTTGGTGTCGCACGAGCTGCGAACGCCGCTCGGCGCACTCCAACTTCAGCTCGAACGGCTCTCCGGCGAGCATCGCGGCCCGTTGAACGACGCGCAACAGCAGCTGATCATGCGCATGCGGCGCTCGCTCGCGCGGCTGACCGACACCATCCAATCCTTGCTCGAGTACGCGCGAATCGAGAGCGGGCGGCTCGAGCCATTCGTCGAAAGCTTCGACCTGCGCGAGCTGGCCCAGAGCGTGGTGGACGACTTCGCACCGCAAGCCGAAGCCAAAGGGCTCGGTTTGTGGCTCGAGGCCAAGGAGGGCAGCGCCACATTCGAAAGCGACGCGCGTTTGGTTCGACTCGTGCTCGTCAACTTGGTTGCCAACGCCCTCAAGTTCACAGAGCTCGGGCAAGTCGTGGTCAGCTTGGAGGTGCTACCCGAGGCCTGTCTTCTCCGTGTGCAAGATACCGGGCCGGGCATCGAGCCGAGCCTTCGTGCGGCTGTCTTCGAGCCCTTCTTCCAAGGCGAGTCCGCCGGCCATCGCCAGTACACGCAAGGCGCTGGGCTGGGTCTGTCACTGGTCCGAGAAATGCTCAACGCGCTGGGCGGGAGTGTCGAACTCTCGTCAGATCTGGGCGCGGGTAGTACCTTTCGAATCTCCGTGCCTCGGGCGCAACTCACGCACGACCAAGGTTCGAGCGCGGAGCAGGCACGAAACATTGCCTAGCGCACCCGCTTTTGCAGCACATAAAGCCTCGAGAACCCCGCGCGGCAATGCCATCGACGACTCGAGACACACGATGGCATTGGTTCCCCGTTTACCTCCACGCACCCTCCATGGTGGCCCCCATATCCGACAGCGGTCCGTGCTTTTACCGGTTTTCCCCCGCGTTTATTTTCCGTACACTATGGCGTCCGAAGCGGGGAGCGCCGCCCGCGACGCGAACACCAGATTCTGAATTTCGTATCAACGTCCCCAGAGCACTGCAGGAGCCCGAGAGTGACCCAACCTCGCTTACTACTAGTCGACGACGAGGAGATTTTCGTGCGCGGATTGAGCCGCGAGCTGTCCAAGTTGGGCTGGCAAGTCCAAATCGCCGGCAACGCCGAAAGCGCTTTGCGCGCTTTGCGGCAGAGCGAGTTCGATGCCGTGGTGCTCGATCAAGAGCTGCCTGGCACGCGCGGTGTCGAGATACTAACCGAACTCGCCCGCGTGCTCGCGCGACCGGTCGCGGTGTTGTTGTCTGGGCAGCTCAGTGTCGCCACCACCGTGCACGCCATCCAAGCGGGCGCGAGCGACGTACTCGAGAAGCCGATCAGCGCGGGCGACCTTGACGCACGCCTGCGCCGGCTGCTCGAGACGCGCGACCGTTCAGCGAGCGTCAACGTTGCTAGTGGTAACGGTGAGCTACGCAAGGTCTTGGGCGAAACCGCCGGCATGCGCGCTGCGCGTGAGCAGATGCAGACCGCCGCTCGTTACCCCGAGCTGTGCCTGACGATCGTGGGCGAAAGCGGCACGGGCAAAGAGCAAGTTGCGGAGGCAATCCACTCGCTCGCTGCCTCGCGCGGACGTTACTTGCCGGTAAGCTTGGCAGCGCTACCCGACCACATGATGGAGGTCGAGCTCTTCGGTAGTGAAGCGAAGGACGGTCGCGAGCGTCGCGCCGGGCTGTTCGAGCTCGCTGGTTCAGGCACTCTGTTTTTCAGCGAGCTGTCTGAATTCCCGGTGCACCTCCACGCCAAGCTCATTCAAGCGCTCGAGACGCGCACGTTCCGACGCCTCGGGGGTGAGGTCGACATCCCGCTGCAAGCACGCGTCATCGCCGCTACACGTCGCCGCACTGCCGCTCCCGAATACGTGGAGCTCTACGAGCGCCTCGGTGCGTTCACGATCTTGCTGCCCGCGCTGCGCGATCGCGTGCCGGACATCGAGCTGATCGCAGGCCACGTGCTCGCGGACGTTGCTGCACGCAGCGGCAAGGCGCCGCTCGGCCTTTCCGACGCCGCGCTCGAAGTGTTGCTTCGCCACCACTGGCCGGGCAACGTGCGTGAGCTCGAAATCGTGCTCAGCGAAGCCGCTTCGGAAGCGGCCTCATTGGCCACCTCCACGCTCGGTGCAGAAGAAATCCGCGCCGCTATTGCCGATCATGGCATGCCGTCCGAATCTGAAGTCTCGAACGAAAGCGCGAGCGGAACCTTTCCGACTTCGGGTCCGGTCTCCGAACCCTTGCGCAGCCTCGAACGGCGCATGATCACCGACGCCTGGCGCACCTCGGGGCGCAACCTGAGTGCTGCCGCGCGCAGCCTCGGGCTGCCCCGCACGACTCTGCGTGATCGCCTGAAGAAATACGGCCTACGCTGAGCGGGAGAGCGGGTCGATGACCCACTCTCATCCTCGCGCGGCTCGTCAGGCCCGGCGTTGGGCTTGCGAACCGAGTCGTGCGAGGTGCATGGCGAGCCGGCGATAGAGCTCGCTGCCTAGTTTCGGATCGCTGCAGATCTCGGCGAAGTCGTCGGCACGGACGCGGAGCAAACGCGTCGTTTGTTCGCACACGGGTGCCTCGCCCTGACCGAGCACGCCGACCAGCGACTCTGCGTGGACCAGCGCGCCCGCCCCGACACGACGGTCGTCGGCATAGCGCACCACGCCGTCGAGCACGATGTACGCGACCAAGTCGTTGGCCACCGCTCTCGGTAGACTCTGCCCTTCCCCGACCTCGATCTCGACGGCCGCCGACAGCGCAGTCAGAGCAAACGAGAGCGGCAGATCCACGAGCAGCGGACTCTGACGAGCGCGCTCGAGATCGGCCGCATTCAGGCCACGATCGTGGTCCTTGCGCTTGACGAAGCGATCGCCAATTTCAATCACGATCGCGGTCGCATTGTCGCGCCCGAGGCGCGCGGCATGCGCAACCAAATTCTCGGCGGCGTGCGTCGAGGATCCTGCGCGCAGCAACTCGGACAGCTCACCCTCGCCGTCGAGTTGCGAATAGACACCATCGCTACAAATGAGCAAGCGATCGCCACGGCTGACGTCGACGAACAACATGTCGACCGCGACCACTTCGTTGATGCCGAGCGCGTTGGTGATGCCCGAGCCTTGCGAGGGCGCCATGGTGCGCCCGAAGCCGTCGACCTTCGACACGGTCTGCGCGGTGTGATCGGTCGTCAGCTGCAGCACCGCGCGCTGACGAGCCAGGTACACGCGACCGTCCCCAGCGTGCGCGATGAACGCGTGGTCGCGCGCAAACCACACCACGTCGAGGGTCGTGCCCATGCCGCGGTGCTCGGGATTCTGCTCCGCGTCGGCGCGAATGAAGGAGTTGGCGCGCTCGACGGCACGCTTCAGCTCTGCGAAGACGCGTCGGCGCGCGTTGAGGTCGGCGCCCGCTACGTAAGCGTCGAGTGCGCGCTGAGCAGTCCGCCCCGACAAGCTGACCTTCACTTGCTCAATCGCGAGCTGAGCCGCGACCTCGCCAGCCAAATGTCCCCCCATGCCGTCGGCGACCGCGAACAAGCCGAGCTCGGGTGCCACCAGCGCGGCGTCTTCGTACTGTTCACGGGTCGCTCCGACATCACTCGTCAGCGAGTATTCGGCCCGAAAGTCGAACCGGGGCAGGATCGAGGACATGCTGGCTCGATGCTAGCAGAGGGTGTGGGGCCGGATTTCGTGCTAAACGCGCGCGGTGCGCATTCTCGGGATCGAAAGTTCGAGTCGACGTGGTTCGGTTGCATTGCTCGATGGCGGGCGTTTGGTCGCCAGCGTCGAGCATGAGCAGCAGAACGCGCATGCCGAGCGCTTGCTCCCGCTGCTCGACCGGCTGCTAGCGGACGCCGGCTGGCCGAAGTCGAGCTTGGACCGCCTTGGGGTGGGAGTCGGACCGGGCTCATTCACCGGACTGCGCGCGGGAATTGCCCTGGCCGAGGGGCTGAGCGTCGGGCTCGATCGACCGCTCTGGGGCGTCGGGTCGCTGCTCGCGATGGCCCGCGGTGCGCTCGCTGAGCATTCGGGGCCGTGCTGCGCGCTGCTGGACGCGCGTCGAAGCGAGCTGTTTGCCGCGGTATACGATCGCGATCTGCGCGAGCTGTACGCGCCGTGCGCGCTGCCGATTGAAGATTTGCCCGAATTTTTGGCCAACGCCGGTGTCGTCACCGTCGTCGGCGAGGTCGCGCAGAGCATCGCTCATGGGCGCATCCTCGCGAGCGGCCCGATGCTGGAGCTGCCGCATGCCCGCTGGGTTGCGACACTCACCGGGGAATTGGACGAAGCTTCGTCTCCCCCAGAACCCCAATACGTACGCGGGATCGGCGCCACATTGCCCACCTTGCCGCGCTCGCCAATCAATCCCCAATAGCGCGTGACGCTGCGCGCTCGGCTCGGCTATTGTCCGGTTCGATGCCGCTCTCTCCCGACGCCGGTCCCGAGGCGGAACAGCGTCTCCTTTCCCGCTATGGCCGACGTTTTGCTGCCGGGAGCGTGCTGTTTCGCGATGGCGATGCGGCCACCGAAGCGTTCCTCCTTCAAGAGGGCCGTGTCCGTTTGATCAAGCATGCGGGCGCCATGGAGCGCAGTTTGCGTGTGGTTCGCCCCGGGGATTTGTTTGGCGAGGGCGCGCTGGTCAAGGGGACCCTGCGCACCTCCACAGCGCTGGCCCTCGACGACACTGTGGCATTGGCTTTCGACCAAGCCACGTTCGATCAGGTCCTTTCCACTAGCCCAGAAGTTGCGGCGCGGGTGCTTTCGCAGCTGATTCGCAGGCTGCGAGACGCCGAAGATCAAATCGAGATCCTGATGCTGCGCGACGCGCAGTCCAAAGTGGTCGTTGCGTTGCTCAAGCTCGGGCAGCAACAACTCGCTCAAGACGCGCGGCCCAACGGCCAAGTGATCTTGACGCTTTCGCCACTCGAACTTTCCGCGCATGCCGGTTTGGATGTCGACACGGTCAAGCGCATCGTCACGCAGCTGCGCGATCGCGGCTACGTGCGCATCCAAGAGGAGCGCGTCGAGCTGCCGGATTTGGACAACCTGCGCGAGCTATACAGCTTACTGGGCGTGAAGGATCAACTGCGCGGCCCCAACCGTGAACGAGGCCAAAGTTGATGCGGCAACTAGTGAGCTACGCGATTTTGTCGGTGTTTGTGGGATGTTCGTCGGGGAACGCCTCCGGCCCGGCGGCCCGCGATCCGGAGCGCATGAGCGAAAGCGAATACGATATCGCCCGCGATCTGTGGCTGCGACGAAACCAGCCGCGTGAAGCGCTCGCCCACGCGCTCAAAGCCATCGACTTGTACGAGAACAATGCCGAAGCGGCTCACCTCGTCGCGCTCCTGTACTTGGACTTTTGCTCGCGTGGCCCGACCGAGTGCCGCTTGAGCGAGGCCGAGAAACAGGCTCGACTCGCGCTGCGTAACAAGCCCGACTTTCGCGAGGCAAAAAACACCCTGGCAGTGGTGCTGATTCACGAGAAAAAGTACGCCGACGCGATCGCCGTGCTCAAGCCGCTGACTGAAGACATCCTGTACCAGACCCCGGAAAATGCCTGGGGAAACCTGGGTTGGGCGTACCTCGAACAAGGCTCGTTCGACTTGGCGATCGACGCCCTCAAGCACAGCGTCGCCGCGCAACCGTTGTTCTGCGTCGGCAGCTTTCGACTCGGACTCGCGTTCGAGAACAAACAAGAGCTCACCAGCGCGGTCGATGCCTTTACGCGCGCACTGGAAACAGATGCTCCCGGTTGTAACTCGCTGCAGGAAGCCTTCGCCGCGCGCGGCCGAGTGCGAATGAAGCTTGGCGATTCGGATGCAGCTAGGACGGATCTCGATCGCTGCGTCGCGCTCTCGGGAAAGACCAAGCTCGGCAAAGAATGCAGCTCCATGCTGCAAAACTTCAAGTAATCTCGGGGCCCCCCAATGCCCACGGTCGGAACCTTTCTACGCCAACTTCGTGAAGCGAAGTCCTTGAGTGTAGAGGAGATTTCGCGAGCAACGCGCATGCCACAATCGAGCGTGGAGCGCATCGAAGCCGATCGTTTCGACGAGTTGCCTGGCGAAGTTTTCGTGCGTGGCTTCTTGAAGGCGTACGCACGAGCACTCGGTGTACCAGCCGAAGAGGTGCTCGCGCGCTACACCGCGAGTCGGCGCGTCGCATGGGTCACCCCGCTCCCGGTGGCGAGTACCGCCAAGCCCGCGCGCACGCGTCGCTTCGGTGTCGCGATCGCGTTCGTGCTGCTGTTGATCCTGTTTACACTCGCGCTCAGCATCGTGCTCAAACCGCGTGGTGACGACATGCCGCAAGAGCTGTCGACACAGCCCGCGCTCACGCACCTTCACTTTAGCTAGCCTCGCGTGATTGCCCGTCGCACGTCGAGTCCCGCTCGCGTCGCGCATGCGCTCTTGCTTCGCCGCGTGGAGTACGGCGAGAGCGACCTGGTCATCACGTTGCTCACCGATACGATTGGCCGCGTCTCGGCGCTCGCGCGCGGAGCACGCAGGAGCGTGAAGCGCTTCGGCGGAGTGCTCGAGCCCATGCACACGTTGCACATCGCGTACGACGATCGCTCGGGTGCCGAGCTCGTCGTTCTGCGCGAAGCCAAGCTTGCGCGCGCGAGACCGTTCTTGGTGACCAGCCTCGAGCGTATGCAGGCCGCGGGACAAGCGCTGAATTGGGTACGAAAAGCCGCGCCTCCACGCACGCCGGAGCCCGAAGTTTGGACCGCCATGGAAGCCTTGCTCGATCGACTGGGCGACGCCGAAGACACGGCGTCTCCACGCGCGCGGCTCGCGGCCACCGGACTCCAACTCTTGTCCGCGTTCGGTTGGGGCATCGATTTCGAGCGCTGCGTCAGCTGCGGCAAAGCGCCGGCCGTTGGCCAAGCGGCGGCCATCGATGCGGCCCGCGGTGGACTCGTGTGTCGCGACTGCGGCGGCGCACGCCGGCGCCTGTCCGGCAATGAGCGAGTGCTGCTGCAGCGCGCGGCGAGCGGCGGCACCCTGCCGGACGAGAGCGCGAGCTTGGCGCTCGAATTGGTCGAGCAAGCGCTGAAGACTCACGGCGGTATCGAATGACCGAGGCTTCGCCCATCGAGGATCGCGAGGCGCGTCGAGAAACTCGTCAAACGGACGTGACCAAGGTACAGGGCAACTCGGTGAACGGACCGAGCGAACAACGAAAGATCACCGGGCGAGCCGGCGTCGTGGCGCTCGGTACGTTGCTCAGCCGCATTCTCGGCCTCGGGCGCGATCAGGCGATCGCGGCGCTGTTTCCGCGCCCAGTCACGGATGCGTTCTTCGTCGCGTTCTTGATTCCCAACGTGCTGCGCCAACTGCTCGCCGAAGGTGCCGTGCAAAACGCGGTGCTGCCGGTTCTCGCGAAAATTCGCGAGAACGAGGGCGACGATGCGGCGCGCCGTTTCTTTCGGGCCGCGCGTGGCTTGTCGCTGTCGGTGCTGCTGATCGTCAGTGTGCTCGGCGTGGTGTTCGCGCCCGGGCTGGTCACGCTCTTTGCGGACGGCTACAAGGATTACCCGGGGCAATACGAACGCACGGTCACGCTCACGCGTTGGGTCTTCCCGTACATCTTCTTCATGGGCACGGCGGCGCTCGGCGTGGCCGCGCTCAACACGTATCAGCGCTTCGTCGCGACGTCGTTCGCGCCCGCTCTGCTCAACGTGTCGTTCATTGCGCTCGGCCTGGGCTTGCCCGCGTTCCTCGGCGCGCATGGCTATGATCCGGCACTTGCGCTGGCCGTTGCGGTGCTCGGGGGCGGCTTGATGCAAATGGTCGCGCAGTGGCCAAGCTTGAAGAAGATCGGATTTTTCGAGACACCGACCTTGGAGCTCGGCCATCCCGGAGTGCGCGAGGCGCTGCGACGCATGGGCCCGGCGCTGCTCGGCATGGGCGTGTACTACGTGGACGTCGTGCTCGCTCGGCGCTTCTTGTCCGAGCTCGGTCCGGGCTCGCAGAGCTACTTCGCCTGGGCGCTCCGGCTGTGCGATTTCCCACAAGGGATCTTCATCATGGCCTTGCAGACCGCAGCGCTACCTAGCCTCTCGCGGCTCGCGGCGCGCGGCGATCAAGAAGAGCTCGGTCGCACGTTTGCGTTCGGCATGCGGCTCACTTTGTTCGTCGCGATCACGGCCACCGCGTTGCTCGTGGGGCTGGCTCAGCCGATCGTGGTGCTGCTGTTCCAACGCGGTGAGTTCGACGCGGAATCGGTGAGCGGCACCGCGCGCGCGCTGGTCGCGCAAGGCTTGGGCATTTGGTTGGTCGCCGGGGTTCGGCAGTTGGTCAGCGTGTACTACGCGATCGGTGACACGCGGACGCCAGTCGCGGTGGCAGCGGCTGATCTGTGCGTGTTCGTGGTGCTCGCGCTGCTCCTGCGCGGCCCGTTCGGTCACGTCGGAGTCGGGCTCGCGGTCACTGGTTCGAGCGCGGCGCAGATGCTGCTCTTGTGGTGGCGTCTGGGCGCGAAATTGCCGAGCTTGCACACGCGCGAGATTTTGGGATCCGCGAGCCGTACGCTGATCTCGGCGCTAGCGGGAGCCGCGGCCGGCGCCACGGTGGCGGGGGCGCTGCGACCGCAAGCGTCCGCGTCCGCGCTCGCGCGCGCCACGCCCGGGCTGGTCGGTTCACTGGTGTTCTGCGGGGTATTCGCGGTCATTGCCTATGCCATCCGCAGCCCGGAGCTGCGTTCGTTGCTCGACGCGATCCGCCGTCGCCGTGCACGCGGCTGAGTTTTCAGCTACTGCTTGCCCCGTTCATGGCTCAAGCAAAGAAACCGGCCGCACCGGCGGCGACCAACGCACCGCGCATCGTCAACGCTGAATTTTCGGCCGCGGCCAAGGCGCAAGCGGAATTGCCGCCGCCGTTGCAAATCGAGATCGCATTTGCGGGTCGCTCGAACGTGGGCAAGAGCAGCTTATTGAACAAGCTAATGAACCGGAAGAATCTGGCGCGCACCAGCTCCACACCCGGCTGCACGCGCCAAATCAACTTCTTCAGCGTGCGCACCGCGCACGGCATTCACCTCAACTTGGTGGATCTGCCCGGCTACGGTTACGCCAAGCGTTCGAAAGAAGAGCGCAAACTCTGGGCCGAATTGATCGACGGCTACCTGCTCGAACGCCCCACCCTGCGTGCCGTCGCGATCTTGGTCGACGTCCGTCGCGGCCTCGAAGAAGACGATCTCGGCCTGCTCGAAATGTTGGATCCTGCGAGCGGCAATCGCCCCCAATTCAAGACACTGATCGTCGCCACCAAACTCGACAAACTCCGCGCGGGCGAACGCGCCGCCGCCCTCGCCAAGATCAAGGCCCCCGGCGCGTCAGTCTTCGGCGTCTCCACCGAACTCCCCGAAACCGTCACCGCCCTCTGGACAACCCTAGAACGCCAAACCGGGTTAAACAAACCCGAGGACATCAACCCGCCCGCATAGTGGCGTGGAGCGCTCCCGGAGAGATTAAACCGCCGAGCCGCAGAGGCCGCAGAGATCTGAGGGAGATTTTTAGGTGCGCACTGGCCGGTAGGGTTCGTCGTCGTTCACAACGACGAACGGAATGAGCGTCCGAGAGGTTCCTTGGCACTTCGAAACTGGATTTTCCTCCGACTCAACGCGGCGCGCTGCGCAAACCCAACTCCCTCTCTCTCAGATCTCTGCGGCCTCTGCGGCTCGGCGGTTAGTCCCTCTCCGCTGAAGCCGCTCATTGCCGAGAAATTTGCCGTGGTTTGAGGTGCGCTGCTGGATCGCGAGCGCCCACTCTCCCATTCATTGGGGGGCGGCGATGGCGTCTTTGGGGTCTAGTTCGCGTTGGCAGTCGCCGTAGAGGGTGAAGCGGCCGCGGGGGTGTGGGGCTTCGAAGCGCCAGGCGGGGCCGCCGACGGCTCGGTAATATTCGATGTGGGCGAGGCGCTCTTTGGGGACACCGCGGCCGATGGCGTGGGCCCAGACGTCCGCCGTGGAGCAGTGAGGCTCGGGCAACGGATCGAGGGGGTGCGGAGCGCAGGTGGCGCCTGCGTCGTCCGGTTCGCCGAACATGCCTTCTTTGCCGACGAGGATGTTTTGGCGACCGCAGTACGGATGACGCGCGAGCGTGTCGGGCTGACGCGGGGGCTCGGCGCCTTCACCCATCGCGCTTTGGAATCCGTAGCGGATGCGACCGTTGGGCGTCGTGACGTCGACCGTGCCGTCGCTCTTCACACCATCAGCCGTGATCGTGCGCAGCAGATTGCGTTGCGAGAGCTGGCGTGCGCGCGCGAGCGACTTCACCGAGTCGACCGAGTTCGGAAAGCCGACCACGCCGACCGACGAAGGCGGAGCGGGCGGAAGACTGAGCACCGGCAGCGAGCGGCGCTTGGCCCAAACGGAGATCAAGAGGCAGAGCACGAAGGTCGCGCCAACGATCACGAGGCCGCGCAAGCGATCCATCTGACGAAGGCGGGCGATGCGGCCGGCATCAGGACGGAGATCGGGGCGAGAATCAGGACTTAAGGCCGGATTGGGATACGCGCTCATGGGGCGGGGTTTCTGAGAGTTTCCGAGAAAGCGGTTCCTATATCATCATTCGCGTCGAGAACTGTTGCAGGATTCGGTTCGGCGCGCTAAGAAGACCGCCGAATTTCGGGCGCATAACTCAGCGGTAGAGTGCGTCCTTCACACGGACGAAGTCGTAGGTTCAATCCCTACTGCGCCCACCCCGAAATCCTCGCTTCAAACGGCCTTCGGCCGTCCGAGCCGGCTCCGACCGTCAAAATTTCGATGCGCTACGTCGTCAGCATTGCCGAGCAGACGTTCGAACTCGACGTCGAGCCGCGGGCTGAGGGCGGCTATCTCGTGCGCGGGCTGGACGGCCGCGAGTGCATCGCAGAATCGCTCGACGACGGGCCGGGCCTGCTCAGCCTGCGGGTCGACGGCCAAACCGTCAGCGTGCTGCCCGCAGATGGCGAAGTCCGACTGGCCGGCGAACGCTACGCCGTGCGCGCTGAGAATTGGCAGAAGCGCGCGGCTTCTCGGACCGCGACTCAGCAAGCCGGCCGCGCTGGCGCGATCAGCGCGACCATGCCCGGTCGCATCGTGGGCGTGCTGTGTGCACCGGGCGCAAAGGTCGCGGCAAACACGCCGCTGATCGTGATCGAAGCCATGAAAATGCAGAACGAGCTGTGCGCGAAGAGCGACGCCGTCGTGCGCGCCGTGCTCGTCGAGGTCGGGCAAACGGTGGAGCGCGGCGCGCTGCTCGTCGAGTTCGAGTGAGCTCACTCCGGTTTTACGTACACTTCGTGGAGCCGGCGCCGAAAGGCTTTGAACTTGGCGATCATCGGCTCGGCCTGCGTGGGATCGTCGAGCAGATCGTTCTTCTCGGCGGGGTCGGCCGCGAGATCGTACAAGCTGAGTGCGCGACCGCCGCTCGCGACCAGCTTCTTGTCGCCCTCGATCAGCGCCTGACGGTCCTGGTTATTGGGACCTGCGGCCATGTCGATGAATATCGGGCGAGCGGGCGGTTCGCCGGCACCGAGCAAGTCGGGCACGAGCGAGCTGCCGGAAAGGAAATCGGTCGCGCTCGGCGTGGGCAACGGCGCGCCGCAAAGATCCATGATCGTCGGCGCCAGATCGATCGCGCTGCGACGGGCCTGCACATGGCGCGCATTGACGCCCGGCACGCGCACGATCAGCGGCACGCGCACCAATTCCTCCCACAGCTCGAAGCCATGGCGAATCATGCCGTGCTCGGCAAAGGCCTCGCCGTGATCGCTGGTGACGATGATCGCTGTGCGATCGTAAAATAGCGACTTTTCGAGTGCCTCCAAGACGCGCCCCACGTGATGATCGACGAACGCGACTTCGCCGTCGTAGCGCTGACGGCTGCTATTGCCGAAATCGAAGCCCTGGTGAGGCACGTACTCCGAGTGCGGATCGACGTAGTGGATCCACATGAAGAACGGCTGCTGCAAGAGTTCCGGCTTGGCTAGCTCGATCAGCGCCGCGTCGCTCACCTTGTCACCATTGGTGTTGCTATCGCCGTCGACCGTGACGAGCGCTGGAGCGGCGCTCTTGTTGATCACGTCGAAGCCGCGCTCGAGCCCGGTGTTGGCGAAGAAGTACCAATAGCCTTGCACGCTCACGGTGTGCACGTTCGCCTGTTGCAAACGCTGCGCGACGAACACGTCCTTCTTGGTGAAGCGGTTGAAGTGGCTCCAATCGCGGTGTGTTTCGCTGCTATATTTGCCGAGCAAGAACGGGCCCACGCTCTTCGCGGTGTACGACGCGAGTGAATAGGCGCGGTCGAACACCACGCTGTCTTGGCTCAGTTTGTCCAAGTTCGGGGTCACCGGGCGCGCAGTGCCGGAACTCCCCTCACCTTGGCGCAGCGTGTCGATGCTGATCAGCACCACGTTCAGGTGCTCGGGGAGCGCCTTGCGCCCGCTAGTTGCGGCCTCACTCGCGGCGACGCTTGGTGCGGGCGCGACGACCGGCTCGTCACTCCCCGAGCAGTCTTCGTCGATGCCGTTCCCGGGCACATCGCTGGCACCGGGGTTCTTGTTCGGATCGGTGTCATCGCAATCACCACCGCCGAAGTTCTTGGCGAAGCCGTCGTGATCGTGATCGCTGCGCTTGCGGAGCACGCCGAGCAAGATTTTCCCGAGCGGCGCCTCGCGCTCGATGCCCAGCGCCACCGTGCGCGAATCGAGGCCGGAGTGAGCCGCCCTCCACGTGAACGCGAGCGGCGCGACGGCCAAAGCCAGCGCGCCGAACGCGAGTGCGCGACGGCGCGGATGGGGCATGAAATAGGCGACAGCCGAGAGCAGCAGCAACAACCCCGGAGCGCGCAAGTCGAGCTCGGGGCGCTTGAACACGCCGAACACCGAAAGCACGCCACCCGAGCCGCCAGGCGTGCCCGTCCACACCGCGAACGCGAACAACGAGACAGCGAATCCAACGCCGATCGCGGCGCTGAGCCGGGGCTCGAGCCGTGCCACTCGGCCAACGTGGGCCAGCGCTTCACTCGCGCTCGCGGCGAGCTGAGTGCCGACCCAAAACGTAGCGAGCAAACTGAGCGCCAGTGCCGCGCCCACGGCACGCGCGGGCACGTCCGAGCCCAGCAGCTGAGTCGCGAGATTGGCTGCAACCACCAGCCAAACCACGAATGCGCCGGGAATGATCAGGAACGCGGCATTGTGTCGCGCCAGCGCGGCCGGTTCGAACTCAGCCCACTCGCGCAGCGTTTGACGCAGGTCGGGTGCGGAACCGCCATGAAAAAATAGGCGCGCCGCGGCCACCGCAAATCCGAGCAGCAACGCGAGCGGCGCAAGGAGCCCGAAGTCCGAGAGCCAACGGTCGCCGAACGACGCGCCGCGGCCGTAGCTGCAATCGAGCATCGCCACCAGGAGCAGTCCGAGCGTTGCGCCAAGCAACGCGCCCGAAAGCGCCTTGAGCACGCGGTCGAACGAACTCGGGCTGTGCTGCGGAGAGTGTGGAAATTGCGGGGGATGATTAACGGGCTGACCCATCGCGACGCTTCGACGATTGCGCCCCCGACGGCGGCTGTGCCAGGGGGTGAGCCCGGTCGTATACCGCGAGCAGCTGGTCGAGCGACACGTGCGTGTAGCGTTGGGTGGTCGAAAGGCTGGAATGTCCGAGCATTTCTTGAATGGCTCGCAAATCAGCACCGCCCTCGAGCATGTGCGTGGCGCACGAATGGCGCAGGGCGTGCGGGTGCAAATCGGAACGGCCCGCGCCGAGCGCGCCGTAGCGCTTGACCAGGGCTTGCAGCCAGCGCACGGACAGCCGCTTGCCCTGCTGACCGAGCAAGAGCGCCTGCGGGTCGAGCGCACCGGTGCGCGGGTGAGCGAGCTCCGCGCGACGCGGCAGGTACGCCGCCAGCGCCGCGAGCGACTTCGACCCGAGCGGAACGATCCGCTCTTTGCGGCCTTTGCCCAGCACGCGAACTTCGGCCTCGCTACTCGAAATCTGCGACAGGTCGAGCTGGACGAGCTCGCTCACGCGCAAACCCGAGCCGTACAGGAGCTCGAGCGAAAGCGCGTCGCGCAAGTGGCAGACCTCGCGACCGCTCTCTTGTGAAAGCGGCGCGGTCATCACTTCCGCCGCCACGTCCGGCGAGACGAAGCGCGGCAGCTTGCGGCGCGTCTTGGGGCTGGCCAACGTCGCGCTGGGGTTTTGACGCAGATCGCCGCTCCGCAGCAGAAACTCACACAGCGCGCGCACGCTCGAGATTTTGCGGGCGATGGTCGGCGGAGCGACGCTCTTACCCACCTCGCCGAGCCACGCGCGCAGCATGAATTTGTCGAGCCCGGCCAAGCTCGCCGCACCCGCATTGCGCGCGCGCACGTAGCTCGCGAGCGACTCGAGATCGCGCAAATACGCGGACACCGTGTGCGGCGAGGCGCGCCGCTCATTCGCCAAATAGTCGTGAAAGCGGCCGAGCGCACGACCGAGTTCGTCGTTGCGGACGGGCGGCGCGGGTGCTGAATCGGCGGAGGCCATGCGTGGCCCTCACAGCTTACGCCTTGTACGCGGCCAGGGTCCAACAAGCGGCGCCGATCGCGAACAGCAGCAAGCCCAAGCGCGCGCGCTGGAACGAAACCCTACCCGTCGGGTTGAGCCCACGGAACGCGAACAGACCGAGCCCCAAAAGCGCGAACAGGAAGCCTGCCCCCAAGACCGCGATCCATGCGGGATCCGGCGCGTCGTCGGCGTTCAGCCGAGCCAGGGCTTGGCTTTGGTTTTTGGGGCGCTCGCTGCCGGAGTTGTCTCGGCCTAGCGCTTCCAAGCGAGCCAAATTCTCGTTTGCGCGCTGCAGCTCCGTTGCCCGAGGCAGAAACACGTGTCGCGACTCGAGCGCGGCGCCGCGGATCGCCTGCCACGCCAAAAACGCAATCTTGGGTTGTCCAGAAGCTTCAGCCCCCTGAGCGAGCGCGCTCATGCGCTCGTACGCGCGCTCCACATGCGGTGCGCCCGGCGCATACAGTGCCGCGGAGCGGCGTGCGTGATCCAGCGCCGTCGCCAGCTCCCCACGGTTGAACGCGGCGTCACTTTCAGCGAGCTCGGACTCCCCTTCCACGATCACGCGAGCACTGAACACCGCTCCGATCACGACGGCCGAGAACGCCAGCAATGCCAATCGCTGCAGCCAGCTACGCCCGCTGTTCATAGAAAGTCGCGACGCCGAAACAGGATGCTCGCGCAAGCAAGCAGCAATACGGACCAAGCCACCGAATGCAGCGCAGCCATGCCGAGGTAGCTGCCGAGCGAGGTCCCTGATGCTTCGCCAGTCAACAGCGGTCGCGGCGGAACATACAGCATCAGATTGGGCACCATTTTGGCGAGCACTCCGCCCATGCTCGCCACGCCCGGACCAAAGATGCGCACGGGCAAGCGAGCCAAAGTGTCCGCGCTGCGCCCGACCACGAACAAGCCAAAGGTAAAGACCGCGCTCAAAAACGGCGACGAAAATGAAGAGAACAGCGTGGCGATCGCGGTCACGAGCGCGACCTCGGACAGCGTCAGCGCAGCCGAGCCGAGCACGACGCGGCGATCGTCAGGCGCGCCGCCCGCAAAGTACACGCCCGCGGCCAAAATCAAGAACGCCCACGGGATCGGCAAATACGTGCGCGCGCGCGCCTGCCGAAACGCGAGTAGCCCCGCGACGAGCGTTGCACCTAGCGCGACCGACAAGGGTGCAGTTGCCGGTCGACCCGATTGGATGCCGAGTGCCAACAGCAGCACCCCCGAGTTTGCCGCAATGAACACAGCCAAGGTGAGCACCGTGCCCAAGAACTTTCCCACCAAATATTCCGAGCGACGAATGGGCCGAGCGAGGATCGGGAAAATCGTCTTCAGCTCGAGCTCGCGATACAGCGAAGTCGCTCCGAGCACCACGGCCACCACGATGCCGTAGACCGAGATCGAAGCTGCGCCCAGGTCGCTGACCACGCGCAAACTGGAGTTGAGCGCGAACGCTCCCACCACCAGCGAATAGCCGGCGGTCGCGATCGCCAACGCGAACAAACCGTGCAGGATGCGCGCGCGCACCGCCTCACGATAGGTGTTCAGCGCGATGACCTGAATACGAGCGAGCATGGACTGCCCGCAGTTTGAGCAAACTTACGCCGCTTTTGCTAGCTCAAAACCCGACCGGCCAGCCCGGCGCTTCCAGCAAGGCGAACGCGCGAGGCTCGACGAACACGCGGATTCGACCAGGAGTGCTCAGCACGCTGCGCTGCACGGCATCGCTGAAGAACAGACCGGCCAGGCTCGGACCGAGGTCGAGCGCGGCCGCCACCGTGACCAAGCTCTTGCCGTTCGCAAAGGGCTCGACCCGGAAATAGCCAAACACGTCACTGATATCGTGCGGCCGAGTCGAATCCAGCCAAAAGCGCAACTCCGAGCGAGCCGCGGAGCGCTCGATGCGGACGGTGTACGTCGAGCCATCGCCGTGGACCAGCTCGACGCGTGCCAAACCGCCACGCACGTCGATCAAGCGCGCGCTTTTGGTGTGCGGCAATGCCTGGGGCAACGTGTCTGCGTTGCTGAGCGCGGCCAGCACCGCGGCCGCAGGTGCGTTCACCAGTGAGTAGGAGACGCCACCGCGGTAGCTGCCGTTCTCGGTCTCGAATCGCATCGGGCGCGCCACGACTTCGCCCGCGAGCAGCGCCTCGCGCTCATTTCGGCTCAACGCTTGGCCACCGTCGCTCGGAGCAGCGTGCGCAGTTGCACTCACCAGTGCTGCGAAACCAACGGCGATCAGCCAACGCGAGGTCTGCATCGTGCTCTCTCCTGATTCGGACTCCCCGAGATTCGGAAGTCAGTAACGCGTGCACGGAACTAGCAAGACTCAAGCCGAAGGAGCGCTGAGGCTAGCCTGTTTCCGCTACGTGTGTCGATCTTGCCGAATTTTCTTTTGATTTCGCGAAGTAGCAGACCGGCTCTGCTGCAGCGCAGCAACGTTTAAATCGAGTCAGGCGTGACATATACGTCCAGCGACCAGGCTCCCGAATCGCCGCCGTAGCCGTCCACCTGCACGTAGTAGTCGCCGCTCTCCAAGTCCAAGTCGAGGAAACTACGACTTGGGACGGTACCCGCGGCGCAAGCCAGCTGAAGCTCCGTCCCAGGACAATCTGGCCCAGTGCGCACGCTGAGCATCGTGTTGTACTTGCTTCCGCCCATGTCGAGCACGACGTGGCTCTTGGTCTCGAGGCGCAAGTGCAGCAGCTGATCCGGCGCACCGTTCTTGGGCTGGTTGCCCAAGTCGCAACCGGCTGAAAAGTCCGCGTGTTGATTGGCGGTGTTGCCCTTGAAGCGGCCGCCCGTCGCGGGGATCTCGAGCGGCGCCGAACAGTCGTCCGCAAAGGGCACGAGCGTCGCGGGCACGGCATTGCGTGTGAACGCGGTCAACGTCACGGGACTACCGAGCGCGCTTTCGACCACGGCGCGATACGCGCCCGGCGGCACATTGTAGGCCTGCGCCCGAACCGGGCTAGTCGTGGCAACGCCACAGGAGAGGCGCGCGTCTTTGGTGCAACTCGGCGGAGACAAGCTGACTGCGGCCAGATCATCCGCCGAAATCCTAGCGACGAGCAGTACGTCGGAAGTTTCGCGCAGTGAAAGGACGTGACTCGAATCGGGCGCTCCTGCAAGGCAGCCCACGTCCACGGCGTCCGCATGATCGCTGAGCGACAACTCGAGCGTTTGACCCGCCGCGATCGGCGGCGGATTCGCGCACCCCTGATCAGCGGGTGGGCTGGTTGCGGCAGACTCCTCGAGCCGAACGTCGACGTCACCGGGTCCCGAAGAGGCCACGCTCAGGAAGTATTGCCCTGCCGGAAGCGCACGCGCGAACAGCGCCGAACCCGGCGAGCCGACGCGACACGTGAGCTCGTCGCTCGCGTCCTTGCAGCCCGCGTCGCGCAGCGAGAGCTGCGGCGCCCCGTAGTCGTCGAGCGGATTCGCGTACACGCGCACGTCCCGCGCTTCGGGCAGCGTGAACGAATACACGAGCTCGCCTGACTTGACCGCGACGAGTTTGTCATCGTCTTCATCCGGATCGCAGACGCTGCTCAGGTCGGAAATGCTTTGGGACAGCGCGGCTCGTTGCGAAACGCCCGGCTCGATCGGCACTGCCGTACTGCACGTTTCGTTCGACGGAGCGCTCGATGCGGCCGAAAAGTTCACCGCGAGCGACAGATCCGCACCCACTCTGCCCGAGACGTACAGCGGATAAAGGCCCGGGGCGAGGCCGTACAAATGCAAGCGCGAGACGCTGCCGAAAGTCGGCGAGCAGGTCACGTCGATCGGCGAGTCACACTTGTGTGTGGTCGTCGCGATTGACACCAGCGAATCACTGCCCTGCACGACCACGTCGACGTCTTGCGGGTCGCCCTCCGGGACCTTCAGCGCGAGCACGATGTCACCCAAAACGATCGGCTTATCTTGCACCTTTCGTTCACCATCGGGCGCACACTTGGTCGCATAGTCGAGCTTGGTCGCGGCCAACGACAACGACGTGAAGCCGCTCGCGTCGATGGTCAGTGATTGAGAGCAAACGTCGTGGGCGGGGGTGATGCAATCGGACTCGTCCACCGTGCCATCACAGTTGTCATCCTTGCCGTTCTTGCACACCTCTGCGGCCTTGCTGTTCACGCTCGGATCGGTGTCGTCGCAATCCCCTCCACCGCTGCAATTCCAGACCGGATCGCCGTCGCCGTCGGCATCGCGCGGGGCGCGCGAGCAGGTATGAGTCTTTTCGACACAGGTATCGATCGTACAAGGATCCGAATCGGCGCAGGACACGGGTGGACCCGAGCGACAGCCGAGCTTCGGCTCGCAAACCTCGTCACCGTTGCAATACGCCCTATCCGCGCACACGCTGTCGTCCGGCACGTGCCGACAGCGCTGGAGTTCCTGATCACAGCGATCGGTCGTACAGGGAAAGTCGTCCGTGCATTGGGAATCGTCGGCACAGGGACCGCCCAGTGTGGGATCGCCCGCGTCCTCGCCCACATTCAAGCCGCCGTCAGTTTCAGGCGCACCCGCGGCGCCTGCTTCACTACCTGCGTCTACATGGAACGGACTGTGGACCGAACCGTTGCCACACGCGTAAATCACGCCGGAGAGCGTGAGTGCCACTATCGAACGCGCCGGCAAGCGCGTCGCAAGCTGCGCGAGACTGTCTCGAATTCCGTTTCGCACCTGGGTCCTCGCCGAACGATAGTACGCGGTAGCCGCCGAGTCCCGCTTCGTTCTATGATTGTCGCTACCGTGTCGAAAGATCGCCTCACGCGACATGAGTTGAGCTGG
>Ga0164309_10000214_pt1 | contig 35275 bp, 28 predicted proteins | sample Whisoiple_247_MG_FD_109984 | JGI IMG/M metagenome (GOLD analysis project Ga0164309, IMG submission 109984) | Soil microbial communities amended with fresh organic matter from upstate New York, USA - Whitman soil sample_247_MG | ecosystem: Environmental > Terrestrial > Soil > Unclassified >... | reverse complement strand
GTCGCTCATGGGTCGCGCTGCTGCTTGTCGTGAGCGGCTGCGGCAGCCGCACGTCGCTCGGTGGATTTTCGGGTAGCCAGGCCGCTAGCGGAGGGGCCGGCGGCATACCAATCGGAACGGGTGGCGCGATGCCGAGCGGCGGCGCGTTCGGCTCCGGCGGTCTACCTGGCGTAGGCGGAACTCCTCCGGGCGTCTGCCCGCCTGGGAGCATCGATGACGACAGCAACCCGGCGACGGCTTGTGTCCTTTGCCCACCTGGCACCTTCTCCAGCGTGGCCGTCTGCTCCCCGTGGACCGAGTGCAGCTGGGAGTTTCCGGAGGTGGTCCCACCATCGAGCAGTAGCGATCGAGTGTGTGGCCCCTCGCAGCCGGCGCGGCAGTTTGGCACCGACGGGGCGGACGAAGCGTTCGACGTCGTCGTGGACGACTCGGGGAACGTGTACGTCGTGGGCAGCACCACGGGCGCGCTCGATGGACCGGCCACCACAAGCTACGACGCCTTTTTGCGCAAGTACTCGGCGCAAGGTGGGCTTCTCTGGGGCTATCAAAGCGATAGTGGAGGATTCGAAAGGGCTGTGCGCGTGCAGCGGGACGGCCTCGATCGCGTCCACGTCATGGTCCTTCGTGACACCACCACTGCGTTCTGGATGTTCGATGCGGACGGCACCCTGCTGGCCGAGGACTCTTTCGACGGAAATTACGTGGATATGGCGGTCGACAAGCAGGGGACGCGCTACTTCACTAGGCCGGTCTTCTACAGTGACGACACGTCCGACGTGGAGCTCATGTGCATCCGCCCCGACGGCTCGATCGACTGGATCGTGGTGACGAACGGCGGAACGTTCGACACGCCCGGAGCACTGGCTGCGCTCCCGAACGGCGTCATCGTTGCGGGTGCCACCAACGGTGGACTCTTTGCCCCGGGCTCAGGTCAGCTAGAAGGCTTCGTCGCTCGAGTCTCCACCTTTGGCACCCAGGTGTGGGGCGTTCACTTCTTGTCGTCGGCACAGGAGATCTGGCCGAACGGAGTCGCGCTCGACTCGGTGGAGAACGTCTACGTCGCCGGCGCAACTGTGCTCGACCTCACGTCCCAGCCCGAGGGCTTTGTTGCGCGTGTGAGCGCAGACGGCGACCTCGAGTGGGTTTCCGTCCAGGGTACCGTTGCCAAGGACGTCTCCTGGGCTGTAGCGGTCGATCCGTTCGACCAAGTGGCGGTCGCGGGCGACACCGAGGGCGCGTTCGGTGGCGCGAATCTGGGCAAGGAGGACGCCTTCGTCGCGCGCATCTTCGACGACGGCTCGCTCGGCCCGGTGCTGCAGTTTGGAAGCCCTCTCGCCGATCTCGCGCAAGGCATCGCTGCCGCTCCCGACGGCGCCTGGTTCGTAGTGGGCACAACGGATCTGGCCTTGGACGGCCAAGTGGCCGCCGGTTCTTATGACGGCTTCGTGCTGCGTGTGCCGCCGTTCTGAGCTCCTTACGCCTGAGCCAAGCGAGCGCTAAGCTTTTGGTCATCATGCCGAGAGGGGAGGCGAGCAAGCGGGGGTGGGCGGTGCTGTGTCTTCTCCTCGTGGCCGGCTGCGGCAGTCGCTCCTCGCTCGAGCTTTTCGCCGCGGTCGCAAACGATGGCCCGGGCGGCACACCGTCGGGCGGTGGAGGGGCCGGCGGTACCGGCGGTGTAGTCGGCAGCGGTGGCACTCCTCTTTCCGGTTGCCCCAGAGGGACGATCGACAACGACGGGAACGAGGCGACGCCGTGCGTCCCGTGCCCGCCCGGCATGTTCTCGGATGCGGACGGCTATGCTTGCTACCCGTGGACGGAGTGCAGCTGGGAGTTTCCCGAGGCCCTGCCACCGTCCGGCGCGAGCGATCGGGTGTGCAGCGGTCCGCAGCCCTTTCGCCAGTTTGGCACCGAGGTGAGTGATTCCGCGGTGCAGGTCGTCGTCGATGACGACAGCAACGTCTACGTCGCAGGCGTCACGCTAGGGCCGCTGGACGGACCGACGTTCGGGAACGCCGACGCCTTCGTCCGCAAGTATTCTCCACGCGGTGAGCTGCTTTGGGCCTTCCAGGGCGATCCTGACGGCAACGACACGCCGGTGGATCTCGCGCTCGACGACGTTGGCCACTTGCACCTGCTGGTCAGCCAGGACTTTCAGACCGCGCTCTGGATGTTCGACCTCCAGGGCACGCGGCTCTCCGAGCAGGTGCAGGGCAACTACTACTCGGATTTGGCCGTCGACTCCGAGGGTGTGCGCTACATTGCGCGCCCGACCTTGCTGGCCGACGGGAGCTCCAATCTCGAGCTGACGCGCCTCGACGCCGACGGGTCGGCGGCCTGGACCATCGAGGAGAACGGTGGACCGAACGACTGGCCGAGCGCGCTGACCGTGGCATCGAACGGCGACGTGATCATCACCGGCTACACCGACGGGTCGATGTTCGAGCTGGGCTCGGGTCGCCCCGAGGCTTTCGTCGCGCGCTTCACTGGGGATGGCTACCTCGTTTGGGGCGTCCAGTTCGGGGCGAACCTCGTCCAGAGCGGCGACGCTTTGTGGACCATGCCGACGGGTGTGGTCCTCGACTCAGCGGACAACGTCTACGTGGCGGGGAGTGTCCAGTTCGACGAGTACAGCTCGAACGATGGCTTCATCACCCCGCTGACCTGGGACGGTCAGCTCCATGAGCACTACTACTTCGGCTCCACCGACTACGACGACTTCCACACCATCGCGATCGACCTGTACGATCGAATTGCTATCGTGGGAACGACGTGGGGCCTGTTGAATGCTGGCGCGAACCCGGGCGTGGAGGAAGCGTTCATCGCGCGGTTTCAGCTCGGCGACCTAAGCCCGGTGATCCAGTTCGGCACCCCGGCGCTCGACGGAGCCTACGACCTCGCGGCTGCTCCTGACGGGACGTGGTTCGTCGTGGGCTCGACGGAGGGCAGCTTCCCAGGGTGGATGAACGCCGGTGCCGCTGACGGGTACGTCCTGCGCGTGCCGCCGTTTTGATGTGCTGCGACGCTCAAGCCGGCGGAGCCCACAGCCCTTCGATGGCGCTGGCGTCTGCGTTGAACTGATTGAAGCGCTCCTCGCCGAGGCCGCCCTTGGGGTCGTCGGTTTGCAGGAGCGCTTGCGCGCAGGTGAGGAAGAGGTCCACCTGCGGTCGGCTGTCGAACTTCTGGAACGTGCCGTGCTGGAGGCCGAGCTTCGTGCCGCCGAACAGGTATCCCGGCTTCGGCCCGCGCGAATGGTTGGATTGAGCCACCTCGGTCACGTACGGCACGACCATGGTGTCGAGCAGCTTGCCGCCGAAGCCATCGTCGGCGTTCTTCAGCTTCACCAGGAACTCGGCGAGGCGCGTGTTGTACCAAGCCTGCACGTTGCACAAGAACTCGTAGCGATCGCGATCCGTGTCGCCCAGGCCAGACGGGTCGGCATCCGAAGCACTGCCCAGGAACGCGCCGGCGTGGCTCACCGGGTGGTGCATGGCGATGCGATTCGGGTCGCTCGGCCACATGCCCTTGAACGACACGTGGTTCGTGCCCGGCGAGAACTGGAAGGTCGCCACGCGCAGGATGTCGCACTGGAAGGCGGCCAAGAGGACCGCGGTGTGCGCGTCGATCACGGCCTTGTGCGTCTCCGAGTCGTCGCTGTTCACACTCTCCAGGTATTGCGAGTTGCCCTTGCCGCCGCTGAGGTCCTTGGACGGCTCGGGGGGCAGGGTGCACGTGGTGTCGCTGGGCAGCTCGCCGCTCTCGATCTGACTCGCTAGCTGCATCTCGACCTTGCGGATCGCCTGCGCGTGCAGATCGATCTTGGGCCGCTCGGCCGCAGGGGCCAGCTTGGAGAGCTCGTCCAGCTCCGTCAGCGAGTAGTCGAGCACGCTCTTGCGCATGCGCACGGCGCGCAGAGCCGCCTCTTGATTGGCGGGCGTGTCGCCACCCGGCATGAAGCTGGAAAACAAGCTGGCGTAGAGCTGCGCTGGGCTCAGCTGAGGCAAGAGCGGCGTGTACTCGGTGATGCTGCCGCCCGAGGCCGAGGAGATCGTTCGCGGCGTGTAGCTGTAGGACAGGCACTGCGTCGACGTCTCGTTCGAGTCGACGCGCGCATCGCAGATGGCGTTCGCATAGCCGACGCCCTCACGCTTCAAGCCTTCCACGTTCTGGAGGAAGACCTGGTCGAACGACGGGCCGCCCGCCACGCCGTCGTCGCCTTCGCCACCGTTTTGCCTCGTGCCTGCAGCGCTGCAGCCGGTGGTCGTGAACGGCGTGCCTGCCTCGTGGCCGCCTCCGCCCGGGCACTGCAGATGTTGGTCGGAGAAGCCGTAGAACACGGTCATGTCCCCGCGGAGCCCGGCATCCTCGAACGGCTGAATGATGGGCGAGGCGACGTAGCTCGAGCCGGTCCCGCTCGGCAGGAAGCGCTGGCGCAGCGTGCCGACGGGGAAATGCGTCATCAAAAAGCGCGGCGGGGACGTCGCGCCCTGGGCCATGGCCTCCAAATTGCGGAGGAGGGCATGCAGACCGAAGGCGCCGCCCACGGCGGTGAAGAACGAGCGACGAGCGAGCAAACGATTCCTCATGGTGCGGCTCCTTGGACGCGCTGGCTGAAGACAGCCGACGTCGCCACTGCTTTGATCAGCGCGGGGAAGGTGCCATCGGAAGCGCTGAACGCTTCGGCAACGCGCTTGGTCGCGCAGCTGTCGATGTCGGCGGCTCCTGCGCTCACGTCGGCCAGGGCGTAGTTGACGAGGTTCCGACCCATGCACGCGCCGAATGCCCCGGAAGCCGCCAGTTTCTGCGCTACCTCGACGATGTCCTTGGCGTCCCCGCCGCCAACCTCGACGGGCAAGGTCACCGCTGGGTCGATGGGCTGATCGTGGTCGTCGACGGTTCGATAGCGCCCGAGCACGTCGTAGGTATCGAGCGCCAAGCCGTAGGGATCGAACGAGTCGTGGCAGGATCCGCAACCGGGTGTCTCTTTGCGGATTTGCGCCAGCTCTCGTTCGCTCGCATCGGGGTTCTGCGCCAAGATTTCGTTGATGATGGTGGTGACGGCCTCCGACGGCAGGGGCGTCTCCGTGCACAAGAACGCGTTTTTGATCAAGAGACCGCGCCCAACCACGGAGGTGTGATCGGGCCGTGAGCGATTGGCCAGAAATCCGGCTTGCGTCAAAAGACCGGTCCGGTTCTCGGGCAGGTCGACTTCGTAGAAGGAATCGCCGAGAGGCGTGGCGCCGGCCGGAGGAAACACCGAGAGGCCGTAGATGGGCGCTAGGTTCGCATCGACGTAGCTCTTGCGGGAGATGAGCATCGCGTCGAGCGGCTCCGACCAGAGCACACGCTCCAGGAAGAGGTTCGCCTCGCGGTACATGGACTCACGCATGGCTCCCGTGAACGCGTCGTCTTGGATGATCTGTGTTTCTAGGTTCGGGTACGAGAAGTACGAGAGCATCGCGCCCTCGAGGTTCGCCTTGGCCGCATCCGTCGCCAGGATGCGTTCGACCTGGGCGCCAACTTGATCGGCCGTCGTGAGCGCTCCCGCGGCCGCAGCGTCGGCGAGCAGCTGGTCCGGCGTGTCGTCGGTCAAGAAGTACGACAGCAGGCTCGCCAGCTCGTGCTGGCCGAGCGGGCCCGCCGCCGTCGCATCCATGCCGAACTCCGTCCGGTACAAGAACTGCGGCGCCTGGAAGATGGCGTAGACGCCGTATTGAACGGCCTCTGGCACCGTCGCGCCCGCCCCTTTGAAGGCCGTCGTGTAGAGCGCGCTGTAGCGCTCGAGCTCGGCCGCCGAGAGCGGCCGCCGGTAGGCCTTCTCGGCCAGGTCCGTCAGGTAGCCGAGCGCGCAGTCATCCGTCGGTTCGGCATCGCAGCCGGTGACCGTCTCCAGGTTGTCCAGCACGTACTCGCCAGCGGCCTGCGCGATCTGGTCGGCCGTGCTCCAGCTCTGGTCAGTGAAGGAGTTGCCTTCCCGCGGGCTTTGCAGCGGTGGAAACGCCCGGTGAGCGGCATCGACGAGCTCGAAGTCAGCGGTGATCTGGGTACCTAGGGCGGCATCCACCAGGGTACCAATCGAATTGGCCACTTGATTGAAGGACAGCCGCACGATGCGCTTGGCCGAGATGGCGTCCGTGCCCTCGCAATCGGCGGGCGCGCCCCCTGTGCTCGTGCCACCGACGCCCGCCACTGGCCCGCCGCCCGTGCCGCTCACGCCATCGCTCGGCGGCATGAGCTCCGCTGAGCAGCCCGCGCACCAGCCGAGCGCTGCGAGCAGTTCCAGCGTTCGCCGGGTGATACGAGGTGCAAGGCCCGTCATGCGTGGTGCATGCACAGTGTCCTCGGATCGATCGCGAGAAACAGAGGCGAAGAGCTGCCCTTCCCTCGCTAAAAAAGTGTGGCGCGGCTAGAAATGCCGAGCATGGGAAAGAAAGTCGCTGTGATCGGCGTCGGATCGGCGGGCCTGCTCCAGGTGATGCATCTGTGTACGTGGCTCGACAAATCCTGGCAGGTCCATTCCATCTACGATCCAAAGAAGAAGATCCTCGGCATTGGGGAGAGCACGAACGGCGGCTTCGTGAACACTCTCGAGCTGGCCACGGACTTCTCACTCGCGTACCCGGAAGACCTGGAAGCCCTGGGCGCCACCATGAAGTACGGCAGCCGCTTTTCGGGCTGGCGCGAGCACAGCTGGATCAACCCGCTGCTCAACGGCAACGTCGCCGTGCACTTCGACAATCGCAAGCTCAAGGATTTCGCCTTCGAGCGCCTGGCGCAGCGCTGGCCCGATCAATTCCGACAGCTCGAGGGTGACGTCGAAGAGCTCGTCGACGAGGGTGACCGGGTCCGTGTCACTATCAGCGGCGAGCCGAGCTACTTCGACTACGTGGTCGATTGCCGCGGCGCGCCCGAGGATTTTTCAGGCTACGTCCTGAGCGATTGCACGCTTCTCGACCGCTGCATCGTGCATCGAGCAGACGAGTACGACTTTGCTCCGTACACCGACCACATTGCCACGAAGCACGGCTGGATGTTCGGGGTGCCGCTCCTGGGCCACAAGTCCTACGGCTACCTCTACTCGAGCGGCAGCACCTCGCTCGCCGAGGCGCGCACGGACATGGCGGCTTGCCTCGGCATCCCGAGCGTCGATTCGGGCACGTATCAGGCCGAGTACGTGCTGCGCTCCTACTACGCTCGGGAAATTGCGTCCGGACGCATCTGCAAGAACGGCAACCGCGCTTTGTTCTTCGAGCCGCTCATCGCCAATTCCATCTTTCTCTACCTGCTGACCAATCGGCTGATCTTCGACTACATGAACAGCGGCATCCCAGCCGAAGCCGTCAATGCCCGCTTTCGAACGGCCGTGCAGCAGATGGAAGATCTCATCACGTACTACTATCAGGGCGGGAGCCTCCACCCGAGCGAGTTCTGGCGAAAAGCCACCGCGGTCGCCCAGAAGCGCATGGCCGAGCGCCGCGAGTTTCTGGCTTACCTGGCCTCCTTGCGCGACTTCGAGCAGAAGGGCCTCCTGCATCGCGCGCCAGCCTATGGCTGGGGCCCCCAGACTTGGCGGGTGGTTGACCGCCAGCTGGGGTATGCTTACTTCGAGAGCTGAGCGAAGCCCCCCGAGAACCAGATGATCAGCAGCAAGCGACTCGGTTATTTCGGCATGGCCGTACCACTCGCGCTGGCGGTCACGAACTGTAACTCGTCGTCGACGCCCGACGGTTCTGGCGGCGCAATGAGCGGTGGTGCTCCGGCAACTGGCGGACAAGCTTCCGGTGGTCAAGCTTCCGGCGGACAAGCAAGCGGCGGCGCCTCCTTGGGCGGCTCCGGTGGCTGCGATCCGATCTCGCAAGCATACGGAGAGTGTGGCCAAGCCGGCATGGGCGGCTGTTCCGCGGTCGAGATGGCTTACGGCGAGTGCGGCGTCGGCGGCCTCGGCGGCCTCGGCGGCGACAGTCCGTAGAACGGACGGGGTTGGGCTCGGAGTCTTCGCCTACGACGGAGAAGAGTTTCATCAGTTCTGAGGAACCACGCTCACCGGCCCGCGCGCCCAGCGGCTCACGCTGCCTTCCGCCGCCGGCACGAGGGCAAAGCCAGGGCCGATGGCTAGGGGAGGGCGCTCGAGGGTCTTGGTCTCCCAGGCGCCCGGGCTTTGTACGTACATCGTGGTGCCGACGGCGAGAGCCCCGGCTTCGGAGGTCACGATCGGTGCGAGCCCGCCCAACGGACCGAGCTCTTCCCGCTTGCCGTCGACCCAGCGTACGAGTCGGCCGCCGCGGGTCAGGAGTACATCGGTCGCCGTGGTCAACAGGATCCGGTCGGCGGTCTCCAAAAGCTCGGCGCGCCCTTTCTGGAGGTCGACCAGCAAAAGGGCCGCGTCGGCGCGTACCGTGACGAAACGCGCTCCCGTGATGGGCGGCACATCGACGCCGGAGCGCATGATCTCGACGTCGAGGTCGCGGACGACGCCGGGCTTGAGCAGGTAAACCGGGAAGCGTGTCTTGGCTGGCGGTGGCTTCTTCTTGGAGGAGGGCTTCGGCGCCTCGCCTTTGACCGGTCGATACTCTTCGCAAGCGACGAGGAACCACTCGCTTTTCGGCTCGACGCCGAGGATGCGGCCGCCGCAACGGCTACTGGCGAGCTGCCGCTGCTGTTTGCCTTGCACGACCAAAAGGCGCCCATCGTCCTCACGGCGGACCCAGCCGCTTCCGACCGCCATGACGAACCCTGGGGCTGGGTCGACCGTCGTCTGCCCACGCCGCAGGAGCGCATGAGCGATGCTTGGATCGCGCAGCGGGCCGGATGTGCGCGTGAAGGCATCGAAGGTCGATTGCGTGCAGCGCAAGGCCCGTGCGTTCGACGAACGAACGGGCCAGCTGGGCCCTTTGCCGCTGCTGGTGACCGTGCTGATGACGAATACTTCGCCTTCGGCAGCGACTCGCCACACGCTGACGTGTCCCAGCGGGACGGTGCGCACGGCGGCCAGTGGGTCCGGCGCGGTGAGGTCCAGGACATTCAACACTGGGTCCGCGCCCCCGACCTGCGTCAAGAGCGCGAGCTCGCTGCCATCCGTCGAAAATGCGACCGACCTGTGATCGGGCAGGGCATCGTGCGAAAGATCGATGTTCAGGCTGCCGAGCGCAAAAGCCTTGTGCAGGCTGGTGTCCCGGAGCCACGGGGCGCCACCTTCCAAGGTGACGACGAAGCGCCCCATGGGACCTTTGGCCAAGAGCTCGTCGACGTCGAAGCGTTCGGTGCCGACGGCCAAGGTGAGCCTGAGCTCGGTCTTTGGTCGACCTCGCTCGTCGAGCGTCACATCCCAGGTTCCCGGTTGCGCCGTCCGGGGCGGTTGGCAGTAGGCGAAATAGCTGCCGGTCGGGCTCATCGCTTCGAGCGCGAAGCCGGCAGCGGTGCCGAGGTCTTGCTCCGGGGCCAGGACTGGAGTCGTCGGCGCGTCCTCTCTGGCCGCTGGCACGGGCGGCGCTTCGACGATGACGCTCGCTGGTGGGGTGGGCGCCGCGGCCGACGGAGCCGGACTCGGTACCGGTGGCGGCGCGGTCTGACTGTGCCCCGCGACTTTCGGTGGCGGAGCGCAGGCCGTGACCAACGACAAGACGAGGAAAGCTTGAACCCCGCGCACGAGCTTTCTCGTCTACCGGGCGCGCCCGGCGCTGTCGAGTATTTCGGGGTGCAGGAGAAGTTCTAGCAGGCCCCCGGCGAGCAGGGTGAGGGCAATCCCGTACAGCAAGGCCTCCCAGGGCCTGAAACGTGCGTTCCGCGGAGCGCTCGGGCGGAGCTTGGCGTTGATTTCGTTCACAGCTGCCTGAACCGGCAAGAGAGGCACGAAGCCGAGCAAGGAGAGGTACCTGAAGGGTCTAGGCAGGACGTAGGGGACGAAGGAAAGGGCCCAGGCGAGGGCGAGCCAACCGGCAGGGAGAGGTCTCTTGTTCGTCTGTTCGCTGTAGGAGCGAATCTCCCTGAAGAGCCAGTAGGCGAGCACATCCGCGAAGAGAGTGCAGACGAGCGGCCCGAGGTAGCGGCTGCGTCCGGCGCGTGCTGCTTGGTACTGCCAATTCCTGAAGAACCAGTACATGGGATAGACGCCCCAAGTGGCGAGCGAGAGCACCGTCAGCTTGGCCACTGACACTGCGTGGAAGATCGGTTCGATCTCGGCGGGCTCGTCGTGGATGCGCTTGCGTGCCGGACTCTGGTACCAATCTGGGCCGGACTCGTCTCGCGGTCGGTCAGACATTGTCCCTCACGATGCTAGCGGAAGTTCGCGCCTCTGGCCGGAGCAGCACGTCCTTGCTAGGGCCCAGGGGTGCAGCCTGCCCCGCAAGAGTCTGGCGTCAGCGGACGCGTGCAGGTCATCGAAGAGCGCTTTTCCGGAGCGCTCGACCTGGCGGGGTTGCGCGAGTGTCAGGCTGAGCTCTCGCGGCTGCGGGGACTCTTTCGTGCTTCGCCTGGGCAGTTCACGGCGCCCGTCTTGGAGCGGCTTCGGCGCCTGTCGAATCTGGCTCGCGAACGGAGCGCCGGGGGGGCGGAGGAAGCGTCCGACTTGGCGCACTCGGTTCTCGTCGACGCGTTTGGCTACCGGGAGTTTCGTCCGGGACAGGCCGAGATCATCGCAAGCGCCCTGAGCGGTCGCGACACCGTGGGCATCATGCCGACCGGCGCCGGAAAATCGCTCACCTACCAGATCCCGGCGCGCTTGCTCGGCGGCACGACGCTCGTGATCTCGCCGCTCATCGCGCTGATGAAGGACCAAGTCGATGCTCTCGTCGAGGCTGGCTTTCGCGCCACGTTCCTGAATTCGACGCTCGATCCAGCTGAAAGGCAGGCGCGGCTGCGTCGCTTGGCCGCTGGGGAGATCGAGCTCTTGTACGCGGCGCCAGAGGGCCTGGAGGCCAGCGTGGGCCAGGTGCTGCATGCGATCGACTTGCGCCTGGTCGCCGTCGACGAAGCGCACTGCATCAGCCATTGGGGTCACGACTTTCGGCCTGCCTACCGCAAGCTCCGCGGTCTCAAGCAGCGCTTTCACGTGCCCGTGCTCGCGCTCACGGCGACGGCCACGCCCGTCGTCACCGAGGACATCCAGAAAGAGCTCTCGATGTCGGACCCTGCCGTCTTTCGTGGCAGCTTCTTCCGCCCGAACCTGCGCATCAGCGCCTACGCCAAAGGCGATGGGCTCGGCATGTCGGTCAAGCAGGCGGTCTTGCGCTTGGCCACCTCGCGCGTTGGCCAGAGCGGCATCGTTTACTGCTTGTCGCGCAAGAAGACCGAAGAGCTGGCGGAGTATCTGCGGGAAAATGGCATCGGCGCCCGTGCCTACCACGCTGGGCTCGACGCTAGCGAGCGCGAAGAAGTGCAGGACGCCTTCCAGAACGACGACATCGACGTCGTGACGGCGACGATCGCGTTTGGAATGGGCATCGACAAGTCGAACGTGCGCTACGTCGTGCACGCCGACATGCCGCGCTCCATCGAAGGCTACTACCAGGAAATTGGCCGCGCCGGGCGCGACGGCTTGGACAGCGACTGCGTGCTCTTCTACTCGTGGAGCGAGGTGCGCACCTACGACCAGTTCGCCGAGTCGATCGAGGACGAGGCATTGGCCCAGCGCATGCGTGGTCAAGTGCGCGACATGATGCACCTGGCCGAGGATCCCGGGTGCCGGCATCGTTCGCTGGTCGGCTACTTCGAGGAGGACATGGAGGTGTGCCGCGAATCCTGCGACCGCTGCGCGGGATTGGACGTGCTCAGAAGTGCCGGGCGCGGGCGACGGATGGGTCGGGCCCTGGCGCCGGTAGGGCGTGCAGCGTCCGCCCGGTCCCAGGCCGGGTTGGAGTTCGACCAGGACGCCTTCGATCGCCTACGCGCCCTGCGGCGTGAGCTGGCCGAGGAGCGAGGGGTGCCCGCCTACGTGGTGTTCAGCGACGCGACGTTGGTCGAGATGGCCACGGTTCGGCCACGCAGCATCGGGGAGCTCGCCAGCATCTCGGGTGTTGGTCCGGCCAAGCTCACTCGCTATGGGGAAGCGTTCCTGCGCGTGCTCGCCGGCTAGGAAAGCGGTGGTTAGGTGAGCTGCGCGGCGCGGCGTTGAGAGGCCGTGCGAGGAGGGGGAGTCGCGGCAAAGACGCCGCGCCGCGCTCGGCTCATAGTCGATACTCGGCGGTCGTTCCGCGCAGCTGCTCGGACAGACCGCGTATGTCCTTGGCGGCGCGCTCGAGGTTGCCCGCACCGGCCGCGTTGTCCTTGCCTGCACTGGCCAATGCGCCCAACGCCTCGGAGATCTGTTGAATCCCGGCGGCCTGTTGGGTCGCCGTGCCGGAGATCTGACGCACGCGGTCGGACGAATCCTCCAGCGTGCGAGCCAGGTCGGTGATGACCTCGCGCACCGAGCGAATGGCGCCCATGCCGTCCTTGGCGCGCTTGGTGCCTTCTTCCGTCGACATGACGGCCGTTTGCGTCGCCTTCTGGATGTCCGCCAGGATGCCGCGGATCTGTTGCGTGGCGCGCTTGCTTTGCTCGGCCAGCGTGCGCACTTCCGAGGCGACCACCGCAAAGCCGCGACCCTGTTCGCCGGCCTTGGCAGCTTCGATGCTGGCGTTGACGGCGAGCAGGTTCGATTGCTCCGACAAGTCGTTGACCGTTTCGACGATCTCGCCAATCTGTTTGTTCTGCTCGCTGAGCTGCAGGATGCGCTCGGCAATCTCGCGCACGCGCTCTTCGATGGTCGTCATGATGACGGTCGCGCGATCGACGGCTTTGAGGCCGTCCACACCGGAGGCTGCGACGCGCTCGGCCGAGGTCACCACATCCTGTGCGTTCTGCGCAGCTGCGTGGCTGGTCGTCTGGATCTCGTCCATCGTGGTGCTGATTTCGGTGACCGTGACCGATTGTTGCGCAGCGGCCGCGGCGGACTCCTTGGCCGTGCTGGCGATTTCGGCTGTGCTCGTGGACAGCGAGCTGATGCCAGTTTGCAGCTGACCCACCATGGTCCGCAGGCGTTCGGCCATGCGCTGGAACGAGCGCTCCAGGCTCGCTACCTCGTTGTTCCCTTGTCCGACCTGGGCGCTGGTGGCGACGGTCAGGTCACCCTTGGCCATGCGCTCCGACAGATCGGCGAGCTGCACGATGGGCTTGGTGATGGCCCGCGCCATGAAGAGGCCGCTCACCAGGGCCAGGACGAGGCCGAGGCCCATGGCCGTCCACATGCTCACTTCCGCTGCGTCACTGCTCTTTTGTAGCTGCGCCACGCCGCGGGCCATGTCGCCGTGCACGATCTCTTCGGCTTCGTCGGCCATCTCGACCAGGTCGTCGAACTGCTTGTCGAACTCTATGTCCGCCTGCGTGCCGACGCCGGCGTTCTGGCCCCGCATCGCGTAACGCTGGTGAGCCAGCCGATCGAAGTTCTGAAGCATCGAGCGCAAGCGGGAAACCCTGTCGCGTACCATGGGGTTCTCGGTGGCTTTGAACTTGCCCTCGCTGTTCGTGCCACCGTGGAGCATGGCGTCGCAGAACCAGATGCCTTCGGCCAAGAGGACGTAGACTTGGTGCACGTCCTCACCCTCGTCACCGCCCATGATCTCCTCGAACTTGAGGTGGGCTTCTGCTGCTGCCAGCTTGATTTCCATGGCAGCGTCACTGAGCGGCGCCAGGTCTTCACCCACGCGGACGCCGTCGTCGCCGACGGAGACAACATAGTGAATACCGGAGAGACCGGTGGCGCAGACGAGCGCGGCCATGATGAAGTACGAAACGATGAGACGAGTACCGATGGTGATGTTGCTGAGCATTCTCTTTCCTCCCAGTGGATGAATCTTTCCCCCGCGCTGGCTGTCGCGCGCTTGGTCAGAGCTTGAACGACAGACCCGAGAAGATGGACAGGTCGTCGGCTGCTTCGGTGAGGCCACCGACGACGCCGCCGTCCAGCTGGACGTAGTCGGTGACGGCGAAGGTCACCCCGCCATCCATGCTGAGCGCATAGTCGGCGCCCACATCGTTCGAGTAGACACCGAAGGCTTCCACGTACGCCCCGAATGGTCCCACGATCGGGTGGCCCACGGTCCAGGTGTGCAAGAGCTCGAGGTGATAGTCAGAGTCAGCCGCGTTCTGGACTGCGTCGGCCTCGAGCATGAATCCGGTCGTGAAGTCGGCTGGTAGTGCGACGCCGAGCAGGCCAATCAGGCCACCCTCTAGCTGCTCGTCCATGCCGGCGTGCGGGAACGTCAGCCACGGCATGATGCCGATCGAAACCGCCCCGCCGTCATTCCCCACGAGGTTGAACTTGGTGCGCAGGTCCAGCGACCCAGAGCCCCACTCGTTTCCCGTAGCGGTTGGCACGCCCACTAGACCGTCGACAATGAGCTGCACCTCCCAGAAGTCGGTGATGCCCATTTTCAGGTTACTGCTGGCAAAGCTCTGGGACTCGACACCCGCGTCGAGCGTGTAACGCGAGACATCGATCTCTGCCTGAAAGTGGCCGCGGTCGACGGTGTAAGGACTCTCGGTGGTGTCGGGGCGATCGGTCGCCAGAGGGCGCATTTTCCTCTTGGCGGGCGGATTCGGCTCGGTCAGGACGCCTGTGTCGGGCACACCGATGCGGGCTGGCTCGGCGGGACCTGGCTCGGAAGGTTCCGGTACCGGATCCGGTTCCGGGCCGAACGCTGTCTCGCCTTCGGCGTAGCTTGGTCCGGGAACCAGCGGGAGTAGGAGGGCAAGATGAAGGAGCGTCGTGCCTGATTTCATGGATGATTCACCGCCTGGGTGTGATGGGTCGTGACCTCGGCGAACAATCGGATGGCGTTTGCGACCGCATCGGGATCAAGGCTTTGCCGCGCGGCGGAGATGCGCAGGGCTGCGTCCGGCATGCCGGAGACGACGCAGCTGACCGGACTCTGCACGACCGTTTCGGCGCCTTTTTGGCGCAAAGCGAGCAACCCTTCGGCGCCGTCGTCGCCCATCCCCGTGAGCAATGCGGCAAAGAGCCTGTGGGCCCTTGCCTTGGCCAGGCTCTCGAACAGCACGTCGACGGACGGCAGCTGAAAGCGGCGGGGTGGCCCCGCGACCGGCACCAAGCGTCCACTCTCCGCCATCGTCATGTGGGCGCTACCGGAGGCTAGGTACACACGGCCTGCTTCTGGCTCGGTCGTCGTCTCGACGACGCGGCAGTCGTGACCGGTTGTGGAGAGCCAATCGGCGAGCCCTCGGTCGTAGCCGACGTCGATGTGCTGCACGATCAGCACCGGCACCGGAAAGGGGCGCGGCAATCCAGCCAAGATCTGAGCGAGCACGGCTGGCCCACCTGTCGAGGCGCCGAGCGCGACGATCCGGTGGAGCTCGTGGTCGGCCGTCGGCGCAATGAAGCCGGATTGAGCGGTGCGCCGGCCCACCAGATCCACCGTGGCCAGCGTCTTGAGCGCCCCCACGAAACGCTGCCGTTGCCGAGCGCTGTGTTCGTGGTTGGAGAAGCTCGGCTTACACAGGACGTCCAGGGCACCGGCCGCCATGGCTCGAAAGGCCAGGTTGGCGCGTGAAGGATCGAGTCCCGTCACGATGACGACGCGGCAGCGGTGCTTGGCCAAGATGCCACGCGTCACCTCGACGCCGTCCTGACCGGCGAGGAACACATCCATGGTGACCAAATCGGGACGAAGCTGGGCGACGAGTCGGAGCGCCTCGTCGCCCGTGCTGGCTTCACCGACGACGTCGAAGCCGTCCTCCGCGAGCAGGCGCCGCAGTGCCAAGCGTGCGCTGGCTGAGTCGTCGACCAAGAGCACGCGCGTCATACGAGGCGACTCACTGCTTCGAGCAGTGCCTTCTGGTCGAACTGACCCTTGACGATGTACTCGTTGGCACCGACGCGGGCGCCTTCCTGGATGTCATCGGGTTGATCCAGGCTGGTGACCAGAATGATCGGCAACTTGGCCAGCGCGGGGGTCGAGCGGACGCGTGCCGCTAGCTCGAGCCCGCTCATCTCCGGCATTTGCACGTCGCTGACCAAGAGATCGAACGGCCGCTCCTGCAAAGCTGCGAAGGCTGCCGCACCGTCTTCGACCGTTTCCACCTCGAAGCCGGCGCCCACCAGGATGTTGCGCTCGAGGGTGCGGCTGGTCAGAGAGTCGTCGGCGACCAAAATGCGGGTGCGGGGGCGCGACTCCGGCAACTTGAGCTTGTGGCCCTCGGCCTGACTGATCTCACGACGGAACAGCTGAGCCATGTCCGGCACCAAGGCGAGTACGGCGCTACCTTGCTGGGTCGCGCCAATGACGCCCCGGAGTCTGCGCACGTTCCACGGTAGTGGCTTGATGACGAAAGTCGTGTCGCCAAGGACCTCGTCCACGACCAAGCCGACCTTCGCGCTACCCTCGGTGACGACCACGACCTTGAGCGTCGACGGATCCTCGCTGCGCGCTTCGCCCATGATGGCCGAAAGCCAGCGCAGGCGTAGGGGCTCACCATCCGGGGTGCGGAGGACGGTCACACCTTCGGCACTGCCTAGGTCGTTGCCCGAGACTCGGAGCGTCCGCTCCACGTGAGTGCTCGGCAGAACGAAGATTCCGGAGCCGGCGCGCACCGACAGGCCGCGCAAGGACACCACGCTGGCCGGAACCGACAGCACGAACCCGGCGCCAGCGCCGGCACGTGAGGTCTCGATCGTCACCTGGCCGCCGAGCTTCGAGACCGCGTCTCGCACGACGTCCAGGCCAACGCCACGGCCACTGACGTTGGTCACTCGCGCGGCGGTGGAGAAACCGGGTGTGAACAGCGCCGTCTCGAGGTCGAAGCTGCCGTCTGCACCCTCGCCGGCGAGGCCCATTTCGCGCGCACGCTGTCGCACGCGGTTTTCGTCGATGCCGCGACCGTCATCCCGAATCGATAGGACGACATTGGCACCGACGACTTGCGCCCGCACCAGGACCTCCCCACGCTCCGCCTTGCCGACCTTCGTTCGCTCGTCCGCCGCCTCGATGCCATGGTCGACCGAATTGCGCAGGATGTGCATGAGTGGCTCACGCAGAGCGTCGAGCACGTGGCGATCGATCTCGACGTCGCCGAGATCGAGCTTCAGTAGGACCCGCTTGCCGCAATCGCGGGCCGCCTCCGAAACCGTACGGCGAAGGTGGGGCGCGATCAGGGAAAGCGATTGCATGCGCACCGCCCGCATGGCGCGGTCGAAGTCCGCCGTGAGCTGTCCGGAGCGACGCACCTCCTGCTCCTCGCCCTGCACGAAGCTGCGCAAGTCCCCGTGGACGCTGGACAGGATGCTCTTGACGCGAGCGTCACGCTTCATGATGGCGGCTAGCCGGTCGGCAATTTCGGTGATCGCGAGCTGGCGTTCGCGAACGCGGCTCTGTCTGGCCAGATGCTCGCTGCCGAGGTCCATCAACCGATCCAAACGCGCAGCCTCGATACGGACCGCGCTGCCAGCGCCCTGGCTGCGGGCGGTCTCCTCGGAGGCGGCCTCGATCTTGCCCGCTGCGTCGTCGTCCTGCAGAGCGGGGGGTCGCGTGGTTGGCCGGGTTCGGGCGGCTGCCTGCGCCGTGGTGGTCGAGCCCGCCAGCTGGTCCAGGACTCGGTCGAGCGTGGCGTGGGCGCCCTCGTTCTCGACTGCGCGCAAACAAGCGCCCAGCGTCTCTTCCATCAGGTCGATGATCTCTTCGGACGGCTCGTCCCCCGACTTGCGCAAGGCGTCCAGCCGGTCCTCGACGGCATGAGCCGCTTGTTCGGCCTGAGTGAACCCGCCGAGCCGGAGGGCACCCTTGGTGTTGTGGAACACTCGGAACGCAGCCTTGATGAACTCGGGCGCGCTGAGCTTCCCTGTCTCCAGCGCATCGGACAGGCTGAGCAGAGCGTCCAGCGCCTCCGCCGTTTCCTGGCGGACGACGGCGGTCATTTCCGGATCGGACGTTCTCATTGGACGAGCAGCTCCGGTGAAGCGAGCAGCTTGGGCACGTCGATCACCACGAGAAGGTCGCGCGTTACCCCGAGCAGGGCGCGGTGATCGGTCCGCTGTCCATCGGACTCCAGCATCGAGCTCGAAACGGAGCGGCACGCGAGGACGTCGTCGACGGTGAAGCCGATGGGGCCTTGCGCGGCCTGAACCACGGCCAAGTGTCGTGGGACGCTCTGGCCACGAACGGTACAGAGCCGAGCCAGATCGACGACGCTGAGCAGCGTGCCTCGCACCTGGGCAATCCCGAGCATCCACGGCGGCGCATTGGGCAGCCGGGTCACGGTGGGCAAAGGGACGATCTCGCGGAGATGCTTGACCGGGAAGCCGAATTTTTCGCTACCGACCGTACAGGCCGCAACTTCGAATTCACCGCTGGATCGGGCGCTGTCGGCGAGAGCGACGGCAAGCTGTGCGGCGCGGGCGTCCAGAATGGACTTGGTTTCGCTGTCGCTCGTCATGACCACTGACTCCTCATGAACTCGGTGCTGACCCGCAGCTCTCCGACGCGTGTCGAGCCATCGGAGAGTCGATCTTCGGCCCTTCGCCCTTCCAGCTCGCGCTGCAGGGTCGAGAGCTGGCGCAGGGCCAAGTCGTCTTCCGCGCACTCCTTCAGTGCGAGCGCGTAGAAGTAGCGAGCCAAGAGGTCCTGCGGCTCTAGAAACAGCGCTTGCCTGAACGCGGCCACAGCCGCGTCGGGGTCGCCCTTCTCCATGTGGGACAAGCCGAGCAGCCGCAGCTGCGCCGGGGGATCGAGCTGGGCTTCCTGGCTGAGTGCGGTACCGCAGAGCGTCACGGGCGGTGGCAACGTCGAAGCGCTGCGGCCGCTGAGCCCCTCGAGCTCGTCTAGGTCACGGCGGACCAGGGGTGCGTCCGCGGCCATCCGCAACGGAGTCTCCGCGGGGGTCAGCGCGTCCTGACGACGGCGAAACACCGGAGCGTGGTCCTGGTAGCCCAGGAACTCGAAGTCGTGGCCGGTCGGGCGCGGGTCCGATGGGCCGAGCAACAGGATACCGTCCGGGCGCAAGAGGCTGGCGAACGAGCGGTGCAGCGAGTCGATCGCCTCCTGCTCCATGTAGATGGCGACGTTGCGGAACGACACCACGTCCAAGCTCTCCACCGCGTGGCGCAGCACGCCGGCTTGGCAGGACTCGGCGGTGAATGCGACCGCATCCCTGATGTCGCGGGCGGAGAGCAAAAGCTCCCCCTTGCCGATGCGGTCGAAGTACTGCAAGCACCACGTAGGGGCTCCGCGGAAGGACCAGGCCGTGTAGATAGCCCGCCGCGCCCGTTCGACGACGTCGGGGTTCACATCGCTGCCCAGGATCTCGACCTTGTCGCCGAGGCCGGCCCCCAGGACGCGATGCAGGAGCATCGCGAGCGTGTAGGGTTCCTCGCCACTCGCGCTTCCCGCGCACCAGATGCGCGCGATGCGCCCTTGGTTGGACCAGATGGAGCTGGCGTGTTGGGCGGCAACCTCGAGCTGGGCCGCGTTGCGGAAGAAGTGGGTCTCGGGGACGGTGATCTTGCGGATGACCTCCGAGATCGCACGGCGTCTGGTCGCTGGGTCGAGCAGTGCTGCGCTCGGGCCAATGCCCGCGGCAACCGTCGACAGCGCCGCTTCCACGGCGGGGCGCCAGTCAGGCTGCGCTTTGAGCCCATGCTCGCGCGAGATCTCGGCCGTCAAGAGGTCCACGGCGTTCATCGGGCCGAGCCCTCCGGGGCAGCCGGCGCTACCAAGGTCGACAGCTCGGTGTGACGGAAGAGCTCGGCCACGCCCAGGATCAGTCTGGCCACCGTGCCGTCGTTGAATGAGCCGATCACGTAGGGAGCGTGGGGCGCTTCCAGGATCGACGTGTCTTCTTGGCTGCGAATGATCTTCACCGCGCCCACCTGACTCACGACGAGGCCTGCCATGCCCGACTCCGTCGTCACGATCACGATCAAATCCGAGAGGGCGAGCGCCTTCGCTGTTCCACCCAGGCGATGAGCCACGTGCACGACGGGCACGCTCTTGCCCCGCAGGTTCAGCGTGCCCAGGACCCAATCCGGCGCCTCCGGCAGGGGCGACAGCGTCGCCGCGGGAACGACCTCGCGCACCCGGTCGAGCTCGAGCGCAGCCTTCAGCTCGCCGACATCGACCAACAGGACCGAGGCGTCACGGCCGCCGAGTTGCGGCCTGACGTAGGCCTTCTTCAGGCGCGCTTCCAGCTGCGACAGCCGTCCGCGCAGGGCGTCGACCTCCGCCCGCAGCTCGAGCTCGTGATTCATACTGCCTTCCCTTCGGCCGTGACGGCGAGATGGCGACGAATCGCTCGGCGCAGCCGCTCGGCATCGCCACTTTTCTCCAGGGAACCTACGGCGCCGACCTGCTTGGCGGCAGCTTCCAGGTCAGCCGTGGGCAGCGAGGAGTGAATCAAGATGCGGGTTGGCGTGCGCTCCAGGCGCCGCAGGAAGCGCGCGAACGCCGTGCCGGACAGTGCGGGCATTTCCAAATCGAGCAGGATGAGGTCCGGCTCGTTGGCTCGCAGATACGCGGCGAGCTCCGTGAACGCGGGTAGTCGATCGACGACGTGTCGGTCCGCCGCCAGCTCCCGGCGGACGAAGTGATAGACACTTTCGCTGTCGTCTACGACGAGAATCCGCGCCATCCTGCCTCCCAAATCGGGTAAACCCCGAGCTGCTCCCAAATCACCAACGAGGAGCGGCGAGCCGCCCATCGACCCCGAACGCCAGCATCGGCGCCGAGTCATCCCATCCGCTCGCACGAGCGACGGAGGGTGGTTTTGCAACCAGCGTGCCGAAGCAAACCGGCGCGCCGATGAGCGTCGATCCTCGGAGGGCGGGCCGCGGCCGCTGCAGGCTCGTGTGGCTCTATTTCCGCTGTTTTCCGCTCGCGTGGCTAGAGCGGAGACTGACGCCACTGCCGCCGGGCAGGCGAGCTCTCAGGCCCGTGCCATCCGAGGTCGGTCCAGACCGTGGACGGACGAGTCCAGATCTGGGAGCAGCGAGACGCGCGGCTCAGCTACCGAGTGCAAGCCAACTGACATCCACCCCGTGCACTTGGCTGTCGAACCAGGTGCTGACCAGAATGGTGAATCCGGTGCAGTCGATGTGTCGAGCCCGCACCCTCAGGCGCACGGTCCCGGTTCCGTCCGCGTCGAGGCCAGCAACCCCCACGTGCACCACGGGGGGCACGGCGAAGTCGCGCTCGAAGTCGATGCGGGCAGAGAACTCACGGTCGGTCCCCTCGCTCGGGGGACCGAGCAGGGTCCAGCTGGGGCTGGAGCTGTCGAAGTGGTTGCTGCCGGCGAGCATCTGCAGAGGGGCGATCAGGTCCGTCATGGGTGTCCTCTTCGGTCGAGGGCATCCGAGCGGAGCTCGGAATCGTGGTCAATGTCGGAGGGCGTCCGCGATGGTGGGCGGCCCGCTATCGTCGACATGTGGCGGAAACCGAGGTGACCGGCAGCGCTAGAAGCGCAGGAGCTTCTCGATCTCTCGGCGCAAGGACGACGGCGGATCCTTGGAGCCGTGACGGCTCACGACGCGCCCGGTGCGATCCACGAGAAACTTCGTGAAGTTCCACTTGATCGACTCGGTGCCGAGAATGCCCTTGGCTTCGGCCTTGAGCAGCCGGAAAAGCGGGTGTGCGCTCGGCCCGTTCACGTCGATCTTGTCGAACAACGGGAACGTCACATCGTAGTTTTGGGCGCAGAACTCCTGGATGTCTTGTGCCGTCCCTGGCTCCTGGCCACCGAACTGGTTGCAGGGGAAGCCGAGCACGGTCAGGCCCTGTGGCTCGTACTCGCGATGGAGCTGCTCGAGCCCCTGATACTGCGGGGTGAACCCGCAGCGACTGGCTGTGTTGACGATGAGAAGAACGCGTCCTCGATACCGCGCCAAAGTGGTCGGCGTTCCATCGAGTGCGCGCAAAGGAAAGGAATAGATAGAGGACATCCGCTACGCCTTCAGTCGTAGCAGGGAGCGTCGGCTCGCGCCGCCGATGGCCAGTGGACAGCTGTCCGGTCAAGAATTCGGAGTCGGCCCCATCCGCAGAGGGCGCACTCGCCAAGCCATGCGAGTCAACATCGAGCAAGTCCTGCTCTAGAGTAGGTCCAGCACGGAGAGGACGGCAGTACGGTCGACGTAGTAGGCGCGTGGCTCGCCCTCGATGGTCATCAGCTGCGCCGGCTCGCCTGCGTGCAGGACATGGGCCCCGAACTCGATCCCGAGGTGTCGCGGTCGGCCGTCGCCCGAATCATACGTCCCTTCGAGTTTCAGGCCCTCCTCGGCGCCGAGAGATGCCGAGCGCTGTTCCCCCTCGCGCACAGCCGCCACCGGAGCAAGGCCCGACAGGGCTTCGAGGAGCGCTGGTCCGAGCTCGCGGGGACTATCGTCCGTCGGGACCAATTCGCCGCCCACACGACGAAAACGGTAGGTCACGCCGTGTGCCGTGATCGACAGCTCAGTGAACCCGTCCGGGTTCCATTGCGCTGGTGTGCGGCTCAAAAGCGACGTTTCCAGCGTGCGCACGACGTCCGGCGACAAGATGAACTCGGTCCGCCGTCCCGCGAGTGCGGCCAAGAATCCACCGCGCACGCGGGGGCCGATGCGCAAAGTGAACGGACCGCTGGACCTCGCCTCGATGTAGAGCTCGAGCCGCGCCTGCCATGGCTTGGATGACCACGGTGGCGCGATGCGCAGTGCGCGCAAGGGAGCCACGGTGCGCAGGGTCGCGTCGAGCAGCGTTTCATCCACGTGCGCTCCGCTGAGCTCCAGGCCGGCGGGCGTTCTCCGAATCTCCTCGCGCCCGAGCTCTGGCCCCGAGCTACGCAATAGGACGACGTCGTCCGCGCTGACATTCAGGACGTCCAGACTTTCGTACCAGGCGGCGCTGGGATCGAGGAGCCAGCTCACCTGGTCGGTGAGGGTGAGACAAACGCCGTCGTCCTCGCGCCGTGCCAGCGATTTGCCTTCGTGCTCGAGCAGAGTGAGCAAAAGCTCGCGACCGCCCGCGGTTCCTTCCGGTTGCCCGACCACTCGCACTTGACCCGTTACGTCGCCCGCGCAGGGAGCTGACTCGAAAGTGAAGTCGGTCAGATCTGCCAGGTATTGATTGCCGCGTTCGAGGGCCATCGGCCCTGGATCCGGGCTGAGACGGCGAAAGGCCGCCCCGTCCCGGATGAGCTCCATCGTGTGCCCCTGCTTCGTGAGCGCGATGTGGTCGATCTCGTCGGCGCGCAGGGACCAGAGACCGTGAAGGGCGAGGTCACCAGGTTCGAGGATTTCGAGCAGGACGGCGTTCGTGCAACCGACGAGTGGGTCCGGCGCAGTCCGCACGACCTGGACGAGGTCGGGCTGTCCGGGGCAGCTCCCCCCGATTTCCAGCCGCACCTCCGCGCCCGTTTCGGGGACTTGGGTGACGACGATGGGCGAGTCGCTCCCCGCACGCTCTTTGGGAAAAGACTCGATGCCCGCGCGAGCCAGCTGGAAGAAGAGGCCGTCGACGCGCGCGGGATCCGCACGCATATCGCTTTCGCCGTCCTTGACGCGGAAGCCCATGGCGTCCGCTACCAGGGACCGACTGCCCCCTTTTTGCTCGATGCGCAGGGCCTTGGTCTGGCTCTTGGCATAGGGAAAGAGCAGCCGTCCGAGGAGCTCGCGCGAGTCCTTGGTCAGGGCGGTAGCGAACGCCTCGGGTACGACGCCGCTTCGATCGGTGCCGTCGTCGCCAGTCGTGTGGGCGTAGCGGGTATGGGGCGGATGCGTCGCTTCGTCGCCGATCGTCACCCGGTAGCTGACGGAGTCCATGTCGAGCTCGAGCGTGAGCAGGGGGTGGGACTGAACGCTCTCGGGGAGGTCTGCCCTATCGAGCAGGCGGAGGAAGACGCCGAACTCGAGGGTCTTGAGCAGACTGGCAACTTCGGCTCGGTCGATCGGCGGCGAAGGTTGTTGTGCCGCCGCATCCTCGCCGAGCACGTAGTCGTGCAGATCGGTGCTCTTGCCGTCGCGGCGCAGAACGGTGGCCTTCTGATCCGGGGTACCCGGCTTGATCGCGATCCGCCTGATTCGAGCCTGCGCGAAGGTGGGCAGGACGTGAGTCTGACGTCCGTCCCGATCGGCGGTGGTCACGTGGGCGCGCGAAGTCCACAGGTAGACCCCGAGCCCGACAGCAAGGACGAGGAGTGTGAGTGCTTCGAAACGCTCGCGTCCGAGGCTCATGTAACCTCCGGAGCCGTTCGCCCAGCCCGCGACAGGGCTTCGCGGCGCCGACGTTGCAGGAGCACCCAGACCCCCAAAAACAGGGCCGTGCCTGGCATGTAAAGCAGCACGTACGACAGAACGTCGGAGAGGGAGTCTTCGGTCAGCGCGAGTCCGGCGGGCAACGGCGCGCGATCGGGAATGCTGAGGGCGAGCGGGCGTGCTGCGACCCAGCCCAGGGCTTGCTCGGCGAAGGCGCGATTTCCAGCGAGCGCTGGATCTCGGAACGAGCGTGAGTCCAGGACGTTCGACGTGCCGGCGACCACTGCTCGGAGTTCTCCGCCGCCCGCAAGTGGTTTGCGCAGCGCAGCGGCGACCAGCGGGCGCTCGGATCGAGCGCTGGTCGCCGTTTCGCTCTCGGTTCCCAAGCGGTCGAGCACGACCGCGTCGAGGCTTGCGCTGAGCAAGGGGACTGCGGCCGAGCCCGGAGTGAGCTCGAGCGGCTGCGCTGCGATGAGGAGCACGCGACGATCCAGTCGCATCTCCTCGGAGGAAAGGGAGCTGGTGATGGGGTGTGGTGCCACCTCGGCCAGAAACGCTTCGCCGATGCCTTGGGGCAAGCGGCGGTCCGGCTCTCGTTCGAGCACGAAGCCCCGCGGCAGACGGACGCCCAGGTGCTCGGTCAGCTGGTCCAGGCCGGAGCCCCCGAGAGCGCCTCGTGCGTCCACGATCGGGTCCAGGAACAAGAGAAAGTGAGCGCCGCGATCGGCCGCTGCGACGAGCGCATCCACGTGCTCCTTCGGCACGGGAGTCTTGGGGCCGACGATGGCAATCACGCCACAGTCGCGCAGCGCTAGGTCCGGCCGCGGCACGTCGAGCGGGGTGCGACGGCCTTCCAGATTCTTGACCTCGAGCGCGCGACCGAGCTCGAAAAGGCCATCGTCTGCTGCATCGTCCAGGCTCTTCTCGCCGTGGCCAGTGACGAAGCAGACCGTGATGCGCTCGGAAGTCTGCACGCGGACGATCGCTTCCGCGAGTGCAGCCTCGATCCGGGGACGACGCGTCCCTTCGCCATCGGTGGCGTAGAGCTCGGAAGTCGGGACGAACCAACTCCGCCCTTCCTGACGCACCAAGAGCGCCGCCTCGGGCAGGCTACCGGGCTCGCTCGGATTCTTGGCCGCCCGTTCCTGCTCTTTGGCCAGCGCTAAATACTCCGCTGCGTCGCGATCGGGATCGACGTAGCGAACGGCGAGCTCTGGCGACAGACTCTGAAACGACTCGAGCATGTGGCGCACGTCGACTCTCAGCGGGTGACCCAGCGGCAAGAGCACGACGACCTCGACTCGCTGTCCGAGCTCCGAGACGAGCTTTGTACTGGCCCCTGAGGGAGAAAACTGCTGGCCGCTGCTGAAGTCCCAGCGTCGATAGTTGCGGGCTCCGGCCAGATTCAGCTCGACCAGGAGCAGGCCGGCGGCCGCGACGGCGAGCGCGGACCACACGGTTCGATCCCTCGCCCACAGGCGCAGTACGGAGAGCCGCCCGGCTGGGCTCACGACGACCTCCAGGATTCCACCACGCGTGTGGTGACGTAGAGGGCCCAAGCTCCGAGCGACAGGTGCAGCACGAGGTGGCGGGAGTCCAGAAGGCCACGTGAAGTCTCCTCGAACAAGGTCGTCAGTGACAAGTAGGCCGAAAGATCGCGCAGGATGCCATCGTCCAGCACGTACTCGCCGATGCCAAGCACGAACAGGCCGAACTGCAAGAAGACGCTCGCAAGCAGCGCCACCAGCTGGCTCTTGGCCAGCGCGCTCATCAGGGTGCCGAGCCCGAGGTAGCTCGAGCCGACCAGGGCAATGCCGAGGTAGCTGATGCCCAGCACGTTCGCATCGACCACGCCGGTGTCGCGCAGCAATACCGCATAGAGGAGCGTTGGCATCCAGATGACGAGGTACGTCGAAAGCACGGCGCAGTACTTACCGAGTACGAGCGAGGCCGAACGAAGCGGAGCGGTCAAGAGGATCTCGATCGTCCCAGTGCGACGTTCCTCGGCGAACGTGCGCATGGTCAGCGCCGGGCACAGAAGGAGCAGCGTCATCGACAGCAGCACCGATTGCTGGCCGAAGTAGGCCTGCAAAGGACCGACCAGGTCGGCCTTAGTCCCCATCGCCGCCGAATGCAGGACGATGCTGTAGAAGACGCCGCCTTGGACGAGCAAGAACGCCGTCAAAAGCACCCAGGCTAGCGGCGTCACCCACAGGCTGAGCAGCTCTCGTTTGCACACGACCCAGCTGCCGCGCAAGAGCTCGAACTTCACGCCTCACCCTTCGTAGCGGCTTGGAACACCTCGCTCAAGCGAGCCCGCCTGGGTCCGGCCTCTTCCACTTTCACGTCGCGCTGCAGGAGAGTCGATAGGAGGCGATTCATCGCGCCTTCATCACCGTGGCCCGTGAGCTGCGTACGCTCGGCGTCGAGGGCTTCGAGCTCGACCCGGCCGGGCTGCATGGCGACGGCGATGGCGCCCTCGACCTCGGCACGAGCCGCACGTACCCGAATCACGTACTCGCCCTCCGGAGGACGCTGCAGCTCGGCGAGCCTTCCCTCCAGGACCAGCTTTCCCTGCGAGAGCACCAGCGCACGCTCGCACGTCGCCTCGACCTCACTCAAGATGTGGGTCGACACGAGCACGGCGCGCTCTTTGGCGAGCTCGCGCACCAGATCGCGCACGTCTTCCACCTGGTTCGGGTCGAGACCGGCTGTGGGTTCGTCCAAGAGGAGCACGTCGGGCCGCCCGATCAGTGCGGCAGCGAGCGCCACCCGCTGCCGAAAGCCTTTGGAAAGATGGCCAATGGCGGTGCCGAGCTCCGAGCTGGCGTGAGCTCGTTCCGCGGCTTCGAGGCTCAGCTGACGGCGTCGCTTGCCTCGTACGCCGGCCAGCTCGGCCCGGAACGTCAGGTATTCGCCCGCTGTCATCTCCGGGTAGAGAGGCGCGTTCTCCGGCATGTAGCCGATGTGACGGCGTGCCTCGATCGGACTGTCCGCTAACCGACGACCCATGATCCTGATGTCACCCGAGCTGGCACTCAGGCTGCCCGTCAGCAGGCGGAAGGTCGTCGTCTTGCCCGCACCGTTCGGTCCAAGCAGGCCCACTGCTTCGCCAGGACGCACGCAGAAGCTCAGGTTCGAGACGGCGACCACGGCGCCAAACGTCCGAGTGAGGTTCAAAGCTTCAATCACGTGACACTCGGACCTCAGCCGAGGCTCATGCAAGCAGGCCCCGGGATCTGCGGCAAGCGCAGGCATTTTTACTGGTCCGGGATCGATCGCTCGCCCTTGGCCGGCTCCCCTGGTTAGTGGGGTCACCAGGTGAGGGCGCTCCAGGGACGAGCGGTCGGCACTGCCACCTCAGGCTGGGCGGCTTTTCTGTGCCACGGGGCCTTCGGCCGATTGGCCCGGGTCTTGCACTAAGCCCCCACCGTGAACTTGACGCTTGGGACGACGGACAGCTGGCGCTGGTCAGTGAGGTGTTCGTGGTGAGGGCGGTGAGCTGGGGCGTGCTCGTCGTGGGGGCGGTGGCCTGGCAGGCCGCATGCAACTCGGGCGACCGGGCGGTGGATGTTCTCGATGGCTTCACCTCCACCGGCGGAAGCTCTCAAGGGCCAGGTGTTGGCAGCGGAGGCACGACGCTCGAGCCAGAGCTCGAGCTGGAGGAGAACTTCCGCGCACCAGTCGTCTCCGGTTCGTACTTGTGGACCGCGAATCCCGAGTCGAACCGGGTGGCCATTCTGCATGCTGCGACGCTCGCGGTCGATGTGCTCGAGGGTGGCGATGCCCCCACGTTTCTCGCATCCCTACCGGGTGACGAGGATGGCGGCGGAGCGCTCGTCATCAACGTGGGAGGTGATGACGCCTCCATTTTCCGACACGACGCATCGGCTTCGCTCGGCGGCGCCGGGGGGATCTCGGTCTCCGAACGGCGTGTGCCCGTTCAGGCCGGGGCCAGCGCTTGGGCGGTGGGCAAAAGCGGCCAATTTGCCGTGGCTTGGTCCCGCTTCCAAGACGACCTCAAGGGGCCGCTCGACGGCTATCAGGACCTCACCGTCCTCGAGCTCGACCCGGATGAGCCGGTGGCCACCCGCCTCTCGGTTGGGTTTCGACCGACCAAGGTGGTGCTGAACGAGGCGGAGACGCGCGCGTACGTGGTGTCCAAGCCCGGTTTGTCGGTGATCGACCTGGAGGCGAAGCCGCCGCGCGTCCTGCGCGAGTTCGGCTTACCAGAGGATGAGACGGGCCTTTCCCGGGACGTATCGATCACGGCCGATGGGGCGCTGGCGCTCGTGCGGGTTGCCGGCGAGGCCGCCGTGCGGATCCTCGACCTCGAGGCGGACGTGGACGCAGATGCGGTCACGGTCGTGGGACTTCCGCGCGAGGTGACGGACCTGGACCTCAGCGCTGACGGCAGCCTGGCGGTCGCGGTGATGCGCGGCACACCGGGCGGCGCCGTGGTGGTGGAGCCCGAGCTGGGCGGGCAAGGCGGCCAGGGCGGTGAGGGTGGTCAGGGCGGCGCCGGGCCCCTCGGTGAGGACAGCCTGGTGGCCCTGTTGCCGGTCCCAGAGATCCAAGATTCGCCCGGGGATTTCGAGCTTTACGCAACGTCAGAGCTGCTCGGCAGCGCCGTCGTGGCCGAAGATGCCTCGGTCGCTCTGCTTTATACCAATGCGATCGCCAGCTCGCGCCTGACCATCCTCGCGCTCGACTCACTCGAGGCGCGCGCCGTCGACGTGACCGCTCCGATTCAGGCGGCCTTCTTGACCCCCGACGCGGCGCACGCGGTGACCATCATGACCCCGCCGTCGGGCAGTCAGGCGGCCGGAGCGTTCGCGCTCGTACCCATCGCCCAGGTGTTGCCGGCCCGCATCGAGGGGACGGACACGGTCCCGCGCTTCGTCGCGGTCGCAGACCAGAGCGCGCTCATCACGACCTGGGGCTCGGCCACGCTGCCCGCCAAGACCCTGCTCGGTCGCCTTCCCGGTTTGACCGTCGACGCCATCACTTTGGGCGCCGAGCCGCTGGCGAGTGGCCTGGTTTTGGATGAAAACCGCGGCTTCGTTGCCGAGGCCCATCCGCAAGGTCAGGTGACGTTCATCGATCTCGAGACCGCCGAGTCCAAGACGGTGACTGGGTTCGAGCTGAGTAGTCAGGTGGTGGACCCATGAGAACACGAGCACTGCTCGGTGCGATCGCGTGTGCGGGGGGCTTCGGTCTCACCCTCGTAGCCTGTGGAGCAGGCAGTGCTGCTCCCGCCGAAGGGGCTTTGGACGGCAGTGGTACGGATGGCGGACTCACAGGCTCTGGCGGTGCGTCTCAGGCGGGGAATTTCGGCACGGGCGGCAGCACTCCGCCGCTGATCGACGGCGGCAGCGGCGGCACTCCGCCCCTTCCTCCCGAGACGGAGGAGCCGAGCGCATTCCGGCCGCCCGTAGTCAGCGGTCGCTTCTTGTGGTCCGCCAATCCGGACAGCGGTCGGGTCGCCTTGATCGACGCCGTGAGCTTGAGCACCCGGGTCATCTCGGCTGGCCTCCATCCCACCTACCTGGCGGCCATCCCCTCGGAGCCTGACCTGCCCACGGCCATCGTGCTCAACACGGGCAATGCCACGGCGACGCTACTGCGCGCTACGGACGTCGCGGTCGAGACCGCGGAAGTGCCGACCCACCCGGGGGCGAACGCTTGGGCCGTCGCCCCCTCCGGTGATTTTGCCGCCGCGTTCAGCCTCGGCACGGCGACGCTCGATCCGACGCAAGGGCTGCAGGACGTCACGTTGATCGATTTGCGCTCAGACGTGATCGAGCGCCGCCAGCTCACGGCGGGATATCGGCCAACTCAGGTACTGTTCGACGAGCTCGAAGAGTCGCTCATCGTAGTCTCCGAGCAGGGCATCTCCACCTTCGAGCTGAACGGCGATGGACAGCACTTCGTGCCGCTGAGCGGCACGATGCTCGACGTCTCCGTCACCAGGGACGGTCATCACGCGCTCGTGCATGCCGAGAGCTCGGACACCATCGAGATCGTGGCGCTCGATCCCGAGCTGCCGTCCGTGACCATGACCCTGCCGGCCCCCATCACCGACTTGGACCTGGCACCGACCGGTCGTGCGGTAGCGGTCCTGCGCGACTTGTCGGAGATCATCGTGTTCGACGTGGACCAGGTGCTCGTCGATCCTGACGACTACGCCACGAAGATCATCGATGGCGAGACGGTCGGAAGCGTGGAGCTCACCATCGATGGCGAGCGCGCCGTCTTGTTCACGACGGCCGAGGATAACGACCGACTCAGCATCGTCGATACCTCGCTGGTCGACTTGCCAGTCCGTACGGTCGATACGGAAACCGCCATCGCCTCGGTCCGAACCAGTCCCGACGGGCTGCACGCGATTGCGCTCGCCAAGCCCAGCGTTGGCACCAGCACCGGTGCCTTCACCGTCGTGGCCCTGGCGGATGAACGGTTTCCTCGCATCGTGGGCACCAAGGCGCCCGTCTTGGACGCGAGCTTGGACGACACCGCGGGCGTCGTGACCACGAGCTCGGCAGGCGGCGTCCACGAGGCGTACGTCATCTCGATGCCCAGCCTGAACGTCGAGGCGATGCGCTTGGCGAGTCCGCCCGTTTCCTCCGGCGTCTTGGCTGAGGAGGGCTTGGGGTTCGTGTCGCAGAGCCACGCCTCCGGCCGCGTCAGTTTCTTCGACCTGCTTGCGACAGAAATCCGAACTTTGACCGGCTTCGAGCTCTCAGCCGAGGTGGTGGACGACCAATGATTGACCTCCGATCAACTTCCTACAGGCCGCTTTCGCTGCTGCTCTTGGCGCTGCCTATCGCTTGCGGATCGCGTGCCGAACGATATTCCGCTCCGCTCGACGTCGTCGACGCCGTGCCACTTCGTGGCACGGTCGTCCTCCACGACCGCGGCCTCCGGCGCTTGTCCTTTCTGACTTCGCCGGGACCGCTGGAGCTCGGGCTCGAGTCGAACGACGCGCCGGAGAACGTGCAGCAGCTCTTGCCGTCCGCTGATCGAGAGCGACTGTTCGTGCTCTCGGCGGGGGTCGACCCACGCTTGAGCCCCGAGGACGAGGGGCCGCAGCTGTTGGTTTTCGACGGAGCCCCGGAATCGGAGCTCGCGGACCGCCTGCTCAAACGCTTCGAGCTCGACGATCCCATGAAAAACCTGGCGATCGACCCACGTGGCCGCTGGGTGGCGGCGTTTGGCGGCTACTCCTCGCTCGTCAATCCGAACGAGCTCGTGCTCTTGGATCTCGACGAAGGCGACGAGGTGGATGGTACCCCAGTCGCCACCACGATTCGCAGCTTCGGCGGAGCGCCGATCGAGCTCGCGTTCACCGACGAGATCGATGTGCCGCGGGGCGGACCGCGACGGTTCCTCATCGTACGCACGGATCGCGATGTCACCCTGCTCGACCTCGAGCACCTGGACCGCCCGGAGGTGACGTTGGTTCTGAGCGAGAAGCCGGACGAAGTTCCGCCCCCGCCCCTGCAGGTGGTCTACGACGACGGCGATCCCGAGGATTCGGGCGATGCCATGTTGGCCGTGCGGCTCGGTGCCAGCTCCGACGTCGTCTTGGCAACGTTTGGCGAACCAGACACGGAGGGCAAAGACTACTCGATGAAGGTCAACATCGTCGACGTCGGTGGTGTGCCGAGTTTCATCGACTTCGTGCGCACCGATGGCGGACGCCGTTTGGCCGCGCTCGTCCCCACGCTGTCCGATGCCGTGCTGGTCGATCCCGGGTCCACCGTTACCGAGGTGGTGGACCTGCCGGCCCCGTTCTCCGCCATGCGCCGCATCACGGCAGCACTTTCGGACGCGCCCGAGGGCGGCGACGTGGCGCTCCTTTGGGGGTCGGGCTCGAGTATCGCCTTCTGGTCTCTGGGCAGCACGAGCTCGACGCCGTATCGCAGCGTGAGCACGGCGCAGCTCTCCTTCGCGGTCACCGAAGTGCAGGACGTGCCGCCGCCGAACCAGCACCTCAAGGTACTGCGTGGGGCAAGTCCCGACGTCTTCGTCCTCGACCTCGAAAGCCGCCAGAGCTTTCCGCTCGAGAGCCAGCTGTCGAGCGGCATCACGACCGTTTCTCCCGACGGACAGCGCCTTTGGGTGTACCAGGACGGGAGCAGTCGCTTTTCCGCCGTGGATTTGCCGGAGCTCCACCCGCGCTCCCTCTTCGTCTCGCCGAACGTGTCCAGCGTCCACGACATCGAGCGCGCTGACGGCGGGCGCTCGGCCGTCGTGCTGCATCGATCCAACGGGCTCAGCGCGACGGTGTTCGATGCCAGCGAGCCGAGCTCGTCGGAGACCGCCTTCTTTCCAGGACTTCACTTGCGGAGCGAATGATGACTGCCAAGGACCAGAAGACGTTTCGTTCGACTCTCGCCATTTTCTTCTTGGCGTCCGCAGCTGGAGCCGAGGTGGCGCCTGCGCCAACGCTCGTCCCCGAGCCGCCCGCGGCTCCGTCGGAGCCCAACGCGGCCGAGCCAACGGCGGCGGACGCTCCGCCGCCCGCCGAAACCGAAGCCCCGGCGCCCGCGCCCGAGGGCGCGTCGCCCGAGGCCGCTCCTGCGCAAGCCAGCGGCACGGAACCGGGCGAGCCGACGAAGGCGCGCGTGCATGTCGTGGCGGCGCCAGCGGCCAAAGCGCCTCCCCCGCCGCCCCCCGAGCCGGTGGTGTTGGGTGACGCGGCTGGGCGCTTCGAGCTCGGCTTGGGGCTCGACCTGAGCTTCCTCGGGGACGAAGAATACGACCTGCTTTCTGCCAGTGACGTGCTCCCTCAAGCGGCCTTGCGCGCTGGACTGACCGTTTGGCGCGGCGGCAGATGGAGCGTGCTGGCCATGGCCGCTGGGCAATACGGCGGCACGGGCTCCAGCGCCCGCGGCACGCCCACGCACATCGACTTGGGGCGCGTGCTCCTCGGCGCCGAGGTTCGCGGTCACGTGCTGTCCGGCCTGGTGGGCTACGGGCGCTTATTGGCCGGAGCTGCCGTCGTCGCTTCGCGTGTGGGGCAGGCCGGTGCAGCCGACACTTTGGCACTCACGACACCAGCCTTCAGCGCTGGGGGCACGCTCGGGGCGGCCGTGCGGCTCTATGGCTCGACGAATGGTCCCGCCAGGGCGTTTCGGCTCGAGGCGTACCTCGAGGGTGGATACGACTTCGTGCCCGAGATCGGTCTCGTGTACGCGGCCGGGCCGGACGGGCCATCACGGCCCGAGCCCCTCGATCTCGGCGTGCTGTCGGCGAGCGGAGGCCGGTTTGGGCTTGGTCTCCAAGGGAGCTACTGATGCGCGGTTGGTGGCGCTCTCCCTGGCTCCTGCCCGTCGTTCTTGGCGGCGTCGCTTGCGGCTCCGGATCGCCAGCGGCATTGCCCCCGCCGGTGCCCGGCAGCACGGACGGTGGGGTCGTTACGCAGCCGCCCGTGACCGTGACCCCGCCGGTCGCCACGGATGAGGCGCCACCTCCGACGACGGGCACCATCAAGAGCTACTTCGAGGACATCGAACGGGAGCCGCCGCTGTCGACCGGCTCCATTTTCGCCACCGGATTTTCGTTCGCAACCTCGGGCGGATTCGGCGGCGCGCCGACGCAAGGCGAGCTGACGGAGCTCTTGGGCTTGGGCAGCGGCGATCTGACGGTGCTCTTGCTCTTCGATCGCTCGGTGTCGATGAGCGATCCGTGGGAAGGTCAGCCGCGCTGGCAGGCAGCCAGTCGGGCCTTCATGGACGGGCTGGCCGGCTTCGAGAGCTCGGTCACGCTCGGCGCCATTTTCTTCCCGCAAGCGGCCGAGTGCGATGTCGCTCCGCTGTCGGACCCGCGGCAGATCCAATTTCAGGCCGGCACACGCTTCAAGCAGCAATGGGAAGCGTTCCCCGAGAACCGCTTCCCGAGCGGTGGCACGCCGCTCGGCGCCGCCTTCGAGCGGGCCAACGAAGCCATTCTGGAAGCGAACGACTATGGACTCATCGGCGCCGGACGCCGCTTTCGCGTGGTCGTCGTCACCGATGGCGAGCCCAACTGCGGCACTGATCCCGATCGCGTGCTCTTTCTGGCTTCCCAGTGGAGGACTCTCGGCGTCGAGGTGCACGCGATTGGGTTGCCGGGCTCCGAGCAAGCGACGGCTTTTCTCGATCAACTGGCGAGCACCGGTGGTAGCTACGAGGCTCAGACGCCGACCACGCCCGAGGAGACCGAGGGCGGCGTGGTGATCGTGGTCAAGTAGCCCGCGCTACTGCGCGGAGGGCGCGCTGGTCAGCTCGTGCAGCTCCGACAGTGCGAACGGCGGGTATTCGTCGACGAGGGCTGCTTGGTAGGCGAGCAGCCGGTACGTGTAACGCTGGAGCCCGGCCAGGTACGCCCAAGCGCTCCGCGGTACGCTCTGGCTGAGCAGGATCGCCAGCGCTGCCCAGAGCCACACCAGCGCACCGAACAGCGACAACAGGCCGAGCACCAAGGCGCTCGGCAGACCGAGCAGCACGCGCCAGGCGGCGGAGCTGGGCGTCTGGTCGGGCTGCCCTTCCACGTTCAGGCGAATCGTCTCGTCCGGGGAACCGCTGGGGAGACGGTCGACCACCAAGGCCAGCCAGGCAGTCACCGCAGCGGCCCAGCGCAGCGCGAACAAGATGCGCGGCCTATCCTGGGTCACGTAAGCGTTGCACGAGCCTAGCGACGAGATCCGGACCGCTGCGAACACGGGCAAGCCCAGGTAGAGCACGTAGAAGAGGCCGCCCGTCGAGACACCGATCACGCTCAGAGCAATGACGGCGAGCATGCGGAGCCCGAGCTGCAGGCGCGAATGCTGCGCTGGCTCCACTGCGTCGAAATGAACCGGGTAGGCCACAGGGATGCTCTAGCAGCTGCGACATCCAAGCCAAGCGAGCTGGCCCCCGAACAGGTGACCGTCCTGAATCAGCTCGTCACTCTTCGGCTGCAGCCGCGCCGTGGCACTGCTTGAATTTCTTGCCGGATCCACAAGGACACAGGTCGTTGCGGCCGACTTTCGGCTCTTCGCGCTTGGCCGGCTTGCTCTGGGCGGCGCGGCGCGCCTGATCCAGGTCG
>Ga0164309_10000213_pt1 | contig 35381 bp, 25 predicted proteins | sample Whisoiple_247_MG_FD_109984 | JGI IMG/M metagenome (GOLD analysis project Ga0164309, IMG submission 109984) | Soil microbial communities amended with fresh organic matter from upstate New York, USA - Whitman soil sample_247_MG | ecosystem: Environmental > Terrestrial > Soil > Unclassified >... | reverse complement strand
TCGGCGTGTTGTTCGGCCGCGAGCGCCCCGAGTTCGCGCATTTCACCGATCACCAGCACAAGGCGCGCTCCGCGAGCACGCGCGATTTCGCGCGCGGTCGAAAGGGAGCTTTTGACGCTCGCCGGGTTCGAATTGTAGCTGTCATCGAGCACGACCGTGCCGTCGGAGAGTTCGATCGGGGTGAGACGACCCGGTTCGCCAGCAGCGGAGAGCGCGGAAGAGACGAGCTCTGGCTCGAGAGCGGCTTGGTCGAGCCACTCGCCCACGGCGAGCGCAGCGAGGGTCGCGTAGGCTCCGGCTTCACCGAGCAGCGGCGTGTCGAGGCGGATCGCGTCTTCACCGAACGGGGTGCGGCGCTCGATTTCGAGCGCCGAGCCGCCGAGCGCGTTCGGCGTGCGAGCGCGCAAGCGGTAGTTGGCGCCTTCGGCGTAGCCGTAGCTGAGTGAACGAAGCGGGGCCACCGTTTGCAACGTGCGCTGCACGCGCGCATCGTCCGCGTTGGCGATGGCGAGCCCTTCACGGCCGAGACCGCTCCAGATTTCGCCTTCTTCCCGTTCGATCCCGTCGAGATCGCCGAGGCCCTCGGTGTGTTCCAGGCCGATCAGCGTCAAAACGGCTAGATCCGGCGCTGCGAGCGTCGACAGAGCGCGCACTTCACCCGGCGCATTGGTGCCGATTTCGACCACGCCGATGCTGTGTTTGGGTTCGAGACCGAGCAGCACCATCGGCACGCCGATCAGATTGTTCAGGTTGCCGGCGGCGAAGTGTACGGCTCCCGGGTGGAGCGCCTCGAGCAGCGCGGTGATTGCGCTGCGCGTCGTGGTTTTGCCGGCAGAGCCTGCGACACCCACGATGCGCTTGGCCCAGCGGCGGCGATGAGCTCCAGCGAGAGCACCGAGTGCCGTCAGCGTGGAGGGCACGACGACGGCGGAGCTCAGGCCCGGGAGCTCATGCTCGACGACGACGCCCGCGGCTCCGGATTGCACTGCCTGCCGAGCGAAGTCGTGACCGTCGAAGCGTTCGCCGCGCAGCGCGACGAACAGCTGACCACGTAGATCCGCGCGCGTATCGGTGGTCACACCCACGCATGCCCCGTCTGCGCCGATGAGCGTGCCGTCACACAGCGTTGCCACCTGAGACAGCGAAAATTGCGCGCTATTTTGCGGGATCAGGCTGGCCATGCGCCTCCGCCTCGACGCCGCTGGGCGAGCGCCCGACGCGCCTCGGTGCGGTCGTCGAAGGGCAATGTTCGATCGCCGATCAGTTGGTACGGTTCGTGACCCTTGCCGGCGATCAGCACCACGTCCCCGGCACCGGCACGGCTGATCGCGCGCTCGATCGCGCGCGCACGATCGAGTTCGACTTCGAACCGAGCGTCCATCTCGCGCAGGCCCACTTCGACGGCGTCGGCGATCGCGCGCGGGTCCTCGCTGCGGGGATTGTCGTTCGTGAGGTACGCGTAGTCTGCGAGTCGGCCGACCGCGGCACCCATGCGCGGGCGCTTCTGCGGGTCGCGATCGCCACCGCAGCCGAACACACAGATCACTCGACGTGAAGTCAGGCCGCGCGTCGCGATCAACACTCGTTCGAGCGCGTCTGGCGTGTGCGCGTAGTCGACCAAGACCAGCAGCTCATCGCCTGGCTCGTCACAGCGCTCGAGCCGGCCCGGCACTTGCGGAGCCTCACCCAAAGCGCGGGCCGCGCTCTGCAAATCGACGCCGGAGGCGTGCAAGATGCCCAGCGCGAGCAGCAAATTCTCGAGATTGTGCTCGCCGACCAAACGCGATTCGAGCCGAACTTCACCCGCCGGGGTGTGGATCACGCCGCGGATCCCCTGCGCGTCGACCGTGACTTGCTTCGGGTACAGATCGGCCCCCGAGCGCTTGCTGACGCGCGTCACTTTACCGACCGCGCGAGCCGCAAGCTTCTGCCCGAACGGGTCGTCGACGTTGAGCACCGAGGCTTCAGGAGCGAGCTCGGTGAACAGCTGCGCCTTCGCTTCACCGTAAGCGGCGAGCGAGCCGTGAAAGTCCAAGTGGTCCTGCGTCAGATTGCTGAACGCCGCGACCCTGAAATGCAACCCGCGCACTCGCTGCAACGACAGCGCGATGCTCGACACTTCCATCACGAAGTGCGTTCCACCGGCGTCGCGCACGCCCGCCGCATACCTGGAGATATCGTCCGCTTCCGGCGTGGTCAGCGCAGAGTCCTCGCTCTTGCCGTCGAACGAGAAGCCCACCGTGCCGAGCCGCGCAGGCTTTGCGCCAGCGCCCAGGAGCGCGCGTTCGACGAGCCACGCGGTCGTGGTTTTGCCGTTCGTACCGGTGATACCGATCACCGACAGCTGCTGGCTCGGATTGCCGTAGACCGCCTCGGCCGCGAGCGCCAAGCTGCGCCGCGCGTCCGCGACCTCGATGACCGGCACGGAAACCGCTGGCCAATCCGCGCCGCGCTCGACGATCAGCGCCAGCGCGCCGCGCTCGACCGCTGCTGCCGCGAATTGCGCGCCGCTCACTTTTCCGCCGCTGCGCGCAACGAACAAATCGCCCGGCTCGACCCGCCGCGAGTCCTGACGCACGCCGGTCACTCGCACCTCGCCGTCGCCAACGAGGCGCGGCGCTTCGCTCTGCAGCACGCCGAGCAAGGCCGATACCGATAGACCGGTAGCAGCGCGAGCGGCGGGGACGGGCGTGTGAGGAAGCATCGAAATCAAGAAGCCGGTTCGAGGACCAAGAGCACTTCAGACGCGTTGTCGACCACGCTGCCCGGCGGGGGCTGCTGGTTGACGATCAGCCCGCTGCCTTTGAGCCGCGGGGTGAGACCGAGCGCGATCATTTGCTTGAACGCCTGTCGTGCTGGCACGCCGGTCAAGTTCGGAATGCGCACCTTGCCAGCCGGCACGGCGCCCGTGGGCAGCACTTCTTGCACTGGAGGCTTCTTGCCCTGAGCCTCGCGCAACGCCTCGTACGCGATGTTCGCCGGATCCGGCGTGCGCGCGAGCACCGCGACGTCCGTCTTGTCGGTCGTGCGCGGCGTCAGTCCAGCCAATTTCAGGCTCATTTGCGCGACGCGGCGGAAGATCGGCGCTGCCACCACGCCGCCCGCGTGCTCCAGCATCGGCTCATCGAGCGTCACGGCAATCGCCACCACCGGCTTCTCGGCGGGCACGAAGCCCACGAACGAACCGATGTATTTGTCGATCGAGTAACGACCGGTTTTCGGATCGCTCTTCTGCGCGGTCGCCGTCTTACCCGCCACTCGATAGCCGTCGATCGCCGCTTCGGTACCGGTGCCTTCACCTTCGGTCACCGCGACCAACATCTCGGAGACAGCGCGGGCGACTTCTTTGGACACCACGCGCCGGCGTACGTGCGGCGCGACGTCACGCACGATTTCCCCGCCCGAGGTCGTCACTTTGCGCACCAACAGCGGCTCCATCAATTCGCCACCGTTGGCGAGCGCGGCTGCGGCCATCGCCATTTGCATGTTGGTCACGCCGATGCCTTGACCGAACGCGGCGCTCGCCGTTTCCACCTGCACCCAGGGGCGAGAGCGCGGGCGCAGCGTGCCCGGAGCTTCACCCGGGAACGGCAGTCCCGACTCTTGACCGAAGCCGAAGCGGCGAAGCGCGTCGTACAGCTTGGCTTCGCCCATGCCCAGGCCGATCTTGGCCGCGCAAATATTGGAAGAAACCGCCAGGATCTGCGAAATCGAGAGCCACTCCGACGGGTGCGTGTCACGGATCGTCACGTTGTCGATCTGCATCACGCCCTTCTCGCAGTACAGCTTCTGCGTCGGGGTGATCACGCCGTCGGCCAGGCCTGCAGCGACGGTGAACATCTTCATCGTCGAACCGGGCTCGAACACGTCGCTCATCGCGCGGTCGCGGCGTTGCTCGGGTTGACTCGTGGTGTAGTCGTTCGGGTTGAAGAACGGCCAGCTGGCGAGCGCCAAAATTTCGCCCGTGTACGGGTTCACCACGACGACCGAGCCGCCTGCGGCTTCGAACGTACGCGCCGCAGCTTGCAGCTCGTGCTCCGCGACGTATTGAATGCCCTGGTCGATGGTCAGATAAATGTTGTGCCCGGCGAACGCCCGGTCATCTTCGATGCCGTCGGAGAACAGCAACCTGCCGGAGCGATCGCGCAAACCCTTGAGCTGCTCGGCGCTGCCTTTCAAATCGTCGTTCAGCGCGTATTCGAGGCCGTCTTTGCCTTCACCATCGGGCGCGACGAAGCCGAGCAGCGGACCTGCGAGCTCGCGACGCGGGTAGTAGCGACGGCCCTCACCTTCCACGACCAGGCCGCGGATGCGCGCTGCGCCGACCGCGTCGTCTTCCGACAATGCGCGGATCTTGTCCGCTTCTTCGGCCGAAATTTGCCGCTTCAGCCAGGCGAAGCGGCGCTTGGCCAAGATCCGACGCTCGACTTGCGCGGCATCGATACCGAGCACGGCGGCAATGCGGTTGGCCGCGTCGCGCGCCACCACCGGCACTTGCTGCGACGGAACTCCGCGCAGCAATTCGACCGCATCCATGCTCACGCTCGGCACCTCGACGCTCACCGCCAGCGCGCTGCCGTTGCGGTCGTACACCCCGCCGCGCTTCGGCGCGACGTGCAAGCGGCGCTGTCGCTGCGTCTCTGCCAGCTCGCGCCAGGCCGCGCCGTCACCGATCATCAAGTCATAGCCCGACGAGACCACGAGCCCCAGGCCGAGCGCGAGCAAACCGCACAGCATGCCCATGCGCCGACGCACCCAACGGCGACGCTTGTCCTCGTTCGGAGGCGTGACCAGCGGCGCGGGCGTCTTGTTGGTGCGGACGTTCACGGCTCCTCCGTGATTTGCGGCTTGCCCGCGTTGTCGTCGGGCTTACGCCCCGCGGCCAAGATGCGATCCGGCGTGGGTTCGCTCATCCCGAGCAGAGTGCGGGCCACGAAATCCACCCGCTCCGGCGTCTTGTGCGAAGCGAGCTCGAGCTCGAGCACGTGCTTCACCTCGCGCAAGCGCTCCACGCGAGCGTGCGCGCGGCCGAGTTCATAGCCGAGCTCGACCGACTTCACGCGCAGCCCCAGGTGCAAAATGAACGCAGAAGTGGCGGCCAAAACCGCCAAGGTCCACAACAGCAAGAATACCCGCTCGCTGCGCATCAAGCCTCCTCGCCCCAGCTCGGATCGCTCGGGGGCTCGGCCTCGACGCGCAGGGCAGCGCGCAACTTGGCGCTGCGTGCGCGTGGGTTCTCGGCCAGCTCCGTTTCACCCGCTAGCACCGGCTTCTTGTGCATGCGTTGCCACGACGACCGATCGAGGAACGCGCGCTTGACCAAGCGATCCTCGAGCGAGTGGAAGCTGATGAAGGCAGCAACGCCACCCGGAACGAGCAAATTCTTGGCGATGTCGAGCAAGCGGATCAGCTGATCGAGCTCACCGTTGACCGCGATGCGCAACGCCTGAAACGTCTTGGTCGCCGGGTCGACGCCGCCCAAACGGCGCGGCCCCACCGCTCGCACCACGGCGCGCCGCAACTCCAAAGTGTCCTTCAGCTCACCGGCTTCGAGCGCTTGCTTGATACAGCGCGCCACACGGCGCGAACGGCGCTCCTCGCCGAGCTCGTAGATCACGTTCGCGAGTTCGTCTTGGCTCAGCCGCTCGATCAACTCCAGCGCGGTCTCGCCGCGCGTGGGATCCATGCGCATGTCGAGCGGTCCGCTGGCGCGAAAACTCATGCCCCGCTCAGCGTCGGCGAGCTGCTGCGAGCTCACCCCCAAATCTGCCAAAATCCCGTCAATTTGCGTGATTCCGAGGGCCGCGAGCCGTTCCGGGATCTGGTCGAACGAAGCATGCACGCACTGCGCGCGGGCGCCGAATTGCGCCAGACGAGTTTGCGCCGTCCGCACCGCGAGCGGATCGCGATCGCACGCGATCAAGCGCACGTCCGGTGAAGCCGCGAGCAACGCCGCCGAATGCCCCGCCCCGCCCGCCGTGGCATCGACGAACACGCCGCCACGCGACGGATCCAAAGCCTCCACCACCTCGTTCGGCATCACCGAAACGTGAGTGAAGACTGGCTCTGCTTCGAAATCGATCGCGGCCATGGTCATACTTTGAATTGCTCCACTGCAAGCCTGAAGGCATCCATCTCACTCGGCGCAATTTCAAGAGCCGCGTCCCAACGGGCGCGCGACCAAAGTTCCAAGTTGCGCCCCATGCCCGCCCACAGCGCCTCGCTCTTGTCGAGCTCGGCGCGTTCGCGCAAATGCGGAGGCACGAGCACGCGCCCGGCTTTGTCGAGCTCACACTCGACCGCCGCCGACACGTACAGCCGCCGAAAACGCACCGCGTTCGGATCGAGGCTGGGCAGCTTCGACACCTCCTGCTCGAACTCTTCCCAAGTCTTCATTGGGTAGACGTGCAGGCAGGGGTCGAACAGCGCCGGAGTGATGATGAACCCGGCATTGCTTTCGCCCACCAATACGTCGCGAAAACGGGCCGGCAAGCTAATGCGCCCTTTCGCGTCGACTGAATGAGTGAACTGCCCGCGGAACATCTTTTCTCAACACTTCATGGGCTAGTGAAACACTTGTTCCCACTATTTCCCACTGATGCTGGCGAAGCTACGGGGCCGGCCGGCCCATGTCAACAATCGCGACTGCCAAAACCTTGAGAAAATCCTTGAGGTTTTGTATGGGGCCCGCGGGCAACTGCTCAGTCATTCAGGTGCGTACTGAACCTACTCGCGAAAAGCTCGAGCCCACGGGGTCTTGGGTGGGGCGCTCGAGATCCGGCAACGCACCTCGCAGCGCGCGATGTTCCCAGCGCCGCGCGCAATCGCGGTTCGTTCGCTTCCGGCACGAGGGCGTCGTGACGCTCGCGGGCGGGCGTTGCTACGCGTCCAGCGCGCGCGTCTACAAGCTCTGTTCGTCTCGCTCGCTCCGTCGGTCTTCGAGCGCCCCGAGGCGAAGCGCATGCAGCGCTTTGTTTTGTGCGCCTTTCGCGTGCCAATCGCCTCCCAGCTCGGCGGGCGCAACGCGGTTTCGTCGCGATGCTCTTGTCCTGAATTGCGGCTATCGGTGAGCGATGCGCCGCCGTCCGGCGCGCGCTTACCCCAATCAAGATCGAATCTTGCTGCCGCTGGTCGTCACGGTCGTCGTTCGCTTGCCTGCTTCAGCGCACCTTTGCTCGACGGAGCCGCAAGGTTCCGACGAACAGCCAGCCGGCGATCAGGCTTGGAAGCAGGGCGATCCAAATCATCATGCGCGGTTGCTTTCGCAAGCGGCGTACCGCACCGTAAGTTCGCGAATTTGATGCATTTATCGAGCTGAGAGCGTGTCAGCGGGGCCGCGTCTGTGTCCGGTGGAACACGCACCTGAATCCGCCGCTCGACACGCCCGCGCGCGAGGACCGGGCAACGGCGCGCTAATTCTGGGCCAGGAGCAGCAAAGCGCCCAGCACCGCAGTGCCCGCGATTTCCGTGCGCAGCACGAGCTCGCCAAAGCTCGCGGCGACGAAGCCCGCTTCAGCGGCTTGGCTCACTTCTTCGGGTGAAAGCCCGCCCTCGGGTCCGATCAAGAGCGCGATCGGCGAACCCACGGTCCACTCGGCAGTCAGCGCGCGCAAGCTCTGCGTCGCGCCCGGCACCATGCACAACTTGATTGCGCTCTGCTCGTGCCATGCGGAGAGCTCACGCTCGAGCGCGTGGGGACCAACGATCTTCGGCACGTCTGCGCGACCACACTGCCGCGCAGCGTCGAGCGCGATGGCTTCCCAGCGTGCGCGCTTGTTGTCGCTGCGATCACTCACCCGCGCGACGCTGCGATCGCTCTCGACCAAGTGCAGTTCGGCGACCCCCAACGCCGTCGCCGAGCGCACGACTTGTTCCGTCTTGTCGCCTTTGCCCAACGCTTGCACGAGCACGATGCCCGTGTCGGTCGCACGCGCGGATTCGCGTAGCGCGCCAACGCCGCAGTACGCGCCGTCTTCGTTCACGGCGAGGCGCGCGTCTGCTTCGCGTTTGGTCTCAGGATCGAAGGCGACGAATTTCTCGCCCGCGCGCAGGCGCAGCACGTCGCACAAGTAATGAGCCGTTTTTGGATCGAGTTTGCGCTCGCCGGGCTCGAGCGCAGCGAGCGGCACGCGCGTCAGCTTAGCCACTTCAGCCTCCGGGCAGCTCGCGGCCGTAATCGGAATAGGCGCGGCGCGCGGGCACCGACACCATCACGTCGAGGCGATTGGCAACGGGCGGCGGGGCTGCGCCGTCCGGCAGCACCAACGCGGTCAATGCTCCTCCGTACACGCAGGCCGTGTCGAGACCGGTGGCATGAGGATGCAACTGCGGGCGTTGTCGCGCGTTGTGTCCGAACACGATGTGCGGTTCGCCTCGATACAAGCTCCCCCAGAGCGTGCCCCACTTCTCACTCGGTTTGCCCTTGTCGTCGATTGAGCGAATGTGCGTGAGCATCCACGGGTCCTGCTTTTCGAACGGCACGCCGGGCACGATGCCCGCGTGCACCACACGTATGTCGTGCTCCGGCACGTCGATCCAGAGCGGGAAGCTCTCGAGAATAGCCCAATCGTCGTCGTCGAGCTGCGCGGCCACTTCGGCGTGCGAAGAGCCGAGCTTGGGCCCGGGCTCACCGCGCAGCTTCGCGTGCCTGCCCGCGATCAATCGCTGTTCGTGGTTGCCGACGGCCGAGCGAGCGCGCACCGACCGAAAGAGGCGCAACACACCCAGGGGATCAGGACCGCGGCTCAACAAATCGCCGACGAAGTACACCCGGTCGTCCGCGGTGTGCGCGACCGCTGACAGCAGCTCGGCGAGCTCCGCAGCGCAGCTGTGGACATCCCCGATGAAGATGCTGCGCGCCATTGGGCGCAGCGTAGCGCGCTTTGGGCAGAATCAAGCTGCACTGGCCAAACCGGCCCCAAGGCCGCACAAATCCGAAGCGCCGAGGCACCCAGAACGGTCATAAAAATTCCCCAACCTACATGGCATACCGCGCTTGCAGTAGGGGCAGAACGCAGACTAGTGTCCCGGGAGTTTTGAGGAGGCACGAAGAATGTCACTGATGTCCCCGCGTTCCTGTGGATTGGCTTTCCTGTTCGCCGCAAGTTTGGCCGCTGTCGGCTGCGGGGGAGATGAGGTCAAGTACGTGCCGCGCCCCGCCAACAGCGGTGCCAAGGCAAGTCTGCCCCCCGTTGCGAACGTGCCGAAGAAGCCGATCAAGAACGGCGAGGCGTACACCGTTTGGGGCGCGAGCTACTACTTGCGCAGCCCGGTGCACACCAAAGAAGTGTCGCGCAAGAAGCTCTCGATCACCGGTTACATCACCAAAACCAACCTCGGCGAAGCGCCGGCGTGCGCGGTTCACAAGGGCGGCAAGGCCGATCCGGAGAACTGCAAGCCGCCCATTCCCGCATTCTGGATTGGTGACACCAAGGACGCGCCCGAAAACGAGACCATCAAGGTCATGGGCTGGGCCTCGAACTTCGCGCAGATCTACGACGCGATCGCCGAGTTCGACAAAGGCAAGAAGGACGCGGAGCACGTGGACACCTTCTGGCAGGTGAAGGTCCCGAACCCGCTGCCCGCCAAGGGCGCCAAGGTCACGGTCAAGGGTGACTATGGCACCACGTTCAGCAAGTCTTCGACTGGCGCGGAAGCCGACCCGTTCATGGGCATGCTGAGCTACGAAGAGATGACCGTGGCAGAACCTGCCAGCGAGATCTCCACGCTGCCGGGCGTGAAGCGTAAGCCGCAAAAATAGCTGACGCTTGATCGCGGAGGTCGCGGAAGTTCTCGCGACTGTCCTATGCTCGGCCGAGGAGGCGATACTTGCCAGGCGCGCTACGGCGCTCGAAAAGCCACCTGCTCGTGGCCGCCGGGTTGTCGTTGTGCGCCGCCTGCGGACGCGGCGCGCAATCGGATCGGCCAATCGTGTCGGCGATCGATCTGCGCGACGCCGACGGTGAGCACGTCGTCGATGACGCCGCGGTGCTGGAAGGTCTAGCCACCGCGGAGGAGTACGATCCGACCCTCCTCAGCCGTGATCTCGAGCGCGTCGAGCGCTACTACCGCGCGCGCGGCTACTACGAAGCAAAAGTCAACGCCGCGCGCGTGCTCGACCTCGATGGTCGGCACGTGAAGATCGAGCTCCGCGTCGCGCCGGGTGTCCCGGTCACCGTGCGCCGCGTCGACATTCCGGGCGTCGCCAACCTGCCGTCCGTCGTCACCAAGGACGTGCTGCAAGCGCGCACGCTCAAAGTCGGCGACGTGTTCGACGAGGCGCGCTTCGACGAGATGAAGGCCGCGATACTCGAAGCGCAGCAAGACCGTGGCTTTCCGTTCGCCAAAGTCGAGGCCAAAGCGCACATCGACTTGGTCGAGCATCGCGCCGACGTGACCATGACCCTGCAGCCGGGACCGCAAGCGAAATACGGCGCGGTCACCATCGACGGGCTCAAGTCGATCCCCGAAGACAAGGTTCGCGACACGCTGAAGATCCGCGAAGGAGCGCCGTACTCGCGCAGCGATCTCGCCTCCGCGCAGCGCGCACTGCTGAATTTGGGCGTGTTCGGCACGGTCGAGCTGCGTGAAGATCTCACGCACCCCGAGACGCAGCGCGTGCCGATCGCGGTGATCGTGCGCGAAACCGAGCTGCGCACCGTGCGCCTCGGTGGCGGCGCGGATCTCAACGTGCTGCGCCTGAACCTGCACTTGGGCATGGGCTGGGAGCACCGCAATTTCCTGGGCGGAACGCGGCACTTGTCCGTCAACGTGACGCCCGGCGTCGATTTCTATCCGACCCGCTTTCCCAACGGCACCACGCCGTTCATGGCGCCGCGACGGGTGCTGCTCGAGAACTCATTGCAGCTCAAATTCAAGCAGCCGTCGTTCATCGAGAGTCGCACCGCGGGCACGATCGACGCGAGCTACAACATCATGCCCGTGCTCTATCCGTTGCCCGAGAACACGGATCCGAGCGACGAACGCATCCTCGGCTATCACACGATTTTGACCGCGCTCGGTCTCGAGCGGCAGTTCTACTTGTCCTCGTCGAAGACTTGGCCCGCGACCTTGACGGTTGCCACGTCGTACAACTGGCAAGCAAACTTCCCGTTCACGTATCAGTTGGACGTGCCGGCTGGGTTGACTCACGTGCGCGTCGCGTTCCCTGCCCTCGTCACCACGCTCGACGTGCGCGACGATCCCGTTCAGCCGCACCGCGGGGTGTATCTGACGAATACCTTGCAGGTCGCTGACAAAGTGTTCGGCGGCACGGTTTCGGACGTGAAAATCCAGCCGGAATTGCGCAGCTACTTTCCGCTCACCAAGAAGTCGGTCACGCTCGGAACGCGGCTGACGATGGGTTTTCTGATCCCCATAGACTACGGCAACACGCTGAAGGCTGGCACGCCCGAGAGCGAAGAAGCCAAAGCCCACCCGGAAGATCCCCAAGTCATTAGCGATCAGCAGAAGCTGCTGCTGCGCGCGTTCTACTCGGGCGGCGCGAACTCCAATCGCGGCTATCCATTGCGCGGTGTCGGTCCGCACGGCGCGGTCGGCTTTTTGGTACCGACAGGCGTCAACTGCTCGGCCATCGATGTGCCGCTCGCAAACCTGGATCCCGCGTGCGTTCGCCCGCTCGGTGGGTTTACGCTGTGGGAAGCGTCACTCGAGGTGCGCTTTCCGCTCAGCGGCGCGCTCGGCATGGTCGCGTTTGCGGACGCCAGCGACGTCTCTCGCGAGGTCGGGCACCTTCGCTTGAACGCGCCCCATCTCTCGGTGGGGCCGGGGCTTCGCTATCTGACGCCGGTGGGTCCGTTTCGGCTCGATATCGGTTACCGCGTCCCCGGCGCGCAAAAGCTTGGTTATAGCCAATTGCCTCTCGAGGACGGAGGCGGTGACGTCAGCAACCTGTTCGGCATCCCCTGGTTGCCGGTGGCGGTGAACATCGCTTTGGGGGAAGCCTTTTGAACCGAGCACCGAGCGCACGCCCCCCGCGAGCACCGAGCGCGCACCCGCCGACGCAAAGTACGCGTCCGCAGCGTCCGCGAGGCGTGCTCTCCGCGCTGACGCGGATCGGCATGGGCGCGGGCCTTTTGCTGGTGTTCGTCGGCGGCTCGCTGTTGTCCTTGGTGCTGTACGGCAATTTGCCCGCAGGGCGACGCGTGCTCTCGCTCGGGCTGCAGCGAGTTTTGAGCAGCACTTTCGAGGGCAGTTTCGCGATCGACGCGATCGAGCGCGTCTCGCTGAACGAGCTGCGCGCGCGCGGGTTCAAGGTGCACGATCCGGACGGTCACTTGGTGCTCTCGGTCGACTCGGTCACGGTGCAGATGGACTTGCCCGGCACGGTAGAGAAGTTGCTGCTGGGCACCGGCCTCGTCACCCTGCGCTTCAACCACGCGCGCATCGAGCGCGCCGAGGTTTACCTGCTGCCGGGCACGGACAACGTGCCCACGATCGTGGAAGCGTTCACACCCACGCCGAGTGCACCGGGCAGCGCATCGACCAGTCCCTCGACACAAACGCTCAAGATCTGGTTTCCCGAGGTCGAGGTCGGCCACATCTACGGGCGCATGGCGCTCGACGGAGCACCCACGCTCGAGACCGAGCTGTCGACCGTGCGCGGCTCCGTGATCGGCACTGCGGACCTGACGAGCGTCGACGTCGAGCGCTTTTCAGCGACCGTGCGTGGCCTTGGCGGCGCGGACGCGACCGGCGTCGGCAGCGTGCACGTACGCGCCCCCGGCGCGGTTTGGACTTCGTTCGACGGCTACTTCGGCGAGCTGCAGTTCGGCACGGTGGTCCGAGTCGACAGCCCCAAGCTCGACATCGTGCTCGACGTGCCGCGCGCGGAGCCGAAAACCGTGCGTGCGCTGTGGGCGGGCTATCCGTTGCTGGAGAATTTGAGCGCACACGTGGAAGCGGTGGGCACTCTTCAAACGTTGCATACGCAGGCCAAGGTGCTGGTTGCTCAGGGCTCACTCGCGAGCAGCGGCGAGCTGCGGTTCGGTGGGCATCCAGGTGCCGACTTGGATTTGTCGGCGCGCAGCCTCGACTTGCGCGCGCTGTGGCCGAGCGCGCCGTACACCAGTCTCGACGCCGACGCGCAACTGGCGGTGTTTCAATCGGGCGATCAGTGGCTCGCGAACGTCAGTGGCACCACGCGCGCGACGCAAATCCTCGGCACTCCGCTGCCGCCGATTGACGTCAGCGGCAGCTATGACGACAAGGGGTTCGTCGGACACGCGATCGCGCACGAACCCGGAATACCGCTGAAGGCCACCTTCGACGTGCACACGGACGGTTCGATCGATGGCAGCGTCGAAGCCAAAGGTGTGGACTTGAACCGCGCGCCCCGCCTGCAACCCTACTTCGACGGACACGGACTGCTCGACCTGCAGTTGAAGGGACGCATCGACAAGGGACGGCTCGTGACGCAGGTCAGCGGCGCTTTGAACGCCTTTCGATATGGGCAGGTGTCGATCGACAGTAACCAGTTCTCGGGACGTGCCTCGGGACCGTTGGCTGACCCACAGAAGATCTCGGTCGATCTTTCGGTCAAGTCGCAACGGCTTCGGGCAGGGGCACTCGGCTTCGACGAGCTGAAAACGGAGCTGCGCGGTCCGGTCACTCGGCCCGTCGTATCGACTGACATCCGCAATAAGCACGGCAGCCAAATCAGCGCCCAAGCGACCATCACGCCGAGTCGGGCGACGCACATCGCAGGCCTACGCGTCGAGGTTCGCCGTGACCAGGCGGCGCTCACCGCCACGGCCGCCGAACTCGACGTCAGCGGCGAGCGCGTCCGCGTGGATGGCCTGCGCATGGAGGGTGCCGGTGGCACGCTCGAAGCTTCCGGGCAACTCGAGCCTGATCGGCTGGCACTCGTCGCGCATGGCACGCAGCTCGACTTGGGAGTGATTGCCCATGCGTTCGGACTTCCGCGCCGGCTGATCGCCGGCAAAGCGTCCGTCGACGCCGATCTCGAATCCACGAAGAAGAGCCAACGCGGCAGCTTTGCCGTGCAGCTCGAGAACGGCGAAAGCGAGGGCGTCGCGATCGATTCGTTGTCCTTGTCGGGTCAGCTCAGCGGCTCGGAGCTCAACCTGCAGAGCGCGGCAAAGCTGCATGATTTCGGCTCATTTACCGGCGATGCTCGGGCAACTCTGAGCGGCAGTCTGGCCGAAGTTGGCACGTACCAAGGCGCGACGGGCGTGCTGACGCTGAAGGCGGAACACGTGCCCTTCTCGATGCTGAGCTACCTGCTCCCCAAGAGCGCGGGCATCGAAGAAGTGCGCGGGGAAGGCAACGCGACCCTAGTCCTCGACCGGGCAACGCCCGAAGCTACGCCCAATCTGTCGCTCGTCGCCAATACCGCCGGCCTGCACGTCGGCCTCACCGCGCGCGACGAGCACCAGCAACCGATCGCCTTCGACGGCGTCGAAGCGCACGCCGGCTTGAACTCGAACGGAACCAACGGTGACACCGATTTGGTGTTGAAGCTCGACGATGTGCACGGCCCGCTCGCGTCGATGACGGCGCGCACTCAGCTCGATTTGTCCGCTGCGCTCAAACACCCTGAAGAGTTATTGAGCCAATTGCGCTCGAAGCCCTTGGTTGCCAAGGTCCTGGTCGAAAATCGCGCCTTGGAGGACTTGCCGGGTCCGCTTTCCCCGCGCGGCATCTCCGGCCGGTTGCGCACCGAGCTCTCGCTGCGCGGCAGTCTCGACCACCCCATCATCAGCGACAAGACCGAGCTGTATCGGCTGCGCTTCGGCGCGAGCGAACGACACCGAGCCGTCGATGTCTGCGCCCAGGTCGACTACGACAAAAGCAGCGGCCAATACGGGGCCCGCGGCGAAGTTTTTCTGCCCAAGGAGCGAGACGACGCGCGCGCGTGTCAGGGCGGGCGTGTCGCTCAGTTCAGCGCGGGCGGGCGCGCCGAGTGGGACAAGCTCGTGCATCCGACGCTCAGCGCCGACGCCGCATGGACCGGCACGGCCGGCTTGCAACTCGAGGGGATGCCGGTCGACATCGTGCCGGCATTTGCCGACGCTGGCTTCGGCGGTCGTGTGCTCGGCGCGGTCATGTTCGATCGCCGTGAAGCGCTGCCGCAAGTGCGCGCGCAGCTGGAAGTGCACGACGCGGTGCTGACGCGCACGCGGCTAGGCACAGCGCAGCTGCACGCGCACACCGACGGCCGAGCGCTGTCTGCCTCGCTCGGGATCGAGCAGCCGGACTCCTTGACCGCAGGTGGCAGCCAAATCGGCGGCCAATTGCAAGCCGAGCTGCTGACGGCCATCGATTGGCAAGGGGTGGTGCCGAGCATCGACGACACGCGACCGATCTCGGCCAGCCTGACCACGAGCAACCTCGATGCGGCGCTCCTCTCGCCGTTCGTGCAAGACGTGCTGTCCGAGATCGGAGGCAAGCTCGATACCGCGCTGCGACTGACGATGACGCCGAACCTCACCGCTCAAGGCGGTGAACACTGGACGAGCAATGTCACCGGCACGCTGGCCGTCCGCGATGGCACGCTGCAGATTTCGCAGCTCGGCCTACGACTGCGCCAAGTGCAGCTCCAAGCGCAGGCCGAAGCAAAGCAAACCGGGACCGTGCTCAGGGTCACGTCGCTCTCCGCTGCCGCCGAAGGCAACAGGCCGAACGTCGCCGCGCAAGGTTGGTTGCAATTCTCCGGCTCTCGAATCGAGAGCGGCGCGGCCAGCGCCAGCCTCCAGGGAGTGCCGTTCTTGATCGAGGGCGTGCCTCTGGCAACGCTCTACGGTCCCGCCGTGACCATCCAGCTCGAGCGACGGCCGAAGGAGATGTTCGTGCGACTCACGGTGCCGACCCCGGCCGAGGACAAGAACAACCGCGAGAGCGTCCAGAACGAGTTTTTCGAAGCCAAGCTCCCGCAAGAAGCGTCGCGCACGCTGATCGATCTCGGCAATAGCGACGACATCGTGATCGCTCAACCGATCAGCAAGCCGTCGTCGGTCTCGAGCGGCGAGTCACTCCCCTGGCGCATGCGCTTCGAGCTCGGCAAAAACGTCAAGCTCACGCGCGCCGATCTGGTCCTGCCGGTTTCCGGTTCGCCGGAGGTCATCTTGGGTGAGTCGCTGCAAATCGAGGGCAACGTCGATCTCAAGCCCGGCGGACGACTCAGCTTGCCCGGCGTGCCACGTCCTTTCACGATCGAGAGCGGCGTGGTGTCCTTCGACGCCGATGGGGATCCCAAAGATCCTCGACTGAAAGTGCGCGCGGTGTGCAAGCTGCCCCAACTCACGGTCTGGGCCACCGTCACCGGCACCTTCGAAGATGCCCGATTTGCCTTCGAGAGCGACAATCCGGGCCTGACCAATCAAGCACAGATCCTCGCCGCGTTGCTCGGGCCGAGTGACAACTCGAGCACTGCCGCGAGCAACGCCGGGCAGGGCACGAACCAACTTCGCGCGGGCGCCGGTTATCTCAGCCAAAAGCTACTCGCCAACACGGCGCTGTCGCACCTCGAACTCAACGCGGGCACGGAGACCACCGCCGACCAACGCTCGTACGCGACCTACTCCGCCGCTTACCCGCTCGGCGACAATTTCTGGTTCGAGGGTAGCTACAAGACGTTGCAAACCCAAGACCTCACCGGCAGCCGCAACGTCTTCAGCGGCACCTTCGATTGGCGCTTCAAGAAGAATTGGTCGCTCACCGTCGAAGCCGGCACGATCGGCGCAGGCACTGATTTGTTGTGGTTGTATCGGTACTGAGCAACGCGCTCAGCGAAGCCGAACCGAGGCCGTGAGCGACCCGCGAAAGGGAGCGGGCTTGGACGGGAACTGCGGGCGCTGCGAGGTGCGCTGCTGGTTCGCGAGCGCCCCCCTCTCGAAGAGTCGCAAGTCAGCCGGCGACGGGTTTTCTCGCGCTCGCGCAGCCGACGTTGAGCGTCAGTTCGAGCTTTCCTTCGGACCAGTATTTGTCGATCGCATCGCGCACGTACTCGAGGGGCCGCTTGAGATCGGCGATGTCGAGCCAGGTGCGGACTTCGGGGATGATCATCAGCCGGCTGATCGGGTCTTCCATGAAGGCGCGGCCGCTGTCGAAGGTGAGACTGGTCTGGCGAATTTCTACGTCGATGTCGTCGAGGCCGGCTTCTTCGAGTTCTTCGGAGAGCGTCTCGATGCTCGGACGGCCAGCGAGCGCGGCTTCGAGCGCTTTGGAGAACTCACTGTCGTCGTGCTTCAAGCTGTACTCGCGGAACAAGTCGGCGATCTCTTGGAAAGAACCGCGCAGCGGCATGGCCACCAGCGCCTGCCCGCCTCCACACAACAATCGGCTGATCTCGCCGAAGAGCAATGCGCGGTCTTGCGGCCCCGAAATCGGATGAATCGAGTAAGCGTGCGTGAAGTTGCCGCCCTCGAGCTCGAGCGGCAGCTCTTCGGCAAACCGGTAGTCGACCGCGACGTCGCCCAAGACGGCCGCCTTGTTTCGTGCCAGCTCGAGGGCTGGCAAAGACGAGTCGATGCCGACGATGTCGACGCCGTCCAGGCGCTCGTAGAGCTTCAGGTCCGGGTAGCCGGTGCGACAGCCGAGGTGGGCGATGCGCGCCGCTTCACCGACCAAGATCATCTCCAGCATGAGGTCGCCGAACAGCGACAGGTAACGCGGGACCACGAAGGTTTCGAGGATCGCGGCGTCAGCGGGAGTCAGCTTTTCTGAGAAGACCAAAGCGGGGTCATGGCTATCAATCCAGGGCCACGAACGCAATCCAAACCGCAAACTGCACAGATTCAGGGAAGAGCCCGCGTACGCGCGGCGTTTTACTGGTGTAGCGTGCACGCTCGTATGGATCCGCTGCTCCGCGGTGCTTTGGCCGTGACCCTGGTGGGATTGCTGACCCGAGCTGCGGATTTGCGCGCGCGCCCGGCCGCGGGGCATTTTGGCCGCTCGAGTCCGAACCACCAGCGCTCACCCGAAGCTTACCAAACGCCGAATCGCGCGCCGGAATCGACCGAGAAGGACGCCCCCTGCCCGCGCGGTACGTTGCCCGACGGCAATGTGTGCGTGCCCGTGCCGGATCCCGACGCTGGTCGCCAAGCGCTGGCGGAAGCGCAGAACGAGCATCACGACCGCAATGGCCGCCTGCGCGTGTACGACCAAATCCCGCGCAGCCCCGAGCGCCCCAAGGACTTCCGCCAATATCGTTTACCCATCCCGGCACCGGGCAAGCAGGGTTTCGTCGGCAGCGGCTACGATCTCGATCGCCCGGACGCCGAGCAGCGCCGTGGCACTGAACTTTCCGCCGTCGGTCACGGCGGGGTCGACTTGGCGCAGGCGCGCGGGACGCCGGTGCGCCTCGTCAACCTCGAGCATCAAGTGGGCGACGCGGTCGTGCTCGGCGCGGGCCACCTGTTCGGCAATTCCGTGGTCACTCTGCACTCGCTGCGCGAAGCCGGCTCGCTGCGCGAGTACCTCGTCATCTACGGACACCTCGACAGCATCGCGCCCGGGATCGGCCAAGGCCAAGCCTTGAAAGCAGACTCGCTGCTCGGCTACGTCGGTGACTCCGATAGCCCGGGCGTGGTCCACCTACACCTCGAAGTGCGCCGCGCGCGTGAAGGCGTCGACGCGGCGCAGCTCGCTCTCGGTCAAATCACCCAGAACGCGAAGACCGTGGCCTGCGACCCACGCAACGTGCTCGAGCTCTTGCCCTGAGTCGCACGCTTCGCGATCACGACGCAAACGACCGCGACGTCAAACGACTAATTTGTAACCGAAACCGTACACGGTCAGGATGTGCTCCGGCTTGTCCGGGTGCTTTTCGATCTTGCGCCGCAACTTGACGATGAAATTGTCGATGGTGCGGTTCGTGGGGTTGGCGTCTACGCCCCAAATTTTGTTCAGGATTTCTTCACGGCTCACCGGTTGGCCCGCGCGTTCGAACAACATGCGCAGGAGCTCGACCTCGTAAAACGACAAGCTCTCGGTGGGCTTGCCGGCGCGCTCGAGCGTGTGCGCGGCCACGTTGACCGTGAGTTTACCGAGGTTGAAGCTTGCGCTTTCGCTCGGGCGATTCGCGCGTCGAAAAATTGCGCGAATGCGCGCCACGAGCTCGCCGACGCTGAACGGCTTGGTCACGTAGTCGTCCGCGCCAGCGTCGAGGCCGCGGATCTTGTCTGCTTCTTGGCTCTTGGCCGTGAGCATGATGATCGGCACGAACGCATCAAAGCGGCGCACATCCTCACAGACCTGATAGCCATTCACGTCGGGCAACATCAGGTCGAGCAAGATGGCGTGCGGGTGCTCTTGACGTGCGAGCTGCGCGCCGTCCTTGCCGTTGCTCGCGGTCACCACGCGAAATCCCTCGAACTCGAGCGCGTCCTTCAGACCCAACGTGATGTGCGGCTCGTCGTCGATGACGAGGATGGTCTTCTTTGCTTCCATCCGTGCGGCGAGTGTACACAAAAAGGCAACGGCGGCGAGCATGAGGCTCGCCGCCGTCGTTTCTCACTTCGCGACTATCGGGTCAGGGACCCGCGTCCGCGTCGCTACCGACCGGAGCACCGAGGCATGCAATGAATGCCACAGCGCCAGCGACCGGGGTCTTGGTCTGATCCTTGTCCATGAAGCGCAGCAACTGCTGTTGGTTTGCCGGGCACTTCGCGAGCTGACCGGGATCTTTGTCGACGTAGCAGTAGCCAGCGTCAGACGTGCCTTGACCGGTCTGGCAAGAGGTCAGATCACCGTTCGAATCGTCGAACTGCTTGATTTCGCATTGGCACCAGGTGTCGCAAGAGCCCTGGGTGCCGTTGCCACATTGGCCGGTCAGTTGCAGCTGCTGGCGCACCGGTCCGAGGAGCTTCGGATTCACGTCCTTGCGTCCGGGGAGCGCGCAATTGCACTGGTTTCCGTTCGAGGTATTCTGGGCCTCGATCACCGCGCACAAGACCTGCCCTTTATCATCCGTTTGGATCGGGCGCGGCAGGCACTTGCCCTTCAGAGCGTCCTTCAAGCGGTTGATGATGGCACCGACGGCGGGGTTGTAGCCGTAGTTCGGGTCGGAGCTCGGGTCGGCCGTGGTGGTGACCTTCGGGCAGATCGAAGCCACGATGGCGTTCGAACCCAAGTCCTTCAACACCTGAAGTTCACGTGCACCCGGGTACGCCTTGGCGGACGTTTGCGTGGCGCTGACTTCGCCTTTCTGACCGTTCTGGCAGAGCGGGCTGTTGGCGGCGACCACCGCGTCCAGCTTGCCCATCTTGTCCGGCGAGCAATCGCACGCAGAGTCGCCGTTCATGCACACCTTCGGCTTTTGCAGGGGGAACGTGCATGCGTACTGCAAGTCGTCGAGACCGGGGATGTTCTGCTCGTGACCGTTGATCACGTTGGGTGTGTTCGTATTGGGCGGCTGGATGGCGACGTTGACGATCGGGTTCGTGCCCATGCGCACGGTCGGGGTCTCGATCATGAACGGATCGCTCGGAAGCACCGGGGCACCCCCGTTGGCAGGCTTGGGATCGCCGAGCAACACCTTCCAACGGTCCATCGCCGCTAATTCATCGGCAGTCAGGTAGGTGAGCGCGGTCGCACTGTTTAGAGAAGCGTCATCCGCGATGTCCTGCCAGGGAACGCCAACGATACCTGCCAAGAACACCAACGACGGATCGCGAGGAGCCTTGCCGGTACCCGCCGAGTCATACAGCGGGTTGGTTACGACTTGACCGGTCGATTGCAGCGCAATCGTGGTGCTCTTCAGCGCACTCACGTAGCGGTTGGTATCGTACAGCAGGTCGAAACCGAAGCGCTGGTGCTGGTTGTAGCAACGCAGATTGAGCGAATCCTGCGTAGCTTCCCACACGGCGTACTTGCCGCCGTTCGTGTTCTTGCAGTTCGCGTCGTCAGCCAACGCTCCGCAACCGGACGGCGGGGAGGCCTCTTGCTGCGCGCAAGAACGGCAGCACGCGCTGTTCGGATTGTCGGCGCAAGGGGTGGTGGAACGCGGCATGCGGCTTTGCGCACCCACGAACCAGCCTACCGAGTCGTCACGGATCGAGCAGTCATTCTCGTCCGAGAGCATGATGATGGCGACGAGCGAGTCCGGCCGTAGGAACGCTTTGCGCTGAGCGAGCAGGGTGTCGTCGCAACCCGTGCATCCCGTCACCTTCTTGGTGGCGGGGTCGATTACCAATTGAGAGCCGCGCACGGTTTGGGTGACGCCGTTCACCGTGGCCGTCGTGACAGCCGCCGGCGGTTCGGGATCGACCAAGAAGCGGTACCAGGACTCGAGCGAGGCCTCGTAACCACAGCCGTGCTCGCCAACGGAGGCGATCTGATCGGCGAACTGCTTGTTGAGATTATCGGGGTTGCTCTCGCCCGGCGGAGAGTTCTTCGTTCCGGACGCGTCCCAGGCCAAAAAGCCAGTGTTGTTGTAGCTGGCGATGCCGGTGCGCATCGAGGGGATCAGGCGAGCCTTGTCATCCAAGGTGTCCGTCGCGGCGCCGGTCGAACACACGCTACCGCCGTGAGCGCCCAAGCTGGAGCTGACGATACCGATGTGAATGTCGCCGATCGGGCTGAACTCGGGCGAGCCCTTCGTTTTCGGGCAACTGCCGCCGGTGGAGCTCTCGAATTTGCCTTGGGCGTCCTTCGCCGGCTTGCCCATGGCGTCCACACAGATCGGCTGCACGAGGCGACCCACGAGCACGGGCACTGCTGCCTTGAGGATCTCCTGCTTGTCCTGCATCGACACCGAGTTGTCGATCATGAACAAGAGGTCGATCTTATCGACGGCGGTCTGGATGATCTGGTCGACGAACACGTTGCTCGTCTTCGGCTCCTGGGGAACCACCGGGCGATCGAGGCAGCCGGTGGCGAGGCCTGCTGCAATGCCCGCAACCGCCAGGCCTGCGAGGCCTGCTCGGACGAGCCGTGCCGCGGCACCGGGCTTGGACTCGGTGGTCGAACGCTTCAACATCATTGAAAGAACTCCTTGGATGAGCGCCGCCCCTGCCCTGGTGGGGGCTGGGGACGTGAGGGGTACATTGGGATTTGCGGGGCGAACAGGATCGACTGGGCCCGCACGGACCCCTCGCGCGCGGCGGCCGAAGGGTAGGTTTTCACACAGTAAGTTGTCAATCCTCGCGAAGACGTCCTGAAAACACCCGTAGCAACGGATCTTTCCCGGCTGTCTGCTCGGTCTGACTTTCTAAACTGCTCAAGCACGCCCCAGGTAAAGCACGCACTGTGCCGTTGCTCAGCAACCGTTATTCCCGCAAATCCATCGAGCGCAACTGACAACTCGGTTGGCAGCGCAGGACTGCCGGCCAATTGAGTGGGCAGACGGTGATCGCAAGCACCCACACGCAACTACCCGAGCGCGATCGTTCGACCGCGCTCGGGTTGTCCGCCTCCCCCACGTCTCGCGCTCACTCGCCGGTCAGCGACTCGCCGACGCAGGCGATGAACGTGAACGCGTCCGGAGCCGGCGTCTTGTGCGCGGCATCCGAGTCGACGAAGCGCAGGAGATGGCGCGAGTTGGTCGGACAAAGGGCCAGCTGCTCCTCGATGGCTTGCGCGGTGCTCGCGTTGGCGCCGACCTTGGCTTGATCATCGATGTAGCAATAGCCGGGTGGCACCCCGGCCTCGTAGGCTTGGCAGGCTTTGATGTGCGTCGAGTCGACCGGCTCGATCTCGCACATGCACCACTCGCTGCACGAACTCTGACCGGGGCCGGTGCCACACTGATTCGTCTGCGCCAATTGCGAGCGGACCGCGCGGCGGATGTCGTTCGACGCAACCTCGTGGCGACCCGGCAGGCCACAGTCACAGGCGTTCGCTTGCGCTTGCGCTTCGACCACGCGGCATAGCACCTGCCCCTGGTCGTCGGTCTTGAGCGTGCGCGGCAAACATTTGCCCGTGAGCTTGCTCTTCAAGCGCTCGAGGATCGCGCTCACCGCCGGATTGTACCCGTAGTTGGGATCTGCAGCGGGTTTGCTGGGATCTGCGGCGACGATCACCTTCGGGCAAATCGACGCCACGATGGCGTTGTCGCCGAGCCCCTGCAGCACGCGGAGCTCGCGCGTTCCGGGATAGGCCTTGGCGAACGTCTGCGTGTTGATGTTCACGCCTCCTTGGCACAAGGGACTATTTTCGGTCACCACGGCCTTCGAATCACCGTCCTTGTTCGGCGAGCAGTCGCAGTTCGTGTCGTCTTTACTGCAGGTCTTGGGCGTCTTCAGCGGGAACGTGCAGGCGTATTGCAGGTCGTCGAGGTCCGGAATATTTCGTTCGTGGCCGTTGATCGGATTCTCGCGCGGGTTCGTGGAGCTGGCGGGAGAGACGGAGACGTGCGCAATCTCGTTCTGGCCCTTCCGCGCTTCCGAAGTTTCGATCATGAATGGATCACTTGGCGGAAGCGGCGGAGTTGCGCTCGGATCGCCGAGCAGCGCGCGCCACCGGCCTTTCTCGGTCAGCTCTTTCGCCGTCAGGTAGTTCAGCCCTGGTCCACTGAGTGAAGCGTCGTCCGCGATGTCTTGCCAAGGTACGCCGACGATGCCGGCCAAGAACACGAGCGAGGGATCGCGGTTTGCTTTGCCGGAAGTGCTCCCGTCGAACAGCGGATTTTTGACGAACGTCCCGGGCGTCGATTGTAGCGGCAAGGTCGTTTTGGTCAGCGCGTCCACGTAGCGCGAGGTCTCGTACAGTAGGTCGAAGCCAAAGCGCCGCTTTTGCTCGAAACAACGCAGATTGTTCGAGTCGGAGTTGGGCTCGCGTGGGCTCTTGCAGGCCGCGTCGTCGGCCACTGCCGCGCAACCGGCGGGCGGTCCGTTCGGTTCGGTTTGATCGCAATAGCGGCAGCACGGATCGTTCGGGTTCGCGGCGCACTGCGAGGTCGCGGGCTTGAGTGTTCCCTCTGCACCCACGAGCCAGCCGGCGCTATCGTCACGAATCGAGCAATCGTTTTCGTCCGACAGCATGATGATTGCAACCAGCGAATCGGGGCGCAAGAAGGCCTTTCGTTGCGCGAGCAGCGTCTCGTCGCAGCCCACGCAGGGCCCGCTGCTGCCGTCCGCCTTGACGGTCAGCTTGGAGCTGCGCACCGTGACTCTGCCGACGACATCCACCGTCGCCGGTGGCTCCGGATCGATCAAGAAGCGATACCAAGACTCGAGCGAGGCTTCGTAGCCGCAACCGCGTTCGCCGACGGCTTCGATCATGTCCTGAAAGGTCGTGTTCAGGTCGCGCGAATCTGCCGTGCCGGGCGGCGTGTTTGCCTTTCCCGAGGCATCCCATGCCAAAAACCCGCTGTTGTTCCAGGTCCGCGCCGAAGCGAAGCGATCCGCACGCATGCTGCCGATCAGGTGCGCTTGGTCGTCGTTGTTCTCGTGATTGGGGAGCGGTTTGGCGCATTGACTGCCACCGTGTGCGCCCAGGCTCGAGCTGACGACGCCGATGTGAATGTCGCCAATCGGGTCGAATTCGGGTCGACCTTTGCCTTCAGGACACTGACGACTGGGCAATACGGTCGCGCCGGTCGGCGTGCCCGAACCGTCGACGCAGATCGGAGACACCAGGCGCGAGAGCAAGACGGGCACCGCGTCTTTCAAGATCTCTTGCTTGTCCGCCATCGAGGCGGAGTTGTCGACCATGAACAACAGATCGATCTTGTCGACGCCCGACAGTTTGACCTCGTCGACGAACAAGTTCGAAGTCGTCGGCTTCAACTCCGTCAGCGGCCGCGACAGACACCCCGTAACCAACAACCCCAACACCAACCCCGCGCGCATGAACATCATGACCGCGCATCAAGCACACGCCGCGCCAGCGACGATTCCCCGCAATTTCTCGAAATCACCACGCAACCGCGGTTGCGCTCTGCCAACCGAGTAAGCAGCCGTCGGAACGAAATGCAGAGTCTGCTCCGGCGAGTGATCGAAGCTCGCGCTCTGCGACATGGTTAGCTGCAGAGAGTTCGAAATCCCGCAGGCCTACGCCACGGGCTCCGCGTCCACGTCTCGCGCAAACCACGCACGAAGCGCGCTCAGGTGCTTCTTGCTCACACCTGGCACTCCCAGGATCACTTCATCACTCGCGCTACGCACCGCCGCCAAAGAGCCAAGGGTCTTCAGCAGCGCGACGCGCGTTTTCGGACCGATGCCGGGCACCTGATCCAACTCCGAACCCAAACGCCGCTTCTTGCCCACCTTCTTTCGACCGCGGTTGGAGAAGCGATGCGCTTCGTCGCGCGCGCGGGCCAGCAAGAACAATTCTGGGCTGTTCGGGCGCAGAGGAATGGGATTTTTTTGGCCGGGCAAGTACACGCGGTCGACCAACTTGTCGCCCAGCACGTTCTCTTTCTCCTTGGCCAAGCCGCAGATCGGCAGATCATGCAGGCCGAGGTCGTGCGCTGCGGCGAGCGCCACGCCGAGCTGGCCGCGACCGCCATCGACCACGAACAGATCCGGCAGCTGCCAGTCGGAAGCGTCGCTTTGCTCGAGCGCCTCCAGCACGCCGCTCGGCTGCGCCGCGTCGTCGCTCGACGCGCTCGTCGTACCTTCATCGTCGGTCGACGCCTCCGCCACGAGCGCCGCGTCCGCGGCGGACTCGGCCTCGCGCTGCGCCGCTTCTTTACCGCGGCGGAAGCGTCGACCGAGCACCTCGAGCATCGCGCCGTAGTCGTCGCCCTCGGCGACACTGCGCACACGATAGGTCCGATAGCGCTTTTTGTCCGGTACTCCGTTGAACAGGTGCACCACGGCGCCCACGGTGTCTTGTCCACCCAGGTGTGAGATGTCGCAGCACTCGACCCGGCGCGGCAAGGTCGGCAAGCGCAAGCGCTCTTGGACTTTCAGCAAGCGCTCGTCGATGTCGGTCTCGGCGCGACGCTTCTCCTCGAAGGCGTGGCGCGCGTTCTCGATCGCCATGTCGAGCAGCGCTTTGCGCGGCCCGCGAGCGGGCGCGAGCAATTCGCACTTTTTGTGGCGACCTTGGACCAGCGCGGCACGACGCTCGGCCAGCCACTCGGCGACGCCATCGGCGCCGTCGGGCAAAACCGGCACGATGATCTCTTCGGGGATCAAGGCATCACCCGACCCCCCTTCACCATAGTGATCGCGCAAGAACGCGGCGACCACTTCGTCGTCCGGCACTTCGACGCGGCGGTTGGAGAAGCTCGCGACGTCGATCACGCGACCCGCGCGCACGAGCATCACGCTCAGCTCCACCAAATCACCCTCGCGGTATAGACCAAGCACGTCCTGATCGCTGTCCGTCACCGAGACCACGCGCTGGCTTTCGCGGATCGACTCCACCGCGGCCAACTGATCGCGGCACACCGCGGCCACTTCGAACTCCAGGTTCTCGCTCGCCGAGCGCATGCGCGCTTTCAGCTCGCGAGTCAGCTCGTCGTGGCGGCCGTCCATGAACAACGAAACGGCGCGAACCTGACCCGCGTACTCCGCCGGATCGACGTCGTACACGCAGGGCGCGGGACAGCGTTTGATCTGATATTTCAGGCACGGTCGCTTGCGGCTCTCGATTTCGCGGTCGGAGCAGGTGCGCAATTGGAAATGCTTTTCGACCAAGTGCAGCGTGCGCCGCGCAGCCGTCGCCGAGTGATAGGGCCCGAAGTAGCGCGCGTTGTCTGGCTTGGGTTTGCGCACCAGCTCGAGCCGCGGCCAGGCGTGCTCGGTCGACAAGCGCAGACTCAAAAACTCCTTGTCGTCGCGAAGCTTGACGTTGAAGCGCGGCTTGGCCTCCTTGATCAGGCTATTTTCGAGGATCGCCGCTTCCTTTTCGGTCAGCGTGACGATCGTGTCGAGGTCGGCCGCCAGCTTGCGCAAGAACGGGATGAACGCGCGCACGTCCGAGCTCGAGTCTTGAAAATAGCTGCGCACGCGCGAACGCAGGCTCTTGGCCTTGCCCACGTACAGCACGGCCCCCGCCTTGTCCTTGAAGATGTAGCACCCCGGACTAGCGGGCAAACTTTCCAGTTTTTGCAGCAAGAGCTCGTTGGACATGACCGTGGCGCGACTCTTTTTAGCGCGGCGGCCGGGCAATGCTATAGGGCCCGGATGTTCGCGTGGATCCCCGGCGGCAAGAGCGGTCGCGTCATCGCGATAGCGGTCGCTGCCGGCCTCGCGATCGGGCTTTTATTGGTGCCACAGGGCGCGAGCCCCAACGACCCCAAGGAGCCGTTGCCGCCCCTCAGCCTGCTGAAACAGCAGCTGCCGCAGACGGACAGCGCCCCCAAAATGGCGCTGGAGCGGGTCCGCCGCTACGCCGGGAGCAAGCTTTTGCTCGAATTGCCGGACGGCAAGCGGCGGGAAATCTTCGTCGCCGAGCTGGGCGGCGAGATCGACAAGGTGCGGCTCGCCGCGTTGGTGCACGACGCTCAGGATCGCACCAGCGTGCTGCTGCGCGGTTACCGCGCGCAAAAGCGCCAAGGAGCGATCACCCTACCCGTCCCCGTCACGTTGGACCGCGAGCGCGCGCAGATCGCGCTGCGCACCCTGAAGGACGAGCTCGATCGGTTGCCGGTCGACGCGCGGCTCGATCTCGAAGCGCGCAAGCTCGTTCCGGAGCAGAACGGCAGGCTACTCGACATCGACGCGACGCTCGGCGCGATTGAAGAGGCGCTCGGGCGCGGCGAGAACAAAGTCAAAGTCGTGTTCGAAGAGCGTCGCCCCAAGCGCATCGCCGCCGAGCTCGGCGCGGTCGCCTTCGACGACATCCTCGGCTACTTCGAGACGCGCTACGATCGCTCGGCGCGCTTTCAAGCCAGGAGCTACAACCTGCGCTTGGCGGCCTCCAAGCTCGACGGCCAAGTGCTCTTGCCCGGTGAAGTGTTCGACTTCAACGAGACCGTCGGCCCGCGCGATGAAACGAACGGTTACAAAGTCGCGAAGGTCATCGCCGAGGGTGAACTGGTCGACGGCATCGGTGGTGGAACCTGCCAAATTTCCGGCACTTTGCACGGCGCGGCCTTCTTCGCCGGGCTCGAAATCGTCGAGCGCTACCCGCACACGCGGCCGAGCGGCTACATCAAGATGGGCATGGACGCGACGGTCGTTTATCCGACGATCAACTTCCGAATTAGGAACTCATTCCCATTTCCAATCGTGCTGCACGAGACGGTCAAGAACGGCATCGTGCGCGCAGAGATCCTCGGTCAGAAGCGGACCCGCACGGTCACGCTCATCCGTCGTATCGACTCCGCCTTGCCGTATGAAGAAGTCGAACGACCGGACAAGGACCTGCCGAACGGCGTGCGGGTGCTCGGACAACGCGGCGTGCCCGGCTTCAAGTTGCGGCGCTACCGCATCATCCGTGAGGGTGACAACGCGGTGCGCGAGCGCTGGGACGACACTTATCCACCGACGTCACAGATCGTACGCGTCGGCGCTGGTGACATCTCCAAGGAGCAGGCCAAGCTTCCACAAGACGACCAGCACCCCGAGTACGTCGCCGACGAACTGCTCGTGACCAGCCAAGGACCCAAGCTCGACGCAGCGGACTCGGACGAGGATGGAAAGAAGGACGACGACACCTCGGACCGAGGCGGCGTGATGCGGGAATCACGCGAACCGGGAAAATATGGAACGGTGGGCTGGACGGAGGAGGCCGGAATGCCCTATTGGCGTTCTGGGCAGAGCAAGGCCCGGGAACCGGAAACCGGCCCGAGCCAGGAGTCCAAGCCGCTGAAGCGTAAAGGGAAAAAGGCCAAAGGATGAGGATCCGGAGCGCGAGCTTGACTCAAACCGAGACCTGCGCGAAGACCCCCGACTCCGAGGGCGGTAGGCGGCTTTGCTCACGTCCTGCCCGAGCGATACCGGCTGGCCGGTGCATTGGAAAAACATGAACACCACAGAACCCGTCGTTAGCAGTCCCCGCAAACCCCCTGAAGAGAATGGCGCGTTGCAGCAGCAACGTGCGGCCGACTGGGAGAATCCCCGCGTCGCTTCCATTCTCTCCGCAGCAGCCAAGTGCTTCGCGCGCAAAGGCTTCACGGCCACGACCCTTGCCGAAATCGGCAAGGAGCTCGGGCTCCGAAAGAGCATCGTCCATTATTACTTCGCCAGCAAAGCGGCACTGATCCACGAGGTTCAGAGCTTCACCTATCACCGCTATCTCGATCGTTTGAAGGAGGCCACGCAGAACGGCGACGGCTCCACCTCGCAAGCGATGGAGGCGCTCAAGGCGCTCTGGGAAGCGATCCAGAACAACAAGACCGGCACGGGTCTAAACATCGAGGTGTGGAGCGCGGCTCGTCGCGATCCCGAGCTCAAGCGCCGCGCAGCCGGCCTGCAGCGCGACGCGCGGCAGGTCATTCGCGAAGCCATGGGCCCGGCAGCAGCCAAGGGCGGCGTCAACCGCTCCGAAGCGCTGGCGACGCTCTCGCTGGCCGTACTCAACGGCCTGAGCGTCACGGAGTACCTCGAGGGTGATGAAACCCGCGCTCGCGAGGCTTACGAGACGTTCCTGCAACTGCTCCGCCTCGGGCTCGAGTCGTCGTCCGCGACGTCCTGAATCGACCGCGCTAGTGCGAAAGCTAGGCCTCGCGCCGGCTTTCGCACTGGCGATCGCGTACGACTGGATGCATGCTTCCGGCGCATTGCTGGCTCGCATCCGTCCCTGGCTCGTCTTTGCGCTCACTTCTCTGAGCGGCGTGTGCGCCGTAGCTCCGGCACACGCTGCTTTGCGCAAACCGCACCGCGAGCCGCTCCAGCTGAACGCGTTCGGCCCGGCCCTGCCGCTGACCGAAACCGCGTGGCTGACCGAACGAGTGGGTCAGAACCATCGCTTCGACTTGGGCAGTGATTCGCTGTTGGCGTTGCTCGAGCGCTTCGTGGAGCCCGCACGCAATCGCTCCCCCGAGTGGCGAAGCTTCTGGCACGGCCGCTTCGGTCGCAACAACTTCCTCATGTACCCCAAGCTCGTTTGGCTTGGGGGTGTTGGGGGAGCGGGCGAGTCGAGTCTGGAAGCGGCAGAAAGCTCCTGGGGCTTCGAGCTCCGTGTGCCAGAACAGCTGCGACCGTTCGACATCTCGCGCACCGAGGTGTTGCCGGATTGGTCGCTCGACGTGCAGGCCCCTGCCCCGGACTTCTTCGGCATCACCCAGCGCCAAAGCTGCCCGCGTTGGAAAGCGCCCAAGCCGGTATCGGTCGTGCGCTACGACGGCGCGGAGTACACGCGCATGGCGCTCGTCGATTGTGACGGCGCAATCGCCGCGGACGCGCTCGATCGGCTGAGCGTGCTGGCGCGCCCCCCGGCCACTCCAAAGCCGGAAATGCCCCTGCCCTTGGAGCCGGACGAAGACGCGCTGGGCGGTGAATGGCTTCCGCGGGTGAAGTTGCTTCATCCGCGCCTGATCTGGGTCGTGCAGAAAATCGCCGAAGCCTTCCCCAACCGCTCGATTTTCATCATGAGCGGGTACCGTCGCGACGCCCACGCGAGCAACCACCAAAAGGGACGCGCGCTCGACCTGTACGTCACGGGCGTCGACAACGCGGACCTGTTCCGCGTTTGCCACAACCTCGGCGACGTCGGCTGCGGCTACTACCCCAACAGCAAGTTCGTGCACGTGGACGTGCGCCCCTATGGCAGCCACCGCGTCGCCTGGGTCGACATTTCGGAACCGGGCGCCCCGCCCGAATACGTCAGCAGCTGGCCAGGTCTGCTCACGAACCCGTACGACGAGCTCAGCACGAGCGCGGCCGGCGAGTAGGCTCGTCGTTTCGCCGGGCCGGGTGGAACGACCGGTCGCGCCCTGCACGGCAGTCAGAGACGAAAATCAACCTCGAGGGTTGCTGCTCGCTCAACCCTCGAGAGTTATTTCAGCGCTCGAGTCAGCTCGCTGCCAGCGTGCCGTCCGTTCGGCCATCCCACTCAGGGACTTGCGGCGACATCACGCGGTTTGCGAAATGGCGAGCGAGTGGCGGTTCTCGCCAGCCACCGAATCCATACATCCCCCCGCACTCGGGGCGATGAGCTCGCTGCCGTTTCCTCCGCGTTATCAAGGCACGATACGGAGCCTTGGAGTCTTTCGAGACCAAGGCTGCCTGATGTTTTCGGATTCGGCTACTGAAGTCTAAACTCGGCCGATTGCGATCCTGGCGTCGGCCATGACTCGAAGGCTCGAATTCAATTCGATGGTGACACTCACAATCCTATCGAGTTGATTTGGCAGCACCGTAATGACATGCGTCAATCACATGACGCAGAGTCGAAGGTGGGTGAATGAAGGGTGGAGAAAGAGCTGTCTCGCCGCCATTGACGTTTAAGATGGTAGTCGCGCATCTTTCTAGCTAGTTATCCTTCTCACGGCAGCAAGCCTTAAAGCGATCACGTAGCTGCTCCGGACATGAGCGACTTAGATACCGTCATTCAGACACTCGAGCGTTACATCTCCCCTTTGAATGCTCGTAGCCTCGTGCAACGGGCAACACGCGACCGACCGGGCAGTGTGCGTTCGGCCAAAGCCATGGCTGAGCTCGTCACCGCTCTGCAAAAGTCCATCCGGTTGTTTCTAGCCGAGCCAGAGTTGAGCCGCGCGGCTCGCGATCTCGAAAAACTCTGCCGAGGTCCGGCTGCGCCGAAGAACGAAGTGTGCCGAATCAACCTGTTGACCGAGAGCGACATCATCACGGCTCGCATGGAGGCCCGACGCATTTGCGACGAGATGGGCGTGCGCAGCTTCGAAACGCAAAAAGTAACGACCGTGGTCAGCGAGCTTGCGCGAAACATCATCAGCTACGCGACTTGCGGGCGAATGGACATCGTGCCGAAGCCGGCCGTGCGGCGTATCGCCATCGACGCAGTCGACGAGGGACCAGGCATTCCACACCTTTCGAAGGTCCTCTCTGGTGAGTACCAAAGTCGCACCGGCCTCGGGCGCGGGCTAATGGGAACCAAGCGCTTGGCCGCTGTATTCGACGTGACCACCGGCTCCAGCGGAACGCGTGTGTTGGCAGAGATCGCCGTATGACCTTCGAAACGGCACATCTCTCCTTTCCGAAGCTGGGCGAGCGGGTCAACGGAGATGCCGTGCTGGTGCGTCGCGACCCGACGCTGCAGCGCACGTTGCTCGCGGTGATCGACGGCTTGGGTCACGGCCCCGGTGCTGCAGAAGCCTCCGAGCGAGCCGTCAAAGAGCTCGAGAGCAGTTCGAGCAGCGCGTCGGCATTGGAGCTGATGACAGCCGTCCACCACGCGCTGCGCGGCACGCGCGGAGCGGTCGGCACCATTTGTTTGATCGAACGAGATCGCTTGGAAGCGTGCGCGGTGGGCAACGTCTCTTTGATGTGTTCGAACTGCTACGTGCCGCTCGTGCTGTCTCCCGGCATCTTGGGCCAAAGCGTGAGCAAGTTCCGTATTGCGTCGGCACAGCTCGCGTCGGGCGCGCGCCTCGCGCTGCTTTCCGACGGACTGTCGCTGCGCTTCAAGCTCGACGAGTTACGTGAGCTCGCACCGCGTGAGGTGTGCAAGTCGATCGTCGATCGCTTCCGCCGCTATGACGATGACGCGACCGTGCTGGTCGCAGAGCTCAAGAGCAGCTGACATGGATCCCAGTTATTACAGCCGAATTCCCATCATCAAACTCTGGCACCTGTTGCTGGTGCCACTCCAGGGTGAGCTCACGGACGAACTCGCCAGCCAGCTGACGGACGAGGTGCTCGAGCAAATTCACAAGTTCGGCAGCTCCGGCCTGGTCATCGACATTACCGGTCTGTGGCTGGTCGACAGCCATTTGTGCGCCGTGCTCTCGCAGCTGTCTTCGGCAGCGTCGCTGATGGGCGCGTCGACCTTCATCTCCGGGATGAAGCCAGACATCGCGCTCACCTTGGAGACGATGGGCGTGCAGCTCAAAGGCGTGAGCACCACGCTCGACCTCGAGGGCGCGCTCGAGCGCCTCGGGGTTCAAAGCCCGGAAGACGACGCGGATCAGGAAGAGGAAGACGACGCAGCTTTCGCGACCAACCAGGGCTCGGACTTCTCGCTCGGCGGCGAGCGACACAAGCGCAACGCGCGCGCTGATGCTCGCACTGGCAAGTGAACGCATGACCACGAACGGAACCGAAATCACGAGCGCGCAGGCATCTGCCGCAAACCTGGTGGCGACCATCACCACCATCGTCAGTGCTCTTCGCAAAGCCGAAGACGGCGACTTGTCGGCGCGCGTCGATCTGCCCTTGGCCGAGCACGACCCGATTGGCGCGCTCGCCTGCGCCGTGAACTTCATGATTGAATCATTGGCCGAGCGACGCGAGCAGACGCTCTCCTATCAGCACGAGCTCGAAGCCCAAATCAGCACCATCGAAAAGCAGCGGGCCGCGATTCGAGAGCTCTCTACGCCGATCATCGAGGTGTGGAGCGGAGTGTTGTGCGTGCCCATCGTGGGCGTCCTCGACAGCAGCCGCGCCTCGGAGATGACGGCCGCGCTGCTGACGGCAATCGTCGACAAAAAAGCTGCGTTCAGCATCATCGACATCACCGGCATCGACGCGATGGACACGCGCGCGAGCGATCACTTCTTGCGCATGGCGCGCGCCGTACGCTTGCTGGGCGCCGAGTGCGTGCTCTCGGGCGTCAATCCTGCCGTGGCTCGTACGATCACGCACATGGGGGTCGAGCTCGACGGTATCAAGTCGCACCGCAGCTTGCGCGACGCGCTCCAGCACTACGTACGGAATGCGCGAGGCGCCCGCGCGCGCCGTAAAGGGGTGCGCCCGAGGGAGACCGGAAGATGAGCGCAAGCGAGTTGCACGAACGTTCCCCTGGCTCCGAGCCCCGCGTGCGCGGGACGGTACGAGCCTACTGGATCGCGCAAGGCGGAGAATTCCTGCGTCACCACTTCGAGACCGAGACACGCTCGAGGATCGAGCAAGCGTTCAGCGCGGATCTGAGCACGGCGCTGAGCGGCCTCAGCATGAGCGATTGGGTTTCGCGCTCCCACCTGGTCGAGTTGCTCGAGGCGACGGCCAAGGCGCGGCGCAGCTCCGACGCCTTCGCGGACCTCGTGGCGTTCGGCGAGTTCATCGAGCAGCGAGCCACCAACCGCTTCACCGATCTCTTGACCAAGATCCTCACGCCGGAGCTCATGCTGCGAAAGCTGCCGCTGTTCTGGCGCCGCGATCATGGGCTGCCCGGCGCGTGTGTGATCGATGCCTGCGCCCCCGGTAGCGCGCGGTTTCATCTCGAGGACGTGGGCGACTTCCCTCATATCGCCCCCGTTTGGTTGGGTTGGGTACGCGCCTCCCTCGCCTCCGTGCACGCTCGCTCGGCGGAAGTGAAGCAAAGCGGCTACGGGGCGGCTACGCCCAGCCCCGCCCGCGTCGAGTTCGAGGTATCTTGGCGATGACGACGAATGACGAACTAGAGCAGGTGCGGGAACGAGTCGCAGAGGCGCTATTGTTGCTCTCGAGCGTCGGGTTCGGTGACACGAGCGTGCAGCTGCGTGTGGACGTGAAGAGCCGCCACCCGCTGGAAGCGGCGTTTGCCAGCATCAACGAGCTCATCATGGCGTTCGCGGCCGAGAACGAGCAAAGCAACGCCTTTCGGCGAGAGCTGGAAGGACACCTCGAGGTGATCGAGAAGCAGCGCGCGGCGATCCAAGAGCTGTCGACGCCCATCATCGAGTTGTGGGAGGGCGTGCTCTGCTTGCCCGTGGTGGGTGTGCTCGACACCGTGCGAAGCACGGAGATGACCGGGGTTTTGCTCCAAGCCATCGTCGATCAAAAGGCGCGCTACGCGATCATCGATATCACCGGCATCGAGGTGATGGACACGCGGACGGTCGATCACTTCATGCGCATGGCGCGCGCGGTGCGACTGCTGGGCGCCGAGTGCGCCTTGACCGGGATCAATCCGCACATCGCACAGACCGTGGTTCAAATGGGCCTCGACCTGACGGACATCGTGACTCATCGCAGCCTACGGGATGCCCTCAGTTACTATGTGAGCGCGCACTCTTAAAGCTGCCACATGCCGCGATTTACGATCCGGGAGCGACTGGACGTGTTCGAACCGCGTCGACTCATCCGCACTGCGGCAGCCGAGATCGGATTTCGACACAGCTGTTGTCTCGAGCTGGCGATCGTGGTCTCGGAACTGTGCTCGAACATCCTCAAATACGGCATCGAGGGCAGCATCGAGTTCGACAAGCTAGTCGATCATCACAACGGTGTTGGGGTCGAGGTCCTCGCCAGCGATGTCGGACCGCCCTTTCAAAATCTCGAACTCGCATTGCAGGACGGCCACGATGACCGAGGCCCCATCGACCCCGGCTCGATGCTGAAGCGCGGCGGTCTTGGCACCGGCCTCGGCGCCGTGGTTCGTCTGACGGACGCCTTCGCCGTCCAGTACGGAGTCGGCTCGAAGACGATCTGCGTCAGGCC
>Ga0164309_10000210_pt1 | contig 35532 bp, 28 predicted proteins | sample Whisoiple_247_MG_FD_109984 | JGI IMG/M metagenome (GOLD analysis project Ga0164309, IMG submission 109984) | Soil microbial communities amended with fresh organic matter from upstate New York, USA - Whitman soil sample_247_MG | ecosystem: Environmental > Terrestrial > Soil > Unclassified >... | reverse complement strand
GCTCGGAACTCAGGTTCGCCCGTGGGACACCGTCCAGCGCACGCCAGGAATGGCTGATTTCGGCTACTTCAACAGCTACGCGTTCGAGCCCGAACTGTGGAAGAACGAGTATCCCAATCCCGCGTTCAGCCGTGCCTCGGAGCACGACAACGCTTGGATGGCTCGCATTCTCTCGCGCTTCGAAGATGACGACATCCGCGCGCTCGTCACGCTTGGCCGCTTCTCCCAAGCGGAGCACACGGCGTTCGTCGCTCAGGTGCTCGTGGAGCGGCTGCAAAAGATCCTCGTCAGATACTTGCTCAGACTCTCACCGCTGGCCGAGCTGCGCGTGGACGGCAACGTGCTGTCGATGGTCGATCTCGCGCGGAGGCGCTTGGTGCTTCCTGCAAGTGCCTTTGCGTACCGCGCGCGACTCGACGTGCCCGGCGCCGCCAATACACTGCATCCAACCGTCGGCGACGGCGGAGTCGTAGCATTGACGTTGCCGCACCGCTCATTTGCGCGTGGCGTCGCGGATGGCGATCCGGCGCGCTACTGTGTGGTAACCATCGCGAACGGGGCATCGCGCTACGCGCTGCGCGCCTACTTGTACGATCTCGGAGCCGAGCGCGGCTTTCGGTTGGTTGGCATCGAGCGCCCCGAGCAGGGCTTCGACGAGCTGAGCAAGCTCTAGCTGCGATTCGCTTTCGAGGGCTCAGCCGCCGATGATGCCCAGGGCCGCCAAGGCGGCTGCAGCAAACTGACCCATCGGCACGACCGGGCGCGCTTCCGCTTGGCGGAACAGGCCCTTCACGAAGTCGAGCGCAACGTCGACTTGGTCGACTTGGCAAAGCAGCAGATCGCCCGGCTCGAGACTGGAGATCGCGGCAGCAATCGACGCAAGCTCGCCAGACTTTTGCAGAATGCGGCGGGGTTGCCGCTTGGCGCGCTGCATGCCATCGCGCATCAGACGGATGATTTCACCATCGGCGCGGCCGCGGGTGCACTGATCCTCGTAGATGTACACGTCGTCGAAGAAGCCGCCGATGATTTCGGCTTGGCGATGAATGTCCTCGTCGCGGCGATCGCCGGCCGCCGTGTACACGACCTTGCGGCGACGGTGCGGCATCTTGCTGATGGCCTCGTTCAAGGCCAAGAGCGCCGAGGCGTTGTGCCCGTAATCCAAGATCACGGTCGCGTCGCGGTGCACGAGCACGTTGAAGCGCCCGGGCGTCGTGCCCACATCGCTGGAGAAGGTTTGCACACCGAAGCGCAGCGCATCCACCGAGAGCCCGAGCCAGAAGCCCGCAGCCACGGCGGCGAGCAAGTTTTCAACCTGGAAGCCGATGCGCCCGCCGTGCGTCAGGGGCAGCAGGTCGACCTGAGCGACACGGCGCTCATCCCTGCCGGAGCAGATCACGATGAACCCATCACGCACGATCACGGCTTTGCCGCCCGCTGCGCGATGGCTGACGATGCGCGGCGACTCCGCGTTGCGGCTGAACAAGATCACCGCGCCACGGCACAGACTGGCCATGGACGCGACCAGCGGATCGTCCGCATTGAGAACGGCTGCGCCGCGCTCGGAGACGCGCCGGACCGGAATCGCCTTCACGCGCGCGAGCTCGGCTGCGGTGTGGATGCCGCCCATACCGAGGTGATCGCCCTCGCCCACGTTGGTAACGACAGCCACATCGCACCAATCGAAACCGAGGCCCTCACGCAGCATGCCGCCACGCGCGGTCTCGAGCACCGCCGCGTCGACGTTGGGATGGGCGAGCACGGCGCGCGCGCTCTTCGGACCGGCGCAGTCACCGGTGTCAATCCGGCGATTCTCGACGTAGATGCCGTCCGTGCAGGTCATGCCGACGCGCAGACCGCGCTGCTGCAAGAGGTGCGCGATGCAGCGTGTGGTCGTGGTCTTGCCGTTGGTGCCAGTGACGGCGACGACCGGAATACGCGCGTCATCACCCGGCGCGAACATGGATTCGACAATGGCTTTGCCCACGGGGCGACCGGTGCCGCTGGACGGCTCGAGGTGCATGCGCAACCCGGGCGCCGCGTTGACCTCGACGATCGCCCCGCCGCTCACTTCGAGCGGCTCAGTGACGTTGGGCGAGACGAGATCGACGCCCGCGACGTCGAGCCCGACCATGCGCGCGGCTTCGACCATGCACTGAGCAACGCTCGGATGCACGGTGTCGGTCACGTCCGCCGCGGTGCCACCGGTGCTGAGATTTGCGTTGCGACGCAAGGTCACGACCGCGCCCTGGGCCGGCACGCTGTCCACCGTGAGCGACTGCTCGGCCAAGCTTTCTCGGCCAATCTCGTCCAAGAGCAGCTTGCTGAGCGAGGTGGAGTGATCTTCACCGCGGCGGGGATCGAGGTTCGCGATCGCGACGAGCTCCGTGATCGTGCTCTTGCCGTCACCGATGACTTGCGGCGGTTCACGACGCGCAGCCGCCACCAAGCGACCGTTGATGACGAGCAGGCGGAAATCCGCGCCTTCGATGTGACGCTCGACGAGCACTTCGCCGTCGGCCGCGCGAGCGATCTCGAACGCGGACATCACCGCTTCACGAGTGCGCAGACGAACCGAGACGCCGCGACCTTGATTGCCGCCGCGCGGCTTCACGACCACCGGCAAACCGATCTCTTGTGCGATTTGCCAAGCCTGCTCGGCAGACGCAGCGGGCATGCCCTTGGGAACCGGGATGCCCACCGCGTCGAGCAGCGACTTGGTGAGCTCTTTGTCTTGCGCGATCGACTCGGCAACGGCGCTGGTGCGATCGGTCTCCGCCGCCCAGATGCGACGCTGACGAGAGCCTTGCCCGAACTGAACCAAGCTGCCGGTCAAACGGCGCACCGGGATCTTGCGATCCATGGCGGCGCGCACGATGGCGCCGGTGCTGGGGCCGAGGCGCGCATCCTCATTCAACTTGCGCAGCGCGACGAGCTTCGCGTCGAGATCGATGGCTTGCGAATCACGCGCTGCGTGCACGAGTTCGAGCGCGAGCGCGAGCGCGCGACGGCCCGTCACCTCTTCGGTGTATTCGGCAGCAACGCGGTACTCGGCGCTGCCCTTCAGCGGGCGCGCCATCCAAAAACTAACTTGGCAGCCGACAGCGGCTTGCAGGCTGACAACCAAGCGACCGAGCAACGCAGCCCACGACGCGGCCGGCTCAGCGGCCACGAAGTCGCGCCGGAGCGCGGCGCCGAGATCCGCAGGCAGCGAAGCGCACAGGCGGCTCAGCGCCTCTGCCCCGAGGCGCTGCTGATCGAGCACGACCACCGCTTCGAGGACCGGTTGGTCCGACCAAAGGTTTGAGCCAGAAAGGGCGCGAATCGACTCGATGTTCATCGGGAATGTCTTACGGAGGCAAGGCCGCCGGTGATCCCGCGGCTCAGACCTTTTGTTTCGAGGTGACGCGAGATGCTCTGCAAACCAGCAGCATTTGCTGGGCAGACGCAGACCAGATCAGCGTTGAGGTGAGCCTCGAGTAGCTGATCCAGCGATGTCGCAAGATCGGGTGATTGGCCTATTGGCCGACTAATGAGCGCTGGGCGCGTCATTTCGCAAACTTCGACGAACGACCGCGCTTCAGAATTCAACGCGATCGTAACATCCGAGAAACATTGAGTAAGTTTGGCCAATAGCGGCTCCGCATCGGAAGCACGCCAATCGGCCGGCGGATCGACCAACAAATGAGCTCGTCGGCCGGGGAATTGGCGCTGGAAGTGCCGCCCCCAAGCGTCGAGAGCCGAGGCATTCCGCGCAGGAGTGACGACAAGGAGTCCGCCGCTCGGACGATGTGCCGTCTTGGGCAACTCGAACGCAGCAATGCCACCCTGACCCACGCACGCCGTAATCCCTGCTTGGATGTGATCGGTGCCGATGCCGAGCGCGATCGCAGCAGCGACCGCGGCGAGCAGATCATCGACCAAAAACTCGGGCAGCCCGAGCACCGGACAACTCAACGTCGAGAGTGCAATCAGCGGGATGCGCAGCGCTCCATGTCGCAGCACGATCTGATCACCGTCGCGCAACACGGCTCGGCCCTCGTGCTTCAGATGCTCGAGCACTGCGGGCGAGTTCGGCGAATGCGAGAAGAGCAACAGCTTGCCCTTGGTGTGCGAGGCCATCTCGAGCACCGCCGAGTCGTCGGCATTCAGCACCGCGTAGCCGGTAGGCAGCACGATGTCGACCGGCGCGCGTACCGCTTTGTTGATCGTGATCAGCTCGTCGACGTACTTCTTGCCGAGGTGATCGCCGGAGCCGAGGTTGGTGACCACCGCGACCTCACAGCGGTCGAAGATCACGCCTTCGTCGAGCACGTTGGGCTCGGAGACTTCGAACACGAAAGCATCGGCGTACGGATTCATCAACGCACGACGCATGCTGTCCGCGTTGCTGCGGTCGCCGGCGCCGAGCACGCGCTCACCGACGCGCAGTCCTTCCGAACTCACTTGGCCCACGTTCCGGCCAGAAGCGCGCAAAATTTCGGCGATCAACGCGGTCACCGTGGTCTTGCCGTTGGTGCCGGATACTGCGCAAAGCGGCACTCGCCCGGTCTGCTCGGGACCGAACAATTGCCCGATGATCGCATCACCCACGGGGCGAGGAGAGCCAACGAGCGGCTTCAAATGCATGATTAGCCCGGGGCTCGAGTTGACCTCGACCACTGCGCCGCCCTGCGCCTCGAGCGGTTGCGAGATGTCCTCAGCGATCAAGTCGATACCCGCGACGTCGAGACCGACGGAGCGAGCCGCGAGCACGCATTGCTCAGCCGTCTCCGCATTGAGCCGATCGGTTTCGTCGATGGTCAGATCGCCGTTGTGGCGAATCGTCGCCGTCGCGCCCGACGCGAGCACCGAGCGCTCGGTGAGCCCCTGACGTTTGAGCAGATCGAGCGCAATCGCGTCCAACACCAACGGTGAGAGCGGCTGCACGACGTCATCGCCACGCAACGGATCTTGATTGCCGATCTCGACCAGCTCGGTGATGCTGTGCACGCCATCGCCGCGCAGCGTTTGCGGCTGGCCGCCGCTGGTCGCGACGGCCTTGTCGCCCACCACCAACACCCGGTGCTGTCGACCCGGAATGCAGCGCTCGACGACCACCGAGGGCGTGGGAAATTCCTTTTCCGCGATCGCGAACGCAGTCATCACCGCTTCACGATCGGCGAGCTGAATCGAGACGCCGCGGCCCTTATTGCCACGCTGCGGCTTGACCACTACGGGCAGGCCGATTTCCTGCGCTGCGGCCCACGCTTCCTCGGCGCTCGACACGCTCTGACCTGCAGGGACTGGCACGCCCACGGACGTCAGCAATTGACGAGTGAGCTGCTTGTCGTGAGCAATGCTCTCGGCGACCGCGCTGGTCAGATCCGTCTCGGCAGTCCAAATCCGGCGCTGCGCCTTGCCGTAGCCGAGTTGAACCAGATTGCCTTCGCTCAAACGCAGCGTGGGAATGTTGCGCTTCTTCGCGCCGTCCACGATCGCTTGCGTGCTCGGACCGTAGCAATAATCGTCGGCCAGCTTGCGCAAGTTGCGGAGCGCGGCTGGCAGGTCGTAGTCGCGGCCTTCGGCTGCGGCCATGACCATCTCGTGCCCGACCTTCAGGCACGCTTCGCCGAAGCGAAAATCCAAAACCTCGATCGCGACCTTGTATACGCCGCGTTCGCTGGTTTCACGCGCCCGTCCAAAGCCGACCGGGGAGTGCGCGAGCGACTGGATCTCGAGCGTGACGTGTTCGAGTACATGGCCGAGCCACGTTCCGGTGTCCAAGCGCTGAAAGAATCCGCCCCGATCGCCGATCGTGCAGCGGTGTTCCACCATCGTCGGCAACCAGCGCTTCAGCTTGTCGTTGAACCCGGGCAAAGTGTTGGACGGAAAGTCCTCGTACTTTCCCAAGTCGACCCACGCTTCGATACAGGGGTAGTTCGCCCAAATGCTGGGACCTACGAGGCGTTTCAGTGCGCTTATCTGCATGGCGATCTGGACCCGAAAGGGCTGGCAGCGGCGCCATGCTTAGCGGTAGCCGCGATTTCGCGCTAGTTGCCCCTAAAAACCAGCTACGCCGACAGCTTTTTTAACGCTTCTCTATTCGGCGATCGGGCGATTCAGTGACAGCCCGGACCTGGACAGGGCCAAGAGTCGGGCTTCGTCCCGCAAGTCCAAACGCCTGCGTCGGAGCAGACGCAGTACCCGTCCTTTGGCGTGCCCGTCGAGTCCTGGTACTTCGGCTCGAACGCGGTGTTGCCAAAGCACACCTTGCACGCGGGAACCGAACACGCCTTTCCGCCGCGCGGCGTACCGCTCGGGCACTCGGCAGGCAGAGTCGGCGGGACGTTGTAACAAGAGTAGTCGTGTCCAGCCGGGAAAGTGCAGCTGCCAGACTGCGTTTCCTGGTACATGCCGCCCTGACAAGCCAATTGCTTGTAACCAACGTTATCGGGACCGCAGCCCTTGTAACAAAGCTGAAGGCTGCCCAACCCACAGGGGTCATGATTGTTGACGCCGTCGTCGCAAGCGGGTTGCGGCACGATGCTCGGGCCACCAGCCGTATTCGCGCCGCCGTTGGAGTTCCCGCCATTGGAGCTGCCACCGTTGCTGCTCCCGCCGTTGGACCTGCCGCCCACACTCATCAGTCCGGCGCTACCGCCCGAGGCGCCCCCGCCCCAGCTCGAGCCGCCAGCATCACTGCCCCCAACATCAGCGCTCCCGGCATCAGGCATACCCGTCCCAGGATCCGTGCCGCCCCCACCCACGGTATCCATGTGATCGGGGTGCACCGGCGGTCTGCCCGCCGTCGAACCGCCCAGGTCGAGTCCACCCGCATCTGAAGACGCCCCCGAAGTCCCGACATCGGACGCGCCCCCCGTGGGCGCGATTGGAGCGGAGCCGCCAGACGGCGGATCGATGAAGTAGTTGTCGGTCACCGGGCAGCCAGGCAGCAACAACGCACACAGCATTAACGTTGCGAACGTGGTCCAGCGAAGCTCAATGAGTGCGGTAGGCTTGGTCAAACGGGATGTCATCCGACGCTAAAGAATCGTGATCGTTCCAAGACAGAGTCGCAACGTCGGATTCCAGCGCCCACGTGCAAAAAAAAACATCCCCGGACGCGATCTTGAAGGCTGCCGCGACTCGAAAGAAAACACTCCTTTACAACCGCCTCACGCTGGAAAAATCCAGCCAGACATGACGACCGGCTATGCGAATCGCACCCCGCCTCGCCCCGTGTTCGCTTGTTGCACGATGAAGTCGATCATCGCGCGCACCGCGGGAGTCGGTTTGACCGGCCTTGGGTAGACCAGTGAGAACGGTCGGCCTGCGCCACGCAGCGGCGCCAGGACTTCGACCAGCTCACCGCGTCGCACCGCTTCCTCGACGAGAAAGTCGAACACCTGCACCAAGCCGAGCCCCGCCTTGGCCAACGAGATCACACCGAGCGCGTCGTCCATGCAGCGGTAGCGCGCGTTCGGCGAGAATGCTTGGCCGTCTGCAAACTCCCAAGCGAGCGCACGACCCGAACTCGGCATGACGAACGTCACGCATTCGTGATGCGTGAGCTCCTCGAGCGTTTTCGGCGTACCAGCGCGAGCCACGTAGGCGCTGCTGGCATACACGCCGAGCGTGAAGTCGCCGAGCTTGCGCGCGACCATGGTCTTGTCGCGAATCGTCCCGCGGCGAATGGCGAGGTCGAAACCGCCGCGCACCAGGTCCACGTTCTGATTCGACACTCCGACGTCGACTTTGACCTTCGGATAGCGCTCGGCAAAGCTCGCGAGCGCAGGCAAGAGTCGATAGTGCCCGTACGTCGTGGGCACGCTGATCCGCACCTGGCCCTCAGCGACTCCGCCGCGCTTCGTTAGCTGCTGCTCACCGTCCGAAAGCAACGCGAGCGCCCGCGCGCAACGCTCGTAATACTCGTGCGCGGCAGCGGTGGGCGAAAGACTGCGCGTGGTGCGCCGAAACAGCGTGACCCCGAGCGCTTGCTCCAAACGCGCCACACTGCGGCTCGTGGCTTGCGGAGTCACGCCGCTCGCGTGCGCGGCCTTACTGAAGCTCCCCGTCTCGAACGTGCGACAAAAGGCCTCCAAATTGGGCAAAGTACCGGCCAGCGCCGAAAGCGTCATTTGTACTCTCATAGTACAAATGTTTCATCACGCCCACGGCTACTCAGCAGCGCGCGGACAACGCACAATGCGAGGCATGACGAAACGCATCCTGATCGCCCTCACCAGCCACGACAAAAAAGGCACCACCTCCGGCGAGCCCACTGGCGCGTACTTACCGGAAATCGCTCACCCGTACGCGGTGTTCAGCCAAGCAGGCTACGCCATCGACTTGGTGTCGACACGCGGCGGTCGCGTGCCGCTCGACGGCGTGGATCGCAAGGACACGGTGAGCGCCGCATTCCTCGACGATCCGCGGGTCGCAGCCCAGCTGCAGGACAGCGCCGCCTCGAGCACCGTCGATCCCGCGCGCTATTCGGGCATCTTCTTCGCCGGCGGCCACGGCGCCATGTGGGACTTCCCCGACGCGCAAGCCTTCAGCAACGCCGCGCGCGCCATCTACGAGACGGGCGGCGTGGTCGGCGCCGTGTGCCATGGGCCTGCCGGCCTCGTGAACGTGCGCTTGTCGAATGGTAGGTATCTACTGACCGACAAAACCGTCAGTGCATTCACCAATGACGAAGAGCGCGCGGTCAAACTCGAGAACGTCGTCCCATTCCTACTCGAATCGAAACTCGTCGAACGCGGCGCACACTTCGAAGGCGCACCGAACTGGCAGAAGAAGGTCGTCGTCTCCGAGCGATTGGTCACCGGACAGAATCCGGCTTCTGCGGGTGGTGTGGCGGAAGCGATGGTGGGGTTGCTCGCAGCGCGCTAGCGCTGATGTCGATCCAATGCTTACCCCTCCCCGAGCGCACTTGCGCGCGATTTGGGAGGGGTAAGCCGTACCTCTCCGGGTATCGCGAAGCGCGTCGCGCAGGCCGAGCACGGACGGGGGTGGGCATCCACGACAGCTAGTCGCAGCGAAGCTGGCGAAGCGCGTCGCGTTCGAGCCTCAGCCGGGTGCGGTCTCGTGTCTCGACATTGTCGTTCGAGTTCGAACGAGATTTGCGAAACGGGAACGGTCTCGTGTCTCGACATTGTGGTTCGAGTTCGAACGAGGATTTGCGAAACGAGAATGGTCTCGCCTTCCGCGCGAATCAGCCGCCCAAAGTCGCGGAGGGCCGCTGCGCCGGAAGCACGGGCTCGACCTCAAGCATTCGCGAGCGGAATCACTCGGTGACACGCGCCCCCGTGAAGAAAATTGATGCCAAAGGGCCACGTTCTCAGCGAAACGGAGCCCTCACTCCCTCCCACTTCCAACTTATGCCAGACCCCGGGGCTTGCGACAAGCCCCGGCTCGTGCCGCACAGTGTCTGCCATGGCCAAGCACTCAGTGGTGATCGCAGGTGGAGGTCCGACGGGGATGATGCTCGCGGCAGAGCTCGCGCTGGCGCGCGTCGATGTGGCGATCGTCGAGAGGCGAACGAATCAAACGCTCGACGGTACGCGCGCGGGCGGCTTTCATTCGCGCACTATCGAGGAGCTCGACCAGCGCGGCGTCGCGGAGCGCTTCCTGACACAGGGCAAGGTGATGCAGCTCGCGGGCTACGCGATGATCCCGCTCGACATCAGTGACTTCCCTACCCGCCACAATTACGGCCTCGCGCTCGCGCAAGAGCGCATCGAGCAAATTCTGGCGGGGTGGATCGAGGAACTCGGGGTGCGGACCTATCGCGGCTGCGAAGTGACGGGATTTGCGCAAGACGAGCACGGGGTCGATGTAGAGCTCGCAGACGGCCGCTCACTGCGAGCCGACTATCTCGTGGGCTGCGACGGTGGGCGCAGTTTGGTCCGTAAGACTGCGGGCATCGACTTTGCGGGTTGGGAGCCGTCCGTCAGCTATTTGATCGCCGAAGCGTCGATGAGCGAAGAACCCGCGCGCGGCATTCGTCGCGACGATAAGGGCATTCATGCCATCGGTCCCATCGGCGATGGTAAGCGGGTGCGCGTGGTCTCGATCGAACCGCACGTCGAACAAGGCGACGCGCCGACCGTGAGCCAGCTGCGTGCAGCGCTGATCGCGGTGTACGACACTGACTTCGGCGTGCACGACGTGACGTGGCTGTCGCGATTCAGCGATGCTGCGCGGCAGGCAGTGGCCTATCGCGAGCGCCGCGTGCTCTTGGCCGGTGACGCGGCGCACGTGCACGCGCCCAATGGAGGACAAGGGCTCAACATTGGGCTGCAAGATGCGGTCAACTTGGGCTGGAAGCTCGCGCAAGTGGTCCAAGGCCAATCGCCCGACAGCTTGCTCGATACCTATCACCGCGAGCGACACCCAATCGCCGCGCGCGTGCTCCGAATCACCATGGCTCAGACCGCACTCGGCCGTGGCGACGAGCGCACTAATGCCTTGCGCGAAGCCATGGCCGAGCTTTTGCAGATGACCGAGCCACGCCAACGATACGGCGCAATGATGTCCGGTCTGGACGTTCACTATGACCTGGGCGCCGGGCATCCATTGCTTGGACGTCGCATGCCGGATCTGGACTTAATCTCGGGCGACGGCACGCGGCGCGTGTTCGAGCTGCTCCACGGTGCGCGCCCAATACTACTCAACCTCGGGGAGCCAGGTGCCTATGACATCGCGGGCTGGACGGACTCGGTGCAGCGGGTGGACGCGCGTTATGCGGGGCGCTGGGAGCTTCCGGCACTCGGCGCCGTTCTCGCGCCGAGTGCGTTGCTGATTCGCCCCGATGGTTACGTTGCCTGGGTTGGAGACGGCACCGACCTCGGTTTGCGTGAAGCATTGACGACTTGGGTTGGTGCGCCGAACCAAGGCTGATCCACGCTTTTCCGCGGGTGAGGCCGAACTGTACTCATCATGAGCCGAAGAACGCGCTTGCTTCCGGAGCATTCGAGCTAGAGTCCGGCGCGATACGCCATGACCGCCTCTGCTCCATTGTTGCCCGCGCAATTCCCCGGGCTGGATTTGCTGCCCAACGAGCGGATCTTGACCAGCTTTCGGCCCGACGTCGACGAGGAGTTGCGATTTTCGTCTGGTCTCGTCTTGCTGAGTGATGCGCGTTTGCTCGTTCGCGCCGGTGACGGCTTTCGAGATATTCCGCTCAGCGCGTCACTCGAGCTGGTTCGCTCCGAGCATGCCGGGCTCACCGAGCTCGCGATCTCCGAGCACGGTCAGCGCGTGATGTCCATTCGCTACACGCTGGCTCTCGCGGCGGCGGGCAGCGAGTTCATGCGCGCGGTAGAAGACGCGCGGGGCCGACCGAGTGACGGTGCGATCACGCCCGACGCAGAAGGCGATGACGAGTTCGCGCTGCCCGAGAGTGCGCCCGTGGGACATCCGCTGTGGCGATTGCTTGCCTTTGCACGGCCGCGTTTCGGCAAGATCGGCATCGGGTTGGGGCTCACGTTGGCAACCACGGCGGTTGGGCTGATTCCGCCGTACCTCACGCTGCCGCTCGTGGATCGCGTGCTCGTGCCTTGGCAAGAGGCGCGCGGTGTCGGGCTCGAGTCTGCGCGGAGTGAGCTGTGGTTGTACTTGGGCGGACTCGGCGCTGCAGCTGTGGTGACCTGGATGCTCGCCTGGGCACAGGGAGCCGTGCTCGCCTGGGTCAGCGAGTTGATCAGCGCGGACCTCAGAAACCGCTCATTTTCCCATCTTCAGCGGCTGAGCTTGCAGTACTTCGGCGGCAAGCGCACGGGCGACTTGATCAGCCGTATCAGCTCGGAAACGGATCGCATTTGTTCGTTCCTGTCCGACACGTTGATCGATTTCATCACGGACGTGCTGATGGTGCTGGGCACGTCGATCGTGCTGTTCATGCTCGATCCGTTGTTGGCCGCGGCTGCACTCGCGTCTTTCCCGCCGATCGCCTGGTTCATGATGCGCGTGCGCGGCGCGCTGACGCAGGGCTTCTTGCGCGGCAACCGCGCCTGGGCGCTGATGACCAACATCCTGTCGGACACGATTCCAGGCATTCGCGTGGTCAAAGCGTTCTCGCAAGAACGCCGCGAAATCGAGCGCTTCGCGCAAGCCAATCAAGCGATCGTGGCCAACAACAACAAGGTCAACACGCTCTGGACCTCGTTTTGGCCGCTGGTCGCGTTGTTCAACCAGCTGGGGCTGTTGGTGGTGTGGGCAGTGGGCGCGTGGCAAATCCTGCATCACCAGATCACGGTCGGCGTGCTGACGGCATTCATCGCCTACATCAGTCGCTTCTACACGCGCGTCGAAAGCATGAGCCGTGTGCTCACGGTGACTCAGCGCGCAGCCGCAGCCGCGCAACGCTTGTTCGACATCTTGGATCGCGCGCCGAGCGTGATCGACGCCAAAGATCCCGTGCCGCTCCCGCACGTGGAAGGTGAAATCCGCTTCGAACAAGTGTCCTTTCGCTACGGCAGCCGTTTGGTCTTGAACGACGTCAGCTTCACCGTGAAGCCGGGGCAGATGGTCGGCATCGTCGGACACACGGGATCAGGGAAGAGCACGGTGTCCAACTTGATCTGCCGCTTTTACGACGCTTCCGCGGGCGCGGTGCGCGTGGACGGCATCGACATTCGGCGCATCGGTTTGGAAGACTACCGACGTCACATTGGCATCGTGCTCCAAGATCCATTCTTGTTCTTCGGCACGATCGGCGAAAACGTCGCGTATGGCGCGCCGCAAGCCGGCCCGGAGCGTGTGGTTCACGCAGCACGCGCCGCGCGTGCTCATGAATTCGTGCTCAAATTGCCCGAAGCGTATGACTCCTTGGTCGGCGAGCGCGGACAGTCTCTGTCTGGCGGCGAGCGCCAACGCATCGCGATCGCGCGCGCGATCTTGGTCGATCCCAAGATCCTAATTTTGGACGAAGCCACCTCCGCCGTGGACGTGCAAACGGAACGCGAGATCCAGGCGGCGCTCGACAACGTGGTGCAAGGTCGAACCACGATCGCGATTGCACATCGCTTGAGCACGCTGCGCAAAGCAGACTTGCTAATCGTACTCAAGAATGGGCGCGTGGCGGAGATGGGCAGCGCCACCGAGTTGCTGGCGATGGACGGTGAGTACGCGAAGCTGTGGCGCGCACAGAGTACGACCCAACCCGCTGAAGCGAGCTCGTTCGCGAGCGATGAAGTGACGCCCGAGGGAGCGCACGAGCCGCTGCCATTGCTCGAGCCGTCGACACTCGAGCTCACTCTCGACGAAGAGGGCCAGCTGTGGGCGGTCACTCCGGGGGAGACGCGGATCGCGGTGTTCGCGCGGCGTGCGTTTCCGTTGAGCGCGCCCGAGCGCTTCGTGTCACTGGTGGACGAGCATCACTTCGAGCGCGCGTGTTTTGCGACGCTGGATGTGTTGTCGGCGACGGCGCGCGAAGTGCTGTCGAAGGCGCTCGAGAGGTGCGAGTTCTTGCCGCAAGTGCGCGGGATTTTGAGTATCGTTCAGGAAGCGACGCTATCGCGCTGGGAGGTCGAGACCGACCGCGGACCGCGACGCTTTACCGTCGATCAGGAGGATCATGTGCGGCCGTTGGAGGATGGGCGACACTTGGTCAGTGATTCGCACGGCATGCGCTACCTCGTGCCGGTGCCGAGCGAGCTCGATGTGGTGAGTCGCAAGCTGTTGGCGCGGTTCAGTTAGCCGCCCCAGGCCGTTCAAAACAAGCCCGCGACTTCCACACGAACGTCGGGAAATGCCTCGAGCGCGATGCTTTCACCAACGCCGTAGCAAGCGCGCTGAGTGTAGCCGTCCGGACCGGGCGCGCGAAAAACCTCGACCACTTGCTCCGGGACATTCACGAGCCAGTACTCAGGGAATCCGGAAGCGGCATACAGCGGCGCCTTGATGTTGCGATCCTTGCTGACCGAGGTGTTGGCGACTTCGATGACGCAATACGCTCGTTCGGGGTGAGCGCGGCGGTAGTCCCCAAGCGGAACGATTGCGACGTCAGGCTCAGGCTCGGATTCGTGAGCGGCGATGATCGGCAGTTGAATCCGCACCAAAGCGCGCCCCAGCAGAGCGGGCAGCAGCAGGTAGTTCAAGACTTGCACCGGATTTGCGTGCTCCGGATCGTTCGGACTCATCGTAACCAGCACCCCCTCGATCAGCTCGACGCGCTCGTCTTCGAACGCGCCCATCGCCACGAGCCGATCGTACTCTTCACGGCGAAGCGCACGAGTCGTCTGAGGGGCGAGCAACTGAACGTCGAGCATTTACGGGTACCCTAGCACGAATCATGCAGGTATCGCGGTGCGCGGCCTGAGCAGCCGAGATCGCGCTGTGCGAAGCCGCGACGAACCAACCATGATAGCTTTTCGCGCCGTGAGGCGGAACCAAGCGCGGTGGGTACTACTGTTCAGCGTGAGCGCGTTGTTGTGCGTTGCTTGCGGCGACAATTGCGACGCGGCCGCGGACTTGATGCGCCAATGCTGCGCGAAGGGACCAGCGGAGCTGCGGGCAGATTGCGAGGCCGAAGCAAAGCGCCTCGAGGATAAAGGCGATGCAACCTCTTGCGGGAATGTCGAAGCTCAGCTCGCGGGGTGCAAGAAATGAAGGGCGCGCGGCTTTCGCGCGTGCTGCGCGGCGTGCTCTTGGCGGGCGCGCCATTCGCGCTCAACGCCTGCTCCTCGTCGTCATGTCCGGACGACGTTGAACCCGCACCACTCGTGTCGAGCGCGAAGGTCGCCGCAGACTTCGCCGGTGGCGGACCGCTCAGCGCCGAGCAATGCGCGGACGTGTGCAAGACCGGCGAGGACGTCATCACCTGCGTTCGCGAGTCCGCAGAGAGCGTGCTCTGCCTCAATGCACCGTATCCTTGCGAGGGTCGGCGCCCAGCGGGGCTTCGCAGCACCACGCGACGCTCACGCAACGCCTTTGCTCGTCACCTCGGCGACGCTGCGTGGTTGGAAGCCGCCAGCGTCATCGCCTTCCGCGAGTTGCGCAGTGAGCTGCGCGGCCACGGCGCGCCACGCCGCCTGCTGCGCGCGCTTTCACGCTCCGCGCGCGACGAGCGCCGCCATGCTCGTGTCAGCAAAGCCCTGGCTCGCCACTTCGGTGTGCAGGTCCCGCCGGTGCAGAGCCTGCGGCTCGCACCAAAATCGCTGCTGGAAATCGCGCGACAAAACGCGGTCGAAGGCTGCGTGCGCGAGACCTGGGGCGCACTGATCGCGCTCCGCCAAGCCGAGCGCGCCACGGAACCCAGTGTCCGCGCCACCATGAGCCGCATCGCGCCAGATGAAGTGCGCCACGCGGAGCTGGCTTGGGCCGTCGATCGCTGGCTGACACCGCGCCTAACTCCAGCTGAGCGAGAGCAAGTGCGTGCCGCGCGCGCGACTGCACTGTCGGCACTGCAGCGCGATGTCCAGGTCGTTCCAGATTCGGACGTCTGTCTTCGGCTCGGTTTGCCCGGCGCCGAAGAAAGCCGAGCATTGCTCGAGGCGTTCGCGGCGTCTCTGCCACTCGATCGTGTCGGCACAACGAGCTACGCGCCGCGCTGCGACGTCCACGCCCGCTAGCCCCAATGCCATTCGGCTAGCCCCTAAGCGATCGGCATTGAGACTAACCGCCGAGCCGCAGCGTATGATTCGACGGGACGTGGCGAGGAACCTATCCGACGCACATCGCAGTTCCGTTCATCGTCGTGAACGAGGACAACCTTACCGACAGGTGCGAACCCCCAAAATCTCCCTCAGATCTCTGCGGCCTCTGCGGCTCGGCGGTTCAAACTCAGGGAGCCGTTCACGCTTCTGGAACCACGCTTGCCTGGGAGGTGCGATGCTGGATTGCGGGCGCCCAATCCTAGTTCGATGGGTTTGGGTAAGCGGGCGCGGCGCTCGCGATGCGTCGCGTAGCTCTTGGAGCGGCGGCTAAAACTTGTAGCTCGCGTCCACGTACATGCCGTGCAGATGGATCTTGTAGTCACCCGCATAGCTGCAGAACGCACAGTTCTTGCGATCGGGGGCGTTCAAGTCCGCGTCAGTCACTGTGCCATGACCGAAACGGTACGCGTAGGCGATGTTCGCTTGCCACTTGCCGCCGTTGTAACCCGTGCCGGCCGTGAGCACTTGCGTGGGTCCGGGCGGGGTTCCGAAAGCGGTTGGGTACTTGGGGTTGGCGACTTGGCTGTCGAACACATAGCCGACGCGCAGTGGCACGCGATAGAGCTGCGCGACTTCGTCATGTAGGATTCGATATTCGACGCCAACGCGATACGTCTGTGAGTTTTGCCACTCGAAGACGTTGGCCACCGAGGTGAACGCGCCAGACACCGCGTCGGTGCCTTGCAACGGATCACCTTTATTTTGGCTATTGAATCCGTATTCGAAGTCCAGAGCGACGGACAGCGGAACACGGAATGGGTCGAAGTCGACGCAGGTGCCGAACCCAAGTTTGGCGGGCAGCTTGAAGTGCGTCGAGATGTCGTTGTAGTTCATCTGCAGCGCGACGCCGTGCGAATTGGTGACCTTGGTGTTGACCGTGCTGCGGAACACGGCACCAAACTCGAGCCAAGGCAGCGCGCTCCACTGCACGCCCGCGCGAAATCCGGCAAAGTTCCAGCCCGACAATTTGAAATCGAGGACCGGCGTCATGCCGGAATCCGGATTGCCCTGGTAGCGCGAGAGATTCACGTACGTCATGCGATAGCCGAGACCGAAGCGCAAATTCGGTAGCGGGTTGAAAGCGATCGCCGGCGTCGTCTCCAAGAAGAACAGTTCGGTGCTGTCGTGAACGTTGCTGCCGTATTTGTACGTGGCACCGGCAGAGGCGATCGGGAACACGCCGACGCCCAACGTGAGCATCTTGTGGACGCGATACGCGCCGCCTACCAAGAAGAACGGAGCAACCGTGGTTTCCGAATCGATATTTCTGCCAGCGCTGATGAACGCGGGACTCGAGTGGATCCCGCCCACCAGCAGCGAGAAATCAGCCAAAACTTCCGCGCGCTCGACCTTGCCGAGGCCCGCCGGATTGTGGAACAAGGCCGACGGATCTTCGACGTAGCCAATCGCCGTGCCGCCCATGCCCATGTGCCGGGCGGTGTACAGCATAGGAGTGTCGTAGCCACCCGCACGCGCAAGGCGCGGTGCGCTCAGGACGAGCCCGAGCACACCTAGCGCTGTCGAGATTCGCATCATGAGGTTCATGATCGAAGCGCTGGACCTCAGGGGCTCGTGGGCGCGGGCAGACCACTGCAGGCGTAGAAGTCGGCCGCGCACCCGTTATCTTCGCGACACTGAGCGCAGTCCGCACTCGATGGATTCGAGCCGCAGATAACGAGGCAGTGCGCCTTCGCGCATTCGACGTCGGCGCCGTAGCAAGTCAGGCACGCAGTACTGAGCGGCATGGAGTTGCCGTGGGTCACTGCGGTTTGCACACACTGAGCCACGCACGTAGCTTGGTCGGCCTCGGGCAAACAGCTCTTGCCGCAGTTGCCCACGATCTGGGTCATGTTGTTGGAACACACGGTGTTCGTGTCGCTGAGCGACGTACAGTCGCCGTCATCCGCCGTCAGCGCGACGAACTCGTCGTACTTGAGATCGGCGTAGTTGCCGACGCATTGCATGGAGGAGCTGCCGCCCCCAGTGCCTCCGGTGTTGTTGCTGCCGCCATCGCTATCGCTGCCACAACCAATCACCGCTAGCGCAGCAGTGGTCACCACAACTCCGAGCATGGAAAAACGTCGCATTCGACACCTCCTCAACAGAGAAGCCTAGTCCGTTGCTACTGGACTCGCTACGAAAAGCACGCAGAGACGACTACTCGCTACTTTGCCACAAACTTCGCTGCGCGAGTGATGACTGTAAGGTCGCCCGAGTGAGCCGCGTTTTTCGTTCGTCGGTAACGAACGGAGAAAACCTCACCATGAAACTCAGCCAATTATTCGCCTGTCTGTTGCTCCTACCTGTAGCTGCATGTGGGCGTTCTTATGCAGATCCCTCCGCGCCCAGCGTTGGGCCAATCAGCAACAAGGATTCGAGTCGCGGCGCATACGCCACCGGGCCGGGCGAGGCTGAAATGCCCGCACCGCAACCGAGCACGGCGAGCAACGACAGCTACAAGCCGGCGCCCGCAGCAGCCCCACGCGCAGGTGCAGGCTCTGCGTACACGCCACCAGCAGAGAAGAAGGCCGAAGAGCGCCCGGGTCTCGGCACGACCTGGGGTGAAACGCGCACGAGTTATGTGTCGAGCTCGCCGTTCGAACGCGCCGACTATTCACGGCCGTTCGCGGTGGCCACGCTCAACTACAACGATGACGCGGGCATTCAAGCCATGGCTCGCCGCATGGGTAATTCCTACGCGAGCTTCGATCGCAGCGGCGTAGACATCGCGCAAGGCGCAGTCAGCGTGCGCTTGCTCGATGAAAACGGGGCACCACTGCCCAGCGCGTACTTTGCCGGACAAGACTACGTCGCTGGTAGCGACGGTCAGCGCTACGTGATTCAAATCGAAAACCACACCGGCAATCGCTTCGAAGCGGTGGCCACGGTCGACGGTCTCGACGTGATCGACGGCAAGGACGGCAGCATGAGCAAGCGCGGCTACCTCATCGATCCCTGGGGCACGTTGCAAATCGACGGCTTCCGCCGCAGCCAAGCCGCGGTCGCCGCCTTCCGCTTCGGCGCGGTGAAAGATTCCTATGCCGCTCGCAAGGGCAATGACCGGAACGTGGGTGTGATCGGCGTGGCCTTCTTCCACGAACGCGGCAGCGTGCTGCCCTGGACCGAGCGCGAGCTACAACGCCGGGATTCAGCCAACCCCTTCCCGGGAGGCTTTGCGAGCCCTCCCCCCATGCGCTGAGGCGCTGAGATTGCACACACGGCGGGGCTTTCTCCGGGTCCCGCCGGTTACCGACGAACGAGCAGCTCAGAGGTGAGCTGCTCGTTCACTTTTGTGCATAGAATCGCAGCATCGTGAAGACACAAGGGTTTTGGGTCTGGGCACTTTGCTTGTGCACGCTGCTCTCGGTGAGCTGCAAGAAGAAGACTGAGGCCACTACTACGAGCGGCGGTGCTGCTGCTGACGCACCGGCGAAGCTGCGCGTTGCCGTGATACCCAAGGGCACGACGCACGAATTCTGGAAGGCGGTCCACGCGGGCGCCGAGAAGGCTGCTCGTGAAGTCAACGTGGAGGTGATCTGGAAAGGGCCGCTGAAGGAAGACGACCTCAAGTCTCAAGTGGACTTGGTGCAGAGCTTCACCGCGCAGGGCGTGTCCGGCATCGTGCTCGCGCCGCTCAATGACACCGCGCTCGGCGCGCCGGTCAAGGCGGCGAGCGACGCCAAGGTTCCAGTCGTGATCTTCGACTCGGACCTGAAGGACAAATCTTACGTGAGCTTCGTTGCCACCGACAACCGCGCGGCGGGTCGGCTCGCGGGTGAGCGCATGGGCAAGTTGCTCGGCGGCAAGGGCAGCGTCTTGGTGCTGCGCTACCAAGAAGGCTCGGCCAGCACCTACAACCGCGAAGAAGGATTTTTGGAGGCGATTCGCAAGTTTCCGGAGATCAAGGTGGCTTCGGAAAATCGCTATGCAGGCGCGACCACCGAGACCGCTCACGCGGCCAGTGAGAATTTGCTGCTCGCGCAGAACGCCGCCAAGGGCACGATCAACGGCATCTTCACACCCAACGAATCGACCACGTTCGGCATGTTGCTCGCGCTGCGAAAGGCCGAGCTGGCCGGTAAGATCCGCTTCATCGGCTTCGATTCCTCTGACAAGCTGATCGCGGGCGTGAACGAGGGGCAAATCGACGCGCTCGTGCTGCAAGATCCGATGAAGATGGGCTACCTCGCGGTCAAGACGCTGTCCGCGCACCTGCACAAGCAACCCGTCGAAGCACGCATCGACACCGGTGCCACGTTGGTCGATCGCGACAATTTGAAGAGTCCAGAGGTCGCTGATCTGGTGAAGCCCAACCTCGCCAAGTGGCTCGACGCTCCGTGACCACACGTTGGGTCGAGGCATGAGCGAGAGCGGAGCCCCCGCGTTGCTGCGCGTCGCCGGCTTGAGCAAGAGCTTCGGCGCCACGCATGCGATCTCGAACGTCGAGCTCACGCTGCGCGAAGGTGAAGTCCACGCGCTGCTCGGCGAAAACGGCGCGGGCAAGAGCACCTTGCTCAAGATCTTGGCCGGAACGCAGAGCGCCGACAGCGGCAGTTTGTTGCTCGCTGGGCGTCAGTACGCGCCGCGCACGCCCGAGCAAGCGCGCACGCTCGGAGTCGCCTTCGTGTCGCAAGAGCCCGCGCTGTGCCCGGACCTCAGCGTGGCCGAGAATATCGTGCTCAGCGCGCTGCCGGGGCGCTTCGGTTGGATTGATCGCGCCGAGCAAAATCGGCGCGCGGGCGCGGCGCTCGCCCGAGTGTTGCCCGAGGGCGCGCCCTTGCCCGATCTCGCCCAGCGCGCAGGCGATCTCGGTCAAGGCGATCGCCAGCTGGTGTGTCTGGCGCGCGCGCTGGCCCAGACGGAGTGCCGAATCTTGATTTTGGATGAGCCGACCAGCACGCTCAACTCGAGTGAGGCAGAGCGCCTGTTCGTCGTCGTGCGCGAGTTGACTAAGAGCGGGATAGCGGTGCTGTACGTGTCACACTTTCTGGAAGAAGTGGAGCGCATTGCGGATCGCTACACGGTGCTGCGCGACGGAAAGTTCGTGCACAGCGGCGAGATTGCGGGCACCGCGCGCAGCGAGCTGGTGAAGCTGATGGCTGGTCGCGACGTGCAAGAGTTGTTTCCGCGCTCCGCGCGTAGCCCAGGCGAAGTGGTCTTGGATTTGCGGGACATCGCCGGGCCGCGCTTGCCGATCTCGGCTTCACTCAGTCTGCGCAAAGGTGAAGTGCTCGGCATTGCGGGGTTGCTCGGTGCCGGCCGAACTGAGCTCTTGCGCGCCATTTTTGGCCTCGATCGAGTGAAGGGCGGCAGCTTGCGCGTCAAGGGCGTGCTGGGCCCTGCCTCGCCGGCACGGCGCTTGGCACAAGGCGTCGACCTATTGAGCGAAGACCGCAAGGGACAGGGGTTGGCCGAAGCGCTCAGCTTGGGCGACAACATCACGCTCTCGACGCTCCAATCGCTCGGTCCGTTCGGCCTCGTGAGCCCCAAGAAGCGCGCGGCCATTGCGCAAAGCTACTTGGAGCGTCTCGGCGTGCGCGCGCGCGGCCCAGAGCAGCTAGCGCGCGATCTATCGGGTGGCAACCAACAAAAGATCTGCTTTGCGCGCCTGCTCCAACACGGCGCGGACGTACTCTTGCTCGACGAACCCACGCGCGGCGTGGATGTCGGCAGTCGCGCCGACTTGTACCGAATCATCGACGAGCTCGCGGCACAGGGTAACGCCGTGCTGATGATCTCGAGCTACCTCCCGGAACTGCTCGGCGTCTGCGATCGCATCGCGGTCATGGTGCGCGGCAAGCTCGGTCCCGCGCGCCCGGCGAGTGAGCTGAGCGAGCACGCGCTTCTGCTCGAGGCTACTGGATGACGCAAATTCGCCGACTATTTCGCACTCCTTGGCTCGGGCCGTTGCTCGCGCTGTTTGCTTTGTACGCGCTCTTCACCGTGCTCGCGCCGGACACCTTCGCGCGCCAAAGCAACCTGCTGACCATGCTGCGGCAAACGTCGGTCGTCGGCATTGCGGCCGTCGGCATGACGTTCACGATCGTGCTCGGGGGCATCGATCTGTCAGTGGGTTCCGCGGTCGCGCTGACGACCGTCGTGGTCGCCGAGTGCCTCCGCGCGGGCATGGGTCCCGTCGCAGCCGCCGCGCTCGGTGTACTCACGGGCGGCGCGCTTGGGTTGTGCAATGGCGCCCTCGTTGCGGGTCTGAAGATTTCGCCGTTCATCGTCACGCTGGGCACGATGAGCGTGCTGCGCGGGGTCGCCAAAGGCATCGCCGATGAGCAGAAGATCGACGCCGATCCGCGCGGGCTCGACAGCTTGATGCAAAGCCACGCTTCCGCGCTGCTCTTTCCAGCCGGGGTCTGGCTGATGCTGATCGCGACGCTATTCGGCGTCGGCTTGCTCACCTACACCAAGATCGGTCGCCAAATCGTGGCCGTGGGTTCGAACACGGAAACCGCGCGTTTGTGCGGCATTTCGATCCCTCGAACCACGCTCTTCGTGTACGCGCTGAGCGGACTATTGGTCGGACTCGCCGGCGTATTGGAGTTCTCGACGCTCACCGTGGGTGACCCGACCGACTCGGTTGGACTCGAGTTGGAGGTGATCGCGGCGGTCGTGATCGGCGGAGGATCGCTCTCTGGCGGACAGGGTTCGGCTTCCGGCACGCTCGTCGGCGCATTGCTGCTGACGGTGATCAAAGCCGGCTGCACTCACCTCGGCTTGCCGAACTGGGTGCAGGAGATTTTTACGGGTTTCATCATCGTGGTCGCGATGAGCATCGACCGCCTGCGCCAGCGGGCGCGCTGAAACGCGCCCGCTGCGCATTCTCGCTCAAGGAGCCGCAGCGATGGCGCTTTGGACGAACGCGAGCATCTCGTCGTTCAGCACCGCGTAGCCGCCACCGAGGCCGCAATTGCGCGAAATCGAGCCTTCACCGGCGAAGCTCACGCCGTACACCGTGAAGTTCGCCGCCGAATTGCCGAGCGCGAGCGGCCCGCCCGAGTCACCCCAGCAGCTGACCGACTCACCAGGTAGGCCACCGGCGAGCAACTCATAACCCGGCTCGAGCATGAACGTGCCCGGCGCCCACCAAGCCGCTTCTTCTTCATCGCTCGGAGCGGCCAAGGAGGCGTCCAGCCAATACCAATTCTCGAACGCGGCGTGGTCGTTGTTGAACAACAGCGGGTACCAATCGCCCGACAGACAAACTCGATGTTTAACAGCAAAAACTGCGCAATCACTGCTCAGGGTGAAATGCCCAAAGCCAGGAAACGAGCTACGCGCCGGGTCACGAGCGCCGCGCCCGCTTACCCAACCCCAATTCAAGCCACGATTTCTCTTTTTTGGTTAGCGGGCGCGGGCGTCACGGGGCGGCGCGTAGCTCGTGGGCGGCCACCGATGCGCACGCCGCCCGAGCAACGGCTAGGGCCTCATGCAGAGGCCGGTACCGCTAGCTGTGGAAGCGCCTTGGTCGATTTTGACCTTGGCGATGACGGTACAGCCGAGCGAGAGCGCCTTCTCTTTGAGGCCCATCATGACGTGCTCCAGATCTGCGTTCGTGCCGTGACCGACGGCCTGCACGATGCCGACTTCTTTCAGGTCGGCAGGAGGCGGTGCGTCGCCCATGATGACTTGCACCTCACCCCCACGCGGTGCGCCAGGAACTCCGGTCAAGACGGCGTGCGTGGTGGTCGTGCCGCACGCGACGAGCAGCGAGCAGTAGGCGAAAAAAGCGGTTGTTTTAGCATTCATTGGGCGATTGGAGCTCGTTTGGGGGAGGAGCCTTCTTGAGCGCTCGGTGGGGCCTTGGGCGTCGGTGCCATACGATAAGCCATGCCGATGATGCGCGTCGTGGCAAGCTCCACCGTTTCGGTGACCGTGCGTGTGCAGGTTCGGGGGCTGGTCGAAGTTCCGCAGCTGTAGCTCTCGGTCCGTGTCCGCGTGGTCATCTCGAACTTGGTGCCAACGTCGTTGATCTTGCCGAAGTCCCCACCGAGCAGGGCAACCTGTTTGGCAAATTCGGGCGCGGCATCTTCGATACTGCCTTGTACGGTGTGAGCTTGCACGATACCGAGCTCGGTCGCGCCCACCGGGATGGCGACCGCGGAGACGCGCACCTGGCTGGCGTCGATGTGCGCGGCATCGACGGGCGTATGTGTCGCGACCGCGTGGCCCTCGACCTGCGGCCCGCACGCCCCGAGCATCACCAACAAAAGCCCACCCAGGCGCATTGGCAAACAGGGAACCCCGAAACTGACCCGATTCAACATATGTGTTTCCGAACCCAAGACTGCAAGCTCGCCATAAACCACAAGGGTTCTCTAGCGTCAACGTCGCTCTCGGAAGACCTGGAAACGCCACGAAGGGTCAAACTAGGATCGGCGCGGTGAACCGCAGACATGTGGTCGTTGCAATCTCGCTGGCAGGTATGGGCGCGCTCGGCCTGATTGGCGCGGGTCTATTTGCGCTCCGCCTGCTCAAAGACGACGAGCATGAATCACGGACCACCAACACCAAAAGCAGCCAGCTACAGACGAGCGCTGAGCGAGTGGCATTTCTGGGTCGCTACTTGAAGTTGCGCACGCCCGTGAGCGATGCCGCGTTCCACATCGTGTACCACGACAACAGCGGTGGCCTGCCGGGACCTTCGGACTGGTCGATCGCGGCTGTTGTGAAAGTCACCCCCGCAGACGGCCCTGTCTGGCTCGCGGGAGCGCGCCGGCTCAGCTCGAACGAGACGCTGAACGCGCAAACGCCTGCGACTGCCGAGTTGGTCCCCGCCGAGTGGCTGGTGTCTTCACGCGGGGAGCGCTACGCGCGAGATGGCGCGTTGCTCGTGTGGCACTCGGAGGGCGTGTTGGAATTCGCGTCGGCGACGGAGTAGTGGCGAGCACTCGTTAAGATCGAGTGTACTCTAGACATACTATGCTTACGAGCGTCCACATCCCGAAGCCTTTGCTCCTCGCGATCGATCGACGCTGGACACGAACCTCGTGTCACAGACGCGGCCGTTGCTGCGCATGCGCTCGCAGATGGCTGCGTTTTGGTCACTGCAAACCTGAAGCACATGGCGCGCATTCCGGGTCTGCGAATCGAGGACTGGTCGGAACAGCTCGAAACGTGATCGCTGTCGATCCGCAGCGTCCTACCGTTTGCTAGTTGCCCGCTGGGGGCAATGAATCTCCCGGATAGAAAATCCGCTGGGTCGGCCGAATGGTGTACGCAATCACGAAACGGAGCGGCTGATCGTCGCTCGTGTTCCGAAAGATGCGGTGGGGCACGCCCGCTTGATCGACGAAACCTTGGCCCGCGCGAACCTCGACCGGTTGCTCGTTACCAAACGCGGAGACAAAGCTTCCCTCCAGAACGCGGCCCACGCCGACCACCGGGTGAACGTGAAGGGGTGCGCTCGCACCCGGGCCGTACTCAATGAGGTAGAGCTGCGTTTCCCACCCCGGTAGTGCGGTCGCTGGCTGACTCGCAACGAGCGTGCGCTTGATTTCGCCCGCTTTGAGATCGAGTGAGGCGGGCTCGGCGCTGCCTGAAGTACGGGGTTGTGGCGTGTGGCAAGCTTGTGAAGACGCACAGACCAGCGCGACCGTGAGCACCCTTCCCGCTATTTGCATCGTGGCGCCACAACCGCCCCGTGCGATCGCCTATTCCCGGTTTGCCCAAGGCGGCTCATGCGCCCACAAACTCGGACCGTAGTTCGGGCCACACGGGCCAGCCCAGGGATCGGCGAGTTCGTAAAAGCCGGTCCCCCAGACTTCGAAGTGGAGATGGGGACCAGTGGAATTGCCGGCGCTGGCGGCTTCGGCATTTCGAAAGCCGTTGAAGTAGAACGCGCATCGCGCAAAGGAAACGCTGAGGTCGCGCGAATAGGGGCAACGGCGAATCGAATCGCCGAACGTTGCGGATCGACCCATGCCAATTTCTTTTCGCGCCGCGTGCGTCATGCTTGCGGTGTTTCTCACGTGGACGCTGTCCGCGAAGGCCGAAGATTTGCCCGCGCTGACTCCACCGGTGCCCGAAGGAAGCACTGACGTGCCATATCCATCGGGCGCGGAGGGCGATGCACGGGTAGTGCTCGAGTTGATCGTCGCCAAAGATGGCTCGGTCTCGAGCGCAACTGCGCTCGAAGGCTCAGAGCCGTTTGCCGAACACGCTCGCCGCGCAGTACTCGGCTGGCATTTCGTTCCCGCACAACGCGGAAAGATGGCGATTGCCGCGCGGATTCGCGTGCAAATATTTTTTGATCATCCGGCGAGCGGGAACCCCGAATCGCCACCTGCACCCGCGCCAGCCGTGTCCACAGCAGCGCCCGCTGCGGGCACGCCGGTTGCGCAGCCCAGTACGCCGGAGCCGCCGATCGAGGTCACCGTTAGCGGCGTGCGCCGCGAGGTCGGCCAGTTGCAGCTCTCCGCCGAAGAAGTGCGCGAAATGCCAGGTGCGTTCGGCGACGCGTTTCGAGCGGTCGAAGCATTGCCTGGCCTCACGCCACTCGTTAGCGGCATCGCCTATTTCTATGTCCGCGGCGCGCCACCGAACAACAGCGGCTACTACATCGACGGCGTCAAAGTCCCGCTCTTGTTTCACCTGGGTCTCGGGCAGGGCGTCATTCATCCCGGGCTAATCGATCACGTTGACTTGTTTCCTGGTGCCGCGCCTGCGCGTTATGGCGGCTCCGCGGGCGGCATCATCGTGGGCCAGACACGCGAGCCAGCTCGCGTACGCCGCGGCGAAGCCAACCTGCGCTTGGTCGACGCGGGTGCGTTGCTCGAGACCCCGTTTGCGAATGGACGCGGCAGCGCGCTGGTGGCTGGTCGTTACGGATACCCAGGAGCCATCCTCAGCGCCGTGAGCCCAGATATTGCGATCGGGTACTGGGATTACCAAGCTCGTGCGACGTGGCAGCTCACGACGCGAGACACCCTCGGTCTCTTCGCATTTGGAAGTCATGACTACTGGGCGACCCGGTCATCGTCACCCGATCCCGCGGCCCGAGCGCAATTCGTCGAGCAGTTCGTGTCCGACTTTCACCGGCTGGATCTTCGCTACGATCACGGGACGACCGGCGGCAACCTGCGGCTTGCCCTGACCGGCGGGTACACGTCGCAGGGAGCCGCGCCCACGTACGTCACCGACGATTCTTTGGCGTTGCGCTTGGAGTTCGATCAGCGGCTAACCGAGTCAGCGCGGCTTCGCGCGGGCGCCGACGCGCAGTTCGACAAATACCGCATGCGCGTGACGCCAACGGCTCCTGGTGAACCCGAAGTTCCCGCGGGCGCCGATCCGCCGCCAACCAACTTGGGCGGCGCCGTGCACGCCGATCTGGTGTTGCGCATGAGCCCGCGAGTCGAGCTCGTGCCCGGTTTTCGAGCGGAGCTATTTGCGTCATCGCGTGCAAACGAGGCGCCGAGCACGGGACGCGCCGAAACCATCGTCCCGGCGCTCAGCCCGCGACTCTCCGCGCGAACCACGAGCAGCCACGGAGTAGCCTGGCTGTCGAGCCTCGGCCTTTCACATCAGTATCCGAGCCTGCGCGTGGGCAACGTTCCCGCGCCAATGCTGACCGTGCCAGGCTTTCCTTTCGGCGTGCAGCGTTTGCAGACCGCTGCACAGGCGAGCTCCGGTTTCGAACTCGCCCTGCCGGCGCAGGTGGTCGTGACGACGAGCGGTTTCTTCACTCACTTCTCCGGTCTCACCGATTTGACCGCCGCGTGCTTCCAAGACGAGCCGGGAACCATGATGGCCCCAACCTCGCCACCTCCTGGGATGGTCACGCCGCCCTATGTTTGTCCCAACAACCAGCCGGTTTCGGGCCGCGCTTACGGTCTAGAGCTGCTGTTGCGCGCTCCCTTGTCCAACCGTTTGAGCGGCTGGCTTTCGTACACTCTTTCGCGCAGCACGCGCGAAGCACACTTCGCCAAACGCGCCGGCGGCGAGACGCTCGCGACCGTTCCGAGCGAATTCGATCGCACGCACGTGCTCAACACGAGCCTCAGCTACCTGCTCGGGCGCGGCTGGCGCGCAGGCGGAAGATTCGTGTTCTATACCGGCACGCCGTACTCCGCGCGGGATGGTTCATGGCCGGTGCCGCCGTACAATGCCTACCGTACCCCGGCCTTCTTTCGCGTCGACGTGCGACTCGAAAAGCGCTGGCGCCTGAGTGAAACGGGTTCGCTCGCGTTCGTGTTGGAGGGCCTGAACGTAACCATGAGCAAAGAAGTAACCAGCCTCGGACTGGACTGTGACGGCAAGGGAACGCCCGATGGTGTGACGACGACGACCTGTAAACAATCGACTGCCGGTCCCATCACCATCCCGAGCGTTGGCATCGAAGCTTTTTTCTGACATTTCTCATTACTGCGATGAAGGATTCAGGCCCACCGAGTGAATACGGCTGAGGCAATGAAACGGCGCATACCCGCGAAACTCCCGGTACTTCTGGGCCTGCTGGGTGCGCTTGGCCCCGGCACGGCATTGGCCGCGGAGCGCGCTTGCCGGACTGCGAGCGTCGTGAGCGACAAGACGCTTCGCGACCGATGGCCCGATCTCGTGTCGCGCGTCCAGGAAGAAGTCCTGAATCGAGACAACATCGACGCCTGCGCAAGCATCACTCTCCTCGCGACGGACAACACGATTCGGGTGGAAGTGACGCTGCCGGACGGTCGCGCTGCCTCGCGTGGTTCTCTGCCCCCAGAAGACGTGATCCCGACACTGCAAGCCCTGCTGCTCATGCCGGAACGCCTACCCTCGCCCACCACGCCAACGCGTTCTCCAGCGACAGATCCGCCGCACGAGCCCGCGCGCCCCCAACCTCGCGCGCCCAAGCGTTTCGCTCCGGAAGAAGCAGGCGCGAGCGGTTCATCGCAAGCGAGTCGAGCGCGAGCACTGGGCGTGGAACTCTCGGTCGTCGGCGGTGCGCGCTTCGGGGACGGGCAGGCAAGCTACGGTCTGGGAGCGCAATCTTTGCTCGACCTCAAGGGCTGGCTGATCGGCTTCGAAGCGCGCGCCGATCGCTACTACCAGCTATCGCAAGCACAATACCAAACAGCGCTCGAGCTGGGCGTCGTGGCGGGCAAGCGGCTCCTCCTCGGGGGCATGACCCTGGACCTTGCCGCCGGTCCGGGCTTTGCGATCAAAGGGGCGTTGTCGTCGCAGTCCGACACAGCCGTCGTCCAGGTTTCTTCCAGCGACCGGTTGCCGTTGGTTCCCGAGCGGTCTCCGCCGCCGGAGCCGAGCTCTGGTGCAGTGCCGCGCCTGCTGGTCGGCGCTCACCTGGGTTTCAAACCGGGTTCGGTGCTTCGTAGTTTCGTGGGTGTCGACGGGACCTTTGGCCCCGCGCGCGCCGAAGGCTTGGGCGCGAACTCGCCGAGCTTGCCGCGGTGGACGCTCGGACTCACGCTCGGCGCCACGGTGGGCACGCCATGATTCTGCGTGAAGTGCGCCAGCCAGCGCTCCAAGACGCCGCTCGCAATACGCCAGATCCTGAGCTCATCCGCCGGCTCGCAAACGGCGACCTGGACGCGCTCGGAGCACTCTACGATAGATACCAGGTGCCGCTCCGACGCTTCATCGCGCGTTCCTCCGGCAACAGTGCTGACGTCGACGACCTAATGCACGCCACCTTCCTCGCGGCAGTCGCTAGCGCTGCCCGCTACGACGGGCGCGCTTCGTGTCGACCGTGGCTCGTCGGAATCGCGGCCCAACTTCTGCGGCGCCGACGCCAGGCTTTTGGCCGGCTACTGGCAATGCTTACGGCACTAAAAGGCACGACGCAGACATTTCGCGACCCGCGGCCTGCGCTGCAGGCGCGCAGGGACGTGACGCGCGCGCTCGCCGGACTCAGCGAGGCCAAGCGCATGACGCTGCTCATGGCCGAAGTCGAGGGCATGAGCTGCTCGGAGATCGCCGACGCGCTCGAGGTACCGGTCGGAACCGTTTGGACGCGCCTGCACGCGGCCCGTCGCCAACTACGCCAAGCCTTGTGCGGAGCGGATGAATGACCAAGCCCGCTTGCCCGCGCTCGTTCGAAGCCGAGGCCATGCGTGATGGACGCCTCGCGGGTGCTGAGCGTGTGAGTTTTCAACGGCACCTCGATTCGTGCCCACGCTGCTCGCGTGAGGTCGGCACGCTGCACACACTGGCTCTTCACTTGAACGATTCCGGGTCAGAATTCGACGCAGACGAGCTTCACGTGCGCCGGGAACGCACGCGCCTGCTCGCCGCGTTCGACGCAAAGCTTGCGCCGCCCGAACGGACGCCGCCCGCTCGCGGCTGGCTCGTCAGCGCCGCGCTCGCAGCACTGCTTTTGCTCGGACTCTTGCTGTTTCGCGCGCGGAGCGTTGCCCCACGAGGCACCGCAGACGCCGTGGTCGTGGACGCTGATGGCAACGCATCGTGGTCGAGGCAGAGTGAAGGCGCCGTCGAGAAGATCCTGCTCGAGCGCGGTGCCTTGTCGATCCGCGTCGCACACACGCCCGGGCAAAGGCGTTTGCTCGTGGTCCTGCCCGATGGCGAACTCGAAGATATTGGAACTACATTTGCGGTAAGTGCGGAAGCCGGCCGGACCACTCGCGTCAGTGTGGACAGCGGAAGTGTCGTTTTGCGCATCCGCGGTCAGGCCCCGCTTTCGCTCAGGGCGGGCGACACCTGGAACCCGTCGCAACGGGCAGTCGTTTCGACTTGTCCGAGCTGTGAGTCAGCGGGCGCGGCTTCCTCCATCGGCGCGCCGCTAGTTCCACCTAGCGCAGTACCGGCCGCGCCGCTCGCCACACTGCTGCCGCAGCATGCGCAGCGTGCGCACCCCGCGGCAGCCTCAGCCGAGCGAGCCGCGTCGCCGTCAAGCAGCACCGCGAGCCAAGGGCCCAGTCCGTCGCTCGACTTCCGGGCTGCAACGGCAGCGCTCGATAGCGGCGACAACGTGGCGGCAGCCACGCGCTTCTCGGCCTTTTTGAGCAACCACCCTAAAGACGCGCGCTGCGAAGACGCCGCATACTTGCGCGTCATCGCTTGGCAGCGAGCCGGTGACGCCAGCAGCATGAAGGAGGCCGTGGCCCAATACCTTCGCCAATTTCCCAACGGCTTCCGCCATGCGGAAGTAGCGGCACTGACACACTGAACGCCAGCGTCACCTGGCGTTCATTCTCCGGACGGCGATCAGAGGCGGCTCAAGAGCTCGGCTTTTTTGCTGCGAAACTCGTCTTCCGACAGGATGCCTTTTTGCAGCAAACCGCTCAGCCGTTCGAGCGTCGCCAAGATCTCCTCGTGCGTTTGCGGAGTGCCACCTGCAAAGTTTTGCTGCGGTTGGCTGACGCTAGCTCCCGAGTTCGGTACGGGCGCCTGCCATTGCTGCGGTTGATTCTGAAACGGGGCTGGCTCCGCAACGGGGTTGTTCGGCTGATCCGCCAACGGCAGGCTATCGACCGTGAAGGTGCCGAATTGACTGCTGAACGAGAGCGAACCCCAAGCGCCGCCTTGCTGCTGCTGCACCCCGCCAATGTTGTGGTCGAGCGTATTGTATACGGTGACGCGACCGCCGCGATCGATCGCTAACCGTTGAGCTTGCGGAAAGTAGGCGTACCGGGAATCATTTTGCCCACCGCTGGAGCTCGGGCTTCCGAGCTCGCCTGGCCACCAATTGTTTCCGTAGCCGCTCGACCCATAGTGTGCCGGCGGGAGCGGCAGAAACACCTGCTGCGAACTGAGCAGGAACGAGAGCTCCGAGCACAGGCCTGCGACGGTGGCTTGCAGACCGTTGTTGAACATGTCGCCCACCATGGTCATGCCGCCGCGCATCCACTGACCGCCACCGCCGAGTTCGGAGTGATAAAATTGCGCCATGGTGCCACCGCCAGCGTTGACGGCGAAGAGCAAGGTCTTCGCTGCATCGACGCTGACGCCATAGCGGTGAGCTAGATTTTGAACGGCGGCTTCGCCATTCGCGGTCAGGGGTTGCATGGGCGCACCGTAGCTCCATTCCCTCGGAACAGGGCGCCGAGATCGGCACCACAGTGAGTCCGGCGCGCGAATGCAGGGGCCGCGACGTAGCTGGAAACTAAGTCGGAAACATTGGACCGAGACTTCCGGGCCGCCTCGGCCATATGCCACGCCGCTCGATTGAGGGCACTCATCTTGCGCAGCGGAACCCGTAGTCGTAGTGGCGGGTAGTTGGCGCGAGGTCGTTGCGGGTTGCTACGGTGAGGTACGCGGCTTGATCATACCAGCCGCCACCGCGGACAACTCGAGTCGAGGTCGCCGACAAATTGGCGCAGTTGTCGCATTTGCTCGGGTACGGGGTCGCATACCCATCCAGCGTCCATTCCCACACGGAGCCAGCTAAATCGAACTGACCGTACCTGCCCTGTCCCGCTGGTTTCGAGCCCACAGGAAGGAGGTCGGTAAAGGCGAACACACCTGGGATCGAACCGTCTCCGAGTCCATAGTAGTTCGCGTAGTCGCGAGCGATGCTCCAACCGTTGTCCGGCACTGGCGAATCTCCCCAAGGATAGACGCGCTGTTCGGCGCCGCCGGCCGCCGCGTATTCCCACTCGGCTTCTGTCGGCAACCTCCCGTTGTCCCACGCGCAAAACGCAAATGCCTCATACCAACTGACGCAGTTCATCGGCAGCTGGTCGGTGGTCCCGCTCGAGACCTGCCAGGTCCGATAAGTGGAGTCGCAGAGCAGGATGTGGCCCAGGATCGTGGCCTGGTCCGGCACGTTGCTGTTCCACGCGGTCTGCCAACCGCTTCCCGCGATCAATGGGTGCGCTCCCGCACCGGCCTTTGGCGGCGCCGTATAAGAGTTCAGGAACGCTCTGAAGCGAGCCACCGTGACCTCGTACTCGTCGAGCGCAAAGGCCGCGATCGTTGCGCTCGTCGTTCCCGAGCCGCCGCCGAGCTTGAAGGTGCCGGGATCGACGTTCCGGCTCGTGCAACAGTCATCTTGCTTGCATGCGTCGCCCAGCCCGGAGCACGACGGTCGCGTACAGCTCCACCCATTCCCCACGTAACCCGCATTGCATGCGCAGCTGTATGAGCCAGTTGAGTTCGTACATTTCGCGTTCACGCTACACGGCGTGTGCAGGCATTCGTCGACATCTGCACATTTCGAGGGCGGATTGGTGTTGTCACAGCTAAACCCGCTTTCGACTGCACACGCCGCACAGCCGTCGCCCGTCAGCGCGTTACCGTCGTCGCAACCTTCGTTCGCGTCGAGCTTGCCATCGCCACATATTCTCGCGACGCCACCAGTGCCCCCCTGCGTGACGCCAACTCCGCCGCTGCCGCCAGTCGCAAGGCCAATGCCACCGCTGCCTCCCGTCGCAAGGCCAACTCCGTCGCTGCCGCCAGTCGCAAGGCCAATGCCACCGCTGCCTCCCGTCGCAAGGCCACCGCTGCCCTGGCCGCCCACAGCCGCGCCGCCGTTCTCACTCACGCTGTCGTCACCGCCAACGCCACCCTCACCGTCGTCACCGCTGGCGCCGCCGTCACCAGTAGCTCCACCCTCACCGCCGGCTCCGCCATCGCCGCGATCGCCGTCGCTGCTGCCGCCATGACCGGTAGCAGCGCCGGCCACCGCGCTGCGCCCACCGCTTGCGGTCGCGCCACCAACACCTGGCTCGTCGTCAGCGCTGTATGTCGGCAGATCCGTCGCGACAACGTCGGGCGGAATGCAATCTCCATTGCTGCTGTCACACGTATAGCCGGGAGGCTGGCAGGCGGGTTGCCCGCTACCATCCACCCACTTCGAGCAACGTGCCGTCAGTACCACTTTGAACTCAGCTACGCGGTCAGCGGGGATTTGCGTCACGATCGCATCACGCCGGTCCAGCGGCACATCAGGTTGTCCCGCCACGATCTCCCACCCGGTAATGCTGAGCGTCGCTTGCGCAGTCGGATCGCCATTCGAAACCAGGGCGATAGTCGTTGGAAGCTGTGCTTCTTCGGGCACTCGGTAACTGCGTGCAAGTACGACAACGCCCTTAGCGGTCACCGAGACATCCAGGCGTCCGATCGGCAGCGAGCCTTCTCGAGACACCACGAGCATCAGGCCGCCACGCGATCTCTCGCTCTCCGTGCACGAGCCAACCGTGCAAGCCATCAACATTGGGAGCAGCAGCGCTAATCGTGATCGTGAGCGAATGTTTCGAGTCCGCAAACCCAATGCCCTGTGTTCGGGTGCCAGCTGATTGCAGGGCTTGCCTGCGACGGCCCAACTGAATATCAGGATCAGCTAGACTTACAAGTCGCGGCACTACACGCACGGAATCCGCCACCCGCGCGTGAGATCGACGCGAGTGATTCGCTTCAGGGCAAGTGTGGACTTGCCGATTTCATTGCCGATCGCGCGTGGGCAGTAGTTGTTTCAGGGTACTGGTTTGGAGCGCACTAAGAGCAGCTCTAATGCTACTCAAGGGGCCTTCGGAAACTTCTCTGAAAGAGTCACATCCAGTGTGAGCGGCTGGCAATCGCGATACATGCCAGCGACAACGCGGATGCCAGCCGGATGACGACTGGGGGTGAACCACATCCGGGGTGTCGGTTCAGGGAAGTGGAACTCCGGGTCGTCCTTGCCGCTCTCAAGGAGGATTGGCAGACAGGCCGTGCCTGCGCTGTTGGCTTCTGCCTTGAAGGTTCGATAGTTGATCAACGTCCACGGGGAATTCTCGTCCGTGCGATCGTAGGCTTGGACGAACCCCGAGTATTGGTCGCAGCGCAGGCCCTCGCTCGTGAGGGGGACGCTGAGGCCCGACCAATAGATCTCGACGAGCAGCGACTCGCCACCAAGATCCGCGGGAGTCGCCTCGATCACGTACTCTTTGCTACAGCCGGCTTGGGCAGGCAGCGTATACGCGTCGGCCGTCGGATACCCGCTCCACGCGGGAGTATCGTGAGTGAGGTGCGGCTCGAGCGGGACGCTGGGAGCGGAGAGACACGCCATAGGCGTGGCATTGCACGACAGGATCACATCCGCATCCGGCTCTTCGACCGGATCCGAAGTCACTGCCCCACAACCCGCGATCAAAAGCGTCGAGCACAGCCCGGCGAAACGAACCGGCTGGCTACTCCTCAGCAAGCATCTCCATAGCGACATTCAGGTCAAACCTCCAAGCCCAAAATCCGACAACCCTCCATTGGACGGAGGGGCCGCCGCCGTAGTCAACACCCCAGAGCAAAAGCATCTTACTCTGGGGTGGGTCCCATTACTCTACCTCAGGGTTAGAGCGAACGGACACAGCTCAACGTCCAATCTGCCGACACCTCGATGATGCGGCTCATCAGCTGCGCGAGAGTCGAGTTATTCGAGATCAACAAGATCAGAAGCGTGCCAAGCAACCGAACCCTCGCTTCCACGGCTCGGACGGTAACACGCACCGCCGGCTGCCCTGCCCGCGCAGTTTTCTGCAGTTATTTGTTGGGCTAGCGGGCACGAACGGCAGCGCGCGGTTGTCGCCGATCATCGCTACGCGCAGCGCTCCCTCGCGACGCCACACGCAAATCAACGCTGCCCGTAGCGACGAGTGGTGACGGCGCTCGCAATGCTGGGCTGCGCGCAGCCCTGAGTGGCGAGGTTCGTCACGAACCTGGCTGCGGTCAGCGTTGAACCGAAGGTGCGAAGCACGAGATTTTCTCACTGATCGTCAGCTTCTCGAACCACAGCTGGTCGATGTAGCACCAGGCCCACTCCTCACCCGGCTCGATCGAGCGCGCGATTGGGTGGAGAGTGGCGCGGAAGTGCTTGATGGCGTGCTGATGCTTCGAAGTATCCCCACAGCCGACGTGACCGCACTCCATGCACATCCGAAGCTGCTCCCAGGACTCGCCCAATCGCAGGCAGTCAGTGCAGCCCGCGCTGCTCGGCTGCACCACGCGGATG
>Ga0164309_10000209_pt1 | contig 35589 bp, 28 predicted proteins | sample Whisoiple_247_MG_FD_109984 | JGI IMG/M metagenome (GOLD analysis project Ga0164309, IMG submission 109984) | Soil microbial communities amended with fresh organic matter from upstate New York, USA - Whitman soil sample_247_MG | ecosystem: Environmental > Terrestrial > Soil > Unclassified >... | reverse complement strand
CGAGCGGTGGAGCAATCGCGAGCGGTGGAGCAATCGCGAGCGGTGGAGCAATCGCGAGCGGTGGAGCAATCGCGAGCGGTGGAGCAATCGCGAGCGGTGGAGCAATCGCGAGCGGTGGAGCAGCGGCGGGAAGCGGTGCGGGCGGCAATTCGGGCCAGGACGGGTGCTCGTGTACTGCGGTCGGCTCCCGTTCGCGGCGCGCACCCTTGGCCGGACTCTTGATTCTAGCGAGTGCACTGACGCTCGTCCGTCGCCGACGGCGGGGCACCATCACTGACCAACAAACGTCGTAACGCTCATCGCCGGCAGCGCTGCCGTGAAGATACCGCCGCTGATTGGAACCGCGGTTTGCGCGGCCCAGTTGGCGGTGGCCGTTGTTTGGTAGGGAATCATCGAGGCGGGGGCTGTGCCTCCCGCGATCGTGATGGGGATCGATTGCGCCATCGTCGTCTCGTTGATGGCGACGACGACGACTTTGCCGGCGTCGCTCTTGTACGCCGAGAGTAAGACTTTTGCGGGAACGGCGCCCGAGAGCACGACACGGCGGTAGCCGGGCTTCACGTAGCGGGTGAAGTTGCCAAACGTGTAATAGCGCTTGGCGGTCGTGCCGCTCTTCGTGAGGAGCCCTTCGTTGTCGTCCGTGTCGATGGCTTTGTACCACCAGTAGAGCCAAGCGTTGGCTTCACCATCCACCAAGCCGCTGTGCACCCAGCGCGCGACGGCCACGCCATTTTCGATATGCGTAGTGGGGGCCACGTTGTACCCGCCATTGTTCGTGCCACTTCCGGCGGTGAGGGTGCCTTGTTCGGGCCACCATTTCACGCCGGACATTTCGGTCTGCCAGACTTCTTTGGTGCCTTGCGGCACATTGGACGGCCAGGGATGGGCGACCTGAGTGTCGTACTGATGAGTGCCCATGATGTCGAAGGCGTCCCACGCGGCTTTGTCGGCGTAGAGTGCGTTGCCGTATTCGTAGCCATCATCGAAGGGCGCGCCGGGCTTGCAGTTTTCTGCGCCGGTGGGGAAGCCGCACTTCAGCGGATCGGAGCTGCCCAAATTCGAGGGCAGTGAGCCGCTCGCTGATTGATTCGACCAGACATGGATCCACTCCGACGCCTCGGGCGACATGGGGATTGTCCCCGCCGCGCGCAGCTTGGGCCCGACGATCTTCATGAAGGCCGCCGCTTCAGCGCCGTTCATGACGGTAGTGTCATAGTTGCCGTTGCACGGCTCTTGTCGTCCGCACGACGCAAAATCCGCCTCATTTTGCGGGGACATGGCGTACAGCTTCGTGTTCGTGTTTGCCTCGACCTTGCCGGGAAACGCCGCGATCGTGTTCGACCACGATTCATAGCAACTGGTCAGAAGACGTCCGCCGTCGATCAGGCTGTTGTTGCTCTTGCACTCCTTGGGTGGGCTCCACAAAGTGGCAATGATGTACTGAGCTCCGCGAGCGTGCGCCGCGTTGATGTCGTCCCAGGTGCTGGTGCCTCCATTGGCGTGATTGTAAGGCTCACCATTGGGGCCCATGCCGATGCGCAGGATGTTCAGGTCGAGCGCATCAGCACCTTCACCAAACAAACGCTCTGCGTCGCTGCCGATAGGCGCCCAGTTGTTGTTGATGCCGAAGCCGCGGATCAGCTGCCGAACCTGGTCGAGTTGCACGGTCGCCGGGCCCGTGTTGTTGGCCCCGCCAACGCTTGCTGCGCCGCCGGGGCTGGCCCCGCCCGCGTTCGCGCCGCCATTGGGAGCAGCCGTGCCGCCAGTGCCAGAAACTGCGCCGCCAGCGCCAGAAACCGAGCCGCCACTGCCCGCTCCGCCAAGCGCGAGATTTTGGCCGCCAGACGTGGGTGACGAACCGCCCGCGCCCGGTCCCGTGCCGCCGTTGACAACCGCGCCGCCCACCCCCGAGGTGCCAGCGGCGCCGCCGTTGGTTCCCGTTGAACTGCAGGCGCAAGTCACGAGCGCGCTCGCGAACACCAAGCGATGAAATTGAGTTTTTTGCACAGCGACCTCGAAGGCTGAAGCCAAGGCCTAACATGAATGTTCTACGCTCGCGAAGTTCAACGGAGACGCGCATGTACGCTAGATGTCGAACTTGCCATGATCGATATCAATGACTCGTCGCAAGCCCCTGCAGCGCTCGCGACGATAACGCTTCTGTCATGGTTGGGTTTTTGATGGTCACGCGACAGTGCGTGTGGCGTCAAAGCCTTCGGCGTCGAGGTTCGGTCAAGAGAGAGAGCCGGGAATGCGGTCGTCCGCGTGGGCGTTGGAGTCTGAGTGATATGACGCACACGCACGGGGGAAGTCGGGGCTTCAAAATCGATTGCAAACACCCGGTCAGGCCGAGTGCTCGCTCGCCGCGTCGGACTCGACCGTGACGACTTCGACCGACCTCGCGATCCTGCCTGGCGATCCGCGCCAAGAGCTGTGTCTGACGGTCGAAGACGCCGCGGGCAACCGCAGCGAGCCGGCCCGGCTGACGCTTGCTGCGTTGCCGTGATGGCCTTTCGATCCGGAGTACGACCGCCGTAGTCAATCGCGCTGAGCGCTGGCATAGTCCGCCCGAGAAATGCGCGCGACACGGGTTTATGCCCACGAAATAACGATGGGTGACAGAGGGTGGAGGCGATGGAGGGCGCTGCTTTCGGCGGCCTGTGGTTGCGCGTTGATGGTGCTGTTTGCGGCGGGAAGCGCCTGCGCAGAGCCCGAAGCGCGTTCGATCGGTTTTTCGACCTTGGTGTTTCGGATCGAGGGCGATGACGCCCTTGGTCTCGCCAAGGCTGATTTCCGCGTGCGCATCCTCGGGGAGTTGCAGAGTCTTGGCTTTGTGGCCGTGGGCGCGGAGAGCTCGGGGGTCGAGAAAGATCGTGGGGACGCGGCAGAGGTGTTGCTCGGAGGCACCGTGCACGAGCTCGAATGCCAAAACGTGCCGCAAAGAGGCGGCGCGTGTCGCTTGGCGATCGACTGGGAGCTCTTGGACACCCATCTGGATGCCGTCGTGTACCGAGCGCTGACGCGCGGCGTGGTTTACCAGGTGAACTTCGAAAAACCGAACGGCGTCGGCGAGCACCTGGTGCTGGCGGCCCTGCGCTCGCTCACCCAACGCCAGGCGTTTCGCGACCAGCTTCGGCGCAGCGCACAAAGTACGGCCGAGGCAGCGCCGACCTATCCGAGTGCCAAGAAACGTCCGCCGCCAACGGTCGTCGACGCCGCCGATGCCGTTCCCAGTCTGGACCCCGAGCTCGACGCCTATCGAGCGCAGCAGGCCGCTGGGCAGCGAGCGCGAAATGAGGCGGAGTTGCACGAACGTGAGGCGAACGCTGCGCGTGTGGCACGAGACAAAGAGCAGACTCGACGGAGCGACGCTGCCACGCCCACTTACGTGAACGTCATGAAGTGGGGCGGCGCTGGGTTGGCCGTCGCGGGCATTGCCGGCGCGATCGCGACCTATAGCTCGTACCACGCGGACACCACCCCCGAAGGTCGCTATCACAGCCTCAGACTCGGAAACGATCTCAGCTGGGTCGCGTTGGGCCTCGGCGGAGCGGCGTTTGGTCTGTCATTCGCGCTCAGGCCATCGTTGTCGCCCCCTAAGAAATCCGCGACGAAGCGCGGCGTCGCCCTGACCGTGCAACCCACTCGTGTGCAGCTCGGGTGGAGCTTCTGATGCGAATTGGCCGAGCTGCGCTGCTCATTGCATTGAGCGTCGTTTGGATCAGCGCTTGTTTGCGCACGATCGACACGCCGGAGCATTGGCCCTGCGCCACCAATGCGGACTGCGAGGATGGCAATGTCTGCCGCGAGTTGGACGGCGAACTCCGGTGCATGCCAGCCGAGGACTGCACGTCGGATACACAATGCTCCGAATTGGCCGTGTGTCGTAACCACGGCTGCGTCGCGGTCCAGTGCACCCTGGACCAACAAGCGAGCTGTTCGCCCTACGTGTGCGCGTCCAACATTTGCCTGTCCCGGTGCCGCTCGAACGCTGACTGTGCCACGTCCTTCAGCTGCGAGGCTGAGAGCTGCGTGCCGACGCAGTGAAGGTGCGTTGTGGCAAGTTGGCGCTTCGAATGAACACATTGCGCACCCCCTTCGGTAACCTCCACCGACAAATGGCTCTGTGGCGGCCACGCTGCTCGCCGACAAGGTCATCATTCGATGCGAACGCCCTTGTTGCGTCGGGAATCTCGAGACAACGAAGCCGCGCCGTGGCTAGGCTAGGCCCGCGTGCGGACGTGCGAATCCATCAATCACCCTCGCCCTATTGCGCGGGTTGCTTACCTGATTCCTCTGGTCATCGGTTTGATGCTCACGGGTACGAAGCGCGCCCGTGCGCAGGCAAACGATCGCTCACCGCTCGGTGGCAGGAGCGCGCTCATGGGCAACACTGGCGTCGCGCTCGGCCGCGACGGCGCGTCGCCGTTTTTGAATCCCGCAACCGTGGTCGGCATCGATGATCGCCGGCTCGCGTTCAGCGTGAATTTTTTGGCGCTGCAGATCAATCATTTCCAGGATTGGCATCAGCCGTCGAGCGTCGATCCGCGCTTCGGAGAGATAGCGCTCGCCGATCGCTCGATCTCCTCGTCTCGCTTCACTGCGGTCCCTTCGACGCTCTGTCTGTTTCTCTCCGCTTCCGCATTGAAAGACCGCACCGACACGCCGAAGGACGATCCCACGCCCTGGAAAGGCGGCCGTCAGAAGTTCGCCATTTGTCTGGCATCGCTCGAATCCGAAGATCTGTACGTGCCCGCGCTCTCCGTGCACGCTCCCACCGCTGCTGGAAGCACCGCGCAGGACGTGTCCTTGAATCGCCAATGGAACCGCGTGCACGTCGGCCCGAGCTACAGCGCGCAGGTCAACGACAAGCTCGCGCTCGGTGCTTCGCTACACGTGGCGTACACGACTCTGTCGTTCGTCCAAGACGCGGCGAGCATCACCTCGACCACCGACGGCAGTGCCGCACACTCCTCGCTTGGCACAGCTAGCAACGGCTCCTCCGTGGACCTCACCGCGATCCTCGGCGCAACCTACGATCTCGGCGGAGTGAAGCTCGGAGCGAGCATCCAGGTCCCCTCGCTGCACCTTTTTGGTCACTACCGAGCGACTCTCCACCAGACGTTCGACGCTGCGACGAACTCTGCCGCCACGATCGCTAGCGGCACGGGCAGCTTTCGCGCAAAGCCCCCGGTTCGCCTGGCCGTGGGCGTCGGCAAAGCGTTCGAACGACTGATCCTCGAAGCCGACGCTTCGTTCACCTTTGGTGCCGACGAGGGCTTGGCGACCACGATGCACGTAGATAGTTCGTCGACTGTCGACAACGCGCTGACGAACTCCTCGTTCCAGGTGACTCACTCCGTTCGTACCCTCCCGATCGTGAACGCAGCCATCGGTGGCGAGTACTTCACTTCTCCGCGCCTGAGCGTGCTCGGTGGCTTGTGGACGAATTTGAGCCCGTTCGCCGAGCTGAAGCCAGAGCCTGCGCCGTCCCTTGGAAACCTGGTGCAGGGGCGTGCTCATCGGCTCGGACTCTCGTTGGGGCTGGGCTCCTACGGGGACGGCGGTGAGCTCTTGGTCGGCACCCAGCTCGGCTACGGATGGGGCCAATCGATGGTCGCCAACCTCTACTCCGTGCCGAACGACTGGAGCGTGGTCAGCACGAACAACTACTCGGCGCTCTTCATCCTTGCGGGTTCGACCAACCTCCGTGCGATCAAGAACGCGATTGAAGGCGTCGGGAAGGCCTTTACGCCAGAGCCTGCGTCAGCGCCGAACACTCCCGCGCCGTCCAAGTGACACGCACGCGGGGAAGCAGAGGAATCTGCTCACTGGCAGCCGCAACGGTTGTAGATCCTGATGGCGCCGTACGACGCATCCTCGCAGGTCCACTTGCAGCTCGCGGCCTCACAGCTCGTCCCGCTGAGCGGCGCTGAGATGAGGAAATCACCAGGTGTAAAACACTCGTACTGCGCAGTACTGAGTTGTGTCGCCCAACAATCGAGCATCGTCTGGTAGTCGGCGGGGTATTCTGTCCAACCAAACACTTGGACACAGGAGCTCACGCAACTGTACTGGAGTTTGCACATCAGCCCGACCGCGTCGTCACACACCTTGGTGCAAGCGGCGAGTACGGGACTGTCGCCACCGCTCCCTCCGAAACCAGCCGAGCCGGCGGTGATGTCTGTGCCGCCAGTTCCTGCGGTGTCGACGAAGCCGCCAGTTCCTGCGGTGTCGACGAAGCCGCCAGTTCCTGCGGTGTCGACGAAGCCGCCCGCTCCGGCTGAAGCTTTGGAACCGCCTGTTCCTCCGGACGCTCCCGAACCAGCCACGCCTGCGACCATTGCACCCCCGCTCGAGCCTGCGGAGCCGCCTGAGCCACCAGTCTTCGTCGGGCCGCCCATGCCGGCGCCGCCTGCGCCGGGGCCGCTCGCTGCGTCCCCATCACCGCTCGGCTTCGAGCTGCCCACCATGGGACACATGCAGGCCTCATAGGTCCTGTCGGCCCGGCAGCGCTGCACCCCAGTGTTGTTCTCGGGGCACGCGCACACCTCGTGCACTCCGGGCTGGCATTCGCCCGCTGCGGACCCGTTCATGGCCTTGCCACCACAAGCCAACGGTGTCAGCAGTGCGAGTGCCAACCCCAACCCTGAGCAACGCTTTGCCCGCATCTTGAATGAACGTTCGCGCATCCGCATTCCGCCGGCCATAGTACTCGATTGCGTACGCGATAGCTGCCGATGCGATAGTCAATTTCAACGATTCGTGCACGGTCAGTTCACCCGGAGGAGTGCGTCGGTAGCGGCGCGTCGTCGTTTTGGTCGGCCAGATTCCGTTTGCCGAAAAGGGGCTCTAGCGAGCACGCTTCCGCATGCTGCGTTGCGCAATCGATTGATTTGGAGCTGCCGCGAGCAAAGCGTCACAAGGGTGTGATCATTGCGCCTTCTTGGGGAAAATAGTCACGGGCGCATCGCTTTGCGGGAGTGCATCGTTGGGCGCAGACGTCGTGGTGGAACCTTCTCCCAACGCCCGCGTGTCGATGCCCAAGAGCGACTTGACTGGGCAGACTCGGGTGATCGCAGATTCGAGGAGCAAGGCTCCGGAGGCGAAAATCAGCGCGGGACCCAGTCGACCGCTCCTCAGCCGCAATAGACCCATCGTTGCCAGCGACGCACCGATTCCGATCCGCAGTAGGCGATCCGTATGGCCAACGTTTTCTTGCATGGCGTTCTCCTCGTTCAATCAGAAGCGAACGGCGTGCCAGACTGATTCGCAAACGGGGTGGCGCGAGCGTCTGGGCCCGTTTGGGGGCCTCCGCGGATTGACCGGTCCCGGGGACGCGCGCGTCAATGGGGTCAGTCCTCGCCGGGCCGTGTTCTGACGCATCCCAGCGGGACATCCCAGCCCAAGGCGAGGCACAGTCGACTCTTGCTCGGTCTCGCGGTACCGAGTGGCGGCGATGACTGTTTCTGCTGCTGAAACCGACGCACTCATCTGCGCCTTTCGGCTGTCTCCGAACGGCGCGCTCGGGCTCGAAGCGCTCGACCTCGCACCGAGCGTCGAGCAACCACTCTGGTTTCATTTCAACGTGCTCGACAACCGCGCGCGACGTTACCTCGAAAAGATCCCGGACCTCGAGGAGGAGGGGCGCGATCTGTTGCTCGGCAGCGAGGCGCGCATTCAGGCGCGCATGCTCGACGACGGGTTTGCGGTCAATCTCGGTGATCTGCACCACGACTTCACGCTCGACCCAGAAGCATTCGGCACGATCCGCGTGTACGTGACGAAGCGCGTGATTGTCACGTGCCGCCGTCAGCGCGTGCGTAGCGTCGATCGCGTTCGGAGAGAGGTCGACTCGACGCGTGACGATCGCAGTCCGCTCGACGTGTTCGCCTTGTTGCTCGACGAGATTGTCGAGGGCTTCGTGACGCTCGCGACGGACATTGGCGAACGAGTCGAAAACCTCCAAGATCGCATCCTTGCCGGCCACGCCAGCGAGCAATCGGCCGATCTAGCGCAAATTCGCCACGTGGTTGCCAGGTTTAGGCGTCACGTGTTGGCCAACCGCACGATGTTGCAGCCGCTGTTGCGGCGCATTACCGCGACGGCCGATGAGGCGCAGCGCGAACAGTTCCACGCCGTTCTCGAACGGCTCGAGGCCACGGCGCAGGACATGGATCTCATCATGGAGCGCTCGCGGCTCTTGCAAGAAGAGATCGCATCGCGGCTCGGCGAAGCGACGAACCGCAACCTCTATCTCTTGTCCGTCGTCACCACGGCGCTCTTGCCCATCACACTCATCACCGGTGTGTTCGGGATGAACGTGGGCGGGCTACCGTTCCTCGAGTCCAAGCACGGCTTTTTTTGGACGATGTTCATCATGACCGCCACGCTGGTCGCGACGATGCTGTTTCTACGGAAGAAGAGCGTGCTTTAGGTTTTCGATCGAGCGGAGACTACTCTTCCACTACCTCCGCTGTGGTTTCGATCGAACCTTCCTCTTCGGCGTTCCAGTCGTCTTCGTTTTCGTCATCGCCCAGCCAGTCCCCCAGCAATCCCTCGAGCAAATCGTAGTTTCCGGGGCCGACAGCTTGATCGAGTCGAGCGACGATCAGGTCGACATCATCGTGAGGGCCCGAGGCATAAAACGGACGCTCCGGATGCGCGAGCGGAGTTTCGCGAAGTGATTCCGGGCGCGGCGAAAAGAGGCTGACTTCGAAGTCGGGATGCGGGGCGAAGCCGAGCGACGCGGCGTAGTCGATGGCGTGGAACACGACGGCTTGCGCTTCACTCGGTTCGCACGCGCGAAACTCGCCCAAGCGGTCCGAGATACCAGCCACGAATTCGTGCAGCTCTGGCTCGGACTGCATCGCCATCAAATTCGCGTTCTTCACGCCCAGACAAGTACGGTCGACGAGTGCAAGCGAACCGAGGAGCTGCCCACGAATGCGGCGCGTGATGAGCACCGGAATGAGTGCCGGTGGGCCTCCATCCGCGGGTTCGTCGAGCGCGGTGCCCACCCAGCAGGGACCGAACGGTGCTGTCGCCGCTAGCCGCAGCAGGCTCGAACCCTGATACTTCGCTTCGAGCTTGCGCGCGTCTTTCTTGGCAAGTTCGCGCTTCTTTCGAGTCTTCTCGAGTTTCTTCTGCCGTCTACGATCGGAGCCTGACATGGCCGACGCCTTCGCACGGCGGCGAGGAGTCTTCAACTGGCGTTGTGGGTGCCGCTGCTCGTGCTCGAAAAAGAGCGAACCTCAGTCCACGATCGAGCCTGTGGCGGAACTCAATTTTCGAGTCGCTCACTCGCAGCTCGGGACGGGATTCGAGCCGGTTTCGCAGCCCACGCGCGAGATGTCGCAGCCGTCGACCTGAACGGTGCCGCTCGGACAGGTGCCGTTCAAGCAGCCACATGCGTAAGGGTTTCCGGGGGTCTTACAACAAGTGGAGAAGCTCGGGCTGCAACTGGTCGTTGATGGTCCTTGCGGCGAGGAATTGCAAATGCATGTGCCATCCTTTTCCGTGCAACCCCAAGTCGTGCAGACACAAGTTCCTGTGCCTTGGGTCTTGCAGCAATAGCGATCGTCGAAATTCCCGCAGTGCTCGGCGGCTGGCGGCGCAGCGGGCAGGTTGGGAGCGCAAAGACAAGTGTCCTCGCTTGAGTCATAGCAGCGGATTTCCGAGCTACCCGTATTGCCAGCCGTGCTCGCTGCGCCAGCGGCAGAGGAGCCCGCATGGCCCGGCGAACCACCGAGCGCCAGAACGAACGAGCCTCCACTTCCTCCGCTTGCGCCGACCGCGCTGCTCCCACCGGACGACCCGCCTGCTTTTGCCTCACCACCCGCTCCGCTCGAGGAACTCGGGGGCGAATTGTTGGCGCCGCCTCCGGAACACGCGGCGGCCCCAACTAGACCTGCAAGCACAACGATCGGAACCCGACTCCACCGCACTAGCCCACTCATTGCGCGGTACAGTACTCGAAATTCCTTGTCTGGAAAGGTACGCAGCGGAATCGGCATGGCGAACGCCCGAGACGTGAATGAAATTCGAAAGTCGATCGAACGCATCGCGCATTGGATGAACGAGCACGGTGCGCCGCTCCTGACAGCAAATCTTGCCTCTGGCGCGAGTGCCCAGCGGCTCGATGAAGTCGAAGCGGAGCTCGGCGCCGCTTTGCCGTCCGAGCTTCGTGCGCTGTGGTCCGTTCACGACGGCCAGCGCGAAGAGGGGAACGGGTTCGTCGGCGCGTACGACTTACTCTCGACACAACGCGCGCTCGACGAACGAGAAAGCGCCCTCGCCCTGATCAGGTTCACGCGTGAGTCGCCGCAATGGGCTGCAAGCTCCGGTGCGACGAGCACTGAGCTGGGCTCCAATCATTGGCTTCCGTTTGCGGCGCGTGACGCGGATGCGCTGCTGGTGCATGGCATCACCGGTCGCGTATTTCGCTGCGATCACGACGATGCCCCCGAGCTGCTCGCGTCCTCTCTCGTCGAGTGGTTTCAACGCTACGCGGCCCGCGTGGAAGCCGATGATTACGCCGTCGAAGAGGGCTTTGGCGACTATTACCTCGAACTTCGAGATCGTGAAGCCGAGCGCCAACGGCAAGAGCGCGAACAGCGTGCCGTCGAGCACGAGCGCGTGCGTCGTGAGACCTCGCTGCTCGATCGGTTCCGGGATGCAGTCGAGACCAAGCGCGAGGACCGTTGCATCGAAGTGTTGAGGGACGCGCTCGATCGCAACGAAAGGGCGGCATTCCATGCCGCGGTGGCGCTGCTCTTTGCGGATGGTCTCGATCCGAAGTTCGTCGCCAGCGCGCTGCGTCCCTCGTTGAACACGCTGACGTTGTTGCCAGATCAATGGGTGGACATCGCGGTGGGTGGAGCGCAGCTCGATAACAACGCGATTGTCGACGTTGCGGTGTCACGCGCGGAAGGATTCTCTGTGGCTCGCCTGCAGCGACTCGAAGCGACGATTGCTGGCGCTGCATCGGGCGAGCGCGACGCTCTGGCAAAGGTGTTGCAAAAACTACGCGAGAAATGGCCGTCCGCCGGGCATTCGTCGGGTAATGGCGGGGGTTGGTTCTCGAGGTTATTGGGGAGGCGCACTGCGAAAAAGTGAGCCTCCCCGGTCTCAGAGTTGCCTGCGCGTCAGTGCTTGCCGAAGTCCTCGGTCCAGTAGCTTTGATACGGGGAATCGCTCACGAGCGCGTAGCCGAGGCCTGTGTCTTTGAAGTTCGCGCTCATGATGTTGCTGCAATGCCCGGCTGAATTCATCCAACCATCGACCACGGCGGCTGGCGTCGCGTACCCAGCTGCGATGTTTTCGCCTTGCCAGGTCGCGTTCGTGTAGCCGGCTTGCGCGATGCGATTCCAAGGTGTCCGGCCATCCTGACTGTTGTGGTCGAAGTAGGCGTGTACACCCATATCCATGCTGTGGCAGCGCGCGGCCTGCAGCAGATGCGACTCCAGCACGATCGGCGCAACCGGCGGCATGATCGTCGTTCCGCAGGTTGCTCCTGCAGCGCGTCGCGCGTTGATCAGCTCCAATGTCTGACTCTCGAAGTTGACCCAAGCCGTCGGCCAGCTACTCGGCACCGTGCAATCCGGACCGCTACCCGCGCCAGCATTCCCTGCGGCGCCCGCCGCGCTCGCCCCCGCGCTTCCCGGAGCTCCTCCCGCGCCGGCGCCGCCCCCTGCGCTCGCGCCCGCCGCACCGCCACTCCCTGCCTCGAACGACGCGATCAGCGACACACCAGAATACGCACTATAGCCACGCACCAACACGAAGTACGTCCCGCTGCGGATCGGATTCGGATCCACGCTCTCGTCATTGCCATTCAAGTAGGGTCGATAATCGTAGCTCGTACGCGTCGGCGCAGCGCCAAACCGAACATAAATGTCCGCATCGCCGGTTCCGCCGCTGATCGCGAAATGCAGCCTCGTCGCGCCGTTTGGCACGACGAGCGAATACACACGTTCTTGTCCCTGCGCGGCTGAAATGCCGGTTACCGCGATTCCGTTCTGTAGCGCCTGCGGCGCATCGAGCGCGTTAGCGATGCTCGATGGCTCGTCTGCACCGTGGTCTGGCGACGAAACATCACCGCATCCAAACGCGAGCACCACGCAGCCAAGCGGCAGCAACGAGACGATTCGTTTCACGCAACTTCCCTTTCGTACGACGTGCGGTTCGTCCCACACGCATCAACCGCCAAGCTAACTCGCGAATCGACCCGCACCAGTGTGCACTTCTCGAACACCACAAAACCAAGCGCAGAAAAATCCGCGCGCACACCCTCACCAACCGCGAACGCCAGCAACGAATCTCGCCATGTGGGCATGGCTGCCGCGTTGTTGCACGTCGCAACACAGCCCCGCGTGCTCGCCTTTTGGGCTCCGCGACGCGCTTCGTGATACCCGAAGGGGCACGTCGGTGGCCCCCAAACGCGGGCTGCCCCGGACCTGGCGGCCTGCCGGGCGCGATGTTGCTCGACAGTCGCACGCTGACTGCGCTGGTCGATGCGCTCGCGCGCCGCGCATGCGAGAAATCGCTGTCGCCCGAGGTGATGCCTCTCGAATCGAAAAGATACTTCTGATCCGAAGTAAGATTTTGGCGATCGAACGGTCGCCCGCGGCCCATCACGCCGCGACACAATCAACCGTGATCCGGAGTAATAGTTTTGGTAGCGAAATCGTTGGCCGAGGTGACGCCTCTCGAATCGGAAAAGATACTTCTGATCCGAAGTAAGATTTTGGCGGCGAAACCGTTGGCCGGCGACGCTTCTCGAATCGAAAAGATACTTCTGATCCGAAGTAAAATTTTGGCAGCGAAACCGTTGGCCGAGGTGACGGCTCTCGAATCGGAAAAGATACTTCTGATCCGAAGTAAAATTCTGGCAGCGGAACGGTCAGCAAGCGGAGGCAGCGCCGGGGCGTGCCGAGCAACGAGGCGAACGCTTCTTGAATCGAGAAGATACTTCTGATCCGAAGTAAGATTTTGGCCGCGGCACCGTTGGCCCAGGCGTCGTCGTGGTTGGCGTCGTCGTGGTTGGCGTCGTCGTGGTTGGCATGTCGTGGTTGGCCGGTGCCGACGCGCTTGTCCTCGAACGATACTGCACGTCACCGTCGACCACGACGACATGGTGCTTTCCGCCTCGTGGGCAGGGCGATCGCACAATGGAGCGACGAAGTGCCGTCGTTTGGGCCCACGTCTGGCGAAGCCGTTCGGGCTCCGGCCTACCCGAAGCCGGCGTTTGGGGGCCCCCGTTCCGGGGACATTCGGATCAATGATTGATTTTGACAAGAAGTGTCGGGCGTTGGTGTCGTGCGACGATTGTCCCGGGACGGGTCCACCCTCGACCGGCCGTAGTGCGTCGTGTAACGGCGGGGCAGCCCTTGTGCTATCGACGTTCCCCCCCCTCGCAGTCATGAGCAGTTCTCGTCCACCGCAGTCAGTCAGTGTGCTCACTCGTGAGCAGGGTGATGACGTGCTGCGCTATTGGCTTTCGGCGTTGCGGTTGGAAGAGGCGCTTTCGGTGCGGCCGCAGGCGCGGCGTGTGACGCATGGCACGGTGGTGCCGCGGCTGGAGCAGCCGACGTCGGGGCAGGACTATTTCAAGTTGCCGATCGATGCGGCGCTGGCGGGGTTGTTGGGGAAGCAGACGCAGCTGAGGCGCGCGTTCGATGGCGAGCTGTGTGGCTTTTTCGAAACTTGGCTCGATGGGCAGTATCGCCGCGGTGATGAGGACGCGGAATTGTCGCATCTGTTGTGTTTTCCTGTGCTGCATTTGCCGAAAGGGGAGCTCGCGGGGCTGCTGCGTTGTGGCGTGCGGTTGCGCTTTGGGAACGGGGAAAATAAGGCATTTCAGGTGCCCACGCGGGCTGAGCGGGCGCGCAAGGTGTATCCCTTGGCGCCCGACGAGGTGCGACTGACGCGCGCCGCGCGGGTCGAAGCGGCGTGGCCATTGTTCATCGATACGCGCTTGTTGCGGCACCCGCTGGGCGTTCCGGCGGAGAGCATCGACGCCCTGTTCGAGGCGTTGCGCGCGTTGAACGATGCCAGTGAGCGGGACATGCTCGCGTTGCTCACGACGACCCTCGAGCTCACCGCGATGGGCGAAGCGACTGAACCGGAGAGCGTCGAAGCGCGAACTGCGCGACTCAGAAAGCGCGTCGCCGGTGAGAGCTGCGAGCTCGAGGTGTGGCTCACGCGGTTGATGGCGGCGGTGCGTCGCTTACTCGAACAGAACGGCTCGCGCGCGCAAGTGTACGGCGTGGGCATCGTGGTCGACGGGACGCAGGCGAAAACGACGTGGTACTTGCAGCGCGAGATCAATGCTTTGCTCGACGCGGAGGGGGCAGCGCGTTGGAAGGTGAAGTCGCCGCTCGGGGCTTATCTGACGGGTCGCGCGCAGCTTGCGGGCGAAGCGCCGCAGCGGGCGCTTTTTCCCGGGCCGGGGTTGACGGCGAGTCAGCGCGCAGCGGCCGAACACTTTTGGGGCTCTAGCTTGAGCGCTGTGCAAGGGCCGCCGGGTACCGGGAAAACCAGCCTCATTTTGCATCTGTGTGCGGAAGCACTGCTGCGCCAGGTCGAGCCTGCGGTGGACGGCGGGCGCATGGGCAGTGAACTGTTTCTGATCGCCAGTAGCAACAATCGCGCGGTCGACAATGTGATCGAACCGCTTTCGCGCTCGGAGTTGCCGCTCGCGTTGCGCGCGGGCAGTCGCCAAGTTTGTGAGCAGCAGCTGGCGCCTGGTTTGCGGCGTACGCTCGCGTGGTTGAAGCAAGCCGAGAGCGCGGGCATGGGCGAGCGCATGGCGCGGCTGGCGCAAGTAAGCGAGCAGTTGCGCCAGCTGCGCAAGCAATTGGACGTCGTGCTCGCGCCGCGTCGTGAGGCGATCGAACGCGTGGCGGAGCGCGCTCGATTGCAGAGCGAGCTGGCCGTGTTCGAGACTTCGAGTTCGGACGCGCCGCCGGAAGGGCCGCACGAACTGTCTCAGGTGACGACGCAGCAAGGTAAGGCCATCTTGGTGGCGCTGAATCCGCTCGAAAAGCGGCTGCAAGCCCTGAGTAAGCTGTGCGAAGCCGCGCCCGGACACGCGCCGCTGCAAGCGCTGAATCGCCATCTCAAACGTACTCAGAAGCACGATCTGCCTGGATTCAAACAGGCACTCTCGAACGCTGGGCTCACGCTCGAATTGCCGTTGCCTCCTCCGCCACAAGTGTCTGCGAGCGCTGAACAGCAGATGGAGCGCTGGGAAGACGCGACCGAGCTGTGCCTTTCGCGACTCGGCGAGCTGCGCGCGGGCTTCGAGCGCCTGTCGTTGCGCGCTCAGCAGGCTGAGGAGCGTCAGCGCGTGCGCAAGGAGCTCGAGGCCCTGGGCGCTGACGAGTCGATCCCCGAAGCTGCAGATCACGAGGAGTTGTCGCGCGCGCTGTTCGACGCGGCCGTCGCTGTGCGTGAAGCGTGGGCAGCTCAACACGCGACCGAGCTCGGCAAGGCGCTCGCGACGGCATTGCGCGCGGTGGAGCAAGAGCGCTCCTTGCGCTCGCTGTTTCGCAACGAGCCGGATGCCGCGCGCTGGCTGTGCCGGCTATTCAATCTCTGGGGTTCGACGCTACTGTCGCTCGGCAATTGCTTTCCGCAGGATGACGTCGAAGTCGCGCGACTGGTGATCGACGAAGCCGGCCAGTGCCACCCCGCACACGCCGTTTCTGGCCTATTGCGCGCCAAATCGGCGTTGGTCATCGGTGACGTGCACCAGCTCGCGCCGGTGATTGAGCTCGGCGCAGACGATGAAGCGCGCTTGCTCCGCGCAAGCCGTTTGGAATCGCTCGCCACGGCGCTCGCTCCCTATCGCGTGCACGAGAATGCTCACGTATCGACGCAATCGATCGCCGACCGCGCGGTGACCAAGCGGCTGTCATTGGGGGATCACTTCCGCTGTCAGCCCGAGATCATCGCGCTGTCCGACGCGCTCTGTGGTTATGGGCTCACCGTGCACACCGCGCGCGCGAGCCGCGCCGCACAAGCCGCCTACTTGACAGCGCCGGTCGCGCTGGTCGATCTGCGCGGCGAGCAGTCGCCGCTCGCTGGCAGTTGGTTCAACGAACTCGAATTGCGCGAAACGCTCGCGCTCGTCGAGAGCCTGCTCGATCACGGCGTGCACGCTGACGAAGTCGCGGTCATCACTCCCTATCGCGGCCAGCTCGAACGCTTACGCCGCAGCCTCATCGAACGCCGCATTCCGCTCGAATTCAGCGCAGAACTGAGCGAAGGTAGCAGTGCCGGACAACAGCGCGCGGGCGTCGCGCTCGGTACGGTGCACCGTTTTCAAGGCGGTGAGCGCAGCATCGTGCTGTTCAGCAGTGTCGTCACGAGCCCCGCTTCGCTCGGCTTCTTGAATTCGCGACCCAACCTGCTCAACGTGGCTATCTCGCGCGCTCGGCACCACTTCATCTGTTTGGGGCACGCAGGGGTGCTTGCACAGGGCGCGCGCACGCGATTGCTTGCTCAGCGCGCTCAGCCGATTGCCCCCGGAGCCTATGGTCGCGGAACGCAGTCGAGCCTATTCGAGCCGCGAACTGCAGTTTGAAGGCTGATTCGGAAAAGTGCGTCGCGCGGGCAAATAATTCGCAACTCGAGGCTGGGGGCGCCCGAGTAGCGGTCTATGAATCAATACCAACGATTTTCAGTGTGTTTTGCTGCGCTCGTAATCTGGCTGCTCAGTTCGGGCTGTTCGGGAGGAGATGTCGATGCTCGCCAGTCGCTGCTCGACTCGTGTAACGGAGGATATGTCTGCGTGATCGACGGACGTGTCCTTGACTCGAGCCTGACCAAGACTGGTGCGGGTCGATGCTACCTGGGTGATCTCGAACTCGTGCCCAGTGGGGCATCTACCGCGAACGGCAGCGAATACACCTGGTCTGGAGACGCGAGTCGCATCGAGATCTGCCAAGCCGCGCATTGCTTTTCTTGCTATCCGAGCGGTTCTTCAATGAGCACAGGCCCATCGTCGGGTTCGGCGCCATCGTCGGGTTCGGCCCCGTCGTCGGGTTCGGCGCCATCGTCGGGTTCAGGCCCATCGTCGGGTTCAGGCCCATCGTCGGGTTCAGGCCCATCGTCGGGTTCGGCGCCATCGTCGGGTTCAGCCCCATCGTCGGGTTCAGCCCGATCGTCGGGTTCAGGGGCGTCGGGTTCAGCTCCGTCTGGTTCCTGACTGCGAACGCTTTGCGTCGGGCTTGATCAGTTGCACGCGGGGCTCAGCGTGGTCACGCGATCACGCGAGCCGAGGGCGATCAGTCCCGGACCAGCGGCCATGCTCTTGGCAATTTGCGCGACGCTGTAGCGTGCGACGTCATGAAGGTCCACAAGATCGAAGGCGACGACACCCGCGTGCGCGGGGAGCTCTGTATCGCGCTCCGAGGTCGCGGCGTAGATCCAATTGGAGTCGACGCCCAGCAGGTGATCGACACCGAGGGTCTCCCCATTTTCAGCAGAAAAATCTCGCTGCTGAATCAGCGAAACCGAGCCGTCGCCGGCACGACTGAGCAGGACCAACTTGGACGGACCGCTAGAGAGCAGCACGGCGCGGTTGCCCCGGACCAGTGAGCCGTAGCTGGTGAAATCGAGCTCGAGCTTACCCGTTAGCTGCCATTTGCCGTTCGAGCGCGAGAACCACGCGACCGTCGACAAATAGTTGCGAGTTGGATCGCTGCCTAGCAGGACTAGGGTTTGCGCGGCCACGTCGACCGCCAACGTGGGCGTCGTGAGCGCTGCGACTGCTTGCGGCAAATTGACCTTCTCGAGCGGAGCGAGCGGCTTGTCGGACGGCAGTGCTTCGAGATCGAAAATCTCCAAATCCTGCAAGCTGACCGCGGTTCCGCGCCCCGTTACGCGAAATAGCAAACCCTGATCGGAGGCGGTGGCCAGCACGAAATCAGGCGTCTGCAATTGTACGTCATCGATGAACCGAGGGGCTTGCGAATCGTCCGCCGAGAACCGTGTCAAAAGCGAATCAAAGCCGCGACCACTGCTGAGCAAGCTCGCAGGCGCCAAGGCGGACGCCTCAGCTGCGTGTTGCTGTGAACCGACACCAACTGCCAAGGTTCCGCCCGCTGTTAGTGCAACCGCACGAGGGGAACTTGCGTCGACCAGGTGTGTGGCGTCGGAGCCGTAAGCAGCGAATTTGGTATTTCCGACGTAGCGAACGCGATCGAGCTCTCCTTGCTCGACGCCGGCGATTGGATGAAATGCGTCACCCGATAGATCGACGAGCGAACCGATTGGCTCGAGCACGGCGAGCGAACCGAGCAGCGCTGGGGGGTAGGGTTGCCAAGAGCCGCCGTCCTCGAAACGCCCGAGATCGCGATAGGAATACTCTGTGCTGAGCGTTGCTGCGCCATCACTCAACGAGTAAAGCTGAGCGACCAACTTGCTCGTCTGATTCGCGCCGAGTTGTAGCCGTTGCAGCAGTAGCTTGCCGTCGCCTAGCGCGGCACCTAGGGGCAACGCCGGAGCGGCACTGCCCGAAACCGTCAGTATTGGCTGATAGGTGTCCGTTCGAAACAGACGCCCTTCGCCAATCTCGGTCAAGACGCCCATGGTCTGGATCCACAGATATCCGCCATGCACCTGCAACTCGGTTGGCTGCCAGTTCGGAGTGGCTGCAATCACCGGTGTCCGGTTCACAATCGGGTTGTGACGGTCGGTCGTGTCGAAAGTGTAAACGCCTTTGGTGCCCGCCAAGTACAGCGTATTGCCGTCATCCGTCAGCGCGATGCTCGGAAAGGTCGAGCTATTGGCGACGTGAACGAATGGCGTCAGTGTGCCGTCAGCGCTGATGTCGTACGAGTACAGGTTTTGCCCGTCATTCAGCCAGAGTTGGTCGTCTTTGGCGACTGCCCCTGCGAGCCGCGCTGTTACGCCGTCGTTCGGCAATAGGCGCCAGTTGCCACGCACGAGGTGACCGTTCACCAAGTCGAACAGCTCGATCACGTAGTTGCTGGAGATGAGTGCGACGCGAGAGTTGCTTACCCGCACGAGGTGGCTTGCAGTGTCCGCCTGGTAGTTGCCGACCTGGATGCCAAGCGATGCGTAGCTGGAGATGCGATCGACCAGCTGCGAATGACCGTTTTCGACGTGAACGAGCTTGACCTCCATTCCCGTCGCGACAGTTTCCGCAAAAACCACGTTGTGCTCGGAGAGCACGACGACGAGATGCTGCAGCTTGTTCTCCGTGGTGTTGGCGTCATAGGTGCCGAAACTCACAGCCTCACCGAGGACTTCTGGGGTTGAAGTTTGCGGAGTGCCGGCGCAGGTGCCGTCGCGACACTGATCGAGCGCGGTACATGCGCTGCCGTCGTCACACGCCGCTCCGTCGCTGACGGGAGCGTGGTGGCAACCATCAGTGTCGCAGACATCCTGCGTGCAGTCGTTTCCGTCATCACAGAAGCGGGCTTCAACAACCGAACACCCCAGGCTGCCAGCCGCGCCAGCGTCGCCACCGGCACCTGCATCACCTCCAGCGCCGGCGTCGCCACCGATGCCTGCGCTACCTGCCGAGTGCTGACTTCCGCCCCCCGACCCGCCACCGGCGATGCCCGAATTACCGCCAAGCGTGGCGCTGCCCGATTCGCCGGCAGCGCCGCTACCGGCAGCGCCTCCGGTTCCGTCAGGCGTGCGCGATTCAGTGACATTTCCGCATCCCAAAGCCAAGGCGGGCGCACACACCAACGCCAGTACTCCGCACACCCGCCGCTTCCACATGTGTTGCTTCTGTAGCACTACTTCTTCTTGGCGCGACCGGTTTGAGAAATTGTTTTCTAGATTTTACTGAGGCGTTCGCGCATAGCCGTAGATGACAGCACCGTCGGCGGATACGATTTGCACGCGGTCCGTGCGCGACACGCCGCACGCTTGCTGGCTGGCACTGTAGTCGTTCTGCTCGTCCCACCCGTCGCGCGAGTCTGCGAAGCGAAGCTCGACGGATTCCGCCCGCGAGAGTTGCCCTCCAGCGCGAAGCTCGCTTCGACCAAAGTCGAGATCGAGCACGTACTCGTCGCTGAGCGCTTGCCGCGAGAGGGTCGCCTGTGCACGTGTCGTCGTGCGATCGCGTAGCGTGACGGCGCTACCTGGACGCTCCGCCGCGCTGAACGCGTAAAGCAAGTGAAAGTCCTTCAACGCCGCGGAACCGCGGTTTTTTACATCGAAAGTCAACGCGCGGCCGGAAGCGAGCTGGCTATGGTCGTCGCTCTCGAGCCCGGAGCTCTCCAGGAAGACTTGCAAATGATTCGGGTTGACGAAGCTCCACGGAACCGTGGGGTCGCCGAACAACGGCACACTGCCAACGCTCGCCGGGGTTTCGTCGTCGCCGACATTTCGTCGGTTCGCGTAACCGAGTTGACCCATTTGATTGGCACCCCAACAAACCAAATTGCCAACGTTCGACACGGCACAGCTCGTTTGGCTGCCGGCGAATAGCGACGCGATGGGTGGACCAAGATCGACCGACGGTAACGATGATGGGAGCAGCACACTCGTGTTGGGCGGCGCTGGGGTGGCGGAACTCGACGGCACGCCACCAGGCGGCGGCGGTGGGGGCGGTGGGGGCGGTGGGGGCGAATTTGCGCCGCCGTATCCGAGCTGACCGTTGGGCCCGAAGCCCCAACAGCGCACGCTCCCGTCCCCATACAACCCACAACTGTGGAGTTGACCGAGAGCTACGTCCTTGATGCCCGCACCGAGCGGTACCGGGCCGAGTGTGTCGGGCGTTTCATTGTCGCCGAGTGGCTGTCGTGCGGCATACCCGAGCTGTTGAAACGTGTTGTCACCCCAACAGACGACATTGGCGTCGTCGCGCATCGCGCACGTTTGTTGCCAATACGCGCGCAACCAGCGCGCTTTGCCGCCAATCGATACTGGTGGCTGTGAGTCTGGGAATTCGTCGTCACCGATATTCTGCGGATTGCCCAACCCGAGTTGTCCGAAGCGACCAGCGCCCCAGCAACGGACATCACCGTTGCGCAACAATGCGCAGCTGTGACTCGCGCCCAACGCGATCTGGTCGACGGCCTGCGGCAAGCGCACGCGTGAGGGCTCGCCGCGTCGCGCTCCGGGACCCGCGCCGAGCTGGCCGAATGTGTTATCACCCCAACAGGTGACGCTGTGATCGGCCAGCAGCGCGCAGGCATGACCGTCACCGGTAGCGACCTGAATTGCACGTTGCCCGAGGGGCATTGGCAGTAGGCGTTGGCCTGGCGGCTGGCTACGTCCGAGTTGCCCGAACTGGTTGTCGCCCCAGCACGTCACCGACCCTGCATCGTCGAGCGCGCAGCCGTAAGACGACCCAACGCTGAGCTGCACGATGTGGCCCGCGAGCGGCACGGGAGTGGCATCCGCTGCACTCGCCGTGTTGCCGCGTTCGCCGGTGCCCAGCTGACCTACGCTGTCGTCACCCCAGCAATACACCTCGCCATGCACCAAGACGCAGGTATGGCGAAGTCCGATGCCAATCTGCTCGGGTTTCTCGCACGGCAAAGGCGCGTCCCCGCCTTCAACCCGCGCGCGTAGGGCACGCAGGTCCGCGCGCGTCAGCTTCCCGTCGCAATCGACGTCGGCGCGCAATGGGGCAGGGCCGCGGTGATTGTTTTCGAGTGCGCGCTCGAGCTGGGCCACGTCGTTCCGGTCGACCGTACCGTCTGTGTCGAGGTTGCCGAGGCGAGGAACGCATGCGGCTTCGTGACACGCGAAGCCACCCGGACATCCGCAATCCGCGCAGCAGCTCAGATCTGCCTCTTCTCGCCCGTCGCAGCGGCCGTCGCCGCATACACCGCAGTCCGTATAGCAATTGGCGGCCGTTTCGGTGCCGTTGCACGCGCCATCTCCGCAGGCGCTTCCGCAGTCGACTGCGCATGAATTCGTGTTCTCGTGCAGCGTCGCGTCGCACTGGCGATCTCCGCAACGGCACAGATCCGAGTCAGGAACGTGACTGCAATAATCTTCGAGTGCGCGCTGCACATAGCTGGATTCGATCAGAATCGAATACGTCTCGCCAACCCGATCCGCGCGATAGCAGCTTTCGCTCGGGTCCTTCGTGTAGCCCCCATCTGGGCCTCGCACCACGATCCCAGCCAGCTCACCCGTTTCGGTGAACACACCACCCCCCGAGCTACCCGGGAAGGCGTCCAAATTGGAGGTGAAGTAGTCGAGCGAACCAGCCCGGGGATCGCTCACCCAGGCACCCCCAGTCACCTTTTGCGGAAGGCCCGTCGGGTAACCAATCGTGAACAACTGCTGACCAGGCGAGAGCGGTACATCGCCCAACCTGATCGGAATCGGTTTGCGATCGAGCACGGGGCGATCGAGCCGCACGATGGCGTAGTCGATGTCCGTTTCCTGCCTGACCAAAACCTCCGCACAGCCATAAATTTGAGCTGTACTCATCGTGCGCTGCTGACCCGAGGCATCGACTTGGTAGTCGAATACGAAACGCGCGTCCGCGCAGTTCGAACTATCGATGCAATGACCAGCGGTCAGCACCAAGTCCGGAGCAATTAGCGATGAGCCGCACTCTGCGACCGTCGATTGTTCTGCGAAGGCCTCATCGCTGCACAGTCCGACGGCATCACGTAGGCTCGGCGCGAGCATTCGGACGTGGCTCGGATCGCTGTCGTCGATATTCAGGGCGGCAACGAGCGCCGGGCTACTGGCTCCGAGATCGACGGCAAAGGGCAGATCCGATTGTCCCGTATCGCGGCGATCGTCCTGCCCATAGATGATGCGTTCTCCAACCCGACCGACAGCAGCGTCGTCGTTGGACTGCGAACAACCGACGAACACGAGGCACAGCGCACCCGCCAGCCTTTTGACCATAGAAGTGAGCTTTGCCATGTGCACTTTCTCGCGCTGAGCGTCGACCGCCGGAGCGAGTAGGGCACGCTCGGCGGTCGAGACTCACGGGCTTTCAGCAGATGCCGCCGTCGCCCCAATGCTCGGACAAGATCAAGTAATCGAGGTAGTCGACCCAGCCATCGCCGTTCAGATCCGCTTTGTAGGTCAGCGGGGTGTTGGCAGTCACATGCATGCCGTAAACCTGCATCATCTCGGTGTAGTCGGCGTTGCCGACGCAGCCGCTGTCGTCCACGTCACCAGGTCGACGAGAATCGACGCTCCCGTTCGCGGCTACGGTGACGGTGTGGAATTTCCCGCGCGTGTTGTCAGCAAGGCCGCCGTAGAATTCGAGCGCCTGAGCCAATGTTGGTTGCGAGCTATAGTTGCCGCTCCTCGAGAAAGCGTGGCTTTCCTTGGAGGTCTTGGAAATGCCGTTGATGTAATCGTGGAAGAACATGTCCACGTCCACGACCAAGCCGCTATTCAGCGTGTTGGTGCGCGTGGCGCTACCCGTGAGCAGCTTGTTCCGCAAATGTGCCTGCCAGCTGCCATCCTCGAATACGGTGTAGTCAGCTGAACTGGTAGTTCCACCGCATTCATTGGTGTCGGGCGTGTCGTTTTCGAGCCCGTCGGTGCCAACGTACAGGCGGCGTTCGATGCTCGCGCGAAGTCCGGGGGACTTCTCCTTGTTCCACTCGTAGCCCCCGGAAATCAAACCACCGGTCGGTGTGAGGTCAGCGACCAGCGTTCCCGCGGCCGCGCAGCCCGCGCCTGCGAGCGGCGTGGAGGACGTGGGCGTCAGAACGGCGTTGCGCGTGGCCGGCGTCTCGACATAGCTCGTGTTGTAGCCAAGCTGGGTCAGCACGGCCGTGGCAGTGCCTGGAAAGTCGACGATGTGGCTGACGTAATTGCTCCCCGAGAAGGACGAATCGAATGCCCACAGGGCGTAATCGATCGGCTTGTGGAAGTAATCGCCTGCCGCATTGTACGCATCTTCACGAGCCTTGATGTAGTTCGCGGCGTTCTGGAGGGCCATCCCGAGCTTCGTCTTGCCGCTCGCGTGCAAGTCCGCCATGGAGCCGCTGACGTCGATCAGGATCATGACGTTCACCTCGTCGATCGTGGGCAACGGCGGTGGAGGCGGAGGGGGCGGGCCTGCGAAGGACGAACCCGAAATCGCCAAAGTAGCAGTGGCCAAGAGCACTGTTCCCATCTTCTTCATCGCTATTCTCCTTTGATTTGCAAATACACGTTTACCGTTCGACTCAAGCCGTGGTGGCCTGAGTCGTTCAATCCGAGTTGCGAGCCGCGCTACGCGAGGGCTGCGCTACTCGCGCAGCACGAGGTCGCGCGTTGTGTTCAGCAGCCTTCGTTCCAGTGTTCGGTGATGATCAAGTAATCTAGGTTATCGACCCAGCCGTCGTGGTTGAAGTCCGCGCGTGCGTCGTAGTGGCTGTTGCCGCTGCCGTAGCCGTAACTTGCGGACAAGATCGCGTAGTCGGAGTTGTCGACACAATCGCTCGCGTTGGCATCACCCAAGAGCGGGAGGTTCGCCTTGTCGACCATGACGTAGGCGTCCAAATACAGCTTCGGCTCGTTGATGAACGAGTACGCAATCCAGGCGTAACCGGCGTCACCGAAGTCGGTCGTGCCCCAGGAGTTGATGAACCGGAAAGCGTGCTTCGTGTCGTTGTAGCCAATGATCGCGAGCGCGTGGCGGCCGCGGCTGTAGCCGCTGTTGTCGTCGTACACGGTGTTGGTGGTGCCATTCAACGCGTCGAAATCCGGCAGGACTTCCGTGCCGATGACGATCACGTTGTGCCCAGCGAGGACGTTCTTGAACGAGGTTTCGGACACTGCCAGGCTACTCCACGATTTTGCCGGAAAACGTGCCGCACGCTGGTGCGAGGTGGAATTCGGCTGCGTCGTGTAGTCCCAGTCGACATAGGGGAAAGACGCCAGCGTGTCCGCACCGCTATTGACGATCAGATCCATCGCCGACGAGATGTACGTGCCGTTGTCGAACCCGCCGTTCAACTGATTGTAAATCCAGGAAGCCGAGAATTGATGGTTCGGCGTCGTACGCGACCAGCCCTCCTCGTTCACCTCGTGAAAGCTCTTTGCGGCGTAGCCCACTGCCCAACCGACGCACGAGCCAAGGTGCATTTGATCGCCCGGAGTCGGAACCTGCGAGCTCAGGTCGACGGAGGCGGGCAGTCCCCCTGGAGGCGGTGCGCTGGTGAGGCGCTTTGCCGTCAGCAAAGTGTCGTCGTCCTTGATTGCGCCGAGCGGATGTTCCGTACCAACTGCCTGGCGAGTCGTACCGACCTCCGAAGCGTGAGTCCCGCTCGCCGGACCTTCGTTCGTCGGCAGCTCGCCTACTGATGAGCCGCAGGCTGCCAGGCAGCAAACTCCCAACGCTCCGCCGACATGAAGTAGTCCAGAACGCGCCCTCAGTAATATCGAGTTATAATTCATGTTCGATTCCCATCTTGGTTGTTGGTGATAGGTTGACTCTCGCCACGAGCCGCAGCTTCGCGTAACCGCGCGCCGCGGCGTTTCCGAAAAGACTCAGCAATCAGGCTGTTCACTCAGCCCCGAAACAGCTCGACCCTCGTGTCAATCGACAGACAAATGCGTGTCAGCGCCGCGTGCAAGGCAATGCGCGCGAAGCCCAACTGTCCCCTACCGGGTTTCGATATCGATGCGATCGCACGCAGTACTCCGTCTGCGTGCTCCGAACATGTCTTGGATTAGAAGCCAACGCGTGCCCCTGGCGACTTCGCTGACGGACCAACCCCGACGCGGCGTGAAACTAAACCTTCGGCGTGCCGAGTTACAGTAAAAGGTCCGTAAAGAAATCGATCACCGAAGTGCGCTCAAGCGTGCCAGCGATAACCGAGTGTTCGACGGCTCTCGAGAAAGCGCGCGCGAGCGCCGAGCTTCTTGCGCAACGAGGAGACGTGCACGCGAATTAGCGTGTTATCCGCGTGACTTCCGTAGCCGAAAACGTGCTGCATCAACGCTGTCGCGGTGACCCAAGTGTGCGCGTGCGAACGCAGGTACTCGACGATCTGCATTTCACTGGACGTTAGCGTGGCCGTCACGCCGTCGTATGAGAGCGTTCGCTCGTTCGCGTCAAAGACGAAATCCGTCGGCCCGCTGTTGGGCAACAGGAGTTTGTCCGAGCCGCCGTTCGACGGACCTGGATCTGGGCGAACGAGTGCTGCCTCGGATGCGTGCGGCATCGTTCGCGATTGATTGCGCATGAGTGCCACCACACGCAGAGGGATCTCGTCGAGTCGCTCCGGAATAGGAACGTAGTCATCTGCACCCGCGGCGATGGCGAGGGCCAAGGTTTGGTGATCATTGGCGGTGCCGACACCCAAAATCGGGCGAGTGAAGCCGGTGCCGCGCAGCTTTTTTGCGGTTGAGCACAAGCGCTCCAAGATGGGTTGCACCAAAAGTAGCGCTGAATAGTGGCTGACCAAGTCCGCGTCAGCGATCCGACTTTGGAAGTCGTCGATTTGCTTCAAGCGCTGCAAAATCAGGCCACTCAAAGCGTCGTCACCGCTCGCAATGCCCACGACGGGAGCGAAGTCGCCCGCTTTTACTGAGGATCTTGCTCTTCGACCCACCGTTCTACGCCCCTGGCCGCGCCAATTTTTACGCTATCGATGCGGCTCGCTGATACGAGTCCATCCGCAGCCCACGGCGCGGAGACGTAGCAGTCATTAGAATTGAAGTCGAGCTTAGCGAACCGAAAATCATTCACGCGCGCGCTGATCCAAACGCCGAAGTCGCTGAAGCAAGCGCTTCGCCAAGCCCGATTGCGTGCGCGATCGACATCATCGGATGCGAATGGACTCACGCAGTGTGTGGCGGATCTCGTCGCGCGTGCCTCGCGAAGCTTCATGCACTCGACGTTACATTCGATCACAATCTTGGCGATCGAGAGAACGTGGCAAAAGTGCTCGCGTGGCGATTCCCGTCGCTGAGTTGCGGCGTCTGAGTGCAGAGCGCGTCATGCACTAGCCGTACGGGTTATACGAGTCGCGCCGACTTCGAGTGCTGGCTACAACGCGTACGCACAGCGAAAGCCAACGTCGCCCAGTGCGAGTTGCGGATCCAGATGATAACGATATGAGGGGTCGAGATACTCGGCCCCATACAAGAACGCGCCCCCGCGCAAGACGCGCTCGGAGCCGCGCTCGACCTCAGCGCATTGCCGGCATTCTTCGGGATATTCGCGAAAGTAGTCGATTGCCCATTCCCAGGCAGAACCGGCCAAATCTAGTTGACCAAAGCGCGCCATGCCCGCGCGGTGTGCCCCTGCAGGTGCGATGGCGGGCGTGCTGAACTGGGCGAGCGTAAACGACGGCTCCTCATTGCCCCATGGATACCGACGCTGCTCCGCGCCACCACTGGCCGCGTGCTCCCACTCTGCTTCAGTGGGTAGGCGTCCGCCGTTCGAGGCACAGAATGCGAAAGCTACGTAGTAGCTCGCGCATGTCAGTGGATAGTCTTCGCGCGCACCGGGAGCGTCCGTCCAAGTTTCCCAATCGACGTTGCAATGAAGGCTCGCGATGAGTTGATCTTTGGTTCCTGGGAGCAGCGCGTTCCATTCGCTGCGCCAACCGCTGTGCGTGATGTCGGGATGCGCGCCCGCGTCCACGCTGGGTGCGCCAGCGTAGTTCACTACGTATTTGCGGAAACGCGCGACCGTGACTTCGAGTTCATCGAGTTGGAAACTCGCGACGTGACTCGGGATCGCGCTCTCGGTTGGACCTTGCCGAAATGAGCCGCCCGCAACGGCGCAGCGTCGCTCTCGCGCGTCTCCCACGCACGCGGGCGAAGTCGATGGTTCGTCGGAGGGCTCGCGACCCGCGTCTCCGATGCTTACCGAGTCATCGGTGTTGGGTTCGGAGTTGTCACCCGCCGCGTCGAATGTGCTGGAGCCCCCGAACGAAGGGGATTCCTCGGGCCCCCTTCCGCCCGCGCTATTCGGAGCGTTCGTGTAGGCGACCGAGAGCGTGCGTGAATCCACCGAGCAGGCGACCACCGTGAGGGCGCCGAACATCAGCGCGCTACGGAGATGACTCTGCAATGTCAGCATTCGCCGCCTGTGCTTGCCACGCGCAGCAACCGTGTTCGTGTCAACTCGGCAACGGCGTGGTGAACTTTCGCGTTCGCTAAACTTCGCGAATTGACCCGGACTGCGGCTGTGCCAAGCATCGCCGCGATATGGCTCCAGGCCTCGCGAGCCGAGCAGTGCAGCTCAGTGCTTTTCTTACTGTTGGTAGCTGCAGCTTGCTGCCCGGCAAGGTGAGTGAAGAGGCGCCCGCCGCCCGGCGCGTGAACGTCGATCGCGCCGGCCTACCCATCGCCACCCTAAGCCGTGATGAACTCGATCGCTTCAAGCAAGGCGACGCGCTGTTCGAGGCTACGATTCGCGAGAGCGACGGGCTTGGCCCGCTCTACGTGCGCGACGCATGTTCGGCTTGCCACGCCGGCGACGGCCGCGGTCCGGGGCTCGTGACCAAGGTGGTCCCGATCGATCCCAGTAAAGCCATCCCGACCACGCTCCTGCCTTTTGGGCCGACGGAGCGTCCGTACACCTCCGCTGGTGCAAAGATCCCATTGCTTGCGCCGCGAGATGCGGCGCTGCGTGTCGAGTCGCGTTTGCCGCCCGCGGTGTTTGGTCGCGGCTACCTGGAGGCGATCGCGGACACGGAGATCGAGCGTTTGGCACGGCTCGCCACGCAGCGTCAGGGGTCGGCTCGTGGCCGGCTCAATCGCTTGAAGGACGGCCGAATTGGTCGTTTTGGCATCAAGGCACGCCTGGCCACGTTGCGCGACTTTGCCGCGGAAGCGCTGAACGGCGACATGGGCGTGACTTCACCGCTGCGTCCCGAAGAGCCCGCGGGGCCCGAGGGCTTGCGCGACGACGATAAGCCCGGCGTCGACTTCACGATCGAGCAAGTCGAGCTGCTCGGTGATTACGTGCGCGCGCTGCAAATCCCCGAGCGACGAGCGAGCGACAGAGGTCGCGCGCTGTTCGAGTCCGCGCAGTGTGGGCATTGTCACGTCCCCTCGATCCGGACCTCAATCGACTATCCAATCGAGGCCCTGTCGAACGTGAACGCCGAGGTGTACACAGACTTGCTGTTGCACGACATGGGTAGCTCCCTCGCCGACGGCGTGACCGAAGACGGCGCCGGGCCGCGTGAGTTCCGGACCGCACCCTTGATTGGACTGCGCTTCTTGCCCAGGTTGCTGCATGACGGACGCGCGCAAACCGTCGAAGCTGCGATTTTGGCTCATGGCGAGCCAGACTCCGAGGCGAGCGACAGCGTGAACCGCTTTCGCGCGCTCGAGCCTTCGGACAGAGGCGCGTTGCTCGAGTTCGTGGAGCTCTTGTGATGAGATCCAGGTTTGCGTTGTGTTTGTTGGGTCTTGTCACTCTTTTGGGTTGCGGTAGGGGTAGTGAGCAAGCGCGCGTGGAGCGCAGCATGAAGAGCTGGCTCGCCCTCGAATTGAGCCACTTTCGCGATGCGGCCGTCGATCTGCAACGGGCCGCGCCGACTCCGAGCGGTCGCGGTTGGAGCGTGACCGAGGACGCCGAAGCCATTCGGCAAATGAAGGACGCGTGGGGCCGCGCCCGCCGATCGTATGAATTGGTCGAGGGCGCCGTTGCTCCGTTGTTTCCAGACTCGGACACGGCCACTGACGCGCGATATGACGACTTCATGGCCGCTTTGGGACCCGGCGGCGACCCCGAGCCGTTCGACGACCGCGGCGTGGTCGGCGTGCACGCCATCGAACGAGTGCTCTGGGCGGACTCTGCGCCGCGCGAGACCGTGGCGTTCGAGAGCCGCCTTCCGGGCTATCGAGCGGCCGCGTTCCCCGCGACGGAGGCCGAAGCTCGAAGTTTCAAGGACCAGCTGGCAGCGAAACTGGTCACGGACATCGAGCAACTGCAGCGCCAGCTCGACCCGATCGAGCTCGACATCGCGTTTGCGTTTCGCGGCTTGATCGACCTCACCAACGAGCAGATCGAAAAGGTGGATCGCGCGGCGACTGGCCGCGAAGAATCGCGCTACGCGCAGGCGACGCTGCGCGATCTGCGCGCTAATCGTGAGGGTTGCCTCGCCGCGTATCGCCTGTTTCAGCCCTGGCTCGTCGCGCGCGGGCGCACTGACTTGGACGCGCAGGTGATGGCGGGCTTCACGCGGCTCGCGCAGGCTTACGACGCGACCCCGGGCGCGGCGATCCCGCGTCCGCCCGACGCCTGGAGCAGTTTGGCACCAAAGGCGGACCACCTGAACACCTCGTTCGGCAAGCTGTTCAGCGTGGTGAGGCGCGAGACGGACGACAAGGAGCCAGGCTCGCTATCGCACGGCTTGATGAGCGTCGCGGACGCGCTCGGGCTACCCAAAGCGGTGTTGAGATGACGTCGCGAGTTGTGTCCAGGTTTCACGGACTGGCACTCTTGTCCGGTGCTTTGCTTATCGGCGCGGGGGGCTGCGCAAAATCCGCCCAGCGAACGCTCGCCGCACACGAGCCATTCATCGCCTTGGAGCGTGATTTTCAAGGCTTCGAGCGTTGGACCAAGGTCAACCTCGCCGATCGCCCTGCGCTGGGCTCCGCGCACGCCGCTGGTGACGCTCATGAATACATCAATCAGTTGCCGCCTGCCGGCTCGCGCACATTTCCAGTGGGCACCATTTTGGTGAAGACCATGAAGTCCGAGCGGCGGACTGCGGATGCCGGCGCAGACGCGACGTCCGAGGGCGGCACGGACGTGTTTGCCATGGTCAAGCGCGGGGCGGGTTATAACTCCAAGGGGTCACCTGGTTGGGAGTGGTTCGAGTTGCGGCCGCGCGCCGACAAATCCTTAGGAATCGTGTGGCGCGGCGTCAATCCGCCCGACGGCGAAGGTTACGGCCGAGAGGTCAGCGGCGGTTGCAATAGCTGCCATCAAGAAGCCGTGAAGAACGATTACGTGAAAGCTACCGCGCTCACGCTCTCCGAAATCTGAACTCCGATACTCCGATTTTCGGAGACACGCGGGACACAAACTGTCGCGCTGTTTCTCCTGACGGTCATCAAGATCTGCAGGAGACGTCACCTCGGGTTTTCTGCGCTTCGCCTACAAAGGCAACGTTGTGAACCATCCGAGTTCCGAAGGAGATTTTCATGATCGAGCGTGGTGGGCTATTCAAGTCAATGTTCTCCGCTGCCGTAACGGCAGCGTTCATGGCCACGGCGTGCGGCGCCGCGGATGACCAAACCAGCAGCGAGAGCGGCTCGACCGAAAGCGTCGGCAGTGTCGACTTGTTGTTGTCGAGCGTGCCCGCGGACACCGCGTGTCTGCAGGTGACGGTGGTGGGCAGCCGGACCGTCAACAAGAGCTTCGATCTCACCCCTGGCACGACGCCGAAGCTGTCCATCAGCGGCTTGCCGGTGGGCATCGTCAAAGTCGACGCCAATGCGTTCGCCGAGACCTGCTCGAAGGTCAAGACCAGCAGCGTCCCCAACTGGATCCTCGAGAAGACGCTGACCGCGCGCATCGACGACTTGGACGTGGCCAAGCTCCTGCTCAAGCTGATCCGCAATGGCCGCAGCGACGTGACGGTCGACTTCGAAGCGCCGCCCTGGCTCTCGACTTCGGTTGCCCCGATCGATCTCGCCGTGATCGGCGACACGCCGTATGGCGCCGCGCAGATCGAGGACTTCCCGAACTTGATGGCCGCCATGGCCGCTGATTCGCGCATCAGCTACGCAGTGCACTTGGGTGACATCAAAGACGGAGGCAGCCGCTGCGACGACTCGTACTTCGCGCAGATCTTCGCCGGTTTCTCGACGCTCCCGATCCCGATGATCTACACCCCTGGCGACAACGAGTGGACTGATTGCCACCGCGCCAACAACGGTGCTTACAATCCGCTGGAGCGCCTCGACGCCGTGCGCAAGCTGTTCTTCCCCGTGCCCGGCTTGGCGCTCGGTGGCGGTTTCAAGCAAGTGCTGACGCAAGCTGAGGACGCGGGCTTCGAGAAGTACGTCGAGAATCAGCTGTGGTTCGACGCAGGCGTCGCCTTCGGCGCGGTGCACATCGTTGGCAGCAACGACAGCAAGGTCAAGTGGTACACCGACGACACGACCGGCACCAAGATCGATGATGCGGCGGCTCGCGACGCAGAACGCACCGCGCGCGAAGCCGCGGGCGTCGCCTGGATCGATCGCTTGTTCAATGTCGCCGCCGAACAGAAGGCCGGGGGCGTCGTGATCGCGATGCAGGCCGATACGTTCATCGGCGGTGCGAACGACGACTCGTTCAACACCATCCTGCAGCGCATTGCCACGCGCGCCAAAGCGTTCGCCAAGCCGGTGCTGCTCTTGCAAGGTGACTCGCACGTGTACGTCTCGGACAAGCCGCTCGAAAACGGCAGCACTGCGCACGGCGTGACGATCTCGGTCCCGAACTTGTCGCGTGTCGTCGTGCAGGGTTCCACGACCAAGCCGCTCACGGAGTGGCTGCGCGTGCATGTCGATGCCTCGACGCCCGCTGTGTTCACGTGGGAGCGCAACGCGCGCTGATCACGCGACGCCAGCTGATCGAGCTCGGCGCCTGGGTCGCGCTTCCAGCAGTCTATGGCTGCCGGAAGCGCGATCAGGCTTCGGTGCTCTCTGGGCTGGTGACCGAGGTGGTGCTGGGCGTGGCGCGCGAAATGCGCGCCGAGTCCAAGACGCTACAGGCGGAGCTGCGCGCGCTATCGGGCGCACCGAGCCTCGAACGAGCACGCGCAGCGCAGGCCGCGTTCAAACGCGCGCTCGTGGCCTGGAAGATGGCGTATGCGTTCCGCTCCGGGCCATTCGTCAGTAGTGAAGCATTTCAGCGCGCCGCATTCTGGCCCGTACGACCGACGTTGATCAATGGCGCGCTCGCCGATCACGAGCCGATCGACGAACGACGAGTCGAGCAGCTCGCCGTCGACGCACGAGGTCTGTACGCGCTCGAATACTTGTTGTTCGATGAGGGCAACGCCGGAACCCTGGGTCTCTCGAGTGACGCGCGCGGTGAACGAGCGCGCGCCTACGCGCTCGAACTCGGCGCAAACATTCTGGGCTACGCCGAGCGCATTCAGCGTCTCTTGGGCAACGGTCAGGCCTATGCCGCGAGCTTCGCGAATGGCGGAAAATTGAGCGTAGACACGCTGGTCTCGCAAACTCTGGACACTTTGACGGTGGTTTCGGGCAAGTTCGCGCGGGTCGAGCGCGCGCGCCGCGAGAACCGCCCTTTGCCGTTCGCGGTCGAGGGCTACTACAGCAAAAGTTCGCTCGACATCGTGCTGGCCATCATTGCTGGTACGAAGAGTCTCTATCTGGGAGGCGGCAGCGGCGGATTGAGTGACCTCGTGGCGTCCTCATCGAAGCCGATCGACGACCATGTGCGCGCGTCATTCGCGGAAACCGAGCAGTACCTGCGCTCGATTGGCATGCCGATCGAGGTCGCGCTCGAGGCGCAACCGACTCTCTTCAAGGCTGGCGCCGCCGCGGTGGCCGAGCTCAGACACGTGATCGAGGTCGAGCTGGTCAGCGCACTTTCAAGCTGATTTCGTGTCCGAACAAGCGAGATACAGGAGGTCCGGTTGGTCACGAATCGAGAATGATGTATCAACGTCAAGTGATGTCAGGGCGGATGGCAAAGTTCGGAGTGGCGTTGTTGGTGGCGGTTGCGGCGCTCGGCTGTGCTTCGGGCCCGATGACTCTGGTGGGCTACAAGGTGCCGAGACGACAACAGGTCGCGATCGTGATTGATGTCAGCGACCAAGTGAACCAAGCGGATCAAGGTGGCGCCATCGCGACCCTGGCCGATACCATCACCGACCGCCTAAAAGAACATGGCATCGACAGCCAGTTGTACACATCCAAGTACGATCATCCCAAGCCGCCTCGAGTCGATGTCTTCATCAGCTACTGGCACGGCTCGCCGAAAGCAGCGCATGACGGACAAGCGATCTCGGGCGGCGCCGCATTGGGCAACGCATTGGTCGGCCCGGCCGCACTCGTTGCTGCGCCCGTGGCGATTGGCATGGCGTACAACAACGTCATCGTCGACTGCAAAGTAACGTTACCCGGCAAGGACATGCCCGTGTTCACTCGACATTTCGAGAAGAGCGGATTTGGCGGCTGGGGTTCCGAAAATGACGCGAACGGCGCCGCAGAGAGTGCTGGTAACGCGATCGTCGCTGCGATCTTGCAGCGCTGAGCGTCGCGTCCTTCGTGCCTCTGTCTCGCGTTTGACCAACACAACATCAGCGCTTTACCCTGCCGCCCATGCCGACCACGTTAGCCAAACGACTCGAAGTCATTCAGCCGAGCGCGACGCTCGCCGTTTCCGCGCGTGCCGCGGCGCTGCGTGCCGCGGGACGTAAGATTTTCCCCTTTGGCGTCGGCGAACCGGACTTCGACACACCGGAGCACATTCGCGACGCCGCGAAGGCGGCAATCGACGGCGGCGCTCACCGCTATACCGCAGTGACGGGTACGCCCGAATTGCGCAAAGCAATTGCCACTCACTCCGCCGCTCGACGCGGCGTGCCATGCACGCCGGATCAGGTCGTGGCCTCCGTCGGCGCAAAGCACGCGCTCTTCAATCTCGCGCTCGCGCTGTACGGCGCGGGAGATGAAGTGATCATCCCAGCTCCGTATTGGGTCAGCTATCCAGAGCAAGTGCGCATCGTCGGCGCCGAGCCGGTGATCGTAGAAACCAAAGAGGAGCAAGGCTGGTTGCTCTCCGCCTCCGCGCTCGAGGCAGCTCTGTCGCCGCGTACCAAGGCAATCATCCTGTGCACGCCCTCGAACCCGACGGGCAGCGCGTACAGCGAGCAAGCGTTGCGCGAGCTCCTGGCCGTGATCGAAAAGCACGACGCTTTCCTGATCCTGGATGAAATCTACGCTTCGCTCGTGTACGACGGCTTTCGATCGGTGTCCGCGCTCAGCTTGGCTTCCGAAGCACTGCGCAACCGCATCATCGTGATCGATGGTGTCTCGAAAGCGTACGCCATGACCGGCTGGCGCATTGGTTGGTCGATTGCCCCCGTCTCCGTCAGCAAAGCGCTCGACGTCGTGCAAAGCCAATCGACCACCAACCCAACGGCGATCGCCCAAGCCGCCGCCGTGGCCGCCTTGAACGGCGATCAAGCCTGCGTCGAGAGCATGCGCAAAGTCTTCGAAGCGCGCCGCAACCGCATGGTCAACGCACTCAATGCCGTGCCCGGCGTCAAATGCCGCACCCCAGAAGGCGCGTTCTACGCATTCGCCGACTTCCGAGGCTTGTACGGCATCGCCACGCCGCACGCCGCATCAGGCAAACTCTCGAACGACCTCGAGGTCGCCAAGTTCCTGATCGAAGAAGCCGGAGTCGCCGCCGTCCCAGGCTCTGCTTTCGGCGCGCCCGGCTATTTGCGATTCAGCTACGCCACCAGTGAAGACGTGATCGACCAAGGCATCTCGGCAATCCGCACCGCGGTGGAGAAAGCCCGCGGTTGAACCGATCGCCCAGCGCCACCCCTGCTGGGCGATTCGTATTTTTTTGATGGTCACGCGCCACGTCGCAACCGTCAAAGCCTTCGGCGTCGCGGACGAAGAGCGAGAGGGACTAACCGCAGAGCCGCAGAGGCCGCGGAGATCAGAGGG